>Ga0070741_10001717_pt1 | contig 63762 bp, 47 predicted proteins | sample Coa_R1_4_FD_66440 | JGI IMG/M metagenome (GOLD analysis project Ga0070741, IMG submission 66440) | Surface soil microbial communities from Centralia Pennsylvania, which are recovering from an underground coalmine fire - Coalmine... | ecosystem: Environmental > Terrestrial > Soil > Unclassified ...
CTCCGCGCGCTGGGCGTGCCCGTCGACGAGGTGCGCTCCATTCTCGCCGCGACCGACCCGGACGAACGCGCGGGCATCATCGGGGCGCACCTCGAGCGCCTCGAACGAGAGCTCGAACAAACCACCGCCGCCGTCGCCTCGTTGCGCTCGCTCCTCGATCGTCCGAACGTGACGCTCCAGATCGGCCACCGCAGCGTCCCCGACACCCATGCGCTCGCCATCTCCGAGCGCGTCCGTCACCCGGGCATCCTCTCCTGGTGGCGCGCCGCGTTCCTCGAGATCCGCGACGCCATGCGTGCGCTCGGCGTCGAGGCGGAAGGACCCGGCGGCGGCCTCTATCACACCGAGCTGTTTTCCGAGGACGAAGGCGACGCGACCGTCTTCGTCCCGGTCCGAGGACCTGTGCGAACGGTCGGCCGCGCGGCGCCCATCGTCATCCCCGCCGCCGAGCTTGCCGTCACCGTGCACGCAGGCTCTCACGACGACATCGACCGCACCTACGGCGCCCTCGGGGCCTACGTTCAGGAGCACGAGCTCGGCCTCGACGGACCGATACGCGAATCCTATCTCGTCGACCGCTTCCAGACCGGCGCCGCCGCCGAATGGCGAACCGAGATCGGATGGCCGGTCTTCCAGGCGCGCGCACGCCAATCTCGCCGCGACGACTCCTAGCGCCCGCGGCGCGATCGGATTGGAAGTTGACGCGATTGGATTACCGCCGTCGGTGCGTCTCGCCTATTCTTGCCGGTGCGAACGCCATGGCTGATCTCGTGCCCATTCCGCTCGCTCTGTTCACGCGGCTCGAAGCGGCGGGCCTCGACGTGGACGCGGTGCTTCGCAAGGCGAAGCTGGCGCGCTCGCGGTTCAACGTCGCCAGGCCGCAGGGCACCACCGCCGAGTTTTTTGCGCTGTGGCGCGCGGTAGAAGCGTGCGGCGCCGATCCGTCGCTCGGGCTGCGGCTCGGCGTCAAGGCGCTCACCGACGAAGAGAACGTCGTCGCGCTCGCGGCGCTGCACTCGGCAACGCTCGGCGAGGGACTGCAAAAGCTGGCGCGCTACAAGCGGCTGGTGTGCCCCGAGCGGATCACGATCGAGATGAAAGCGGGAGAGGCTCGCCTGAGCCTCGAGTGGCTGTTCGCCGACGAAGATCCGCCGACGCTGCTGACCGATCTCGTCTTTTCCGGGCTCGTGAATCTCGCTCAGCACGGCACGAAGACGGAGGTGAGGCCGCTGCGCCTCGAGCTCCGACGGCGGCGGGCCCACGAGGCGCTGCTCCGGCGTCACTTCCGATGCGAGCTGCGCTTCGATGCGCCGGAGGACCGGCTCGTCTTCGACGAGGCGGCGCTGGCGCTGCCGATGGTGAATCGCAATGCCCAGCTTCTCGCCGTGCTGGTGCCCGGGCTGGAGCTGGCGATCGCGCAAGAAGAGCGGGCGCGGACGCTCGCCGACGACGTGCGCCTGGCGCTCGGCGAATCGATGTGCGGGGACCGTCCCGCGATCACGAAGGTCGCCAGGTCTCTCGGAATGAGCGCGCGCACCATGCAGCGCCGCCTGGAGGAGTTGGGCACGACGTACCAGGACGTCCTCGACGAGGTTCGTCACCGGTTGGCGCGGCGGCTGCTCGCGAACACCGATCTCGGCCTGGGCGAAGTCGCGTTCCTGCTCGGCTTCGAAGAGGTCAATTCATTCTCGCGCGCCTTTCACGGTTGGGAGAGCACCACGCCGGCGAAGTGGCGCGCGGCCAAAGGAGAAGCCCCATGAGCAAGCACGTCGCGATATCCCCCGACGAAGCCGCCGATCGTCTCGCCATCCGCGAGCTCGTCGAGGCGTATGCACACTGCGCGGATCGCCGTGATGCAAGAGGCCAGATGGCGCTCTTTACCGACGACACGCACTTCGTCGTCTACATGAACGCAAAGGATCCAAAACCTTCACAAGAGCTTCATTCGCGCGCCGCGCTCGCGCCGGTGTTCGACGACTTGAACAAGTACGCCGCCACGATGCACTTCGTCGGGCAGAGCACGATCCTCACGCTCGCCGGCGGCCGCGCGACGGGCGAGGCCTACACGCTGGCGCATCACCTGACGGTCGACGGCGCAAAGCGTCGCCTGATGATCGCCGCGCTCCGCTACGCGGACACGTTCGTGAAGCTCGACGGCGCGTGGCTGTTCGCCGAGCGCCTGCTCTACGTCGATTGGATCGAGGAGCGCGCGCTGTCATGAAGCGCCTGGTGATCGTGGGCGCGACCGGAATGGTGGGTGGATACGCTTTGCGCTACGCGCTCGAGGACCCGGCCGTCGAGCGCGTGACGGCGATCGGGCGCAAGACGGTCGGGCTCTCTCACCCGAAGCTCGTCGAGATCCTTCACAGCGACTTCGCCGACTGCTCGGCGCTCACGGAACCGCTCTCGGGCCACGACGCAGCGGTCTTCTGCCTGGGCGCGTATACCGGCGCGGTGACGGACGCGGCGTTCCGCGCCATCACGGTCGACTACGCGATCGAGTTCGCCCGAGTTTTTCGCAGCGGCAACCCCGGCGCCGCATTTTCATTCTTGAGTGGGAACGGCGCGGACCAGACGGGGCAGAGTCGGATGGCCTTCGCGCGTTACAAGGGAGAGGCGGAGAAGGCGCTGGTCGCGATGGGGTTCCCGCGTGTGTACCTGTTTCGGCCCGCGTACATCTACCCCGTCGAGCCGCGCAAAGAACCGAATTTCAGCTATCGAATGTTGCGCGCGATCTATCCCGCGTTTCGGGTCCTGTTCCCCAATCAGGTGATTCGCGCCGACGACCTGGCGCGCGTCATGGTGGAGGCTGCCGTACGGGGAGCCGCAGGCCCGCCGGGACCGATCCTCGAGAATCGAGACATTCGAGCCATGGTCGCGTCGCTTCACCCCTCGGGGTAGTGTTGGTCGTCGAAGACGTGGAGCCGCTCGAGTGAAGCGCCGGCTGTGGCGACTGGTGAAGGCGATCGGCCTCGTGCTGCTGCTGGCGGCGCTCGTGGCCGTGGTGGCGGGCTGGACCAACTTCGGCCACCGTGCGACGGGCGCCCGCCGCGATCGCATGAAGCGCTCGCCCGAGTGGCACGGCAGCGAGTTCGTGAACCCGCAGCCGATCGTCAACCATTGGGGGCCCATGCTGCGAGGCCTCGTTTCGGCCGACCCGGCGACGACCCCGAGCGCGCCGCCGGCGACGGTCCACCCCGATCTGCGCGCGGCGCCGGCGAGCGGCCTGCGCGTCACCTGGCTCGGCCACTCGTCGACGCTGGTGGAGATCGACGGCCAGCGCGTCCTGACCGATCCGTTTTGGAGCGAGCGCGTGACGCCGATCGCCGGGATCGGGCCCGGCCGCTGGTATCCGCCGCCGTTGCCGCTCGAGGAGCTGCCGTCGATCGACGCAGTCTTGATCTCGCACGATCACTACGATCATCTCGATCGCGCGACCGTGGTCGCGCTCGACGCGCGCGGAACCCGCTTCGTGGTACCGCTGGGCGTCGGGGCGCATTTCGAATACTGGGGCATCGCAGCCGAGCACATCGTCGAGCTCGACTGGTGGCAGCGGACGCGTATCGGAGCGCTCGAGATCGCGAGCACGCCCGCGAGGCACGCGTCGGGCCGGCAACTCTTCGACCGCGACGCGACCTTGTGGTGTGGCTACGCGCTCCTCGGCTCGCGGCACCGCGTCTACTATTCCGGCGACACCGGGCTGTTCCCGGCGCTGCACGACGTCGGCGCGAAGCTGGGGCCGTTCGACCTGACGATGATCGAAGTCGGGCAATACGCGCAAGGTTGGCCCGACTGGCACAGCGGTCCCGAGCAGGCGGTGCGCGCTCACCAGTGGGTTGGCGGCAAGATCATGCTGCCGGTGCACTGGGGGCTCTTCGCGCTGGCGTATCACGGCTGGACCGAGCCGATCGAACGCGCGCTCGTCGCGGCGCACGCGGCCGGCGTCCCGCTGCTCACGCCGAGGCCGGGGCAGAGCGTCGAGCCCGAGACGCCGCCTCCGTCGGAGCGTTGGTGGCCGTCGCTGTCGTGGCACCGCGCCGACGAGGATCCGATCGTCTCGTCGCGAGCGGACGAGCGGTAGCGCGCTCAAAGCACGCGCAGGTACGCGACCAGGTCCTTCTTCTCGTCGGCGGTCAGCGTCGTGCCGAGCACGAGGTTGAAGAACTCGACCGAGTCTTCGAGCGTCGGGCAGCGTCCGTCGTGGAGGTACGGCGGCGTGTCCTTGATGCCGCGCAGCGGGAACGTCTTCATGATGCCTTCGGCGCGCCCGGCGTAGAAGCGCTCGACGCGCAGGTCGTGCGACGCGTTGTCGGTGAGATAGGGTCCCGAGTGGCAGCTCGCGCACTGTCCCTTGCCGCGGAAGATCGTCTCTCCGTGCAGCTCGCTCGCGGTCGCCTGGGCGCGGTCGAGATCGCCCGAGGGCAAGAGCTTCGGCGCCGGCGGAAAGTCGAGGATGTTCTGGAACGCCGCCATGGCTCCGAGCTCGCGGCGCGAAAAGTGCCGCGCGCCCTTGGTCTCGGCCGCGACGATGTCGCCGTCGAAGTAGGCCGTGTTGTTCTCGACCTCCGTGAAATCTTCGAGCGAGCGCAGGTTGCGCTTCGAGCCGAACGTCCGCTGCGCGAACACGCCACGCAGCGTCGGTGTTTCGATGCGGAAACGCTCGGCCTGCGGCCGCACGTCGGGCGTGAGGTGGAACGGGCCCGAAGTGTGGCCGTTGACGTGACAGGAGAAGCAGGTGACGGCGTTGCCTGCGTTGGCCGCGGAGCGCTCTTCGGTGGCGTTGAACTGCTGCTGCGGAAACGGCGAGACGAGCAGGCGCAGTCCCTCGAGTTGGAACGGCGTCAGGATGTCTTTGAAGATGGGATGGAAGTTCTCGAGCGTGATCTCGCGTCCCTTGGCGACGTCGCCGAGATCGGGACGCGTCGTCAGGTACATCGGCGGCGGAAACTCCGGCAGATACGCCTCCGGCAGGTCGAAGTCGACGTCGAAGCGCACCAGCTCGGGATGGCTCTTGAGCTGCGTCGGCGGGAACACCATGCCCCCGTCGTACGGTTGCAGCGGATGCGTCAGCGGCAGATAGGGAAAGAGGCCGCGCTGCTTCACCTCCTCGGGCGACAGCCTGGCGAGCGCGTCCCAGCTCACGCCGGCGTGAAGCCGCGCCGTCGGCCCGACGGGGATCCGCTTGCCACCCGACATGCGCGCGATCGGATCGGTGCGCCCCGACAGATCGTAGCGCGCGGCGAGCAGGTCGCGCGCGCGCTTCATGATCCCCGGCCTGGCGTCACTCTTCTTCTTCACCATCGCGAGGAATCCTTCGCTCGCGATCGGCGCGGCCGCGATCGCGGCGGTACTGACGACGATCAGCCCAGCAGTGACGATTCCCTTTCGCATCCTGGCCTCCTGAGCCGCAGCTCTACCGCCGAGCGTGCCGATCGCCGGCTCATCGGGCCAAGACATTGTTTCGATGTATGTGATAGGTAATGTCTATGAGCCTCAGCCCGCACCCGTTCTCCCTGCGGCAGCTCCAGTACGTCATCGCGGTCGCCGACTCGCTCAGCTTTCGTCGCGCCGCCGAGCGCTGCCATGTCTCGCAACCGTCGCTGAGCGGCCAGCTCGCGCTGCTCGAGGAGGCGCTGGGTGTGCGCCTGTTCGAGCGCGACCGGCGCCACGTGCTCATGACCGGCCCCGGACGCGAGCTGGTCGAACGCGCGCGGCGCGTGATCCTCGGCGCGGATGATCTCGTCGACGTCGCCAGGCGCAGCTCCGATCCGCTCTCCGGCACGCTGCGCCTGGGCGTCATTCCGACCGTATCGCCGTATCTGTTGCCGCGCGTCGCGCCGGCGCTGCGGAAGGCGTACCCGCGGCTCACCGTCTTGTGGGTCGAGGACAAGACGGAGGTGCTGGTCAGGCGCCTCGGCGAAGGAACGCTCGACGCCGCGCTGCTCGCGCTCGAAGCCGACATCGGCGACCTCGAGCGCGAGGTGTTGGCGCGCGATCCATTCATGCTGGTGACGCCCGCCGATCATCCGCTCGGAGCGAGAGCGTCCGCGGCCAGGCCGAGGGATCTTCGTGGCGCGAGCGTGTTGCTCCTCGACGACGGCCACTGCTTCCGCGATCAGGCGCTCGCGATCTGCTCCAAGGCGAAGGCCGACGAGCTCGAGTTCCGCGCGACGAGCCTATCGACGCTGGCGCAGATGGTCGCGGCCGGCGCCGGCGTGACGCTGTTGCCGGCGCTCGCCGTCGCGACGGAAGCGAAACGCGCCGACTTGCGCGTTCGTGCGTTCTCGCGCCCCGAGCCCGGCCGCACCATCGCCCTCGTCTGGCGCAAGCGCTCTCCGCTCGTGACGGCGCTGCGCCAACTCGCCGGCACGGTGAAGTCGGCCTATCCGGCGGCGCCGAAGCGGTAAGGACTCACGGCTACGCGGTCAGGATCGGGTGAGCCGCGCGAGGCCGCTTCAGCCTCGCCGCTCGCGTCGCAGCCAAGAAGGCGGCCGCCGTGGCGGAGACTCCTTCCGTGCGGTAGGCCATCACGACCGGCACCCGCGGCGGCGTCGGTTCGAGCGGGCGCAGCACCAGACGCTTTCCCGGGACGCGCGACATGATTTGAACGACGAACGCGACCCCGCGGCCGGCTTCGACGGCCGCGATCAGACTCGCGAAGCTGTCGTACTCTTCGACGAGCTTGGGCGAGCGCGTATAGGGCGCGAGGATCTTGAGCACGCCTGCGTGCGCCTCGGGATATTCTTTGCGAGAGCGCCCGACGATCGGCTCGCCGGCCACGTCACGGAGCGGCACCACGCGCCGCCGCGCAAACCGGTGTTTGCGGTTCATCGCCAGACAGATCGGATACGCAGCCAGATTCTCGAAGGCCAGTCCCTCGAAGTCGTGCGGCGAGATGGCGACGGTGAGCGCGACATCCAGCTCGCGGTCGCGCAGCCCGCGCAGCATCCCCTGACTGGTCATCTCTCGCAGATCGACGATCACGTGCGGATGCGTCCGCGAAAATGACGGCAGCGCGCGGCGCAGGACTTCGATCGCCGCCGGCGCGTGGCCGACGCGCACCTTGCCTTGCTTGCCGAGCGCCACCGCCTTGAGCAGCTCGACGGCGTCCTCGGCGCGCTGGAGGACGGCACGTGCCTCGGCGAGGAACGTCTCGCCCGCCGTCGTGAGGCGCAGCCGGTTGGGGCTGCGGTCGAAGAGGTCCGCACCGAGCTCCCGCTCCAGGCTGCGAATCTGCCGGCTCAGCGGTGGCTGCGAGACGTGGAGGCGCGTCGCCGCTCGCGTGACGCTCTCCTCCTCGGCGACGGCGACGAAATAGCGAAGGTGCCGAAGCTCCATGAGCGCGAGCATACCCAGGAGGTATGCTCGAAGCACCAAGAAAGTCTTTGCCGCGCGGCGCGCGCCCGAGCCAAATCACGAGCCAATCAGGAGCGAATCGTGATCGAAATTGTCGATACCAATGACAGCCGCGCCGTTCGCAACAAGAACAACGTCCTCGAGCTCTACGAGTTGATGATCAACACGAAGAGATCGGCGGAGGGCACCGCGAAGCACGTCCGGCCCTCGTACGTCCAACACAACCCGCTGATCCCGGACGGCTCCGTCGCGCTGGGCCAGTTCTTCGCCAAGATCACCGCAGAGCGCGCGCGGGCCCGCGTCGTGGTCCACAAGATCATCGCGGTGGGCGACTGGGTCTGGGCGCACGTGAACTTTCTAAACCTGTTCAATGACGATCCGGACGATACGGGCATCGCCGGCGTGGACATCTACAAGATGGACGCCGAAGGCAAGGCGATCGAGCACTGGGACACCTTGCAGTTCGTCGGCGATCCCAAGAACTCGGCTCCCTTGTTGGGGCCGAATATCCCGCGCGCCAATTCAAACGGAATGTTCTGAGGAGGACGTCATGGTCGCTGAGCAAAGGACGGTCGCAATCACCGGCGCCGGTGGAGGACTCGGCCGCGCGACGGCGCTGGCATTCGCCGCCAAGGGCTATCGTGTGTTTGGGACCGCATTGAAGCCGGCAAACATCACTGACCTCAAACAAGCGTCCAATGGTGCCGTCCGCTTGACGATCTGTGACATCACCGACGAAAGAGCGGTAGCCGCCTGGGCGCGCGAGGTGGCCGATCAAACCAAGGGCGGGCTCGACCTGCTCATTCAGAACGCCGGCACGCTCACGCCGGGTCCGCTCGAGGCGCTCAAGCTCGACGCGATCAAGCGCGAATTCGACGTCAACGTGTTCGCGGCGCTCACCGTGACCAATGCGTTTCTGCCCGCATTGCGCAAACAGCGCGGTCGCATCGTCTATATCAGCACCTGGACGGCGAGCCTGCCGCTTCCGTTCAATGGGCCGTCCGGTGCGTCCAAAGCGGCGCTCGAGGTGATCGCCACGATCCACCGCGCGGAGCTGAAGCCCTTCGGCGTCGAGGTGGTGGTGGCGGCGCCCGGCAACATGCGCACGGGCGGCCCGGCCCTGGTCGCGGCGGCGCTACAGAAGATCGCCGGCGACTTCACCGACGAGCAGCGCAAACTTTATGGCAAGTCCTTCGGCGCCTTCGCCGACAAGCTCAATACGATGCAGGGGAGCGGCATGTCCGCGGAGGACGCGGCGGCGCGCGTCGTCGCAATCGCGGAGCAGAATCCGGCGCCCATCCTGGCGGGCGTTGGCGAGGAGGCCGAGGCCATTCTGCGGTACGTCCGTGAAGCCCCGACCGCCGCGCAGGACCTCCGCCGTCTCGAGATGGTCGGCCTTGGTCCCGACGGCCAGCCCGCCTGAGCTCCCCCCAACTCGCGGAGGATCCGACCATGAAGGCCATCAGACTGCACGCGTACGCTGGACCGTTGGCGCTCGACGAGATTCCCGCGCCGGCCATCACCGATGACGACGTCCTGGTGAAGATCAAGAGCGCCGCGGTCAATCACCTCGATCTGGTCGAGGCGTCGGGCGCGGCCAAAAACATCTTTCCCATCGACCTGCCCTGGATTCCCGGCCATGAGTTCTCCGGCGTCGTCGAGCGGCTCGGCAAAGCAGTCGACGGCTTTGCGCCGGGCGATGCGGTGTTCGGGAACAGCCGGTCCGGCGCCTATGCGGAATATCTGGCGGTCAGGCCGGCCGCGATCGTCAAGAAGCCGTCGAAGTTGTCCTATGAAGAAGCGGCCTCGGTTCCCGTCGCCGCGCAGACGGCATGGCAGGGCATCTTCACCCATGGCCGTCTCGCAAAGGGGCAGAGCATTTTAATCCACGGCGGCGCGGGCGCCGTCGGAGCTTACGCCGTTCAACTGGCGGCACAGGCCGGCGCAAAGGTCATCGTGACGGCAAGCGGCGCCGACGAATCCTATCTGACGTCGATAGGCGCGAGCCGCGTCATCGACTATCGGAAGCTGCGGTTCGAGAATGAGCTGCGTGACAAGGTCGACGTCGTCTTCGACTTGATTGGCGGCGAGACGCAGCAGCGCTCGTTCCAGCTGCTGAGAAAGGGCGGCTATTTGATCGCGGCCAATCAGCCCGTATCGCAAGAGGAGGCCGCGAAGCACGGAGTGACCGGGCTCATGATGAACGTCACGCCGTCGGCGGAGGGCCTGGGCCGGATTGCGCGCTTGCTCGAGGCGGGCAGTGTCCGCACGGATGTCGCGGCGGTGTATGCGCTCGAGGAGGCGGCTCGCGCTTGGGAAGACCTGGCCGGAGGTCCTGGAGCTGCGAAGGCCACTCGCCGAAAACACGGCAAGATCATCCTTCGCGTCGCGTGATGCCCAACATGGATCGCATTCGCGCCGAGCAGGAACCGGTCAGCGTGTTGGTGTTCGCCGCCTCGCTGCGCGCGGGCTCGCTCAACGCGCGGCTGGCAGCGCTGGTGAGAACCGTGCTCGCCGGACACGGCGCCGCCGTCGACTCCGCCGACATGAGCGACTTCGATTCTCCGTCGTACCACGGTGACGTCGAGGGCAAAGAGGGCCTTCCGCCCGGTGCGCGCGAGCTGACCCGGCGCCTGCAGGCGAACGATGCGTTCGTGATCGTGTCGCCCGAGTACAACGGCTCGATGCCCGGCTACTTGAAGAACGTGATCGATTGGGTCTCGCGGGTGCGGCCGCAGCCGTTCAACACGCGTCACGCGCTTCTGCTCTCGGCGTCGCCGTCGATGGCGGGCGGCAATCGCGGTCTGTGGTCGCTGCGCATGCCGCTCGAGCATCTCGGCGCGCGCGTGTTCCCCGATATGTTCTCGCTGGCGCAAGCCGACAAAGCCTTGGACGCCGGCGGCCAGATCGCCGACGAGAAGCTGCGCGCGCGCTTCGATCAGAACCTGGCCGCGTTCCTCGAGCTCGTGGAAGCCGCGAAGCGCTACCCGTGCATGAAGAAGGCGTGGGTCGAATTCCTCGGCGAGCCCGCCGGCAGCGCCGACCGCGTCGACGCGGACTGATTTTCTCGGGAACGAAACGCCGGCTCTCACGTTCGGATCGCATGGACGGAGAGACGCCGGGATGACCATCTTCGAGCTGAAGCGCCTCGTCATGATCGAGGTGGGCAACGAAGCGTCGTTTGCCTTCATCAACACGCGCCTGATCTTGCGCACGGGCGTCAACCTCAATCAGCTCGACACTCAAATCGAGCCCGGCCGTTTCGAGCGGGCGCTCCTCGAATTGCGCGCGATGGGCTACCTGAAGGAGAAGAGCCGATGAGCGACGATGGCATCAGGGTGGCGCATACCTCGGCCGAGCGGGTCGACGACGTCATCGCCGACCTGTACGCCGGGTTGGGGGCGGCGCCGCCCGCGGTCGTGCTCTTCTTCGCGCCCGATCGGCCGGGCGAGGAGGTCATTCGAGCGCTGAGCGCGGCCTGGCCGAGGACGCGCATCATCGGCTGCTCGACGGCGGGCGAGATCTCGACCGGCGTCCTGCGAAACCACAGCATCGTCGCCGCCGGCCTCGACGCGCGGTTCGTCCGGCGCGCGGCGGTCGCGCTCGCCGACTTTCACGACGGCGTCGAGCGGGGCGTCGCGCGCGCGGTCGCGCAGCTCGAGTCGACGTTCGGTCCGCTCGGCGCGCTCGATCCGACCACCCACGTCGGCCTGGTCCTGGTCGACAGCACGCACGGCGTCGAGGAGAGCACCAACGTCGCGCTCGGCAATCACGCCCCGCTGCTCAGCTTCGTCGGCGGCTCCGCCGGCGACAATCTTCGGTTCAAAGAGACGCCCGTGGTCACGTGCGCCGGCTCGACGCGGCACGGCGCCGCGCTGATGCTGCTCGAGCTCTTGCGTCCGTTTCGCGTGAGCAAGGCCTGCCACTTCGAACCGACCAACTCTTGCTTTCGGGTCACGCGCGCCGAAGGCCGCCGCTTGTTCGAGCTCGATGGGCGGCCCGCCGCCGAGGTCTATGCCGAGTACATCGGCTGCCCGCCCGAGGCGCTCTCGTTCGAGAACCTGTTCGCCAATCCGGCCGGCATCGTGATCGACGGCAAGGCGTGGGTGCGCCAGGTGGTGCCGCCGGTGGTCGACGGCGGCGCGATCACGCTCGGCTGTTCCATCGCCGAGGGCGCCGAGCTCCATTTCATGAAGCCGCGCCTCGGTCTCGTCGGCCACCTGCGGCAGGAGATCGTCCTCGCGCGCGCGGAGCTCGGCAGGATTCGGGGAGCGCTGCTGTTCGATTGCGCGCTCCGGCGGCTGGAGCTGGAGGCGACGCAGAAGACGGACGACTATGCGCGGCTGATCGAGTTTCCCGCCGCCGGCTTTCATACGCACGGCGAGTCCTGGCTCGGGCACATGCACCAGACGCTGACGGCGATCTACCTCGGATAGCTCAGGGCTCGACGACGATCTGTCCCGACATTCCCTCGTGCCCATCGCCGCAAAATACGTCGCAATGAAACGCGAAGGTTCCGACCTTGTCGGGGACGATGCGTACGCGCGTGGTCTCGTTCGGCTTGATCTCGGCGCGAATGCCCAGCTCGGGGACGGCGAAGCCGTGCTTGCGATCGAGCGTCGTCAGCTCGAGCGTGACCGGCACGCCTTTCTTCAAGACGATCTTCTCGGGCGAGAACTCGAACTTCTTTGCGGTCACTTTGATGACTTGCTCGCCCGGCTCTTTCGCCGACGGGCGCGCGCAGCACAGCGCCAGCGTCGCCAACAGCGCGCCGGCGAACGACAGTCGATTCGATCGTGTCATGGGCTCAAACCCTGGTCACGGGAAGCTCGAGCAGTTTGGTGTCACCGTCGTACGGCTCGACGTCGACGCGGCGATAGCCGAGCCCCTTGAACGGCTCGGCCGCGTCCCACGGCACCGGCGCGCGCTTGGGCTGCGAGCCCGGCGCCGGCAGCGCGAAGACGAGCGAGCGCGCCGCGTGGTGCTCGATGTGCTCCGTCTTGTGATGATTCTCTTGATGGATGTGTCCGTAAAAGACCGTGACGTTTTTGTAGGGCATCAAGACGTCGACGACCTTTGAACCGTCTTTGGTCGCCCAATCCCACTGCGGATAGAGATCGAACAGCGGGCGATGCGTGAGCACCACGATCGGCGCATCGCGGCCGAGCCGCTTCAGATCCGACGACAGCCAATCGATCTGCGCGTCTCCGACGGCGGCGCCCGGGTCCGAGACGTTGTCCAGCACGACGAAGTGCACGCCTTTGTGATCGAATGAATAGTGAAGCTCTCCAAAGAACTCTTGATAGGCCGCGCCCGCGTCGAGCGAAGCGTCGTGCTCGCCGGCCATCAGCTTCAAGGTCTTCACTTTGAGCTCCGAGACGATCTGCTTGAACTCGGACATGCGCTTGCGGCGAATCGCCGCATCGTCCGTCGTGTGAGTCAGGTCGCCGGTAAAGACGATGAAGTCCGGCTGCTGCGCGACGCTGTTGATGGTCGCGACCGCCTTCTTCAGCGTCATGTCGGCTTGCGGATTGGGCGGCCCGGCAAAGCCCCAATGCGTGTCGGAGAGCTGTAGAAAGAAGAAGTCTTCGAAGCGGCCCGACTTCTTCTTCGATTTGGCGAGCGGCGACGCGCCCGCGAGCCCCGACGCGAAGACCACTCCGCCCGCGCCGACCAGCTTCAAGAAATCTCGACGGCTCCCTGAAAACGACATGCGTGCCTCCCGCGATACCCAACGGCTCACTGAACGATTCGTTCCCAGGTCTCCGGCCCGACGCGCACGGAACGTTCTCGGCCGTCTCGCGTTGTCGAGATCGCGTGGTCGCGAGCGACGAATGCACCTATTGCGGAACCGGCGGCGAGGAGCTCGACGTCGCGCGGCACGGCGTCTTCGCCGACGAATGGTTTCCAGAGGAGACGCCGTGGTCGGTCGTGCGCCCGGGCGTCCCCGCGTGCCGCGGCTGCGCGCAGGACGTGCGCCGGGTTCAACTGCGCCTCTGGCTCACGTGGCGCTCACCCGACGCGCGCGCGCGGAGCGACGGCGACCCGCTCGACATCGAGATCATGACGCGGCGGTTGGTGCGCGCGCTCTATCGCTGGGAGACAAACGAGCGCCTGCCCATGGACGCCGCCATCCAATCCGTGCTGCTCAGCCGCAGGCGCCCGGCCGACGTGCGGCGGGCGATCGACGCCCAGGGCCTCGTGCGTCGCGCGCTCGAGCCCGGCCTCGCGTATTGGTTCGCGCGCGCCGCCGACGCCGACGGCCTCTCGATCTGGTACGTGGCCCTCTGGTCGCGGATCTTTTTGTTCGCCAAGACGCTGCCTTTGAGCTTGCGAGGATCGCCATGAATCGAATGTGGATCGTAACGGTCTTCATCGCGGGCTGCGCGGGACCGACGCTGGCGCCGACGGACAGCGCAGCGCCGCCGATGAATCCCGCTCTGACGGCGATCAACGACGACTATGTCGTGTCCGTAAAGCCGTTGTTTGCGCGAGCGTGCGCGAGCTGCCACGGCGCGGGAAACGCGTTGCCCTGGTATCACGCGCTGCCGCTCGCGCGCGGCCTGATCGACGATGACGTCGCCAAGGCGCGACGCACCGTCGATATGTCGCACGACTTTCCATTTCGCGGCCGCGGCACGCCCGCGGAGTATCTCGACGCGGTCCACGACGTCATCACCGATCGCTCGATGCCGCCGCTTCGCTATCGCGTGATGCACTGGAGCGCGGCGCTCGATGACGGGGAGCGGAATCGCGTGCTCTCGTGGGTCGAGCGCAGCCAGGCGCGCTTGCGGCAAACCGCCGCGCCGGCGCGCTGACGGAACGAACCGGCGGCTGCGCCGTTCTCGACGGCGGAGGAACCGCGCATGTCGCACCGCCTGCCTCGCCTGTCCGCCGCCGCGTTCTCGATCGTCATGGCCGCGAGCGGTTGTGGTGGCTCGCCCGCGGCCAACGAGATCGACGCCTCGGACGCGCTGACGTTCTCGCCGTCGCGCCTGTCCGTGGTCGTGGGAACCACGGTTCATTGGCGCAACACCGGATCGGCGCTGCACACCGTCACCTCGGGCGCGAGCTCCAAAGCCGCCGATTCGCCGGGAGCCGTCTTCGACAGTCCACTTTCGAGCGGCGGCACGTTCGACTTCACCTTTACGACCGTGGGCGATCAGCCGTACTTTTGCCGCTTCCACGAATCGATGGGAATGACCGGTGTGGTCACAGTCACGGCGATTCCGACGGGCGGCGGTTATTGAGCATCGGGCCGTCGCGCTTATTGCGACGCTCGCGATCTTTGCTTCGTCGGCGGCGGGCGCGGCGCGCTGGCCTGGTGGTGACGACCATGCGCTGCCGTGCCGGCCGACGATCGCCTGCACGGCGGACCTCGTCCCTCCGGGCAGCGTCGAAGTCGAGCTGGGTTATCTCTTTCGTCGTCTCGGCGCCGGCGCGCTCCAGCACTCGACGCCGGTGCTCGTCAAGCTGACGCTCGCCCGGTGGGTGCAGCTCCAGGTCGACACCAACGGCTACACCTACGCGAGCGGTGCGGTTCCCGCGCGTTTCGTCGATGACGTGGTGATCGGCGCAAAGCTTCACCTCGTGAATCAGCGCGACCTCTTTCCGTCGTTGTCCTGGTCCGCGGCGCTGAGCGTTCCAATCGGCGCGCAACCCGGGTACGTGAGAACCTATGACTCGTTCTTGACGGCGTATGTCACCAAAGACGTGCGCCGTTTGCACCTCGATCTCAATCTCGGCGTGAATCTCTGGAGGCTCGACGGGCCGGTCTTGATACAGCCGTGGATCGCGCTGGCCGCCTCCATAGAGTTGCCGCGCCGATTCACGGCCATGCTCGAGCTCTATTACTTTACCGACGCGGCTCCGATCGCGCCGCGCGACGGCGGCACGCTGATCGCCGCCGCCTATGCGGCGCGCTCGTGGCTGGTGGTCGATCTCGGTTTCGACGTCGGATGGATTCAGGAGCAGCGCGCGGTCAGCGCGTTCACGGGACTGACCATCATTCCGGGTATTCTCTGGTAACCGATTAAAAGACGCGCGGGATGATGCGATGAGGGACGAGACGGCAATACTCCTGCCAATGACGTCCGTACTTCGCGCTGCAACGCCGATCGTCGCGCAGGGCGCGATCGAAGAGCAGTATGGTCAAGAACGTCACATAGAAATAAGGAAGGTAATGATGAAAGCCGCACGGCAGCGTCCACGCGAGCGCGGCCGCCAGCTCCGCGAGATAATGAAAATGGCGCGATATCTTCCACCAACCCGACGCGAGCAGCAGGCTCTGCTTCACCTGCCCGTCGGCGGTTCGGTGCTCGGCGACGATCAGCTTTGGCGCGCGGCCCCAGACGGTGGTGGCGCCGTTCGTGCGGCGAACGCGCTGGCGTTGAGCGTCGGCGTCATAGTTGACATAGATGGCTATGACTCCCGCGACGAGCAGCGCGATGGTGACGAACGGACCGAGCGCGATTGGATGGCGCACGAGATAGAGCGCTTGTGAGGTGTAGACCGCGGGCAGCCAGGTCATGACGCCCCAACAAATATAGAAGCCAAAGCGATCGTGCATCATGTCGAGTGACGCGAGATAGCCGTCTTCCCACCAGAAGAACTTGACGACATAAATCACCTGTAGCGCGACCGAGACCAGCATCGAAGTCGAGACGTGGCCATACAGCGCTCGTTGTTTGAAGAGGAACGACAGGATGATGATCGTCCAGCTCATCATTCCAAAACGACAGTTGGCGAATTGTTTCAATTCGAAATCGAACAGGCGCGGATGCAGCTCGGTGCCCCAGAAGAAATCGAAGACCGGATTTCCCGAGCGGCCGGCGTCGCGTCCCGACGGGGAATAGACTCCTTTTAGATACAGGAACGCGCAGAACACGAGCGCAAAGAGATTGCACGTCATGATGATCGAGCCGAAGTGGTCATAGACGATAGTGGGTGAAAACCACTCGAGACGAAAACAGGCGACATAGAGCGCGAGGTGCGTCAGCGCCCAAGCGAGCAGTCCATTGACCTTGTATTGAACGCGTGCTCCGGCCGGCGTCACTGGTCCGAGGACGCGCTTGCCCGGGAGCGCCACCATCAACAGCGCCTGCCACGCGGCGAAACCGAGCACGATCGAGACTGACGATCTCGTCGGCCACGGCCACTCGAGCAGCATGCGAGACAGCGACGCGCGCGCTGCGGCGTGCGTGAGCGCGCCGTCCCACGATTGGCACGCGTACCAGAGCAGCACGACCGCGAAGGGACAGAGCGCGATCAGCAGGAACGGCAGCAGGGTGCCGCGCAAGACGCCGCGCGGGAGCTGCGCATCGCTGCGCGACCGAAGCCAGGAGGTCAGGCGAGAAACCGTCGTCAGCGTCGCCGGCGTCAGCATCGCAATGGAGAACGTCACGCGAACCGATTCGTTCCGCGCTCAATCCTCGCTATTTCGCGGCGCGGTCGTAACGAATCGCCGTGCGGCGGAGTCCGTTCAGGCCGAGCAAGGTGACGGGGATGACCTGCATCGCGTGGTAGACGAGCGCAAACGCCAGCGCGCGCGTCTCGTCGACGCCGAGCAGGCGCAGCGCCGCGACCGCGCCCAGTTCGAGCGAGCCGAGGCCGGCCGGCCCCGACGGTAACGCCAGCGCCAGCGTCACCGCGAGCAGCACCAGCAGCGCCGCTCCCGCGGGCAGGCGCAGATCGAGCGCGGCCAGGCAGATCGCGATCGCCGCCGCGTCGACGGCGTGCGAGAGCAGCGACCAGCCCAGCGCCTCGGCCGACGAGCGCCCGCGCCGCACCACCGCCGCGCCGCGCGCCAGCCGTCCGAGCCGGCCCGGCGCGCGCGCCCCCCAGCGCGCCAGCGCGTACGCCGCCGCCAGCGCGATGAGCCCGCCCGCGCCGAGGAGGCCGAGGCCCGTCGAGATCGATCGCGGCAGCCCGGGCACGAGGAGCGGCAGCGGCAGCGCGAGCAGGAGCAGCGCGATCACGTCGAGCACCTTCTCCACCACCGCGACCACCAGCGACGTGGAGGGCGGAACGCCTTCGCACGACCGCAGCAGCTCGATGCGCACCAGCTCGCCGGCGCGCGCCGGCAGGAGATTGTTGCCGGCGAACAGCGCGAGGTTGTAGCGGCACAGCGGCCACAGCCCGACGGCGCGCACCGGCGCGAGCAGCGCGCGCAGGAACAACGCGCGCACGCCCACCTGCAAGAGGTTCACCGCCGCCGCCAGCGCCACCAGCGGCACCGACGCCGACACCAGCGCCGCGCCGAGCCGCGACACGTCGAGGCGGCGCACGAACCGCGCGCACGCGAGCGCCACCACCGCGAGCGCGGCGGCGCGAACCGCCCGGACGAGGAGCGCACGCGTCCGCGGCGTCACGCGCTGCACGCCGCGACGGCGCTGCCGCCGTCGACGCATTGGCGGAACCACAATTCGAGCACGGTCAGGTTCCACAAGCGCCGGCCGTGGCTCGTTCCGGCGGCGTGCTCGTCGAGGAGCCGCCGCACCTGCTTCGCGTCGAACAGGCCGCGCGCGCCCGCGGTGCCGTCGGTGAGCACGTCGCGCGACAGCTCGACCAGCTCCTCGCGCAGCCAGCGATCGAGCGGCAGGCCGAACCCCTTCTTGGCGCGCGTCAGGATGGGCGCGGGCAGGAGATCGCGCACCGCCCGCCGGAGAAGTTGCTTGCCGCGGAACCAGCGCAGCTTGAGCGCGCCGGGAAACTGCGCGATGCGCTCGAGCAGCAGGTGGTCGCAGAAGGGCGCGCGCACCTCGAGCGCGTGCGCCATGGAGGCGATGTCGACCTTGGTAAAGATGTCGTCGGGGAGATAGGTCTGCGTGTCGAGATCGAGCAGGCGATTGACCGGATCCTCGGCGTCGCTCGCCGCGAGCACGCGCTCGAGCTCGCGCGCGGCTCGATCGCGCCGCGCGTGCTCGACGAGCGCCGGGCCGATGAGGCGCTCCTTGTCGCGCCGGGTGAAGTGCGCCAGCAAAAACAGGTAGCGCTCGACGGGCGCGCGCCGGCGGTGCGCCGCGAACTCGCGCGCCGGCCGCAGCCGCGCGCCCGGCAGCCGCGCGAGGATCGCGTGCGTCAGCTCGGGCAGCGGCCATGGCAATCGGCCCACGCGGCGCGCCAGCTCCTCGATCGCGTAGCGGTGATAGCCGGCGAACGCTTCGTCGCCGCCGTCGCCCGAGAGCGCCACGGTCACCTGGCGGCGCGCCAGCTCCGAGACGTGGAAGGTCGGCACCGCCGACGGATCGGCGAACGGCTCGCCGTAGCGCGCGACCAGCCGCGGCAGGATCGACACCATGTGCGGCGCGAGCGTCAGCTCGTGGTGCTCGGTGCGGTAGCGCCGCGCCACCAGCCGCGCGTACGCCGCTTCGCCGCCGCAGCCGGCCGGGAGATCGACGCTGAACGTCTTCACCGGCTGCGACGAGCCGCGCGCCAGCAGCGCCACCACCGTGCTCGAATCGATCCCGCCCGAGAGAAACGCGCCGAGCGGCACGTCGGCGGCCCGGCGCACGGCGACCGCGTCCTCGACGAGCGCGCGCGTCTCGGCGACGGCGTCGTCGGCGCGCACCGGGCGCGCGGGGCCGAAGCGCAGCCGCCACCAGCGCTCGACGCGCGGCGCGCCGCCGGGCGAGACGGTGAGAAAATGGGCGGCCGGCAGCTTGCGCACGCCCTCGAACGCGGTCCACGGCGCGGGGACATATTGCAGCGTCAGGTACTCGTCGATCGCCGCGAGGTCGACGCCGGGGCGCCACGGCAGCCCGCGCACGAGCGCGCCCAGCTCGGACGCGAACCAGAGCGCCCCGTCGCGCGCGGCGTAGTAGAGCGGCTTTTCGCCCGCGCGATCGCGCGCCAGGAACAGCCGCCGCCGCGGCGCGTCCCACAGCGCGAAGGCGAACATGCCGCGCAGCCGCGCCAGACATTCGAGGCCCTCCTCCTCGTAGAGGTGCACGATCACCTCGGAGTCGGAGCGCGAGCGGAGCTGGTGGCCGCGCCGCTCCAGGCCGGCGCGCAGCTCGCGAAAGTTGTAGATCTCGCCGTTGGCGACGAGGACGATCGAGCCGTCTTCGCTCGCGAGCGGCTGGCGGCCCTCGGGGCGCAGATCGATGATCGACAGGCGGCGATGGCCGAGCGCGACCGGGCCCGCGCGATAGAGCCCCGCCGCGTCGGGGCCGCGATGCGCCAGCGCGTCCATCATCGCGCGCACGCCGCCCTCGGGCGCGCCCGCGTGCGCGCGATCGAGCCGGCCGCAGATGCCGCACATCAGGCGCGCCGCCGATCGACGATCGCGATCACCGCCGGCATCAGCACCAGCGCGGTGGTCAGGCACGCCAGCTCGCCGAGGATCGCCGCCGCGCCGAAGGTGAAGAGCCCGCGCGTGTCGGCGGCCAAGAGCGAGCCGTAGCCGATGATGGTGGTGAGCGAGCACAGCGCGACCGCGCCGCCCGTCGAGGACACGGCGAGCTCCAGCCCGGCGCGCCCCTCCTGGCGGTAACGCAGATAGAGGTTGGCGCTGTAGTCGGCGGCGATGCCGAAGGTGATCGGCAGCGCGATGAAGTTGAGGAAGTTGATGCGCACGCCCGCCGCGGCCACCGCGCCGACCATCCACACCACGCCGATCACCAGCGAGCCGACGATCAGCCACGCGCCGCGCCCGCGAGCGAGCAGCAGCACCAGCAGCAGCACCGAGCCGAACGACGCCGCGGTGACGATCGGGGCGTCGCGCACCACCGCGTCGAGCATGGCGGCGAAGATCACCGCGCGCCCCGAAGCGTGGACGCGCGAGCCGTCGTCGAGCCGCAGGTCGGCGACGGTTGCGGCGATTTGCCGCAGCACGCGGCCGTCCCAGACGTCGAGGTCGTCGCGCGGGAACCAGGCGAGCGCGCGCCCGACGGTGCCGTCGACCTCGGTGTAGAAGCGCAGCACGCTCGGCGGCAGGTCGCGCACGCCGAGCACGCGCAGATCGTCGGGCGGACGCAGATCGAGCAAGCGCGCGCGCTGATCGTCGTCGGCGAAATCGACGTTCGCGTCGACCAGGCGGCGGATCTCGGCGAGCACCGCCAGCTTGCGCCGCTGCTCGTCGGGGCTGCCGGGCAGGTAGTCGGCGACGGTCTTGATCGAGCCGAGCACGTGCCGCGCGCGGTCGCGCTCGCGCAGCCGGCGCCGGATCTCCTCGAGCCGCCCCGCGTCGTCGACGAGCACGAAGCTCGGCGAGAGCGAGCGGCCGAAGATCGGATCGAGGCGCGACGACAGCCGCTCGGCGTCCGAGCGCCGCGCCGCCTGGTTGCGCAGCTTGTCGAAGTCGTACTCGAACGGATCGCGGGCGAAGCGCACGAGCGGCGGCAGCGCCACGAGCGTGAGCGCGATCCCCGCCGCGAGCACGCCGCGCGGGCGCGACACGACCAGGCGCGCGAGCGGCGCGGCGGCGGCGAATCCGCGCACGCGCGGCACCGTCGCGCCCGGTCGGCGGCGATCGAACAGCACCCACAAAGACGGCAGCACCAGCAGCGTCGCCAGCCACGAGAGCAGCATGCCGACGCAACCGATCCAGCCGAATTGGTTGAAGCCGCGAAAATCGGTGAACGCCAGCGAGCCGTAGGCCACCGCCGCGGCGAGCGCGGCCACGCCGGTGCCGCGCCAGGTGGCGTCGAGCGCCACGCGCAACGCCTCGGCCACGCCGGCGCCGCGGCGGCGCTCCTCCTCGTAGCGCGCCATCTGCACGATCGCGTAGTTGATGCCGTTGCCCAAAATGATCGCGCCGAGAAATCCGGTGGCGGTGTTGAGCGCGCCGAAGCAGAGCTGCGCGAACGCCAGCGCCAGCGCCAGGCCGACGAGCGCCGGCAGCACCATGAACGCGACCGCGATCGGCCGACCGAAGTAGAGCAGCACCACGGCGCAGACGAGCGCGACCGAGATCGCCGTCGCCAGCGTGAGGTCGCCGGTGAGCGCGGCGCGCTCCTCGTCGGCGGTGATCAAGTTCCCGGTGAGCCCGACGCGGCGGCGGGAGTCGGCTGATTCGCGCTCGAGCGCGCGCGCGGTCTCGCGGATGCGCGTCACCGTGGCGCCGGCGTTGGCCGCGCCGAGCAGCGGGCTGCGCAGCCAGATCAGCACCGCGTAGAGCGAGCCGTCGCGATACGCGAAATAGCCGCCGGGGAAGCGCGCGAACGGCGACTCGACTTTTTCGTCCGGCGGATCGTCGTCGTCGAGCGACACGATCAGCGGGTTCTTGTGGGTCGCGATCTCGCGCTCGAGGCGATCGCGCGCGCGCTCGAGCTGCGCCTGCCCGGCGAACAGGAGCTGGTTGTGCTCGAAGAATTTTTTCTCCTCGTGCACGCCGCTCGTCACCTCGTCGATGAGCGGATCGCCGAGGCTGCGCAGGCGCGGCACCAGCGCGTCGACGTAGCGGCGGTTGGCCGCCGCGTCCGGCCCCTCGAGCACCACGTCGAGCGACGAGAGCGCGGCCATCCGCCGGTCGAGCTCCTCGAGCGCGATCACCGACGGCGCGCTGCGCGGCAGGAGCTGCGCGAAGTCGGTGTCGAGCCGCAGCCGCGCGATTCGCCACCCGGCGAGCAGCACGAGCGCGGCCGTCACCGACAGGATCGTGCGCGGGCGCCCGGCGACCAGGCGCACGACGAAGGTCATGCAGCGGGACTAAGCAAGCGCGCGCGCTCTGCCACTCTCGCCTTGCGCGCGGCCGCTCGCCGAGTCAGAACACGCGCCCACCTTCGGGAGGCCGTCCGCGTGAAGCGCTGGTTGCTGGTCGTTTTCTCGAGTGGATGTCTGTTCAACAACGGGACGCGTACCGTCGCCAGGGGAGCCGTCGACAGCGCCACGTTGTGCGCGCCCGCGGCCGACGGGTGTCCGCCGTGCTCGTCGCTCGACGGGACGCGCTGCCGCGACCAGTGGTATCCGACGGCGCTGCGCTGCACGGCCGACGCGCAGTGCGAGGCGCCCGGCACGTGTCAGCGCGGCTACTGCGTCGCCACCGACGCCGACGGCGACGGGCTCGACGACGACTTCGAGCGCGAGCTCGCGTGGCTCAACTTCCCCACGGTCTACCTGGCGCAGGGCGAGCCGTGCGGCGCCCCGCACGGAGTCATCTACCGCGCGCGCCGCCATCCGCAGAACGCCAACCGGATCGCCATCACCTACGTCGTGCTCTATGGAGTGGACTGCGGCCCATGGAACGGCCACCCCGGCGACGCCGAGACGTTCGCCGTCACCGTCGACCTCGACGCCGAGCCGGGCGCGCCCGCCACCGTCGGCGTCGAAGCGTGGGCGCACGCCGGGACCGCCTGCGGCTCGACGTCGTCGTGCGACGCGCAGGCCGGGACCAGCGCGTGCGCGCAGCAGCCCGACGGCGGCGCGTCGAACGGCGTGATCGTCTACTCCTCGCTCGACAAGCACGCCAACTATCTCTCGCGGGCGGTCTGCGGCGGAAATTGTTACGACGCGTGCAACGCCGGCGAGCGGCTGACCGGGCCGCTGCTCAACGTCGGCGAGCCCGATCATCCGCTGGTGACCGACTTGACCGCGCAGGGTTTCGTGCAGGCCGCCGGCGGATGGGGCCAACAACTGCTCCACGTCGATCCATGGAGCAGCGTCGAGTTCGGCGGCGGCGGACGGCTCGACGTGCCGCTCACGAACAAGGTCGCGCCGCCTGGACAGTAGCCGCGCGACGCTTAGTTGGCAGTCATGCGAACGGGCGCGGCGCTGCGCGTGCTCTACCTGCAACCGGCCACCGACTTCGGCGGCGCCGAGCGGCAGGCGACCTACTCGATCGCGGGCCTGCCGCGGTACGGCGTCGAGGTGGTGGCGGCCGTCGGGCCGGGGCCGCTGATCGTCGAGGAGCTCGAGCGCCTCGGCGTGCGCGGGATCCATCGCGCGGGATTTCCCTCGGACGAGCAGGCGCCGCGCAGCGGGCTCGCGCGCGCGGCGCTGATCGCGCACTACGTGCGCTCGTTCTTTCGCATGACCGAGGAGCTGACCGGGCTCTTGCGCCGCCGTCCGTGCGATCTGATCTTCGCCAGCCGGCCGTTCTCGTGGGTGGTGGGCGGTCGCGTCGGCGCGGCGCTCGGCGTGCCGGTGATCTGGCGCGCGGGCACGCTGTTCAATCATCCGCTCCAGCCGCCGTGGCTGCGGCTGGCGGCGCGGCTGTGGCCGCCGCGCGCCATCGTGTGCACCTCGCGCGCCGTCGAGCGCGCGCTGGCGAAGCACGTGACCGTGGCGCCCTCGCACGTGGTGTACAACGGCGTCGACACCGCACGCTTCTCGCCGACGATCGATCGCGGCGCGGCGCGCGCGGCGCTCGGGCTGGACGAACGCGCGCCGGTGGTGGCGCTGGCGGCGCGGCTGTCGCCGGAGAAGGGCACCGAGCTGCTGCTCGAGATCTGCCGCGCGCTCCAGGTGCAGGTGCCGCGCGTGCAGGTGCTGGTCGCCGGCGACACGCGGTGGCGCGCGCGCTTCGACGGCGCCTGCCGCGCCGCCGGGCTCGACGGGACGGTGCGGCGGCTGGCCTTCGTGCCCGAGGTGGAGCGGGTCTACGCCGCGGCCGACGTGGTGCTCCTGACGTCGCGGACCGAGGGCTGCCCGAACGCGCTCCTCGAGGCGATGGCGATGGGCCGCCCGGTGGTCGCCACCGCCGTCGACGGGACGATCGAATTGGTGCGCGACGGCGTCGACGGGCTGCTGGTCCCGCAGTCCGATCCGGAGGGCTTCGCCGAGCGCGTGGCCGAGCTGCTCGTCTCGGCGCCGCGCGCCGGCGCGCTGGGACGGGCGGCGCTGGCGACGGTGCGGCGCCGCTTCACGCTGGACGCGCAGCTCGCGCGGCTGGCGCAGATTCTCCACCACGCCGCCGGCCGGCGGCCGACCGTCGAGCAACTGGCGTCGTGAGCGCGCGCTCGCGCGCGATCCTGCGCGCGCTCGTCGAGCGGCCGACGCTGCTCTGGCTCGCGCTCGCCGGCGGCGCGGCTCTGCTCGCGTCGCTGGCCGCGGCCGCCGGCGTGCCCGCGACGCCGCTCGCGCGGCTCCTCGTGGTGCTGGCGGCGTGGACCCCGCTCGGCGCGCTCGTCGCCTTCGCCTTCACGCCGGGGTTCGATCTGCCGTGGCGCGCGATCCGCCGCGTGCCGGGCGCGCGCCGCGCCGCGCTCACCTTCGACGACGGGCCGCACCCGGGCTCGACGCCGCGGCTGCTGGCCGCGCTGCGCCGCGCGGGCGTGCGCGCGACCTTCTTTCTCGTCGGCGAAGCGGTGGAGCGCTGGCCCGAGCTGGTGCGGCAAATTGCCGCAGACGGCCACGCCATCGGCAACCACACCCAGCGCCACCGCCTCCTCACGTTTCGCACCGCCGATCAGATCGCCGACGAGATCGCCGCCTGCCAGCGCGCGCTCGCCCGCGCCGGCGTCGAGGCGCGGCTCTTCCGCCCGCCGCATGGGTTCAAGTCCGTAGGGCTGCATCGGGTGCTGCGCCGTCACGGGCTCAGGCTGGTGGCGTGGCAGGGCTCGATCCGCGACACCGACGCGCCGGGCACCGCCGTCATCGTCGCGCGCGCGGTGGCGCTGGCGGCCGCGGGGCGCATCCTGCTCCTGCACGATCATCCGCGCTGCGCCGAGCAGACGATCGGCGCGCTGCCGGCGATCATCGATCGCTATCGCGCGCTCGGCTATCACTTCGTTCCGCTCGACGGCTGATCACTCTCGACACACAGCTCGTCACCCGAGTGACTGCGCCGCCGCCGCGTTTAAGCCAACTCTCGACCGCACACAGGAGACTCCGACGATGGAGCTGCTTCGCCGGTTCGAACATCTGTTGGCCACGACCGCGCGCGCGGCCTGGCCGCTCGTCGCCTGGTACAACCACCGCTTCGAGCGCCCGTCGGTACGGCCGTCGTGGGCCCCGCAGCCGCTGCTCAAGCGGCGCGAGCGCACCTTCCCGCCGCTCGGCTGGCCGCGCACCACCGACTCGCTGTGTCCGCGCTGCGTGCGCGAGGCGCGCGCCGCGATCCTCGACGGCGAGCGCTCGCTGCTCGAGCTCATCGAGGGCAAGCCCGGCGAGATCGCGGCCGAGATCCTCGAGGAGGACGGCCAGGTGATCATGAAGAAGACGTGCGCCAAGCACGGCACCATCCGCGACGTGCTCGCCACCGACGCGAAGTGGCTGGCGCGCATCGAGCGCCTCTATCCCGGCCGCGACTTCCGCTCGCCGCCGTCCAAGCTGCGCGAGCACGGCTCGTCGTCGATCCAGTTCGGCCGCGGCTCGGTGCTCACCGTCGACCTGACCAACCGCTGCAACATGATGTGCGACCCCTGCTTCATGGACGCCAACCAGGTCGGCTACGTCCACGAGCTCGCGTGGGAGGACATCAAGAAGCTGCTCGACGATTCGCTCTCGATCCAGCCGCGCCGCCAGATGTCGGTGCAGTTCTCCGGCGGCGAGCCCACGCTGTCGCCGCACTTCCTCGACGCGGTGAAGTACGCGCGCGAGGTGGGCTACTTCGCGGTGCAATGCGCAACCAACGGGTTGCGTTTCGCCGAGGAGCCCGACTTCGCCGTGCGCGCGAAGGAGGCGGGCCTGCGCATGGCGTATCTGCAATTCGACGGCATCGGCAATGAAGCCAACGCGCACCGCAAGATCGGCAACCTGTTCGACGTCAAGCTGCGCGCGATCGAGGCGCTCTCCGCCGCCGGCATCGACATCATCCTCGTGGTCACCGTGGTCAACGGCGTGAACGACGATCAGGTGGGCCAGATCCTGCGCTTCGCCGTCGAGAACCCCGACAAGATCACGGTCGTCTCGTTCCAGCCGGTGTCGTTCACCGGCCGCGACGAGGAGATCGACGACGAGACGCGCGCCCGGCAGCGCTACACGCTGTCGCACCTCGCCGCCGACGTCAAAGCGCAGACCGGCATCACCGAGCCCATGCGCGACTGGTTCCCGCTCTCGGCGCTGGGGCCGTTCTCCGATCTCGTCGATCAGCTCATGGGCGAGCGCGCCGACTGGGGATCGATGAAGTGCGGCTGCCATCCCAACTGCGGCATCGGCACGATCCTCATGGTCAACAAACGCACGCGCGAGGCCGTGCCGCTGTCGAGCTTTCTCGACGTCGAAGGGCTGCTCGACGACCTCGGCGCGATCACCGACGCGGCGCAGGGGCGCGCGGTCACCATCGCCGAGCTGGCGGTGGCGCTGTTCAAGCGCTACCGGCCCGAACGCGCGCCGCGCGGCTACGGCTTCTTCGCGCTGATGAAGCAGCTCCTGTCGCAGACCGGCGCGCGCGGGCGCCGCGTCGGCGAGTACGAGTCGGACGCCGCCGAGTTCGAGTGGCGCGTGCTGTTCGTCGCCGGCATGTGGTTCCAGGACCTGTTCAACTACGACTTCCGCCGCACCGAGATGTGCATCATCCCGTACGCGACGCAGCTCGGCGAGATCTCGTTCTGCGCGTACAACACCGGCGTCGGCTGGCGCAGCATCGTCGAGAAGATGCTGCAGAACGCGACCGTCGCCGAATGGTACCGGACGCACGCGCGGCACAAGGTCTACGCCAAGGGGCGGGACTTCCCGCTGCCGAAGTTCGCGCAGCCGATCACGTCGCGGCTGCCGGGAGAGCCGCTGCGGCTGAAGGTGCTGGGGTCGTGACGGCGAGGATCGCATGACGCGCTCCGAGCTCACGCTGCTGCCGGCCGTCTCGTGCTTCGTCTACTTCGTCGGCGGCGTGCCGTTCTACCTGCGCCACGCGCGGCGCGCCGGCGTCGCTCGCGAGCCGCGCATCGAGGCGCGGCGCCGCTCGGTGCTCATCCCCAAGTGGCTCATCTATTACCTGCTGTGGGAGATCGCGCCGGTCGAAGCCGCGCTGGTGCGCCGGCGCGTCTCGCCGAATACGCTGAGCTCGCTCGGCCTCGCGCTCTCGCTGGCGGCCGGCGCCGCGCTGTCGCAGGGCTGGTTCGACGTCGGCGGTTGGCTCTACCTGTTCGTCGGCATCGTCGATCTCTTCGACGGGCGCGTGGCGCGCGCGACCGGACGCGCCTCGCGCGCGGGCGCGTTCTACGACAGCGTGGCCGACCGCTACTCCGAGTGCGCCATCTTCGCCGGGCTGATGGCGTACTACCGCGGCTCGTGGATCGGCGTCGCCGTGCTGGCCGCGCTGCTCGGCTCGTTGATGGTGAGCTACGCGCGGGCGCGCGCCGAGGCCTTCGGCGCGGCGGAGCTGGCGGCGCACGGCGCGATGCAGCGGCCGGAGCGGATCTTCCTGCTCGGGGTCGCGCTGGCGGCCTCGCCCTTCGTCGACGCGTACGGCGAGCCGAGCGCCCACCCGACGTTTGTCGCGACCGTCGGCGCGATCCTGCTCCTGGCGTTCGGCAGCCACCTCACCGCGCTGTCGCGCACGTGGGCGGTGTTCCGCGCGCTGCGCGAGCGCGACCGCGCCGGCGTCGAGCCGCTGCTGCGGCGGCGTCCGCCTCGCTCGCGCACCGGAGCGTCCGAATGACGGCGACCGCGGATCCGATCCCCGACGTCCCCGCAGCCGGCAGCATCCCGTCGCTGCGCGATCTGCTCGACGCGGCGCTCGACCACCCGCCGGCGCGCGCCGTCGCCGAACCGTTCCTCGCCGAGCTCGCGCGCCCCGAACGCAGCGTGCGCGCGGTGGTGCTGTACGGGTCGTGCCTGTGGAGCGGGCTGCGCGGGCCGACCAGCCATCCCGATTTTTTCGTGGTCGTCGATTCGCTGCGCGCGTGGCACCGGCGCCTCTGGCCGACGCTGCTCAACGTCCTGCTGCCGCCGAGCATCTACCGGCTGCGCGCGGGCGCGCTCGAGGCCAAGGTCTCGATCACGTCGGCGGCGCAGCTCGCGCGCCACGTGAGCCCCGACGCGCCCGATCTGCATCACCTCGGCCGCTGGTCGAAGCGCGTCGCGCTGGTGTGGTCGCGCGACGCGGCGTCGCGGCGGCTGGTGGTCGACGCGCAGCAGGCGGCGCTCGAGACGCTGGCGCCGCTCGCGCGCGCGCGCCTCGGCGACGATCTTGGCGTCGACGAATTCATGCACATGTTGCTGCGTCTCTCGTACGAAGCCGAGGTGCGCATCGCCGAGCACGGCAAGGTGGCGGCGCTCTTCGAGGTCGAGCGCGAGCACTACCGCGCGATCGGGCGCGCGCTCGTCGCCGGCCTGCCGCCGGGCCGCATCACGCCGGCCGAGGTCGAGCGGCGCCTGCGTCGCTCGCGCCGCCGCGCGGTGCTCCGCTGGCCCAAGTACATCTGCACCTACGACGGATGGCTCGACTACGTGCTGGCGAAGCTGGCCCGCACCGGCGACCGCTGGTCCTTGAGCGAGCGCGAGCGGCGCCATCCGCTGCTGTTCGGCATCCCGGTGATCTGGCGGCTCGCGAGAGCCAAACGCTTGAGCGGAGGGAGGCACGTATGATCGATCGGAAGCCGGGCCGCCGCGGACGCATCGGCGCGCCCATCACGCGCCCGACGAGCTGGTGGCTGGAGACGCTGCGCAAACGCAGGGAGTCGATGTACGACGACGACGACGCGCCGACGGCGCCGGTCGAGTTCGCCAGCGACGAGGAGCGGCGGGCCTGCATCCGCTTCTTCAACGCCGCGCTGCGCGCCGAGGAGTCGGGCGCGTCGCAAGCCGAACGGCTCGCCGCCGAGGTGCGCGGCTGGGATCCGGATCTCGCCGAGTGCCTGATCCTCTACGGCGCAGAGGAGGGCTGGCACCACAGCCTGCTGCGAAAATTTCTCGCCGACATCGGCGGCGAGGTGCGGCCGCTCGGCGGGCTCACCGGCTTTTTCTACCGGACGTACGCGAAGGCGCGCGACCTCGAGACCATCATGCTCACCAACGTGATGTTCGAGGTCATCGGCTCGACGACGTATCGCCTCGCGCTCGGGCGGGTGAAGCAGCCGGCGGTGCGGCGCATGCTCACGATCCTGGCGCGCGACGAATCGTTCCACGTGCCGCTCAACGTCCATTTCATCCGCGAGATGTTGCGCCACCGGACGCGCGGCGAGGCGCAGCGGCTCAAGCTGAAGGTGGTCTATCACGTGGTCTTCTGGCTGTTGCTCGCGTCGTCGGCGGCGAGCCGCCGCGTGGCGCAGGCGTTCGATGGCCTGCCGTTCGGCGAGCTGTCGCGCGCCTACGCGGAGAACCTGGGCCGGCTGTTCCTCCACGAGTCGGATCTGCAGTTCTCGCCGCCGTGGTTGGCGCTGCGCGTGTTCGGCTTCAGCTCCGCGGCGCTGCTGGCCGGCGAGAACCTGCTCTCCGCCGCGGCGGCCGAGGCGTCCGCGCGCCGCGGCGACGTTCAGGTCACCGCGCTCGGCGCGTAGGCGCGGCCGTGCCTGCACCGCAGCTCCACCTGACGTTCGCCGAGCTGCTGTCGCGCGAGCCGCGGCTCGACGGTGCGCTGCGCGCCGCGTGTCGCGCCGAGCCCCGCTACACGCGCCTGGGCGCGATCTTCCACGACCTCGCCTATTACGGAAACATGGCGCTCATGGCCGTTCGCTATGGCTTGCGCCTCCCCGCCGAGGAGTCTCCCTGGGGCGCGCGCGTCCACGAGGATCGCCCCGACGAGTTCCTCGCGCGGTTCGTCGCCACCGCGCGATCGATCGACAACGCGCTCACGCGCGACGAGCGGCTGGCGATCGTGGCCGGGCTGTGCTCCCACGTCGCGCTCGACCTGTCGCTGCACCCGCTGGTCAACTTCCTCGCGCGGCGGGATCGGCGCGAGCAGGGCGGCGCCGAGTCGCACCATCACCGCCTCGCCGAAAAATACCACGCGCTGTTCTATCACCTGGACTCGACGGGGCGCGACCTCATCGGCTCGGGCGCCGAGCTGCACGAGAAGACGACGGTCACGAAGCGCAGCTCGCTCGTGTGGCTGGCGGTGGAGGCGCCGCTGGTCGAGCTCGCGCTGGCATCGTACCGCGCGATGTGGAACGACGCGCCCTCGCGCCGGCAGTGGATGGGCTGGGTGCGCAGCTTCGCGCACTTCGGGCGGATGGTCGGCCACCGCTGGGCGCTGCGCAACAGCCTGCGGCTGCGCACCAGCGCCAACCGCCGCCGCTACTTCATCTGCCCCGAGTTCAACTTCTACGATTTCTGGGAGGCCGGCCGGCTGCGCGGGATCCACCTCGCCAATCGCGCCTGCGCCTTCTTTGAGCGCGCCGACTTCTCCGACGACGCGCGCGCCGACTTCATCCGCGACGTCGCCTTCGACGGCACGCTGACCGACCCCATCGGCCGTCACGGTCCGAAGCTGCCGGCCGTGTGCGGCAAAGTGCCGCATGAGCATCCGATATAGGCGCACCTTCAATCCGCACGGATCGAATCGTATATGGCCGCCAGCGCCTGCGCATCTGCGCGCCCTGGCTTCGCCATGCTGCGGCGATTTGCCGTAGCGAATTTTTTTTCCGATCCGATTTCGCGCTGGTTCGTACTCGAGTCATGGCGACAGTCCTCGAGGTCAATGTGCTCTCGCCCACGGGCGGGACGGTGGCGCAGGCCGGCACGACGTTCACGGTCACCTGGTTCTCGACGGGCGCGACCGGCCAGCGCGTCCTCTACTCGATCGACGGCGGGAACAGCTTTACGCCCATCGTGACCGGGCTCGACGGCTCGGTGCGCAGCTACGATTGGGCGATCCCGGCGTCGCTCGTGCCGGCGGGGCAGGCGAGCATCGGGGCGATTGTGCGCGTCGGCGTCAAGAACGACAGCGGCGCGAGCACCACCAACGACAGCCCGCCGTTTACGATTCAAAGCGCGGCCACGACGGCGCCGGCGCCCTCCATTGCCGGCGCCTCGCCGTCGAGCGGACCGGCGGCGGGCGGCACGTCGATCACCATCAATGGACAAAACTTCAAGACGGGATTGAAGGCCACGCTCGGCGGCGTGGCGCTGCAAATCAGCAACGTGACGGCGCGGCAGATCACCGCCGTCACGCCGGCCGAGAGTGCGGGCGCGGCGGCGTTGAGCGTCACCAATCCCGACGGACAGAGCGCAACGCTGGCGAGCGCGTTCACGTTCGTCGCGCCGTCGAGCGGGACGCGCACCATCGCGCTGCAATTGACCGATCCCGATCCGACGCCCGACGGCATTCAGCCCGCGCTCGCCAGCGGCACGAGCATCACCGTCAACATCGCCGCGGGGCAGACCAAGCGCATCGGCTTCACCGTCAGCGTCACCGACGCGAACAACAACCCGGTGCAGGAGACGCTCAAGATAAAGGTGAGCGGCCCGATGCCGAACGGCCTCACGCTCGACTATCCAACGCGCGTCACGTCGTGCGGTCCGGGGCAGAGCGGCGGCTGCGGCAGCGGCACGCTCACCATCGCCACCACGCTCGACACGCCGTACGACACGTATCAATTCACGCTCGATGCCTCGTGCGTCGACGGGATGTGCATGCCGTCGTCGGCGTCGCTCACGCTGGTGGTCAAGCAGCCGCGCGTGATCTTGAGCCTGCCGGATCCGACCAACATGACGGCGCGCGTCCCCGCCGGCGGCACGGCGACCTTCCCGATCCAGATCTCGCGCGAGTTCTACTTCGGCTCGATCCTGGTGCAGCCGACGAACGATCTGCCGCGGACGGCCACCACGCAGCCGATCAAGATCGACGCGCTGCCGACGACGGCCAAGCCCAACGCCGTCTATCAAGCGCAGTTCCAGGTCGCCACGATGGCGACCTCGCCGAGCATGGACGGCACCGTGCCCGGCAAGTACGACCTCACGCTCGGCACCATCGCCGATCCGCGCGCCAAGACCAATCAGCTCCCGCTCAAGCTCGTCGTCTTGCCGCAGACGCCGTCGGTGTCGGTGATCCTGTCGCCGAAGTCGCAAATGGGCCAGCCGGGAAAAGCCGCGCGCTACACGGTCGACGTCTATCGCTACAACTTCTTCGGCAAGGTCGATATCCAACTGCCGACCGAGCTGCCTTCGGGCACGACGTTCGCGCTCACGCCGGGTACGCCGACGCCGATCTCGGTGGGCGGCGTGATGGTCGGCGACCTGACGGCGAACCTGCTCGACATCACGCTGCCGGCGGGCGCGCAGCCGAAGGCGTACGAGTTCCACGTCGGCGCGACGTACAAGCCGACCAATGCGCCGTCCACCACCGTGCAGGACAGCGCGGTGCTCGACACGAGCGCGGCCACGCCGACGATCGACCTCGTCATCACGCAGGCCGATACCAAGGTCGGGCAGGGCGGGCTCGCGAGCATCGAGTTCGAGGTGACGCGCTCGCCGATGACGGACGCGAACGTGCACCTCGATCTCGGGATGCTCGCGGGCCACACGATGCCGGTCTCGGACGTGCAGCTCGACGCCAAGATGACGATGGGCCGGTTCGACGTGCAGCTCGACAACGACGCGCCGCTCGGCAGCTACATGCTCACGCTCACCGCGACGGCGAACGGCGAGCAGGATCAGAAGACCACGCCGCTCCAGGTCACGGCGCTCCAGTACGTCGTGCGCCTGACGACGAACATCTTCGGCAGCACCAAATCGGTCAAGCAGGTCATGCCGGGAGATCCGGTGGTGTTCGACGTCGACATCTCGCGCGACGCGCCGGCGTACCCGGGCAACCTCACGCCGGTGGTCACGGGCGACACGCCGAACAACTTGATGATGCTGCCGGACCCGGTGGCGCCGACGGACGCCAAGTACCAGGTGTTCACGCGCTCGGCGCCGCCGGGCGATCACAAGTACCTGTTCACCGCGACGGTGGTGGCGAGCAACGGCGATCCGATCACGGTGATCCCGGCCAACGGCGTCAGCCTCGAGCTCGACGTGATGACGGCGCCGCAGCCGATGGTGGACCTGACGGCCACGTCGCCGCCGCCGGGCGCGCCCGGGCAGCCGGTGACGATCGAGATCATGATCGCGCGCAAGAACTATCCGGCGGGGCTGCTCACGCTCAAGGTGGTGGACCTCGGCGGGCTCACGCTCGCGCCGGGCACGCAGCCGGTGTTTTCGCCGGAGAGCGATCCCAACGCGCCGGTCTCGACCGCGACGCTGACGCTGACGCCGGCGCTGGCGACGGCGCGCACCGAGCCGTACCATATCGAGATCGGCGCGGACGTGCCGGTGCAGCAGCCGCCGATCCGGGTGTTCGATGCGACGGCCGACGTCACCGTCGAGCAGACGCCGCGCCGGCCTCCGCCGGTGGTGCGTCCGCCGCTGCCGCTGCCGCGCGGGCCGGTCGGTCCGCGCCTCGGCGGTCCGCTCAAGGGCGGGCTGCCCGAGACGTAGCTCGCCAGACGCCGCCACGTCCTCTAAGCTTGCGCGGTGATCAAGATCCTCGTCGAGGAATCGGTGCGCTACGATCGCTCGCTCGCGTGGCGCATCCACGACGCCTACTTCGAGCAGCGCGGCGTGCGGGCCTGGCTCGCCGGCGAAATTCCTTTTTTGTCGACGAGCAACGCGGCGGTGGCGCGGCAGCACGCGACGTTCCTGGCGGCGCACGTCGAAGGATTGCGCGAGCGCGGGCTCATCGGCGAGACGTTCGAGCTGCTCGAGGTCGGCGGCGGCGCGGGCACGTTCGCCGCGCACGTCGTGCGGGCGCTCGACGCGCAGCTCGCGCCCGAGCTGGCCGCGCGGCTCCGCTACCTGTTCACCGACGTCTCGGCGCGCACGCTGCGCGAGGCGATCGAGGGGCCGGAGCTGCGCGAGCTGGTCGCGGCGGGCCGCGTGGTCCCCGCGCTCTACGACGCGCGCGAGACGGCGCGGCTGCGCACGCTCGACGGCGCGCCGCTCGGCGCACGGCCGGTGGCGCTCGTCGCCAACTACTTGTGCTGCGTGATGCCGACTCGCTTCTTTCGCAAACAGGGCGGCGAGTGGCGCGAGCTCTACGTCTCGCTCTCGACCGAGCTCGACGATCCCGAGGCGGCCGAGGCGGCGGCCGTCGACCGCGAGGCGGCGGTCGCGTCGTGGCTCGCCGACGCGACCCGGGCCGGCTTGCAGGAACGCCTCGCGCTCGCGCCCGAGTGGCGCGCCGTCGAGCTCACCGGCGCGCTCGGCGCGCAGCACCGCGAGATCCTCGAGCGGCACACCGCTCACGTCGAGGCGGCGACCGTGACGTTTCCGCAGTCGTTCTTCGAGTTCCTCGCCGGCGCGCGGCCCCTGCTGGCGCCCGGCGGGCTCGTGCTCATGACCGACTACGGCCACCTCGCCGGCGCGCGCCACGAGGGCGCGACGTCACCCAGGCTCTACGGAAACTCGCTCAACCACGCCGTCGACTTCCTGTTGGTGGAGCGCTTCGCCGAGGCGGCTCGCTGGTCGATCATGCGCACCGCTCATCCGCTCTCGTCGCTCCATACGCTGGTGCTCTATGCGGGCGGCGCGCCCGAGCGCACGCGCGCCGCGTTCGACGCCGCGTACGTCCAGCGCACCGACGGACAGGATCTGCTCGACTTCAGCGACGCCGCGCGCGCGAGCCTCAAGCGCGACAAGCCGGCGCAGGCGGTGCGGCACCTCGAGCGCTGCATCGCGCTCGATCCCGAGCACGCGGGCTTTCACCACCGCCTCGGCGAGGCCTATCTCGCGGCGGGGCTGCCGGAGCAGGCGCTCGCCTGGCTCGATCGCGGCGCCGCGCTCGATCGCTGGCGCGTCCATGATTTCGATCTGCTGCGCGGGCGCGCGTGCGCCGAGCAGCGCCAGCTCACCGAAGCGGCCGCGTGGCTCCGCGACTCGATCGCGCGCAAGCCGTCGCCCGAGGCGCTGCTCCGGCTGGGACAGGTGCTCGAGGCGCTCGGCGAGCTGCACGAGGCGGTCCGCGCCTATCGCGGCGCGCTGGCGCTCGAGCCCGAGCACGAGGAGGCTCAGGCTCGCTGCGATCGGCTCAAGGATCTTTGGTGGGAGCAGCTCCTCGCCGATTTGGACGCGCCCGTCGAGCCGGAGCGCGATCGCGAGCGCTAGACGGCGATCGGATCGCCGCCCGCGACGGGAACTCCCAACGGGCCTCGGCCGCCGCCGCCGCCGGGCTCGTCGTCGTCTTCGCCGTCCCACCGCTTGCTCCCCATCTTCGCGCCGTGTCCCGAGTCGGGGCCGCGCCGCTTGGCGATCAAGTAGCGGATGGCTTGCTTCAAGACGGCTTCGGGCAACATCCCCGGATAGCCGAGCACGAGCTCGAGCGCGTCTTTGAGCGAGCCGAGGAGCTGCTCCGCTTCGGCGCGGCTGAGCTCGTCGATCACGCTCAGGTCGCGCTTGCCCAGCCGCTCTTCGACGCGCGTCCAGAAGTTCGCGCGCTCCGCTTCGGCCGCCAGCCGCTCCAGGCGCGCCTGGTCGACGGGCTTCTGCTCCACCTCCTTGTTCCCGCCTTTGCCCCTGCGACCGTCGGGATAGATCTCGAGCGAGGCGCCGGCGCCGCCGTCGAAGATCGGCGGCTCGGCCGCTTTGCGGTCCTTGCCGAATCGAACCAGCGGGTGCTTCTCCTCGACGACTTCGCCCGGTTTCTTTTTGCGCATCTTCTTCGGCTTCTTGAAGTGCGCGAACGAGGAGATGCGTAAATCGGTCGCGTATTTCGCCGAGAGCGTGAACGGCAGATCGGCTTGCGCCTCGACGAGCTTCTTGACCACCTTGTCGAGCGCAGCCTGCGCGATCTGCATGGCGGGACGGCAGGCGTTGGTGCACACCGTGTTGGGATAGGAGTCGGCGTCGAGCACCACCGAGACCACCTTGGTCTGCGCCGTCTTCTCCTCTTTGCCGTCGCGGCCGTCGCCCGAACCGCCGCTGCCGTCTTCGTCCGAGGACGGCTTGGACAAGGTGGCGGCGAACGCGAGCAGCGCCTCGAGCATGCGCGTGTCGCGCGCAGGATCGGCGACGAACGCCGTCTCGCTGTGCGCGTGCGCATCCGGATGATAGACGCCGCCGCCCGCGTAGGCGCCCTCTCCCTTGGGCACGTTCAGGTCGCCGGAGTGCTCGTCAAACTCTTTTTTGTGATCGGTGAACAGCGCGGTGAGGTGGCCATCGAAGTCGGCGCCGTCGCGGGCCTGAACCGCGCCGCTGTTCGAGGCCACCGGAATGCTCGGCACCGGCTGGTGCCACACGCCCGACGCTCCGTCGGGGCGCCGAAACGCGACGGTCAGGCCGGCCACGACGGTGTTGAATCCCGGCGACAGCCCCTTCGACGGCTTGCCGGGTGCGGCCTTCGATTTGAACTTCTCGAACTTTTTATGATCGCCGACGTTCTTGTCGCGCAGTTGGTCGTGGTAGTCCGAGCCCGCGACGCGGTGGACGTCGCCGAGGCTGTCGCGCCGGCCGAAGCTCGCGCGGCGCACCATGCCGTAACCGCCTCGTCCCTCGGGAGGGGCGGCGCCGAACGCCGCGCCCGAAGCGTCGGCTCCGGTGTCCATCTCGGGCGACTCGTCTTCTTCCTTCGTCTCGACGGCCGGGGCTTTCTTGCCCTTCTTGCCGGATCGCGATTTCGCCTTGGGGGCCGCCGTCACCTTGACCGCGCGCTTTCGCTCGCCGCCGTCGCTGTCGCCGTCCTGCTCCTCTTCTTCTTCTTCCTCGTCGTGGTCGTCGTGCTCTTCGAACGCGAGCGCGGACTTCTTGCCTCCGCCGGACTTCGGCGCGGCGGACTTCGCCGCCTTCTTCGGCGCCGCCTGCTTCTTCGGCGCCGCCGCCCGCTTGCGCTTGCCCGCGTGCTTCGCCTCGCCGTCGCTGTCGCTTTCGGGATTGTCGAACTCGTGCTCTTCGTCGCCGGGGCTGAGCTCGGCGGTCTCGTCTTCGTCGTCCTCGCCGACGGCCTCGGTCGTGGGGGCCGCGGCCTCGTCGCCGTCGAGGTAGGCGAGGAGCTGCTCGTTCGTGGCGAAGTGATAAATCGTCGTCTTGTCGTCGCAGAGCCCTTGCAGCTTCGTGAGCTTCTTCCCCTTGACCTTGACCGACGCGGTGGAGACGGGCTTGTTGTTGACCTTGACCTTGCGTTGCACGGTCGCCGCCGGCGAGCCGCCGGCTCTCGCGCCGCCGACGCGATCGAGCAGCGCTTCGCTCGAGCGGCCCTGCACCACGTGGTCGGCGACCTCGTCGGCGTGATGCTCGTGCGCGTCGCCTTCCCGGCCGACGCCGCCGGCCGGAGTCGCGCCGCTGCGCTGCTGGACGAAGTGCGCCGCTTCGTGCGCCGCGGTGTGCAGGCTCGGCTCCGCGCCGAAGGCCACGCGATCGCCCGCGGTGAACGCCTCGGCCTCCATCGCGTCCGCGCCGCGCGCCGCCGTGCCGTCGGTGTGCGCCTTGAGCTCGGACAGATCGTGGCGGCCGAACGATCGCTGCACCGCCTCGAAGTGCGGCAATTTGCCGCTGGCCCCGCTGGTGCCGAGCTGCGCCGCGCTCCCCACCTGCGCGTTCGAGGGCGTGCGCGCGCCGCCGGCCCGGCGCTGAATCATCCGCTGCACCATGCGCGAGCCGAACCGCCGCGCCGGCGCACCCACGCCGGCTTCGGTCCCGTGCTCCTCGTCGAGCGCCTCGCGGTCCGCCGTTTCGCGCTTCTCGTCAAAGTCGATCATGGGCCCTGCCACCTGCAAGGCTAACGCAAAACGAGGCGTCAAGCCGCTGCGTTATTTTCCGTCGGCCCTCGTGGTCGATCTTCGGGATGACGGATCGGAGAGCTATTCGTCGTTTGCGCGCAAGACGAAGTCTTCGGGGCGGCCGGTCTTGCTTCGAGCCATTGCGGCCAGCGACTCGCACGCCGTGTCGTAGCAGAGCAGCAGCAGCCTTCCCGTCGGCGAGATGGCCGCGCCCAGCGACTCTTTCGGAATCCGCAGGGCGAAGGTGGCGAGCGTGGCGCCGGCGCGCGCCAACACCACCTTCTCGCCGTCGCTGTCGAGCGTCAGATCGCCGCGCGCGAGCGCGCCGTCTTTGGCCGTGAACGCGCCGTCGGGCCGGGAGCGCTCGGCGATCTCGAGAAGATCCGAGCGCTCCTTCTTCCGGCAAACGCCGAGGCGAAGCTTGACGCCGGCGAAGCCGCGCAGCGCGCGCTGCAAAGTCTTCATCGCCGCCAGGCACTCTTTGGGCGTCACGTGCTGCTGGCGGCCGGCGCCGTGGCTGATGGTGTTGTCGGGCTCGACCGAGACCGGCTCGTCACCGCCGACTACGAGATAGGTGAAACGGCTTCCGCCCTCTTCCCGGTCGCGATCGCTGCTCTCGAGGAGCGCCTGCGCGCCGTCTTTGGAAAACGCCAGCACGCTCGTTTGCCGCGCGTGAGCGTTTGCCGCGAGCGCGAAGAGCGATAGCGCCCCGAACCACGAGCTCCGCTGCATGAGTGCAGTCTACGCAGCGGCGGGCTCGGCCGCCATGAATGAGCTGCTCATTTGAAAGCGGCGTAACGTGTAACCTGCTCGAGCTGTAACGCGTAACGCGCCCGGCGCCGTGCACGCCCGCAGTCTGCGGCAAATCGCCGCAGGCACGACGCGTGCTCTATCGCGCTGCGATTTGAAAGAGAGGCCGATGGGAGCGCCATGAGGGGTCAAATCGCCAAATGGGCGCTGTTTACGAGCATTGCAATGTGCTCGGCGTCGTCGGGCCGCGCGGACGCGCAGACGGTCGTGCACATCAACATGATCGGGGGCGGGGAGCGCGACGTCAAAGTCGAGGACATCACGCACGCGAGCCCGGACAACCCCACCGACTCGCACCCGATCGGCGAGACGACGATCACCGCCAACCCCACCGTCACGCAGAATCCGGATCAGAGCCTCACCGTCAACATCAAGGTGTCGGTGACGGTCAACAAGAGCCGCCTCGGTAAGCCCTATACCGTGCAGGAGCCGAACGACTGCGAAGGCATGACCTTCAAGATGAACAAGGATTGGGTGCAGGCGCACGAGCTCCAGCACGTCAAGCAGATGCAGGACATCGCGCTGACGTCGGCGAGCGACGCGGCGGCGGCGGGCAAAGACGTCAAAGGCGCGGTCACGCAGACGCTCGCCGACTTTCAGCGGCAGGAGGGGTTCGAGTACGGTTATGCCGATCAGAACGGAAGCTTCCCGGACGCCGCGACGATCGCCAAGAAGTTTCCCGGCGCGCAGCACTTCGACGGCATCGAGAAGCAGGCGCGCGATGCGTCGTGCGCCGATCGCATCGACGGCTTCGACCGCACCATCGCCGATATCGCCTATCACGTCGACGGCGCCGGCAAGAGCGGACAGAGCGCGCGCACGCACGCGCAGAACGCGCTGCAAGCCGCCAACGACATGAAGACCTGTGACGCGGAGGCGTACGCCAAGGCGAAGGCGAAGTGGGAGAGCGAGAAGGCCGACGCCCAGTCGTCGCTGAAGGACGCGCACGACAACGTCGACGAGGCCAAGCAGCACGTCCAGGAGCTGAAGGATCTATTGAAGGGGACCACGATCGCCAGGCGCAACGGCGCGACGACCGATCCCAAGGGCGCGAGCACGCTGCAGCGGATGCAGGCCGCGCTCGACGCGGCCGAGGCGAGCGTGACCGCCGCCGAGAACGCGCTCAACGACACCGAGACCGCGGTGAAGAAGATCCTCGCCGACGCCGACGCCGCGGCGGCCGCGTCGGAGGCGTGGCGCAAGGAGCACTGCAACGACGGCAAGGCGCCGGGCAAGGACACGCCCAAGTCGCTGCGCAACGCCGGACGCTTCGGGCTCGGGTTCGGGCTCGGCGGCGCATTTCGCGTCGGCGGCGACGATCCGCCGTCGCAGGCGGTGCTCGAGCCCGGGTTCGATTATCGCGCGTGGGCGCGCGACCAGGTGGCGATCGACGTGACCGCGCGCCTGCCGCTCGAGGTCGCCGGCTCGTGGACCAACTTCGGCGTGCTCGCGGGCGTGCGCGCGGCGTTCCTGCCGTGGCCGTCGGTGCCGATCGAGCTGGTGCCGGCGGTCGAGCTCGGGCTGGTGGTGTTTCACTTCGACGCGGGCGACGCGTGCCGGACGCTCGACTGCACGCCGGTCGGCTTCCGCTTTCACCCGTCGCTGAACCTGGCGTACCGCTTCCTGCCGTCGTGGGAGGCGCGGCTCCAGGTGCTCGGCGTCGACGTCGACGTGTCGAGCATCAGCCTTTCGCCGCGCCTGACCTTCGGCGGCGGTGTAGTGTGGCGCCGGTGAGGACCGCGGTCGCGATGGCGATGATCGCCGCCCTGGCGGCGCCGCTCGGCGCGGATTCGTCGGTGCCGCCGCCGCCGAATCCGGCCGGCGCGTGGCCGGGGCGTTGCGCCGAGCGTCTGCGGGCCGCGCTGCGCGGGCTGGTGCTCGAGGAGCCGGACTTCGGCGCGGGGCGCGTCACCATCGATGACAAGCGGCGCGTCGTGCGCTTCGAGGCGCTGGTGCCGGATCGCGAGCACGCGCGCTTCTACGCCGGCGCGCCGGCTCACTACTGGGCGCGCATCGAAGAGAAGGTCTCGGAGAAGCCCGGCGAGATCGGCGCCGACATCGGCTCGCCCAGGGACTCGCAGGCGTCGCTCGGCTCGAAGATCTGGACCAAGGAGCGCTTCGCCGAATACGACGTGCAGATCGTCGAGGGCCGCAAGGCGTTTCGCTTCAGCCATTGGTTCCGTCCGGCGGTCCTCGACTGCCTCAAGTGATCGCGATTCAGGGAAGCAGGCCGCGCTCGACCAGCGGCGCGCGGATCTCCTCGTCGAGCGCGCGCGTGGCGCGTTCGCGGAAGTTGCGCGGCACCCAGCCGAACGTCTCGTCGCGCTCGGGCGCCGGCGTGGCGATGTGCCGCTCGAGCTCGGCCACGCACGCGGCGGCCACGCGCGCGAGGTGCGCGCGAGCGGCATCGTCGAGCAGCTCGTCGGCCCAGTCGAGGAAGATCCAGCCGAAGCGGCCGTGCGCGGCCTCGTCCTTCTTGATGCGCGCGAGCGCGGCGCGCAGGAGCGGGTGCCCGCCGTCGCGGCCGGGCGAGAGCATGGCGAGCGAGTAGCTCTCGGCGACGCAATAGACGCGCACCACCAGCTCGGCGGCTTGCGTGAGCGGCGCGAGCGCGGGATCGGGACGCGTGACGAGCGCGTGTGGATCGTGGATGAGCGGCACGCCGCCGCCGAGCGCGCCGGCGATGCGCGCCGAGATCTCGACGTGCGCCAGCTCCTCGATCACGAACTGCGACGCCACCGCGATCAGATCGAGCGGCGCGCGCGCGGCGATCAGCGCGGCCACGGTGGCCGCCGCCGCCGCCGCCGCGCGATGCTCGGTGAACGCCGACATGGTCCAGAAGCGGCGCGCGCGCTCGACGAGCTTCGGCGGCAGCGCGCGCACGTCGAGCGTCTTCCACGGCAGCGCGTCGACGTCGGGGCGCAGGCGGCGATAGCGCCGCTCGATCGCGCCGCCGAGCAGGCTGAGCTCGAAGAGCGTACCGCCCATCAGTCGCTCGAGCCGCCGTCGGGCGGCGAGCCTTGATCGGTGACGATCAGCCCGAGATCGAACGTGCCGAACACTCCCTGATCGCGGCCAAGATCGGGCGTCCCGAACACCTGCTGATCCTGCACCGCCAGGTCGTGCGGCTCGACGGTGAGCTGGCCGCTGGCGCTGCACGCCGAGCCGAGCAGCGCAGTACCGGCGACGGCGACGAGCAGCGGGCGGGCGCGGCGGCGGCGGGGGCGATGTTTGCTCGGGCGCGTCTTCATGCGCGGGGACGTTAGCAAACCCGATGCCCGCGTCGCGATCGAGAAGATTCCACGAGAAAGCGCGGACGCGCAGGCGGCGACCGCGACGTTCATGTCACTGCGCGACGCCGAGGCGCGCTTGCGGCAATTTGCCGCAGGTCGCCATGCGAGAAGAGAGACTGACGAAAATTGTCACATTTTTCGCCGAGCGCGCTCTACAGCACCAGGGCGAGCGTATAGTCGCGCCCGCCAAGACAGGAGGTCTCGTGGCCGAGGAGGGGGGGAAGCCGAGCGCGCAGGGCGCCTCGGCGGGGAGCCAGGAGGGCCGGCCCCGAGGAGAACCGCCGTCGCTGTCGCTGCCCAAAGGCGGCGGCGCGCTGCGCGGCATGGGCGAAAAGTTCGCCACCCATCCGTCGAACGGAACCGCCTCGCTGTCGATTCCCATCGCCACGTCTCCCGGCCGCTCGGGCTTCGGGCCGCAGCTCAGCCTCGATTACGACTCCGGCGCGCCCAACGGCCCGTTCGGCATCGGCTGGCACCTCGCCGTCCCCGCGATCACGCGCAAGACCGACAAGGGCCTGCCGCGCTACCTCGACGCCGAGGAGTCGGATGTCTTCATCCTCTCCGGCGCCGAGGACCTGGTTCCGCTGCGCGACGGCGGCGGCGCGGTGGTGGTCACGCCGCGCGACGGCTACGCGGTCGTCCGCTATCGCCCGCGCGTCGAGGGACTGTTCGCGCGCATCGAGCGCTGGACCCGCGTCTCCGACGGCGACACGCATTGGCGCGCGACCACGCGCGAGAACCTGACGAGCATCTACGGCCGCGATCCGGCGGCGCGCATCGCCGATCCCGAGGCGCCGTGGCGCGTCTTCTCGTGGCTGCTCGAGGAGTCGCGCGACGATCGCGGCAACGTCATGCGCTACGGCTACCAGGGGGAGGACGGCGCCGGCGTCGATCCCGCCGCCGCCAGCGAAGCCAACCGCTTCGAGCGCCACAGCGACGGCACGCGCCGCTTTCTCGCCACCGCTCAGCGCTACCTCAAGACCATCTGGTACGGCAACCGCGTCCCGGTCGCCGCCGGCGATCCGGCGCCCGGCGGCGACGGCGACTGGCTGTTCCAGGTGGTGCTCGATTACGGCGAGCACGATCCGGCGCGTCCCACGCCCACCGCCGCCGCGCCGTGGCCGGTGCGCAGCGATCCCTTCTCGAGCGGCCGCTCCGCTTTCGAGGTGCGCACCTATCGGCTCTGCCGCCGCGTGCTCATGTTCCACCGCTTCGAGGAGCTCGGCGCCGCGCCGTGCCTGGTGCGCTCGACCGATCTTGCGTATCCGGCGGCGAGCGGCGATCCCGGCTGGGACGAGCGGCGCAGCCTCACCTTTCTCTCGTCGGTGACCCACGCCAGCTATCGCGCCGACGGCGCGGGTGGCTACGTGCGCGCCGCGCTGCCGCCGCTCGCGCTCGGCTACGCGCTGCCCGAGCTGCACGACGAATTGCGCGAGCTCGCGGCGTCCGATCTCGAAGGCATCCCCGCCGGCGTCGAGGGCGCCGGCGTGCAGTGGATCGATCTCGACGGCGAAGGAATTCCCGGCGCGCTGATCGCGCAGCCCAACGCTTGGTACTACAAACCCAGCCTCGGCGACGGGCGGCTCGCGCCCCCGACGGCGCTCGGCCGCCTGCCGTCGCCGGCCGATCTGCACGGCGGCCTGCAGACCTTGAGCGACGTCGACGGCGACGGCCGCCTCGAGCTGGTCAGCTACGCGCAGCCGCTCGCCGGCTGGTTCTCGCGCACCGCCGCCGGCTGGACGCCGTTCGGCACCTTCCCGTCGCTGCCGGCGCTCGACTGGCGGGATCCCAACCTCCGCATGCTCGACCTCGACGGCGACGGGCACGCCGACGTGCTCATCACCGAGAACGATCTCTTCGTGTGGTACCGCTCGCGCGCCAAGGACGGCTTCGAGCCCGCTGCGGTGGTCACGCACTCGCGCGACGAGGAGCTCGGCCCGGCGGTGCTGTTCGCCGACGGCACCGAGACCCTGTTCCTCGCCGACATGACCGGCGACGGCCTGGTCGACCTCGTGCGCGTCCGCAACGGCGAAGTCTGCTACTGGGCCAACCTCGGCTACGGCCGCTTCGGCCGCAAGGTCACGCTCGAGGGCAGCCCGCAGTTCGATCGCATCGACCAATTCGATCCGCGCCGCATCCGCCTCGCCGACGTCGACGGCTCCGGCACGGCCGACGTGCTGTACCTCGGACGCGACGGCGTCGATCTCTACTTCAATCAGGCGGGCAACGCGCTCGCCGACCGCCGCACCCTCCGCGCGCTGCCCGCCGCCGACAGCCTCGCCGGCACCAGCGTCGTCGATCTGCTCGGCACCGGCACCGCGTGCCTCGTCTGGTCCTCACCGGCGCCCGCGCGCGATCGCCGCCCGATCGCCTACGTCGATCTGATGGGCGGCCGCAAGCCCAACCTCCTGACGTCGATCGACAACAACCTCGGCGCCGAGACGAAGATCCACTACGCGCCGTCGACGCGCTTCTACCTCGCCGACAAAGCGGCCGGGCAGCCCTGGATCACGCGCCTGCCGTTTCCGGTGCAGGTCGTCGAGCGGGTCGACACCTACGATCGCGTCAGCCGCAACCGCTTCGTCACGAGCCACGCGTATCACCACGGCTTCTACGACGGGGTCGAGCGCGAGTTTCGCGGCTTCGGCCGCATCGACAATTGGGACACCGAGGCCTGGGCGGCGCTGACCGCCGACGGCACGCTCCCCGACGGCGACAACTTCATCGCCGAGTCGCACGTGCCTCCGGTCTTGACGCGCAGCTGGTTTCACACCGGCGCGTTCGCCGGCGCGCGCCGCATCTCGCGCCTGTACGCGCACGAATATTTTCGCGAGCCCGGCCTCGGCGACGACGACTTCGCGGCGCAGCTCCTGCCGGACACCGAGCTGCCCGGCACCGATCCCGACGACGCGCGCGAGGCCTGCCGCGCGCTCAAGGGATCGCTCTTGCGCCAGGAGACCTACGCGCTCGACGGCACCGACAAAAGCGCCAATCCCTATTCAGTCTCCGAGCGCAGCTATTCAGTAGTGCAACTGCAGCCGCGCGGCGACGGCAGATACGGCGTCTTCTTTGCGCACGCCGCCGAGTCGCTCGAATATCACTATGAGCGCAATCCCGCCGATCCGCGCATTGGCCACTCTTTGACGTTGGCGGTGGACGCGTTCGGCAATGTGCTCGAGTCGGCCGCGATTGGTTATGGCCGCCGCGCGGCCGACGCCGATCTGTCGACGGTGGAAGCCGCGGCGCAGACGCAGACCCTCATCAAATGGTCGCGCCACGATTTCACCAACGCGATCGATGACGCCCAGACGTGGCGCACGCCGGCGCCCGCCGAGAGCCGCGAGTACGAGGTGACGGCTTTGCCGCTTGCGCCTCGGGCGACGCGCTATTCCGCCGCCGATTTCGCGGGCGCCGCCGCCCTGCCGGCCATCGGCTACGAAGAGACGCCGACGCTGCTGTCGCCGCAAAAGCGACTGCTCGCCGACGCGCGGACGATCTACCGCCGCGACGATCTCACCGCGCCGCTCGCGCTCGGCCGGCTCGAATCGCGCGCGCTTCCGGCCGGTCAATACCAACTCGCTTTCACGCCGGCGCTGCTCACCGCGCGCTACGCCGGCCGCGTCAGCGACACGATGTTGAGCAGCGAAGGCGGCTACGTCCACCTCGACGGCGACGCCAATTGGTGGGCCCCGTCGGGCTCCGTGTTCTATTCGGCGGCCGCGGCCGATTCGCCCGCAGTGGAGCTGGCCACAGCGCAGGCGCATTTCTTTTTGCCGCGCCGTTTTCAGGATCCGTTCGGCGCCAGCGCGACCGTCGCCTACGACCGCTACGATCTCCTGCCGCTCGAGACCGTCGACGCCGCCGGCAACCGCGTCACCGCCGGCGAGCGCGCCGCCGACGATTCGCTTTTGCAATCGGGCATCGACTATCGCGTCCTGTCGCCGGCGCTGCTCACGGACGCCAACCGCAATCGCAGCGCGGTCGCCTTCGACACGCGAGGCCTGGTGGTGGGCACCGCGGTGATGGGCAAGCCCGGCGAGACGGTGGGCGACTCGCTCGCCGGATTCCAAACCGATCTCACCGACGCCGAGATCGCGGCGCACCTGAACGATCCGCTCGCCTCCGCCGCCGACGTGTTGGGCCGCGCGAGCACGCGAGTCATCTACGATCTGTTCGCGTAGCAGCGCACGCGCGGCGACGCGCAGCCGCAGCCGTCGGTGGCGTGCGTGCTGGCGCGCGAGACCCACGACGCCGAGCTGGCGGGCGCGCCGCCGCGCATCCAGATCGCGCTGTCGTATTCGGACGGCTTCGGCCGCGAGATCCAGAAGAAGTCGCTGGTCGAGCCCGACGCGAGCCTCGATCCGCGCTGGGTCGCGAGCGGCTGGACCATCTTCAACAACAAAGGCAAACCGGTCCGGCAATACGAGCCGTTCTTCACGGCCAGCCACCAATTCGAGCTCGCCAATCTCGTCGGCGTCAGCGCGATCCTCTTCTACGATCCCGTAAGCCGCGTGATCGCGACCGTGCATCCCAATCAAACCTGGGAAAAGGTCGTCTTCGATCCGTGGAAGCAGGAGACGTGGGACGTCAATGACACCGTCGGGCAGCTCGATCCCGCGAGCGACGCCGACGTCGGCGATTGGCTGCGCCGGCTGCCCGCGGCCGATTTGACGCCGACGTGGCTGGCGCAGCGGCAGAGCGGGGCGCTCGGCACCGCGGAGCAGGCCGCGGCGCAAAAGGCGCTGGTGCACGACGGCACCTCGACGCTGGCGTACTTCGATGCGCTCGGCCGTCAATTTCTGACCATTGCCCACAATCGCTGGCTCCTCGACGGCGTCACCACCGACGATCGCCCGCGCACGCGCCTCGACCTCGACATCGACGGCCAGCAGCGCCGGGAGATCGACGCGCTCGATCGCGTGGTGATGCGTCTCGACGGCGCGCTGCTCAAAGCCAAGAGCCACCAGGCCAGCATGGAGTCGGGCGAGCGCTGGCTGCTCGACGACGTCACCGGCAAAGTCATTTATCTTTGGGACAGTCTTCAGCGGATCTTTCGCACCGAATACGATCCATTGCGGCGGCCCCTCGCGGTGCGCGTAACCGGCGCGGACACGCTCGATCCGACGCGCGTGATCCTCCAGCGCCGCACCGAATATGGCGAGGGCGCGCCCAACGATTCAATGCTCAACCTGCGCGGCCGCGTCTCGCGCGCCTACGACGAGGCCGGCGTCGTGACCCACGCCGAATACGACTTCAAAGGCAATCTGCTGCGCGGCCAACGGCAGCTCACCTCCGAGTACCGCGCATTGATCGATTGGAGCGCGCCGGTCGCGCTCGCGGATATCTTTACGTCCTCTACGCGCTACGACGCCCTCAATCGCGCCATCGAAAAGACCACGCCCGACGGCACGGTCTCCCATTTGACATATGACCGCGGCGGTCACCTGCAACAGGTGGAGGCCGATCTACAGGGCACGACACCGACGGTGTTCGTCGAGACCATCGAATACGACGCCAAGGGACGACGCCGCCGCATCGAGTATGGAAACGGCGCCATTACCAGTTACGAATATGATCCGCGAACCTTTCGCCTAACCCATTTACAGACCACGCGCGGCGCGCCGTTCAATGACGACTGTCAAGATCTTCACTATACGTTCGACCCCGCCGGCAACATCACGGCGATTCGCGACGACGCGCAGCAGACGATCTATTTCCGCAATCGGCGCGTCGAGCCCAGCGCCGAATACACCTATGACGCCACCTATCGATTGATTGAAGCCATGGGACGCGAGCACCTCGGCCAGCTCGCGGGCGGCGCGCTCCAGCCTCCGACTGCGACGAGCCCCGACGACGCGCCGCGCGTCGGCCTGCCGCATCCGGGCGACGGCAACGCCGTGGGCCTTTATGTGCAGCGATATGCCTACGACCGCGCCGGCAATATCGTCACCATGATTCATCGCGGCAGCGATCCGCTGAATCCGGGTTGGACGCGCACCTATTCTTATTCAGAGCCGAGCCAGCTCGAGCCGGGCAAAGTCAACAATCGCCTGACCAGCACGCAAGTCGGCAGTGACCCCGCGCTTCCGTATTCGCACGACATCCACGGCAACATGATCGCAATGCCGCATTTGTCGGCGATGAGCTGGGATTGCCACGATCGTTTGCAATCGACCGCGCGCCAGGCCGCCGGCGCTCCCGCGACCACCTATTACGTCTACGACAGCGGCGGCCAGCGGGTCCGCAAAGCGACCGACGCCGCCACGCGCAGCGAGCGCATCTACCTCGGCGGATTCGAGACCTACCGCGAATACGCCACCGACGGCATAACCGTCACGCTCGAGCGCCAGACGCTGCACGTGATGGACGATCACCACCGCATTGCAATCGTGGAGACGCGAACCCAAGGCACCGACCCGTCCCCCGCGCAGCTGATTCGCCATCAATTCGGCAATCACCTCGACTCGGCGGCGCTCGAGCTCGACCCTACCGGCGCCGTCATCTCCTATGAAGAGTACTATCCATACGGCAGTAGCTCTTATCAGGCGTTGAACACAGAAACGCCAAAGCGCTATCGCTATACCAGCAAAGAGCGCGACGACGAAACCGGCTTCAATTACCACGGCGCGCGTTATTACGCGCCCTGGTTGGCTCGCTGGACGAGCGCCGATCCGCAGCTCCTCGGCGACGGACCAAATCTGTTCGTCTACTGCCGGAACAATCCGATCGTGGGCGTGGACCCGAACGGGTATCAAACGGTGGTCGTGCCGGGGGCGCAGTCCGGCGCACCGGTCCCGCCTCCCGCTGGCGGAGCGATACCGCCGACGCCACCGAGGCCACCGACGCCACCGGCACCACCGGCGCCAGCGGAGACCGTACCCGACTCCAGCGGGAACTACGGCTTGACCACATTTCAAGGCGGCAGCGCAAACTTGCGCCTCCACTGGACCGGCGAGTTCGACTACATCCACTTCGGCAGCACCTCGAGCCGCGCCGAGAGCCACAACTATTACCTCGGCGTGCGCTACGGCTTCAGCGACCACTTCACCGGCGGGCTCGCGCTCACGCCGTCGACATCGCGCGATCCTACCGGCGTATCGTCGTCGACGACGGTGGTGAGCGCCGTCGGCGACATCTCCGGAGTCGAGAACGACCCTGCCGGCCACCCGTTGCTGCGCTACCACCTGTTCCCGAGCATCGGCTTGACGACGCTGGCGGGCGGCGGCGTGGCCCCGACGGGCGGCGTGATCGGCGGCGTGGAGAGCGCCGGCGACAACAACCATATGGTGGGCGGCAACGTCTCGGTCGCCGCGGCGCCGGAAGGATCGGCGGTCGCGCCCGGAACGCCGCCGCTGGTCACGCCGGTCACCGTCGGTGCCACCGTCGCCACGCAGCACCAGCTCGGGCCGTTCACCATCAGCGCGGAGGTGTTCGCCGCGATCGTGATCGCCGGAGTGCGCGGCTCGATCCGCGGCGCCGAGGAGCTGCGCGTGGGCTGGGACGTGGCCGTCGGCCTCGCCCGCCCGGGCACCCGCGGCCCGAACCGGCAGCCGGCGGGCGGCATCCAGGTGATGGTGGGCGCCGTGCACAGCGTCGACTATTTCGGCACCGCGCCGCTCCCGGCCGATCAGGTCTTCATCGGCATCGGCGGCAGCTTGACCGGACCTTAAGCGCGCAGGAGAAACGAATGGCGACCAATATCCTCGACGGAAAGATCTTCTTCGATACCGGCCTGCCGGCCGATAATCTGCTTTTGCGGCTTTATTCAGTCGGGTTTGGCGGCAAACCGAGCAACCTCGGCGAAGCCACGACGGATATGAATGGGGCCTATTCCATTTCATATCTAAAGCCGGGTCTGGCGGCGAGTCTGGAGATTCGGGCAGTCGATCCGCAGCAGCAGGAGACTGTGCTGACGGCGCCCAAGTTCAATCTTCAGGCGCAAGAGACTTCGAACTTGATCGCGCCGTCGAGTCTCCGGCCGCTGGCGTCGGAATATCAGCGGCTCTCCAATGATCTGCAAAAGCAGATTGGCACCATCGATGCGCTGGGCGGCGCGCAAGAGGACGGCGGGCGCAAGGACCTGCAGATCTTGTACGAGGGCACGGGATGGGACGCGCGGTTGGTCGCGCTCGCGGCGACCGCGCAGCAGCGCAGCCAGGCGACCGGAATCGGCGCCGATATTTTTTATGGTCTGTTGCGCACCGGAATGTCCTCGGACCTGAGCCTGCTCACCGCCGCCGGCAAGCAGGCGATCACGGACGCGCTCACGCACGCGCGCAACGCCAATATCGTCGCGCTCAGCGACGCGCAGATCTCGGCCGCCGCGGGCGCATTCGACAAATTGGCGCCAACCTTTCTCGGCGGCGCCAAGGCGGCCGGCGCGCCGTCGACCTTCAGTGACCTGCTCACCGCGTCGGGGATCTCGCCCGCCGATCAGCAGGCGTTTGGGCCCCTCTATTTCTTTCACGACGGCGGAGACGATGTGCTTTGGCAAAAGGCCAAAGATGCGGGTCTCTCCCCCGCGGCGGTGAGCGCGCTCCAGACGCAGGGCAAGCTCGCGCTGCTCACGCTCAACAACGCCACGCTGATCGCGTCGGTGCAGCAGCAGCTTCCGAACGGCGACGTCGCGGGCCTGGTCACGCTCGGATTGCACGACCCGTCCGCGTGGAAGACGCGGCTTCTCCAGCTCGCGGGCAATGACGACAAAAAGCTTCAGGCGCTGATTCCCGACGTCTTTACCGGCAAGGGCTCGGAGCGGCTCGACGCCTATGCCGGCGATCTGGCGCGCCGCGTGCGCACGTCGTTTCCCACGGCGGTCGTGGGCGCGCTGCTCGGCACGAACCTCGTCTTCGGGCCGCGCCACCAGGGGCTCGAGCCGTCGGTGCGCGCCTTCCTTCAGGCCGCTCAGCCGCTCGGCTTCCTGCTCGGGCGCACGCCGGTCGATCGTTTTCTTGCCGCCAACGGCACGCTCGCCGACGCGCCCACCGCCGCGGCCGTCAAACAGCTCCATAGACTCTATCAAGTCAGTCCCTCCAATGAATCACTGAAGGCTTTATTGGATGGTGGATTCGATTCGGCCGCGCAGATCGCCGCGCTGCCGCTCGACGTGTTCGTCGCGCGCTTCGGCGCGGCGTTCCCTTCGCTCGACGAGGCGCAGCTCGTGCACCGCAAGGCGCAGCAGGTGAACGCCGTCACCTACAACATCGTCGCCGCCGCCAAGCAAATCGACGTCGCTCCGCCGATGCGCGCGGTCTCGCCCAGCCCCGAGCGCCGCCGCGAGGCGCGGGAAAATCTGATCGTGCATTTCCCGTCGCTGGCGTCGCTGCTCGGCTCGACCGACTTCTGCGAGTGCGAGGACTGCGGCTCGGTGCTCAGCCCCGCGGCGTACCTGGTCGACCTCTTTCAATTCCTCAGTCCGGCAAATCCGGGCTGGAGCATTTTCACCGGCAATTGGAGCGCGGCGCACGGCGAGGACTACGCGCTGCACCACCTGCGGCCGTTCGAGGCGCTGATGGCGCGGCGGCCCGACTTGCAGAACCTGCTGCTGTCGTGCGCCAACACCAATACGCTGATGCCGTATATCGACATCGTCAATGAGGTGCTCGAGCTCCAGGTCGCGGGCCAATTGGTGGCGGTCTACAACAGTGACGACACGACGCCGTCGGCGGATCTTCTGGCGCAGCCACAACACGTCAATGCCGCCGCCTATACCCAGCTCAAAACCAAAAACTATCCGCTGACGCTGCCGTTCGATCGCCCGCTCGAGGTGGCGCGCCGCTTCTTCGCGCTCGTCGGCACACCGCTATGGCGCGCGCTCGACGTCTTCCGACCGACCGACGCGCTGTTCGCCGCCGGCAGCCCGCCGCCCGCCTACGCGCGCGCCGACGTGCTCGCCGAATCGCTCGGAATCGGTCCCGACGAATATCGACTGTACACTTCGCCGCCCGATTGGTGGACGCTCTACGGCTATGGCGCGGGCGAGGAGGCGGCCGCCGCGAGCGCGCTGACGTCGGCGCGCACGCTCGCCGCGCGTCTCGGAGTCAGCTATCGAGAGCTGGCCGATTTGGTTCAAACCAATTTTCTGAATCCGGCGCCTTACGGCAATGGACAACACATTCAGTTGGTCGCCGCCGATCTCACCGGTTGCGACTTCTCCACCACGACATTGCGTTACGCCGATGGGACGCTCGCCGGCGCGCCGGTCTTTCTCGCCATGCACCTGCTGGTTCGGCTGTGGCGCCGGCTGGGTTGGACGCTGGCCGAGCTCGACGGCGCGCTCGCGCGGTTCGCGCCGGCGCCGTTTGCCGGCGGCAATATCGGGGCGACGTTCAAGACGGCCTTGGTGTACCTCGCGCATTTCGACGCGCTGTTCAAACGGATCGGCGGCGCGCGCCTCGACCTCTTGTCGATTTGGGCGCAACCCGGGACCTCCACGCCGGGCGACCTCGACGCGCTGCTCGGCCGGGCGTTTCAACTCTCGCCCGCCGACTTTGCCGCGCTGAAGCTGCTCTCCGGCTTGAATCCCGCCACGCCTTTGATCGCGGGACCGCTCACGACCATCGATGACGATCGGCTGTTTCAGCAGACGCTGCGCTTCAGCGACGCCGTCGACGCCGTGCGCGCCAGCGGCTTTTCGGTTTCGGATCTCGACTATCTGTTTGCGCACCGTTTCGATCCGGTTGGTCCCTATCGCTTCGACAAAGCCGCGTTCGATGTGTTCGCGCGCAGTCTGGCGACCGCGCTGGCGGCGGTGCGCAGCGACAACGCGGTTCCCGACCTCAGTGTCATGACCGACGATTGGCTGCGTCAAAAGCTCGCGCTCGTGTTGCCGGCCGCCGTGGTCGAGACGTTTTTCGGCATGTGGACCGGCAACCTCGTCTACGAGGCCAGCGTCTCGCCGGTGGCGGCGGCCGATCAGCTGCTTCCGGCGGCGTTCGCCGACGATCCGGCGATCACCCTCAGCTATGACGCGGTCACGCAGACGCAACGACTTCGTCATCGCGGCGTGCTGGTCACCGCGCGCAAGAACGCGCTCGTGCTCGCGCATCCCACGGCCGCGAATCTGCCCGCGCTGCTCGAAGCGGTTCGCGCGCAAGCGGCGGCGTTCTTCGCGGCCCAGCTGCAACTGCGCACGCTCGACGGAAACACCGTCGGGTTCTTGTCGGCGGTTCCCGAGCCCGGTTCCGATTACGTTCACCTGTTCGCCGCTCCCGCCGACGGCGGCGTGACCGATGCCGCCCGGCGCGAGATCCTGGCCGGCGCCTTCTTGCCGTATCTGCGCGCCACGCTCACGCGGCAGCTCATCGCGCAAGCGGTGACCGCGCACCTCGCCGCCGATCACCGCCTGGTCGAGACGCTGCTCACGCACCGCGAGCTGCTCGACGACGGCGACGGCGCGCTGCTCGACGCGTTCGCCGCGCTGCCCGACCGCGGCGTGAGCGCGCGCCTGTTCGCGTCGAGCGACGGCACCGGCGCATCGAGCGACGTCACCCTCGACACCGCCGAGCTGGTCGCGGCGCCCACGACCAACAGCGCGCGGCTGACGTGCTGGCTCGAGGTCGCCGACGCCGGGCCGTATCGCTTCTACCTCCATCTCGACCGAAGCGGCGCCAGCGCCGCGCTCGCGCTCGACGGCCGCCCGCTCACCATGAGCGCGGCCGCGGACGGCGACCAGCAGAGCGCAGTCATCGAGCTCGTGCCCAATGTCTCGTACCAACTGACCGTCGACGCCGGGAGCCTCGCCGGCGGCGGGTTGGCCGTGTCCGTCGAGAGCGAGCACTTGGCTAGGGGTCCGCTCTCGCAATTGTCGTTGCGGCCCGGCGCCGTCATCGATCGGGTCACGCGGGCGCTGCTCCTCGTGCAGAAGACGGTCCAGCTCGTCAAAGGCTTGAAGCTGAACGAGCGCGAGCTGCGCCATCTCCTGTCGCACGCCGCCGACTTCGACGGGCTGAGCCTCTCGGCGCTGCCGACGGCGCCGCTCGATGCGGCGGACGCCGGCGTGGCGGGCACGCTGTTCCAGCAGTTCCTGCGGCTGGCCGCGTATGCTCAGCTGCGGCTCGCGCTTTGCCGCGGCGCCGATGATCTGATCGATATCTTCGCCGCGGCGCGGGCCACGCTGCCGCCGGGGCGAACCGCGGCCGACTTCTTCAGCGGGCTCTGCGCGATGTTCGGCGCGCTGATTCAAATCGACGCGGCCACGGTGTCGGCGACCGCGACGCGCCTCGGCCTGGCGACGGTGAGCGGCACTTTGCCGCAGGTCGAATCGCTCGCGTTCGCCGATGAGCGCGGGCTGGCGCGGCTCTATGCCGGATTGCAGATCATGCAGCAGCTCGGCGCGCCGGTCACCACGCCCGCGCCCGATTCCTGGATCATGCCGGCCCCCACGTCCGCGATCGCCGACGCGATGGTGGCCGCCGCGCGCAGCCGCAGCTCCGCCGACGCGTGGCGCGCCACCGCCAAACCGATCTTCGACGAGCTGCGCCGCCGCCAGCGGGACGCGCTGGTCGCGTACCTCTTCACCAGCGACGCGCTCGCGCCGTACTTCGCCGGCACCGACGGAGGCGACGCGCTCGATCAGCTCTACGAATACTTCCTCATCGACCCGGGCACCGAGCCGGTGGTGCAGACCTCGCGTCTGCGGCTCGCCATCTCCGCCGTGCAGCTGTTCATTCAGCGCTGCTTTCTCAACCTCGAAGGCACCGTGCCGGCCTCCGCGCTCGACGCGAAACAGTGGCAATGGATGAAGCGCTATCGCGTCTGGGAGGCCAATCGAAAGATCTTCCTGTTCCCCGAGAACTGGCTCGAGCCCGAGTTCCGCGACGACAAGACGGCGCTGTTCACCGCGTTCGAAGGCGGCATCGCGCAGGGCGACATCACCGACGATCTGGCCGAGGACGTGTTCTTCACCTATCTCGATCAGCTCGAGCAGGTGGCGCGGCTCGAGCTCGTCTCCCTTTATCGCGACGAGCCCAGCACCGATCCGGCGGCCACGGTCCTGCACGTCATCGGCCGCACGTTCTCGGTGCCGCATAAATATTTTTATCGACAGTGGGCGCATGGAAGCTGGACGCCCTGGGCGCCGGTGAGCGTGCAGGTGCAGGGCGACCACGTCGCGTTCGCCGTCTGGCGCGGCCGCTCGTTCCTGTTCTGGGTCACGTTCATGGACACCACCAACACCGACAGCGGCGGGAGCGGCTCCGCCTCGCTGAGCAGCGACGGGACGCAGGCCACGGTCGCCAAGGTGACGCCGCACCAGATGTCCGCGCAGCTGAGCTGGAGCGAATATTCGCAGGGCAAATGGTCGGCGCCGGTGAGCAGCGACTATACGGCGCCGATTCCCATCGGTACGCAGCCGCTCGCTCCCAATACCATCTTCATTCACATTTCAAAGGAGCCCGACGAGGCCGCGCTCAAGATCAACTTGAGCGGCACGAGCAGCGCCCGATCGTTCGCCTTCCGCGTCGTGAGCCGGCACAGCAAGCCGACCGTGGACGATTGTGAGACGCCGCTCGTGCCTCCCTATCCGCCGTTCTCGCTGCTCGATCCGACGCGCTATCTGTCGGGCAGCGAGGCCGAGTCGCTGGGCGTCTATTTCGAAGAGACGCTCACGCGCACCGAGATTCTCGCGCAGGCCACCGACTATTCGCTGCTGCTCAACGGCACGCGGTCGCCCTGGCGCGGCGACGAGCTGGAGATGCTCGAGAGCGAGCTCTTCTTTGCCGACGAGGAGAACACGTTCTTCGTCCAGCCGACGGTGAGTGAGGCCTCGCTCGTCGAATACACCGGTTGGGCGGTGGAGCTCGGGCGGGCGAGCGCGCAGGTCACGGCGCCCAATCCTGCCGGCAATGTTTTGGTGCCGGTGGTGCCGCATCCACCCGTCGGCGATCCCTTTCCCATTGAAAGCATCGATCCGGCGGCGCGGTTCCAGCTCGCCGGCGCGCAGGACTGGATCGCCGGCGGATCCTCGACGGTGCTCTATGGCGGGCAGCGAATCGGCCAGAGCGGAACGGTCGGCAGTGAATTACCGGCGGTCGGCGGCGAAGTGGTCGCTGGTTGAGCGCGAGGAGCCCATCATGAGCGCAACTCCCTTTCACGGTTATTACGATTACACCCTGACGCCCGGCTCGATCCTCGAGCTCATCAATCGGCGGCGGCAGGTCGATTATCGTTTCAGTCTGCATTACCACCCCTATGCGCCGGCGCTGGTGGAGAAGCTGCAGACGTCGGTGCGCGCGCTGCTCGACGCCGATACCGCGCAGCCGCCGCTCGAGGAAGATCAGTTTGCCGCGACCTATGCGCCAACCGCCGCGGTCGATCGGCCCTATCCGGTCAAGGAGCTCGACTTCTCGTCGAGCGGCGCCTACTCGGTCTACAACTGGGAGCTGTTCTTTCACGCGCCGCTGACGATCGCCATTCACCTGAGCCGCAATCAGCGTTTCGAAGAGGCGCAGAAATGGTTTCATTACGTCTTCGATCCCACCGACGACTCCGACGGTCCCACGCCCGACCGCTTCTGGAAGGTCAAGCCGCTGCAAGAGAGTGACGTCGTCAGCATCGAAGCCATCCTCGTCAATCTCTCGACCGGCGCCGACGACGCGCTCAAGCAACAGACCATCGATTGCATTCGCGCCTGGCGCGCGCAGCCGTTTCGGCCTCATCTGATCGCGCGCTACCGGCCGTCGGCGTACATGTTCAAGACCGTGATGGCCTATCTCGACAACCTCATCGCGTGGGGCGATTCGCTGTTTGCCGAGGACACGGGCGAGAGCATCAACGAGGCGACGCAGCTCTATGTGCTGGCGGCCAACCTGCTCGGGCCGCGGCCGCAAGCGGTGCCGACGAAGAATCGAACGCCGCCCCGATCGTACGCGGCGCTGGCCGCGCAGCTCGACGCGTTCGGCGATACGCTGGTGGCGCTCGAGACCGATGTCGGCATGGATCTGGCGCCGCCGCCCGGCCCGCCCGTCGGAGACGACGCGCACCACGCCGGCGCCGCCACGCTCGGCAGCCTGGGCAGGGCGCTCTATTTCTGCGTGCCGCAAAACGACAAGCTGCTCGCGTATTGGGACACGGTGGCCGATCGCCTGTTCAAGATCCGCAACAGCTTGAACCTCGAGGGCGTGTTCCGTCAGCTCCCGCTGTTCGAGCCGCCGATCGATCCGGGGCTCCTCGCCGCGGCCGCCGCCGTCGGGCTCGACGTGGGAGCGGTGGTGAGCGGCGCCAATCAGCCGCTGCCGCTGGTGCGCTTCGTGTTTCTGATTCAAAAGGCGAACGAGCTCTGCCAGGAGGTGACGATGCTCGGCGCGCAGCTCCTCGCGTCGATGGAGAAGGAGGACGCCGAGGCGCTCGGCATCTTGCGCGCGCAGCACGAGCGGCAGCTCCTCGCGCTCGCCGAGTCGGTCAAGTATTCGCAGCTGCAAGAGGCGAAGAAGGCGCGCGAAGGTTTGGAGCGGTCGCTCGACAACGCGTGGCAGCGCTACTCCTGGTACGAGCGGCAGCTCGGCGTCGCCGCCGGCTCGCTCACGCCGCCGCGCATCGACGCGCTCGACGGCGACGGGCTTGCGCAGATGAGCTTTCAGCAGGGCGAGCCGACGGTGCCGCAGCGCCCGCTTCAGATCGACGTGGTGCAGGACGTCTCGGGCATCGCCACCGGCATGATGCTCAGCAATCGAGAGGAGCTGGAGCTCACCAAGCTGGTCGCCGCGCACGACCAGCACGAGACCGCCAGCGCCATCGATCAGATCGGCATATTCCTCTCGATCATTCCCAGCTTCAGCATCAACACCATGCCGTTTGGCTTGGGCGGCAGCATCTCCTTCGGCGGGAGCAACCTCGCGGCCGTCGCCAGCGCGATGTCGAGCTACCACAAACAAGACGCGGAGCGCCTCACCTACGACGCCACCAACGCGGCCAAGTCCGGCGGCTATTCGCGGCGGCAGCAGGATTGGGCGTGGCAGAGCAACCTCGCCGCCGGCGAGATGATGCAAGTGTACAAGCAGCTCCGCGCGGCGCAGATCCGCGAGGCGATCGCCGAGCGCGAATGGCGCAATCACCAGCAGCAGATCAGAAACGCCGAGGCCATCGAGCAGTTCCTCACCGACGAGCACAACGGCAAAGAGACCAATCAGGCGTTTTATGCCTGGATGAAGCGCGAAGTGAAGGCGCTCTATGCGCAGTGTTTTCAATTCGCGTTCGACGTGGCGCGCAAAGCGGAGCGCGCGCTACAGCACGAGCTCGGCAGCGACGCCGCCTTCCTGCAGTTCGGCTACCTGGCCGGCAAAGAGGGGCTGCTCGCGGGCGAGAAGCTGCAGTTCGACCTCAGACGAATGGACGTGGCCTTCCACGATCTCAATCAGCGCGAGCTCGAGCTGACGCGGCACATCAGCCTGCAGCAGCTCGACGCGCTCGCCTTGATGCAGCTCCGCGCCACCGGGAGCTGCAACATCTCGCTGCCCGAGGACCTGTTCGATCTCGATTGCCCCGGTCACTATTTCCGGCGCATTCGCACCGTCGCGATCAGCCTGCCGTGCGTCGCCGGTCCCTACGCCAGCGTCAACTGCACGCTCACGCTGCTGCGCAGCTCGATCCGCAAGCGCTCGGCGGTGGACGCCGGCTACGCGCGCAGCGGCGCCGCCGATCCGCGCTTCGACGATCACTTCGGCAGCTTGCAGGCCATCGTCACCAGCGGCGGCCAGAGCGACGGCGGGATGTTCGAGACCAACCTGCGCGACGAGCGCTACCTGCCGTTCGAAGGCTCGGGCGCGATCAGCGAATGGCGCCTGGACCTGCCGAGCGACGTGCGGCAGTTCGACTACGACACCATGACCGACGTGATCCTGCACCTGCGCTACACCGCGCGTGACGGCGGCGCGCTGCTGCGCGACGGCGCGACCGGCAACGTGAAGCAGCGGCTGCGAGACGCGCAGGCCTACGGCTCGGTGCGGCTGTTCTCGGTCCGTCACGAGTTCCCGTCGGCGTGGGCGCAGTTCAAGAATGTTTCATTGACGGCGGGCGCCACCGCGCCGCTGACGCTCCAGCTCGAGGAACAGCACTATCCATTCTGGAGCCACTGGCGCGTCGGCGACACCGCGGTCGTGCTCAGGGCCGTCAATCTGTTCGCCCGCGCGGGCGCGTCACGCATCACGGTGAGCGACGCGACCGGGCGCACCGATCAGCTCGATACCACCGCAGGTGGTCGCTTTGGCGATCTCTGCTGGGGCCCGCTCACCAACATTCTCGCCGCCGTTCCGCCCCCGCTGCCGATTGGAAGCTTCCCGCTGCTCTTCAATGACAACTCGATGGAGGATCTCTGGCTCGCGGTGGCGTGGGGCAAGCAGGCTCCTTAGAACCCGCTCTTCTCCAAGAACAGTTGCAGATAGCCCTTGAACGCCGCGCCGCGGTCCGCGCTGTCGGCGTCTTCGTCATTGGAGGCGATGCCGCCGACGACCGGCCACTGGTGGCGAATGTTGTGCGCGTTCTTGATCGGATCTTTCAAGGTGGCGATCCACGCTGCAAAGTCGCCTTTTTGAATCGTGGATTTGTTTTTGACCCACGACGCGAGCAAAAAGAACGTCGCCTCCTCGGCGCTGCAATCGGCGAAGGTGGTCGCCTTGCCGCCGTTTTCGTCGACCAGCACCAGGTCGACGGCCGCCGCGTCGCTGAAGACGTAGATGCCGGTCGCGTCGGTCAGCTCGCTCTTCGCCGCGCCGCTGCGCGAGATCGGCTGCACCGCCAGCCGGCCGGTTCGCGTCTTCACGTGAACGCGGATCGCGCCGCGATATAGATTCGACGTTTGCCAATAATTCGCCCGCGACGGATAGGCCGTCACGGCGTCCGAGGGCTGTTGCGCTTTGAGCTGCAACATCGCCGCGTGGTTCTCTCCCTCGCCCACCATGCGCAGCTTTCGGCCGGCCTTGGCTTTGAGCCAATCGCCAATCAACTTCGTCTTCGATCGAAAGAGATTGGGATCGAACAAATACAGTTCATCGATGTCGCTTTGATTGCGCACGAGCGATCCGAACGCCGCTCCGCCGGCGCTGCTGTAGGGCGCGAGCGCCAATCGACTGAGCTTCACGCCGCTCTTCTCGCTCTTGCCCACCGAATCCGCCGCCCATAACCCATTCACCAATGATCGCAAAAGCGGCAGGAGCTGTTTATTGGCCGCGTCGCCCCAATTCGCCGATTTATCGGGGAGCGGAAATACCAGGACCGCTTTCTTGCCGGCTTCGGCCAATTGCCGCGTGAAGCCGCACAGCGGATAGGGCTCCCACGCCTTCGGCGGCGAGGCGTCTTTGTCGAAGAGCTGTCCAAAGAACGGATAGTCCGGCGGCGGACTGAAGAAATAACGAAAGATGCGATCGGTGAATTCGAGCGTCTCGGTCGCGACGTAATCTTCCGTCGCCGGGCGCATGAACAGCACCACGCCCACGTCCTTCGCCGATTGCGCCTGCGTCGGGATCAGCACCGCCCAGGTGAGCGGCCGCGCATTCGCGGCGGTGTATTCGAACACGCGCAGCTCTACATTGTTGTTCTTTGCTTTGTCGTATTGGTAATAACCGCCGTCGGTCAAATAATCGGTCAAATCGAGGAAGCGGGTATCGACGGTGATCTCGGCGAGCGCGCCTTTGCCCTTCTTTGCGCGCGTGGCCTTCAGCTTCAAGCGCGGATCGAGCGCGCGGCCCCAACGCGCGCCGCTGCCTTCCATGAAGGGATCGGCGTCGGCTTTGATGACCAGAGATTGTTTCAAATCGAGCGCCGCTTTGCCGGGCGTTGGAACCCGCACGCGCAGCTCGGCGGAGCTCGTGCCGTCGGGGAGCTCGAAGACGTGCTCGCCCGGCTTCTTCGCGCCCGGCGTGGCGCCGCTCAGCTCGACGGTGGCCGACTTGAGGAAGCGGTGATCGGCGTTGGCGTAGCGGATGACGAGCTTGATCTTCATGAGGGCGGGCTCACGAGCTCGGCGAGATCGACGTCGCCGGCGGTGTCGAGGCGCGGCGACTGCGAGCGATCGTCGTCGTCGTCCGGCGAGTCGGGGAGCGCGTCCTCGCCCGGCGGCTCCCACGCGCCGACCAGGCCCTGACTCTCGTCGAGCCGCGCGCCGTCGAGCGCGTCGCGCAGCGCGACCGGATCGCACGGGCCCGCGAGGCGCGCCTCGCCCGACGGCGCGCGCCACCACAGCTCGACGGGATTCGGCAGCTCGGCGGGCGCGAGCTCGAACACGCACGCGACGTCGTCTTTCTTCGCGTCGGCGGCGGGGAGCTTCTTCTGCTCGCCGCCGGAGCCGTCTTTGATGATCAGCTCGCAATCGGCGGGATCGTCGCCGGCGAGCCCGACGGTGAGCAGCAGCGGCTCCTTGCGCAGGGTGAGGTCGAGCTGCTCGCCGGTCTTGGTCTCGACGCCGGCGGCGGCGTCGTCGGGCGTGACGGTGCGCGCGTCGCTCATGACGTCACGTCGGGGAACGCGACCCGGCACGATCCCGCGGCCAGCCCGCCGACGATCGCGGCGCCGTCGGCGTCGAGCGTGCCCTCCTTGACCTGCCCGTCGGAGGCGGTGACGCGGTAGCGCCGTCCCGCGAGCGGGCGGCCGCGCTCGTCGCGCAGCGAGAACGCCACCTGCGCCTTCGGCCGATCGCGCGCGCCCGCCGCGGCGTGGCCGGCGTCGGTCGGCGAGCCGCCGACGATCACGTCGCCGGAGCCTTCGATGAGCTGGCCCTTGCCGCCGCAGTGGCGGGTCTCGTCGCCGATGCGGTGCGCGGGGCGGCCGTTGATGAACACGCTGTCGCTGCCGCGCGCGGCCGACCACTGGTTGAGGCCGCAGCAAGCGGCGTGCAGGCCGACGTCGTCGAGGCGCAGCGCGGGGCGGCCGTTGATGAAGACGTCGGCCGAGCCGGCGATGGCGGGGCCGAGGCCCGGGTGCGGGCAGCCGGGACAGCCGTGCGCGTCCTCGGTGACGTTGGCTTTGTCTCCCAATCGGCCCTGGCCCGGCATGCGCCTTCCCCTGCAGCAAACGACGGACCGCGCGCAATCGCGCGCAATCGCGCGCACCAACGCGCGTCGCGCGCACGACTGCGACGGCGCGCGGGCAGTCGCGCCGCTCACTGCGACGCTCGCGTCCCCCGAGACCAATTACGCCGTTCGACGATCGCGGTTACGTCACGAGGGAGGCTCCGGGCCGAGCACCACAGGTCGGGCCATCCTTCCTCGACGAGCGGTGACGAATTTATTACAAACCCGGCGCCGCGAATGTGCGATGAGAAGAGGGCCACTCGCCGACGGGAGCCCTCTTGTCGATCATCTTGACGTTCTTCTTTGCGCACTGGGTGCTGTCGGTGTTTTTGCAAAGCTTCTTTCAACACCGCTATGGCGCGCACCGCATGTTCACCATGAGCAAAGGGTGGGAGCGCTTCTTCTATCTATCCGCGTTCGGCATTCAAGGCACTTCGTTCCTGGTGCCGCGCGCGTACGCGATCCTGCACCGCCAGCATCACGCCTTCAGTGACACCGAGCGCGATCCCCACTCGCCGCACGCGATTCCGAGCTTCTGGAAGATGATGAATCGCACGCGCGTGCTCTATCACGCGCAGGCCTATCGACTGGTGGAGCCGGAGGCGCGCTTCGAGGGCGGCTATCCGGAGTGGCCGTTCATCGATCGTCTCAGTCAGCGGTGGAGCGTGCGGTTCGCGTTCGGCCTGGCGTATACGATCTTCTATTGGGTGTTCGCGCCGCACTGGGGTTTTTATCTATTGTTGCCAATCCACTTCTTGATGGGTCCGATTCACGGCGCGATCGTCAATTGGTGCGGACACAAATACGGCTATCGCAACTTCGCCGGGACTGACGGAGACCAATCGCGCAATACGCTCGTGCTCGACTTCTTGACGCTCGGCGAGCTGTTTCAAAACAACCATCACCGCTATCCGATGTCGCCCAGCTTCGCGGTCCGCTGGTTCGAGATCGATCCGGCGTGGGTGGTCATTCGGCTGTTCGCGGCGATGCAGATCATCGAGCTGGCGCCGCGCCGGCAGCACATGAGATGGTCGCGCGCGGCTTGAGCGTAGAGACCTTCAATCCGAAGTACACCGATCTCGGATCGATGCTCGCCGCCACCGCCGCGCGCTGGGCCGAGGAGCCGTTCCTCGGCGAGAAGCGGGACGGCGCGTGGCGCTGGGTGACGTTCGGCGAATTTCATTCGCGCGTGAAGCGGGCGCGCGCGGCGCTCGCCGGCCTCGGCGTCGCGAAGGGCGATCGCGTCGCGGTCATCTCGAACAACCGGATCGAGTGGGCCGAGTGCGCGTACGCGGCGTGGACCCTCGGCGCGACCTACGTGCCGATGTACGAAGTGCAGCTCGAGGCCGACTGGCGACACATCCTCGCCGACTGCGGCGCCAGGGTGTGCCTGGTCTCGACCGACGCGATCCTGGCGAAGGTGAGCGCGATGCGCGATTCGTTGCCCGCGCTCGAACGCATCGTCGGGTTCGATCGCCCGGACGGCGACGACTCGTACCGCGCGCTCTGCGCCGCCGCCGGCGGCGGCGGGCGCGACGCGGTGACGCTGAGCGGCGGCGACGACGCGGTCTTCATCTACACGTCCGGCACGACGGGCAAGCCGAAGGGCGTGCGCCTCTCGCACCAGAGCCTCACCGCCAACATCTGCGCGACCGAAGGAATGGTCTCGATCGGCCCCGGCGATCGCGGGCTGTGCATCCTTCCCTGGGCGCACGTGGGCGGGCTCGCCGAGCTCAACACGCTGGTGCTCTATGGAGTCTCGGCGGGTCTGTGCCAGGGCTTCGACAAGCTGGC
>Ga0070741_10001718_pt1 | contig 63739 bp, 49 predicted proteins | sample Coa_R1_4_FD_66440 | JGI IMG/M metagenome (GOLD analysis project Ga0070741, IMG submission 66440) | Surface soil microbial communities from Centralia Pennsylvania, which are recovering from an underground coalmine fire - Coalmine... | ecosystem: Environmental > Terrestrial > Soil > Unclassified ...
GAAAGAATTGTTCAATCAGCAACCATTCGCTATACTTCAAGTCGGTCGGGTAGGTTTGGGTGAATTTGCTCATTCCCCAAGCTTACTCGACTTTTGGCGATTTATGAAACACTCTCTTACGGTCCATCAACAGTGGCACCCGAAGATCCGGTGAAACTGGAACATTTTTTTGAGCGAATGGACCAAATCGCAGCGGAAGGCAAACGTCCTGACCTCTTACTGTACGACGCAGTGATGTTTCAGCAAGTGCAAGGCGAAATCGAGCGCCGCTTCGGTAGTCTCGAAAAGGCAGCAGAAACCGAATCGGCAAAATTCGCTGATCTCATCGTACACGCACGCGCTGCCCTTGAAATCGAAAATAGTCTGTGGGTTACCGAGAAAATGCCGGGCTTTGAGAAACCTTTTACGCGTTATACGCGCGGAAAAAATAAAGGGTGGCTAAAACCCGCAGGGATCATTCCCACAATTATCGTCAAAGAGGAAGATATTCCGCGCCTTCAAGCATGGGAACAGCAGTATCATGTTCCGATTTATGTTGTGCATCTGTTCTACGATCGCGGCTACTTTATACTCTTTGATCGGATTCTCGACTTGGTGAAATCTGGCGAATTGGGGATGGAGATGCAACGCTTTACGAATCCCGACGGCACAGCCGCTACACCCAAGCAAATTGTCAAAGTGCCGTACATTTTGTGCCAAGAATTTGGGGTTGTACAAAATCCAACTCTTGCCCCAAGAACTTTTATCGACAAGAATGGCAAAGTCATGACCTACGTAACCTTTGAAGGCGGAACGGTTACTCTAGCGCCAGACGTATTTGAGGAGTGGACAAGTTGATAGGCAAGACATGGATACGCGCACTTGATTCAGCCATGGACCCATGGCAAGCGCGGGGAAAATTCGAGGACAAAGAACTCGCCGCGTGGGCAAGCTTGCATGGTTGGGACTTGGATAATCTCGAAGACCGCAAGTTAATGCTTCGCCAAGCCGCGTTGGATATGATATTGCAGAAACTCATTCCAGAAATACGGAACTATCACTTCCCAACGCCGCTTGAGCAATTACAGGTTGAGCTCCCGCCACAACTGCTTGAAACCGCGCGTGTTGCATGGGCTGAGAATACAGCATGCTTTAACTATTGGGGCGAGGTCTACAACCTACTAGTTCCTCAAGCGAAACGACGTCAATTGGGACAGTTCTGGACGGACGAAAATCTTGCAAACTTGATGACCGCGTGGCTGTTGGAAAAAACACCACAACGCTTGGTGGATGTGGGGTGTGGCGCAGGCAATTTTTTGCTGGCAAGCCAACGCATTTCTCCACAAATTACACGCTGCGGCATAGACATTAGCCCTCTGCTCTTGAACGTTATGCTTGCGGCGCATTACACGCGCGCACACAGTTTCGTTGATGTCCCTACACTGATTGTCGCTGATTTTTTGGAAGAGGACTTGCTCGCGCGTTCGGACGCGGCAATCTGCAATCCACCTTATACACGCCATCACGACATCGACCCGCAACGCAAAGACAAGCTCCAGAACTTTTTGAAAGCATCCTTTCGCCTAGAAATCCCGCGTCAAGGGACGCTTGCCTTTTATTTTTTGCTCAAGCTAATCGCCGAGTTGCCAGTGGATGCGCGGGCGGCAGTGATAGTCCCGATGCAAGTGTTGGACGCGCGTTATGGCAGAGTGGCAAAGCGCATCCTAGCAAGCCAAACACGACTAGGCGCCATGATTCATTTTTCGCCCATGCTCAATGCTTTTCATCAAGTGGATGTAGGGGCAACCATCCTATTCTTTGAGAAGGGATATGTGCGCGGCAACACGTTCCGCCACTTGACGCTGGATGTAATTCCCGAAGCGGAGCAGACGCTTGACATGATTCAATCTACAATCGAGGGCAAAACTCGAATCGGTGTGGTAGCGACCCGTGCCCAAGATGATTTGCTGGATGCGCCCAAATGGTTTTCGTTCTCCGGCAGCAACCCGCCAGAATCGTTATTTCAAAATGGCATTGTCGTGCCACTCAAGCACCTTGCGCGCGTCGTGCGCGGGATCGCTACCGGCGCAAACGATTTTTTCACGCTGACAGACGCTCAAGTCGTCGAACTGGGATTGCAAGCGTATGTCGTTCGCACGATTCACCGCAATCGTGAGATTCAGAATTTATTTCTCGATGAAAAGCAATGGCATGAATTAGCAAAGGCAGACAAGCGAGTTTGGCTTTTGTATCTCGATGGTAAAGACTCGGCTGTACATCCCGCGCTCATCAGATATTTGGAGCAAGGCAAAAGACTTGGGTACCCCGCGCGCAGTCTCATCAAAACGCGACGTGTCTGGTATGCAATGGAAAAACGCGACATTCCGCCAATCTTTTTTACCATTTTGACACGCGGCAATCCGCGTTTTATCCTCAATCTAGCCCAAGTTCGACCTCTCAACATGTTTTCGCTATTGTACCCTCACCCAGCATTGCTCCGCGCGAACGCGACAGAATTGCTTTGGGCATTGTTAAACAGCCAATTTTCTCTTTCGCGTTTGCATTCTGTCAGTCGCACTTATGGTGGGAATACGCTCAAAGTCGAACCGCGCGAATTGGACAATCTCCCCGTGATAAATCCGCTCGCTCTACCTCAAGAGCTCCGTACGGCAATTCAACAGAGTGCGAATAAATTTTTCCGGCACAATGACGCAAAACTCTTTCAAAGTGAGATCGACGCATTGATTGCATTGGCATTGTCTGAACCCATTATGTCACCTGCGCAGAACGACTTGGCACTGCAATGGCAGCTCCTAGAGCCTCGTGAAATATATCCATGCGCAAAAAATAGGCGGGAGATGCCGTCATGAAACTCGCACATCAAGTCGCCCTCATCACCGGCGGCAATCGCGGCATTGGGCTCGCCACCGCGCGATTGTTTACGCAAGAAGGCGCGCGCGTCGTCATCGTCGGACGCGACGCGGACGCGGGACGCGCGGCGCGGTCCCAACTCTCAAACGCGATTTTTGTTCAAGCCAACGTCACACGCGCGGAGGACTGCCAACGCGCGGTGGAGGAAACTATCCGCGCCTTTGGGCAATTGAACATTTTGTTCAACAACGCGGGCATCATCTTGCGCAATCGCAATGTCGAAGCGACGACCGAAGCCGAATGGGACGCGACGATGGAGACCAATGTCAAGAGCATCTTTTTGATGAGCCGCGCCGCGCTGCCGCATCTTCGCGCCGCGGGGGGGGGGGCAATTGTCAACACGGCGTCGTACGTGGGGCTCGTCGGTTTTCCCGGACTGGCGGCATATGCCGCCAGCAAAGGCGCAGTGGTGAATCTCACGCGCGCGATGGCGCTCGACCACGCGCGTGACAAGATTCGCGTCAACTGCATTTGTCCCGGCAGCGTCGAAACAGACATGATTCATTCCGCGTGGCGCGCGTACGGCGATGTGGAGGAGGCGGCGCGTGTGTGGGCCGCCAAACATCCAATGAACCGCATCGCGTCGCCGGACGAAGTCGCGCGCGTCGTTTTGTTTTTGGCGAGCGCGGATTCCAGTTTCATCACTGGCGCGGCGATTCCAGTGGACGGCGGAATTACGGCGGGATGACGATACCTTTCAGCCTTTCTACGAACACATTGACGCGCCGCCAAAAACTTTCGTGGTAAAATAAGTAATTGCCATGTCACGCTTTGAACGCGTCTGCCCCGAATGCGGCGCAAGCAATGCGTACGATAAAACGCAGTGCGTCCAATGCCGCGCGCCATTGACCGGCGCAGCGGACACGCGCAAGGCGCCGCCCGCGCCCCTTTCGCGCACAGCGATTGCAAAATTGGTGTGGCGCGCGACCAAATTCGTCACCGTGTTGGGCGTGCGGCTCGCGCGGCGCAGCGCCCAGCGCGGCATTGACCGAGTCACGGCGCGCCATCGCATGTCTGCCAAAGACGAAACGATTGAAGGCGATTATGTCGTCCCGCCGCCAGAACCGCCCGCCGCGTCGGAATATTTTCCGCCTTTGCGCGAATGGCGTGTGTGGAGCGGCGATGCCGACGACGAGTCGTCCGACGCGCCCGCCTCTTTGCATTGGGGCGCTCCGCCCAGACAGAAAACAGGATGAGGAAACACAGTGCAAGTCAATTTCGCCAATCGTTGCATCCCGCTGGCGCCATCGTCGAAAATTTGCCGCGCCTTTTTCCGGTCGAAGAATGGCGCGCGTTTTATTGGACGCTTGAGCCCGACGGCAGTTTGACGACTGCCCATGCCGTCATCCATCTGCCGCGCGGCGTCGGCGCGGTCACACCGCGCGTTTCGATTGGCGAAGCAGGCATTATCGAACACGTGCGGCGTTGGGGCGTGACTCTGCGCGGCGCGTACGTGCAAGACATCGGGCTGGACCTTGACGCGATGTTGACGCACGACCGCGCGCGTTTTTCCAGTGACGATGCCGAAGCGCTGCATTTGATGACGCTGCTCACGCATTTTGATTTGCCCGGACATTTTATTGTCGCCAGCCAAGAGCATCCCTTTTTGTTGTTCGACCCCGAAGGCGATTTGAAAGGCAGTGATACGCATTGGTTCACGCAAGCGGGCGCGCTCGCGTATCTCGTCAGCGACGGACAAATCAAAATCAGCTTTGACCTGGTTTGGCAAAAAGACAAACATTTGTATCATAAAGTAATGCAGTGGTTGAACGACGAACTCGAAAATAGAAAACGTTGAACGTTACCCCAGACGTCCATGCCCGATTATCCTTCGCGCCGCTCCGTCGTACGCGCTCTGAATGGAATCGTCGCCACCAGCCAACCGCTTGCGGTCCACGCGGGCGTACGCATCTTGCTGCAAGGCGGCAATGCAATTGACGCGGCAATCGCCACCGCTGCCGCGCTGAATGTCGTCGAACCGATGAGCACCGGCATCGGCGGCGACATGTTTGCTTTGGTGTGGATTGCGCGCGAACAAAAACTGTACGCGCTCAATGGCTCGGGGCGCGCACCCAACGCGTTGACGATTGACGAGGCGCGCAAACGCGGCGCGCTGCGCGGTATGCCGACAATGGGCTGGCTGCCCGTAACGGTTCCCGGCGCGGTGGACGGCTGGGCGCAGCTGCTCGAACGGTTCGGCAGAATGAAATTCGCAGACGTACTGCATCCCGCCATCGAGTACGCCGAACAAGGTTTTCCCGTCAGCGAATTGATTGCCAACGCGTGGGCGAGCTTGCAGCCGAAACTCGATATGAATCCGTCGGCAGCGCGCGCGTATCTGCACCGTGACCAAGCGCCGCGCGTCGGCGAAATTCACAAGCAGCCCGATTTGGCGAAAACGCTGCGCGCGTTGGCGGAAGGCGGACGCGATGTGTTTTATCGCGGCGAAATCGCCGACAAAATCGCGCAGCACGCGTCTGACACCGGGGGCTTGATCACGCGCGCCGATTTGGCGAATCACACGTCCACATGGGACGAACCGATTTCGACAACGTATCACGACGTGACGCTGTACGAATGTCCGCCGAATGGACAAGGCATCGTTGCGTTGGAAACGCTGAATCTGCTGGAGAATTTTGATTTGCGCGCGCTGGAACACAACAGCGCGGAATATCTGCATCTCCTCATCGAAGCCATGAAACTCGCGTTCGCCGACGCGTTCGCGCATGTCGCCGACCCGCGCGTGGTGCCTGTGCCCACCGCGCAATTGTTGGACAAAGCGTACGCCGCCAAACGCCGCACGCTGATTGACATGGCGCACGCGTTGGAAATGCCGCCCACCGGCATCAAGGGCAGCGACACGGTTTACCTTTCCGTCGTGGACCAAGAGCGCAACTGTGTTTCGTTCATCAACAGCTTGTATGAAGGTTTCGGTTCGGGCATCGTCGTGCCCGGCACAGGCATCTGCTTGCAAAATCGCGGCGCGAATTTTTCACTCGACCCACAGTCGCCCAACGCGCTCGCGCCCAACAAACGCCCGTATCACACCATCATTCCGGCGATGGCGTTCAAGCACGGACAGCCGTGGCTGACGTACGGCGTGATGGGCGGATTCATGCAGCCGCAAGGACATGTGCAGGTTTTGTTGAACATGTACGATTTCCAAATGGACCCACAGCGCGCGCTCGATGCCCCGCGCGTGCGCGTGTTTGGCGACGGCGCGGTCGCGCTCGAAGACGCGTTCGACAATGACACCCGTCTGGCGTTAGCGTCACGCGGACACAGACTGGTCGAGAGCGACCCCGACGAATTTGGCGGCGGACAAATTATTGCGCTCGAACCCGAAACGGGCGCGCTCGCCGCCGGCAGTGACCCGCGCAAAGACGGCTGCGCGATTGGATATTAGAGATTGGAGAAATTGGAGATTGGAGACCAGAGATTGAAAAGTGATTCTCAATCTCTCGTCTCCAATCTCTCGTTATTTTTATGTCACAGAACGGACAAACTCAATTGCAAGATTCCGCGATTCCCGAACGCGCAGTCAATAAAATAAATGCCGCGCAAGAACCACCTGTGCCCAAACGCGTGCTCTGCATCAACGCACACCCCGACGACCAGGAATTTACCGTCGGCGGTACGTTGGCGAAATGGGCGCGCGCGGGCGCGGAAATTATTACCGTCGTGATCACGAGCGGCGACGCGGGCTCTAACGAACACACGCCCGCCGACATGACCAAAACGAAACTTGCCGAGATTCGCGAAGTGGAACAGCGCAATGCGTGCGCGGTGCTTGGCGTCCAAGAAACGGTCTTTTTGCGCTATTCCGACGGGACGCTGCAACCGACCATTGACCTGCGCCGCGATTTGACGCGCCTGATTCGCAAATGCAAGCCTGACGTGGTTGTGTGCGGCGACCCGACCGCGCGTTTTTTCGGCAACAGCTATATGAATCATCCCGACCACCGCGCGGCGGGCGACGCGGCATGTGACGCGGTCTTTCCATCGGCGGGCACAAAATTTATTTTTCCCGAACTGCTCGCAGAAGGGTACATGCCGCATGAAGTGAGCCGCGTGTATTTGCACGGTTCCGAAAAACCGGATGTGTGGATTGACATCTCGGAGACGTTAGAAATCAAAGTGCGCGCGTTGAAACAGCACATCAGCCAACTCGGCGATTGGGACCCGCTGGAACGAATGCAAGAATGGGCGCGCGATGAGGGCAAAGAACGCGGCATCCCTTATGCGGAAGCCTTCCGCGTGATGATTCTCAAAGAGGAAAAACCGGAAGAACAACAAGAACGCGAAGCGAAACACGCGTTTGTGGAAGCCGAATTGTAAAGCGTTTCGCGCGCGCAAAAATGTGCGGTAGAGACATTACGTTGGAACGTCTCTGCCGCGTTTTTTTTAGTTGACATTTCCGCAAAAGCGATGACGATATAGGCAGCATGAATCCGCGAATTGCAGAAGGAATGGCACGCGCCCACGAAATTTTGACGCAGTGTGTGACGGCGTACGGCACACGCGCGTCAGCGCTGCGTTCGGGCTATCCGCAAGTGTGGGCGCGCGACAGTGTGGTCACCTTGCTCGGCGCGGTGACCACCGGCGACGACGCATTGATACGCGCGGGACGTCATTCGCTCGAAACGTTGGGCGCGCATCAATCGCCGCGCGGTCTCATTCCCCTCAACGTCAATCCCGACACGGGACGCGTCAGTTCCGAAAACGCGGGTGCGCTGGACGCCAACCTCTGGTTCATTCTTGGACATTATTTGCATTTCCTCCACACGCGCGATGTGGAATTTCTACAAACGCATTGGCAGACGATTGACCGCGCGCTTTGCTGGCTCGAATATCAGGACATGAACGAATGCGGCTTGTTGGAAATTCCCGAAGCGGGCAATTGGATGGATTTGTTAGCAGTGCGCTACAATGTGCTGTACGACAACGTCTTGTACTATGCCGCCCTGCGCGCGCATCATGCGCTTGCCAACGCACTGCCGCCGGACACGCCCGCGCATCACGTGACGATTGATGCAGAAGGCGTGCGCGAACGTATCAATCTATTGATGTGGGTGGACCGCTGTTGGGTTGCGGAACATTTCGCCGAGCATTTGGAAAAATTAAAAGCGATGCGGCTCGAATGGTATATGCTCTATCACAACATCGGCACGATTTCGAGCCGTCCGTTTTATCTGCCGTGGGTCGCGTTCCGCGAGTACGGCGATTGGTGCGATGCGCTCGGCAATGTGCTGGCAATTCTGACCGGCGTGGCGAACAAACATCACAGCGCGCACATTCTGCGCTATTTGAATGATGTGGGCATGGCGGAGCCGTATCCGACCAAAGCCATCTATCCGCCCATTTTCCCCGGCGAAAGCGATTGGCGCGACTATTATCGCAGTCGCAATTTGAATTTGCCGCATCAATATCACAACGGCGGCATTTGGCCCATGATTGGCGGCTTTCACATTGCCGCGTTGGTGCGGCACGGCTGGCGCGACGAGGCGGAATGTTTGCTCGATTTGCTCGCGCAGGCAAATCAGCGCGGGCACGAAAGCGAATGGGAATTTAACGAGTGGCTGCACGGCGAAACAGGTCGCCCGATGGGCTATCCAAAACAAGCGTGGTCGGCAGCGATGTTTTTGTACGCCGAACACGCGGTGCGTACCAACGCGCTGCCGTTGTTTGACGAATTGCTTGGCGCGCAGCCGCGCGACGAAGGCGCCGCAGGAGAATTTTTGTTCAAACCACCGGGAGGAGGACCGGAATAATTTCGGATTTCGGATTTCGGATTTCGGATTTCGGATTTCGGATTTCGGATTTCGGATTTCGCAAACACCATACGCGAATGTTGAAATCGCAGTACACAATTCGCGATATGTGATATGCGATATGCGATATGCGATATGCGATTCGCAATATGGAATTCTCACAGGAGGAGAAACGTATGTCGAAAAAAATATTTTCCGTTGCATGGCTGGTTGTATTGGCATTAGTTATAGCGGCGTGTGGCGCGCCGCCCGCGCCACAGCCAACCGCCGCGCCCGCGCAGCCGACCGCCGCGCCCGCGCAGCCGACCGCCGCGCCCGCGCAGCCGACCGCCGCGCCCGCGCAGCCGACCGCCGCGCCCGCGCAGCCAACCGCCGCGCCCGCGCAGCCCACAACTGCCCCCGCGCCAACTCAAGCAGCGCCAACGGCAGCGCCCGCGCAACCGACGGCGGCGCCGACGACGGCGCCAGCTGGCGGCGGTACCCTGCGTTGGGCAATCGAGGGCGTGAATGAATTGCCTTCGCTTGACCCGCCGAGCGCCGGCGCTTCGCAATCCGTCGCGGTGGACAATCTCGTGTTCGCGGGACTCGTGCGCCTCGACAGCAATTTGAAAATTCAACCGGACGGCGCCGAGTCGTGGGAAGAAAAAGATGGCGGCAAGACGTTCATCTTTCACATTCGCAAAGATTTGAAATTTGCGAACGGCGACCCGGTGACCGCCGAGGATTTTGCGTACTCGCTCAATCGCGCGTTCGGTCCCGATTTCGCGAATGGCAACGCGGGCTATTACCTCTCGAACATTGTCGGCTCGACCGATGTGACCGAAGGCAAAGCCCAAAGCATCAGCGGCGTCAAAGTGCTTGACCCGCAAACGCTCGAAATTGATTTGCAGACGCCGGCGACGTATTTCTTGTACCAGCTCACGTTCCCCGCGTCGTTCGTCGTGCCCAAGAAAGCGATTGAAGCCGACCCGCAAAATTGGCTCGACAAGGCGTATGGCACCGGACCGTTCATGGTCAAAGAATGGAAACACAACGAATCCATCACGCTCGTGCCGAATCCGAACTACTGGCTCGGCAAACCGAAGCTCGATCAGATTGTGATGCCGTTTTATCAAGACGCCGAGACCGCGTTGAAGGTGTACCAGACCGGCGACCTTGACATCATGGGCACATTCGATTTTCCGAGCGCGCAAATTCCGACCGTTCAAAACAACCCCGATTTCCATCAGGTCAATCAATTCTTTGTCGCGTACATCGGTTTCAACAATGCGCGTCCGCCGTTCGACAAGGTGCAGGTGCGCCAAGCGTTCGCGCAAGCGGTGGACAAAAAGACGCTGATTGACAAAGTGCTCGAAGGCGCGTTCGTCGAGGCGGATACGATTATTCCACCCGGTATGCCCGGTTACAACAAAGACGCGAAGGTGCAGACGTTCGACCCGACCAACGCGCAAAAATTGCTCGCCGACGCGGGCTATCCCGGCGGCAAAGATTTCCCCAAAATCAAATTCTCGATCAACAACGAGAATCCGAATTACAGCAAAATCGCCGCCGCCCTGCAGCAGATGTGGAAACAAAATCTCGGCGTGGATGTGGAAATCAACACCGAAGAGCTGGCGAAATTCAACGACGACTTGACCGCGACGCAAAAAGACCCGAAAGCGGACAGCGCGTTCGATTTTTATCTCAGCGTGTGGGGCGCCGATTATCCGGACCCGCAAAACTTTTTGTCGCAGCAGCTCCGCACCGGCGTCGGCAACAACAACGGCAACTACTCGAATCCCGAATTCGACAAGTTGGTGGATCAAGCGGACGTCGAACCGAATCTCGACAAACGCTATCCGCTGTATCAACAAGCCGAACAAATCGCGCTGAACGAGGTGGGTTGGCTTCCGCTGTATTACGGCAAAGCCAACATCCTCATGAGCAAAAAAATCAGCGGTCTGCGAATTACGCCGCAAGGCATTTTCGCGGATCCCGATTGGACGGCGGTGACAATTAGTCAATAAGCAGTATGCAGAATGCAGGAGACGGTCAAGCATTGACCGCCTCCTGCTCCCTGCTTTCTGCCTTCTCTCATGCAGCGTCTCCTCGCGCAGCGCGCCATCTCGCTTGTTTTCGTCCTGTTTTCGATTACGTTCCTCACGTTCCTCGTCCTCTATCTCGCGCCGGGCGACCCCGTACGGCAAATGATGGGCGGGCGCCAAGACCCCGTGCGGTACGAATTTTTGCGGCACCTGTACGGACTTGACAAACCGTTTTTGGAACAGTACGGCAATTATCTTTGGAAATTATTGCACGGCGATTTGGGATTGTCGTACAAGTATCCCGAACGTCCCGTGTGGGATTTGCTCCAACGCGGCGTGCCCGTTTCGCTGCAATTGGGAATGATGGCGCTCGCGTTGAGTTTGCTCGTTGGCATTCCGACGGGCATTTACGCGTCCCTGCGTCAGAACAAATGGCAGGATACGGGTATCATGGCGTTGATGCTCACACTGTATTCGATTCCCTCGTTCGTCCTCATTCCCATTCTCTGGTTGATTGACGTGTGGCTCTATCAGAATAAATTGCCGAGTCTGCCGATTGCGGGGTGGGGCAATCCCGAAAACTATGTGATGCCTGTCATGGTCCTCGCCGCCGCGAGCGCGGGTTTCATCGCGCGCCTCACGCGCAACAGTATGCTCGAAGTGATGCGCCAGGATTATGTGCGCACCGCGCGCGCGAAGGGTTTGCGCGAAAGCACTATCTTGCGGCGGCACATTTTTCGCAACGCGATGATTCCGATTCTCACCGTGTTGGGTCCCGCGAGCGCGTTTCTTGTCACCGGCGCGTTCGTCGTCGAAAATCTTTTCGCGATTCCTGGCATCGGCTATCTCGCCGTGCAATCTATCGGACAGCGCGATTATCCCGTCGTGCTGGCGACTACGCTTTTGCTTGCGATTGCCGTCGTCGTCATGAATCTCGTCACCGATATCGCGTACACCTTCGCTGACCCGAGGACGCGCGAAACATGAGCGTTATCGTCGAACCAGCCCAAGTCATTGCAGAAACTACAGCGCAGACGCGTCGGCGTGGGTTCCTCGCGCGTTTGTCGAAAAATCGCGTTGCGTTTGTCAGCGGAATTTTTATCGTTACGTTGGTGCTGCTTTCGCTGATCGGTCCGACCGTCTATCAACAGCTCTTGCCGCCGGAACAGCAGCAATGGCGCGACGGAATTTTTCAAGATTACGACGCCATCAATGCCAATCCGAGCGCGCTGCATTGGCTCGGCGCGGATTATTTGGGACGCGACAATTTCGCGCGCTTGCTCGGCGCGATTCGCATTTCGCTGCTCGTCGCGGGAGTGGTCGAACTCATCAACATCGGGTTTGGCGGCATATTGGGTTTGATGGCGGGCTATCGCGGCGGGATGTGGGATATTCTTTTTTCGCGTCTCGCCGACATGTTGTTTGCGTTTCCGGGACTCTTGCTCGCGATTCTCATCGCTGCCGTGTTCGGGTCTGTCGCGCGCGATGTGTTTGGCAGTACGGGACGGCTGCTGCTGGTCGCCGCCGCGCTATCGCTCGTGTCGTGGCCCCTGATGTTTCGCTTTGTGCGCGGCGAAACGCTTTCGGTGAAAAAAGAAGATTACGTCACCGCCGCGCAATCTATCGGTGCGCGCGTCACGCGCATTTTGTTCCGTCACATTTTGCCGAACGTGTTGTGGCTCGTGATTGTCGCGGCGACGCTCGACGTGGCAAGCGTGATCGTGAACGAAGCGACGCTCAGCTTGTTGGGTTTGGGAATCGAAGAACCGGGGACGAGTCTGGGGCTGATGATTTTCAAAGCCAAAGATAAATTACAGCAATATCCGTTACAAATTTTTTTCCCCGCGCTGACCATTACGCTGCTCGTGTTGGCGTTTTCATTTTTGGGTGACGGCTTGCGTGACGCGCTCGACCCGACGAATCAGGGATAGTCGGGTCAAAGCATTTTGCGGCGCGGCGTTCTTTGCCGCAAAATGTCTCAGCCTTACTTGATCAGCGCGGCTTCCAACGCTTCACCCACATTTTTCGCGCCGACCAATTGGATGCCGTTCATTTTGTCTGCGAGCGTACGCGCAATCGGATAGGGCACCAGCGCGCGCTTGAAGCCAAGTTTTCCGGCTTCTTTGATGCGTTTCTCTGCCGCCGAAATGTTGCGCAGCTCGCCGCTCAAACCGACTTCGCCCATCACCGCCAAATCGTCCCACACGCGATAATCTTTGAACGACGATGCAATCGCGACGGCGACGGACAAGTCCGCCGCCGGTTCGCTGATTTTCAAACCGCCGACGACGTTTACAAAAATGTCCTGATTGTACAATTTCAAGCCGACGCGTTTGGTCAATACGGCGGTCAACAAAAGCAGCCGATTCATGTCCACGCCATTCGCGGTGCGGCGCGGCAGACCAAACGCGGTCACGCTCGTCAACGCTTGAATTTCACACAATAAAGGGCGTGTGCCTTCCATCGTGACCGCAATCGCATTGCCCGCTGCATACGCCGCGCGTTCGGCAAGAAACGCTTCGCTCGGATTTTCGACTTCGAGCATCCCTTCTTGCGTCATTTCAAATACGCCCACTTCGTCCGTCGCGCCAAACCGATTTTTTACCGAACGCAGCAAACGATACGCGTGATACCGTTCGCCTTCGAGATACAAAACCGAATCTACGAGATGCTGCAAGACCAACGGACCGGCGATGGACCCCGCTTTGGTCACATGCCCGATGATGAAAATGGGAATGTTGGTGCTCTTTGCCAACTGCGTGAGCCGCGCGCCGCACTCTTTTACTTGCGCCACACCGCCCGCCGCGCTGTCAATCAATTCGGAATAAATTGTCTGAATGGAATCTACGACGACAAGTTTCGGCTGGAGATTCGTAATGTGATTGGAAATTTCTTCGAGCGACGTTTCGTTGAGCAAAAATAAATTGTCCGCGTTCACGCCGAGACGCGCTGCGCGCAATTTGATTTGCTGTACCGATTCTTCGGCGGACACGTACAGCACCGCGCCTTGTGAGTGTGACAACTCGGCGGCGAGTTGGAGCATCAACGACGATTTGCCGATGCCGGGTTCCCCGCTAATCAACACGGCAGAGCCGAGCACAATCCCCCCCCCCAACACGCGATTCAATTCGCCCATCGCAATCGGAATGCGCGTAAATTCGTTCGCGCGCACGTGGCTCAACGCGGTCGGCGTGGAACGCGGCGTGAGCGAAGTCAACGCGTTGGGTGATGCCGTCGTTCTTTGTTCCACCGTCTCGACCAATGTATCCCAACTCTCGCAATTGGGACATCTGCCGTACCAGCTGGGCGAAACGAAATTGCAGTTCGAGCACACATACTGCGTGCGCAGCTTGGGCGTCTTGGGCATGAGATTCCTCGCTCGTTTGAAAATAACCCCTCACCCCCAACCCCCCTCCCAAGGGGAGAGGAGCGATTTTCATTTGAGATGGGTGAGCCGACTGGTAGTGAACAACTCGTTCGGAATGACAAATGAACGCGCAAACTGTAGCACATGCGTTCTGACCTGTCAAACCTGTTTGTCCGGGTACGGAGACAAGTTCGAATGGGGAGTTGCATCACTCGGTAAGAAGGGTGATTGTAAAACCTCGCCGTCCAAAAATGACTCGACGCCCACAAAAAATCGGCTGCAAAAGCAGCCGATTTTTTTTATCTCCATGAAATGCGTTGGTCGAGCCACGTTTGCCCCGGCTGTGCCGGAGAGTTGCCCGGAATCGTGCCGGCAATATCGCCGCCGAGGTCGAAAAGTTTCGTCTCGTTTTCGCCGTCGGGGTCCATTTGCCAGATGCTCCATGTACCGCCGCGTTTGGTGACGTACGCGATTTTGCTGCCGTCAGGTGAAAAAGTTGGCAAGCCGTCATCGGCGGGATCGTCCGTCAAGCGCTGGGGCGAGCCGCCGTCCGCGCTGACCGAATACAAATCCCAATTGCCCGCCGCGTTGCTCATAAAGACAATGCGCGAGCCGTCGGGCGACCATGCCGGCGCGGTCGCATTCATGCCGGGCGTCAACACTTTTTTACCACTGCCGTCTGCGTTGATGACGGCAATGCCGCAGGTCTCGTCGGGAAAACCGCAGTCGCGAAACGCAATGCGGTCGTTGGGTCCCCATGCCGGATATTGGGCTTGCACCACGAGGGGGGGGGGGTCTTGGCGCGGTTTACTGCCGGTACTGGAGACGCGTAGCGTAAAGGCGCGTTTGTTGATGTCGCCGCCTTGTCCGGCGCGCGTGGCATAAATATATTTCGCGCCGTCGGGCGACCACGCGGGCAGCGTGTCCTCCGCGCGCAGCGAAATGTGCAAATCGTTCGCGCCGTTGACGCCGATGCGATGGATGCCGCGCTGGTCATTCACCCACGAATAGTACAGCATTTGCGTGCCGTCGGGACTCACGCTGGGACTTGAGGCGAGGTCAACGACGATTTGACGATCACTGCCGTCGGGATTGGCGGAATAGATGTGATACTGTCCGTCATAGACCGGGAAATAGATGCGCGCTTTGCCCGCCGGAATAATGTCTGTGCTTGCACTGCTGGCGACGGATGTTGGCTGCGCGGTGATGGAGCTGGCGCCATTGATGGGCGCGACCGTCGCCTGCGGGACAGCGGTGGCAACGGGTGCCAGCGCGATTTCGGTCGGCACAATCGGCGGCGCGGAACCTTTGGCAATCGCGCCGCAGTCTTCAAGCCCTTTGCTCGCAGCGGCGAGGTCTTTGTTCAGTTCCAGCGCTTTTTGGAAGTACGGAATCGCCTGCTGACATTTTTGCGAAAGTTGGAACGCTTGTCCCAGCCCGAGGAACGCGTCACTGGAGTTCGGGTCGAGCGTCAATGCTTTTTGGAATTGCAAGATGGCGGGACCTGGTTGATTGGCGGCGAGATACGCGCGTCCAAGCGCCGTGTATGATGGAATGTACGGCGGATACAATTGAATCGCGTTTTGGAAGGCGGGAATGGCGGCTGCCGGGTCGTTCAAGTAATCCGCATAGACCAGACCGAGCTCGTATTGATACAAAAAGATGTTCGGCGCCAGTTCAATCGTGCGTTTCCACTCGCCTACCCCTTCATCCTTGTGCCCCAAAAGAATCGCCACCCAGCCCGCCGCGCGATGTGTGTCGGGATTCGCGTCGTCGAGTTCGAGCGCTTGATTGACCATATCTTGCGCGTCGTTGTTGCGTCCGGCGCGCAGGTACGCTTCGGCGAGAAATGCTTTGGCAGACGCGTTGTTGGGGTCGAGCGAAATCGCGTTCTCACCCGCTTTGATGGCTTGGTCGGTTTGTCCCGCCCACGACAAGGCGCGCGTCAATTCCGTAAATGCTTTGGACGATGTGGGGTCGAGACGCGTCGCTTTTTGCGCGACCGTAATGGCTTCGCCGATGCGTCCAGTCAATGCCAACGCGCGCGCCCAATGCGTGTACACATCCGCTTCATTCGGCGCTTGTTTGGCGGCAGCTTGATATTGCGCGATGGCGGGTTCGAATTGGCTTTTGCTCGCGAGTTCGTCGCCCACACGCAAGAGATTATCTACGTTTTGACCGCCTTGAATCGTCGGAGACGGACGCGCACTGGGTGTTTTTTGTTGGAGCGCGGTACCGCCGAGCGCGCGTCCAAAAAAATTGCTGATGGGCTTGCCCGGCACAAAATTGTCCACCGCGAGCCACATCAAGGCGACGAGCGCGAGACCGACGACGACGGCGCCAATTAAAATAAAAGGCGGTTGATATTTGCGAATCGGCGCGGGCGCGTGCGGAATGAATTGGGGCGGCACATGTACGTGCGGCGCGTGCGCGTTCGGACGCTGCACATTCGGCATCTGCACGTGCGGCATTTCGACATGCGGCATGCGGACTTTGCCCAATTCGTGATGCAGCGTTTCGCCCAGTGATGGTTTTGGCGCAGCGGGTGACGGCGTGGACGGCGCGCTCGCGCTGTGTGTCGGCGGCGCGGTGTACGAGCCGTTATTCGGCGGTGGATTCGGTTGTGTGGATTGCGGTTGGGGGGGCGGCGCGACGGGTCGGGCGACGGGCTGTGCGGGCGCGTATGTGTATGGCGCGGAAATCGTCTGCGCGCTGTCCGTCGTCGCATCTTGTGCCGCGACCGGTTGTGAATATGACGTTGTGCGTGTTTGGGATGCGGGTGGGATGACGACAATCGGTTCTCCCGCGCCGAGCGCGGGCGGCGGTGGTTCGGGCGGGTCGCCCAAGAGCCAGCGCGCGCCGTCGTAATAATACCAACGTCCGCTTTGCGCGCCGAGCATCCACCAGCGTCCTTGTGAATCTTGAAAACGAAGCTTTTCTAGCTCCCGCTTGAATTCCTCTTCTTGTATTTGTCCAACGGCGAGTTTGCCCTTGAGTTCGAAAAAGCGCGCTTGCATTTGCGCCAGGGTCATGCAATTCCTCCAAACCAACGCGCGGTACGGTGGAGCGCCAAGCAAAAAACAGCTGCACCATCACGTTGCAACCCGACATCGCGCAGTATGTCGCTTTCGCATATGTCGGCGCAAAATTATACTATGGAAACCGAATGCCGCAAATGAACCCGCCGCACCGAAAAATACGCCTGCCGATAAAAACGTGCGAAAATGACGCCCGGTCGGGATATAATTGAGAATGAGGTGAAATATGGCATTTGATACACCCCTTAACACCAACGAACAATCGTTTGACCGCGTTTTGAATGCGGGACTGCCCGTGCTCGCGCTCTTTTTTGCGGGTCCGCTCGACGCCGCGCGCGACGAGGCGCTCAAAGCGCTGGCAAAAGAACACGCGGGCAAATTGCTGGTCACAAAAATTCGCACGGACGAAAATCCCGCGCTTGCCTCACGCTACGCGATTCGGACGCCGACGCTGCTCACCTTTCAAGCGGGCAGCGAAGCCAGCCGCGCGGAAAATCCGACGGCGAACGATTTGCGCGCGCACGCGAATTTTGTTGTGGGACGCGGACCGAAACCCGAAAGCGCGCCGCCAAAACGCGCGGCACGCGTCGAACATGCCGCAAGCGTACCGCTGCACGTGACGGATGCGACGTTTGGACGCGATGTGCTGAACGCGCCGCTGCCCGTGATAGTAGACTTTTGGGCACCGTGGTGCGGACCGTGCCGCATGATTGCGCCCGCGTTGGAAAAACTCGCGGCGGAATACGCGGGACGCGTACGCATTGCCAAGTTGAATGTGGACGAGAATCCGCGTACGGCGGCGCAGTATCAGGTGCAGGGCATTCCGACATTGCTGCTCGTACGTAACGGGCGTGTGGTGGACCGCATCGTCGGCGCGCTGCCCGAAGCGCAGCTGCGGATGCAAGTAGAGCGTCTTTTGAAAAGCAACTGAACGCGCGTGGGTCTAGTAGTGCAACAAAATGAAACTGCGGGATTGCACCTTTTTTCTTGCCTGTATAATTCGGCGCGCTTTCGCATCCGTATCTCGCAGTCTCGGCATGTTGTTGCACTAGTTCGATTTCTTTTGACGCACGCGTGTGAGAATGTTATCATCGCCCGCATGTCTCGTTTGTATTCATCCTTTACGCAAATCGCGCGACGGACGCGCCCATTGCTGCTTTTGGCGCTCGCGTGCGGCATCCTCGCGAGTGTGTTGACCTTTAATACCGCCAAGGCGCGTCCGAACACGACGCGCGCGTATCCCCCCTCCTCGTGGATTCTCGGACCATGGGTCGGCTGGATTGGCTCGGAACACGCCATCAACAAAATTCTCGATGGGTATGCACAATACGCGATTCCCGCCACCGTCTTCCATTTCGATTGGTACACCTGGCAGACGTGCCCCGGCAGCGCGGCATTCAAATTCAGCGACGCGCTTTTACAGCGCCTGCAAAGCCAACAAATGCGCGCGGTCTTTTGGTATGTGCCGCTGATTGACCTCAGCTGTCCCGATTACGGGTTCGCGCAAAGCAATCATTACTTTGTCGAGGACGCGAACGGCAATCCCATCGTGACGCAAAATTTTACCGGACACGGCAGTTGGATTGATTTCAATAATCCCGCCGCCGTGCAATGGCTGCACGCCAAATGGGACGCGCTGCTGGCGCGCACGACGGTCAATGGCGTTCAGGTGACCGGCGGATTCTATATTGACAATGTGCGTCCCGACTTGTCCGGGGATAACGGAACGGCATACGCGGAGGCGTACGCGCGCGACGTGCTCGAATACACGCGCGCTCACATCCCCGACGGCGATGTGGTGATGAAACATTTCGGCTCCAACAATCCCGGCATTCCGTTTTTGACGCAGTACGCGCACACGGCGTACGTCGGCGACGAACCGACCAATTTTGCGGGCATGTCCGCCGGCATTCAAAATGTTTTCCAATTGACCAACGTTTTGCCGGGACCGTTCAACGAATTTACCGGCAATGCGTACAGCAAACCTGATTCCGAAACCTACATCCGCCGCTTGCATTGGGGCGCGCTCCAAGTGGTGATGGACAATTCGCCCGCCCAAAAAGATTTCCCGTGGCAGTCCGATTATTCCCCGCAAGTTTTGCAAGCGTATCAATTCTATTCCACACTGCATTGGGAACTGCTGCCGTATTTGTATTCGTACGATGAAGCGGCGTACGAAAACAACACGCCGATTTTGATGTCGCCCAATACGAGCCAACAATCGGTGCTGTTGGGCAATCAAATTTTCGCCAAGTTTGTCACCGCGTACGTTTCCAATGTCTCGTTCACGCTGCCGCGTGGGACGTGGATTAATTTTTGGAATGAGAATCAAATGTATCAAGGTCCGGTCCAAATCAATCAAAGCGTTCCGTTGGGCAGAGAACCGATTTGGATCAAACTGGGCGCGATTATTCCGATGCAAGTGCGCGACAAAACAACCGGCGACGGCTCCAATGCATCGGTGGGCGCGCTGACCGTGCGCGTCTATCCGTACCAAAATTCAAGCTTTCAATATTTCGACGCGCGTAACGGTTGGGTTACATTTCAAGCGTCCAAAGGGAAAAAAGGGTTGGTGCTGTGCACGACCGGCGCCGCGCCTTCACAGCCGCTGATTTATAAAATCGCGTTGTGGAGCGTCAAGCCGCGCGGGGTGTCAATCCAAAATGGCGCGGTGGGTGTGAATCAGAGTTGGGGCAGCGCGCTGCCGAAATTGCAAAGTGCGAAAGCGGTGCAAGCCTCGTCCGGCGGCTGGTACTATGACAGTACGCCGCAGCAGTTGTGGGTCAAAGTGATGCAGCCGGGCACGGACTGTCCGACGAATTGAAAAACGTGACGCGGTGCGTCATGGCGCCGCGCGGCGTTTGAGACGCGCGGCGTGCGGCAGCGCGAAGCGGACGCCGTCGTCGCGCAGCATGCGGACAAAGAAATACACAAAGAACAGCGTCACCAAAATCGCCAGCGGCAGCGCGGGGTCCATTCCCTCCACCAAACGCCGCGCGTTGAGACGATGTCCGGTCGGGTCATAAAACAATTGAATGTTGACCCAACACAGCGTGCTCCACACCAGCGCCAGCCGATTCATTTCGGGCGCGAGATGCCACAATACGATGCCGAGCACCGACGCGAGATACAAATGATTTTCGTGGACACCGGTATTGAAAATGAAATACGCGAGATAGCCGAGCAGCGCGAATTTGACCCAGCGCAGGAAGCTATGCGGCCCGCGTAACATGACGCCCAGCGCGGTCGCGTAAAAGGTGGCAAACAAAATTTTCGGTCCCAACAAAATGCGCCAGTCCAATGTTTTGATGACGCGCGTCAAATCGTGATGCAGTCCGCCGAACTGCTGCGGGTCAAACATTCGCAAGAGCGCAGTCAAGACCCAATCCGCGTTCAGCGCCTGTCCGCTCAACTGCGTATTTTCGGTCGCGGCTTGAATAGACACGAACGGCGCGGCGCCAAAAACCAAAAGCAGCAGCCCCAACTCGATTGCCGCTGGAAGGAGCACGGCAAAAAACAAACGCTGCCAACGAATGTGTCCGACCCAAGTGTGCGCCGACGCGTTCCAAACAATGTACGCCACCACAAACGGCGCGAGAATCAACGGCTGCCATTTCACCAAACACGCGATGCCGTACAAAATGACGCCGACGGCATACCGCTCTTTTTGCCACGCTATCAACGCCAACAAAAACATCGGCGTAAACAAAACGTCGAGATACCCAAAGACCATCGCTTCGACCAACAACAACAGCGCCAACAGCGCGAGCGCGAGCGGATGGCGTGTCCAGACCCAAAAAATCAGACAACTCAATCCCACAAAGATGGCTAACAGGAGTTTCAATCCCAACAGCGGCGTGAGCGAAAGCGTTTGCGCGAGGCGCGCCGCGCCGTACAAAAGCACATACATCAGCGGTGGATAATCGCGTCCCTGCATGATGTTGGGGTTGAATGCGCCGCTGCGGTCGGCGCGGTACGCTTCGACAATGCCCACACGCGACACCTGCTCCGTCCATCGCAAAAAAATATTTTCATCGGATGTTCCGTGTTCCGGGAGTAAAATAAGCGCGAGGAGCAGTGTCACCGCAATCAGCGCCAGCCCGACGACCAAGGAACGGCGCGACGCAGAGATGACGCGACGCGGCGGCGTAAAAAAAATGGCATAGCTGCCGACCAGCAGCGCGGTGATTTCGAGACCGATGGGCAAAAGAAGAGCGATGGAGTTGGCGAACGCGGTTGAGGTCATGCGAGCACGCAAGGTTTGGCGCGGGGCAGGGTCGAATTATAGACCAAAGCGCCGCGCGTCCAAATTGATTGGCAATTCCATTTTGTGAGGAACACACTATGTCAGAACCCCGTATTGTCCGCGCGCCGCGCGGCAAAGAAATTTCGTGCAAAGGTTGGCTGCAAGAAGCTGCCCTGCGCATGTTGCTGAACAATCTCGACCCCGACGTCGCGGAACGTCCGCAAGATTTGGTCGTGTACGGCGGGCGCGGACGCGCCGCGCGCAATTGGGACGCGTTCGACGCCATTGTCAAGTCCTTGCGCGAATTGGAAAACGACGAGACGTTATTGATTCAATCCGGCAAACCGGTCGGCGTTCTCCAATCGCATCCCGACGCGCCGCGCGTCCTCCTTGCGAATTCCAACATCGTGCCGTATTGGGCAACGCAAGAAAATTTTGACAAATGGGAACGCGACGGACTCATCATGTTCGGACAAATGACGGCGGGCAGTTGGATTTACATCGGCACGCAAGGCATTTTGCAAGGCACGTACGAAACGTTCGCCGCGCTCGCGCAAAAACATTTCGGCGTTCCGTCACTCAAAGGAAAATTTGTGTTGACGGCGGGGCTCGGCGGCATGGGCGGCGCGCAGCCGTTGGCGATTACGATGAACGAAGGCGTCGGCTTGATTGTCGAAGTGGACCCCGCGCGCGCAAAACGGAGACTGGAGACTCGATACCTGGACGTGCTGACCGATAACCTCGAAGAAGCGATGACGTGGGTCGAGGAGAGTCGCGAGAAACGCGAAGCAAAAAGTATCGGACTCATCGGCAACGCGGCGGACGTTTTGCCGGATCTTGTCGCGCGCGGTGTGACGCCCGATGTAGTCACCGACCAAACGCCCGCGCACGACCCGCTGTGGTATGTGCCGGAAATGCCGCTCGAAGACGCGAACGCGCTGCGCGTGAGCAATCCGGTCGAATATCAAGCGCGTTCCATGGAGGCGATGGCGCATCATGTGGCGGCGATGCTGGAATTTCAAAAACGCGGCGCGGTCGTTTTTGATTACGGCAATAATTTGCGTCAGCGCGCGTTCGATGCGGGCGTGAAAAACGCGTTCGATTATCCCGGCTTTGTGCCCGCGTACATTCGTCCTCTGTTTTGCGAGGGCAAAGGTCCGTTTCGGTGGGTGGCGCTGTCGGGCGACCCGGAGGACATTTACAAAACGGACGCGGCGATTTTGGAGTTGTTTCCGGAAAATGAACATCTCGCGCGCTGGATCCGTATGGCGCAGCAGCGCGTTGCGTTTCAAGGATTGCCCGCGCGCATTTGCTGGCTCGGTTACGGCGAACGCGCGCGCGTCGGTTTGAAATTCAACGAACTCGTCGCGCAAGGCATGGTGTCCGCACCGATTGTCATCGGGCGCGACCATCTGGACACGGGCAGTGTCGCGTCGCCGCGCCGCGAAACGGAAGCGATGCGCGATGGCAGTGACGCGATTTCGGATTGGGTTTTTCTCAACGCGCTGATTAATGCGGTGAACGGCGCGACGTGGGTTTCGATTCATCACGGCGGGGGAGTGGGCATCGGCTATTCGCAGCACGCGGGACAGGTCATTGTCGCGGACGGTACGCCCGAAGCGGCAAAACGATTGGAACGCGTATTGACGAGCGACCCCGGTACGGGCATCCTCCGTCACGCCGACGCGGGATACGAGGAAGCGATCGAGTTTGCGAAAAAGCATGGGGTGAAGGTGCCGATGATGACCTAACCCCCCAACCCCCTTCCCTGCAAAGGAAGGGGGAGAAAAAAAAACTCCCCTCTCCTTGTAGGAGAGGGGTTGGGGAGAGGTTTGTTCCCCTCTCCTTGTAGGAGAGGGGTTGGGGTGAGGTTTGTCCGTATGCCACACAACATCATTCGCGGTCAAAAAGTAAATTCCGATTTGGTTGCGCGCGCGAAAGAGTTGCGTCGCACTATGACGCCAGCGGAAAACATCTTGTGGCAAGAACTGCGCGGCAATCGGTTGGGCGGCTTTCATTTTCGACGCCAGCAAATCATCAGCCGCTACATCGCCGATTTTTATTGTCACGCCGCCGCTTTGGTCGTTGAGTTGGACGGTGAGATACACGAATCGCAACGAGAGCGTGATCAAGCGCGCGATGCGGTGATTCGCGATTATGACATTTTGGTTATGCGCGTGAAAAATCAAGAGGTCGAAGAAAATTTGCAGACGGTGTTGAAAAGAATTCATGCCGAGTGTGTCGCGCGGACGAAGACCTAACCCCCCAGCCCCCTTCCCTACAAGGGAAGGGGGAGATGTGGTCTCCCCTCTCCTACAAGGAGAAGGGTTGGGGGAGATGTGGTCTCCCCTCTCCTACAAGGAGAAGGGTTGGGGGAGAGGTTTGCTCCCCTCTCCTTTTAGGAGAGGGGTTGGGGTGAGGTCTCAAGCCCCTTGACGTTTTCCTCTATCCGCGTAAACTCATTTGCGTTCATGCGTACGCGTTATTAGATTGACTTTTGCCTTTTGAGGTCACCGCGTGTCCTCCGCTTCGCCTCTCTCCCGCCTTGTACTAGCACTGATGCTTTTCATCGGCGTCGGTGTTGTGTTGTCTCTGCCCCTCGCCGCCGCGCCCGCAGCCAAACGCAAGAAACCTGAAAGTTCAACGCCCATTGTTATTAGCCAGGTGTATGGGGGGGGGGGAAATACAGGCGCAACCTACAAAAACGACTTTATCGAAATATTCAACCTCGGAAATGGCATTGTCAACTTGAGTGGTTGGTCCGTTCAGTATGCAAGCGCTGGTGGAACAACCTGGCAAGTCACCAATATTTCTGGATCAATTGGTCCAGGGCAATACTATTTGATTCAAGAAGCAGCGGGCGCTGGCGGTACAACAAATTTGCCGACGCCAGATGCAACAGGCAGTATTAATCTGAGTGCAACCGCAGGAAAGGTTGCGCTGGTAAATTCTACCACTGCACTGAGTGGAAGCGGATGTCCTTTCTCCGGAAGCGTAATTGACTTTGTCGGGTATGGCGCAGGTACGAATTGTAATGAGAGCTCCGCTGCGCCTGCTCCAAGCAACACGACCTCGCTTCTGCGCGCGGGAAATGGCTGCACGGACACGGACAACAACAATTCCGATTTCACAACGGGTTTGCCCAATCCGCGCAACACTTTATCCACTGCAAATCCTTGCGCAACGCCAACGCCCACAGATACATCCACCGCCACATTCACGCCAACCGACACAGTTACGGCAACCGCAACCGACACGCCGACCGATACGCTGACGCCCACAGCAACCGGCACAGATACTCCGACCTTCACGCCTACTGATACGCCGACGGATACTCAAACGCCGACGCCATCGAACACGCCCACAGACACATTCACGCCGACGCCTTCCAACACACCGACGATCACACCAACCGAAACGTCCACCAATACAGCAACAGACACGGCGACGACAACCTTTACTGCGACGCCGACCAATACGAATACGCCTACGTCCACCGCTACGCCAACCAACACGGCAACGTCCACGCCAACGCCTCCCGCGCATTTGGTCATCAGCCAAATTTATGGTGCGGGCGGTAACAGCGGCGCGACGTTTGACCACGACTATATCGAAATTTTCAATCCCTCCGCTGTAAGCGTGAATCTCAACGGTTGGTCGGTACAATATGCGAGCGCGACAGGGACGAGTTGGAGCAGAACAACTCTGCCCTCCTTTACTTTGCAGCCAGGACAATATTTTCTCATTCAGGCAAGTTCAAGCGGCGCGAACGGTAATCCGCTGCCGACGCCCGATGTGAGTACCGGCACCATCTCGATGAGCGCAACGGCGGGCAAAGTCGCGCTGGTCAACAGCACAACCGTATTAAGCGGTGCATGTCCATCTGATATCACCATCGCCGATTTGGTCGGATATGGGAACAGCAGCAATGTTCCCAGCTGCTTTGAAGGGTCTTTGTACGCGCCGGCGCCGAGTACGACGAATGCCGATCTTCGCAACCACAATGGTTGCCAAGATACCGATAACAATTCCACAGACTTTGCCGCGTCAGCGGCGAATCCGCGTAACAGCGCATCCGCCTTGAATTATTGCCAAGCTACTGCCACACCGACGAATACGCCAACCTACACACCGACATACACACCTACCGACACACCGACGAATACCCTCACACCGACAAACACCTCCACCGCCACATTGACGCCGACGCAAACAGCTACGGTCACACCGACCCCTACCGCGACGTCCGCGCCCGGCGGTCTCTTTGTCAACGAATTCATGCCCAATCCCGCGCAAGATTGGAACAATGACGGCAGCGCGGATGACAACGACGAATGGATTGAAATTTACAACGCGAACGCGTTCCCTGTAGATCTGAGCGGTTGGCAATTGGACGATGTGGCAAACGGCGGTTCTGCGCCGTACACCATTCCCAACGGCATGACGATTGCGCCAAATGGCTTCCTGGTCTTTTTCCGCGCGCAGACCCATCTCGCGCTGAATAATACAAACGACGACGTGCGCCTCTTGCATGCGGATGGGTCGGTCGCGGATACGATTGCGTACCAAACCTCCGCGTCGAATGCGTCGTGGTCGCGCGTGCCCGACGGCGCGAATTATTTCACGCTGTACTGTCCGCCCACGCCCGGCGCGTCGAATTGCAGTATCGCGCCGACGCCGACGCTGACGCCGACGCCGTTCGCTAAAAAAATTTTCATCAACGAATTTTTACCCGCGCCGTACCAAGATTGGAATCACGACGGCAAACTCGACGCGGGCGACGAATGGATTGAACTGTACAACGCGTCGAATCAAAGCGTTGACTTGAGCGGCTGGAAATTGGACGATGTCCAAGGCGGTTCATCACCGTACAAAATTCCCGACGGCACATTCATCAACGCCGACAGCTTTTTGTTGTTTTTTGCCAGTGAGACGCACGTGGGTTTGAACAATGACGGCGACACGGTGCGGCTCTTGCATCCCGACGATACGATTGCAGACAAATTCAAATACGAACCGATCGAGACCAACAAAAGTTACGCGCGGCGTCCCGACGGCGGCGATACGTGGGTGCCGTACTGCATCCCAACGCCCGGCGCGCCGAATTGTTCCATCCACACTACACCAACGCCCACGCGCGTTTTTAATCTCACGACGATTGCGGACGCGCGCACTTTGCCGGTCGGTTCAAAAATTTCCGTGCTTGGCAGCGTCATCGCGCATCCGTGCGAATTGGATTTGTATGGACACGAAATGGTTTTGTCCGACGGCGACGCGGGCATTGATGTGTACATGGCATTTCCCGCGCGCATGTCGTGTTTGATTCCGCGCAGTGAACAAATCGTCGTCACGGGCGTCATCAGCGACCATTACGGATTGCGTACCATTTATCCCGCCTCGAATTTGGACCTCACGCGGCATTATCAAGACCCGCGCGAAATTGCGCCGCGCAAAATGCGCACAGGCAATGTTGGCGAGAACGCGGAATCCATGCTCGTGACAATTCAGGGCAAGGTCTCCAACGGCGCGAACGGCGACACGTTGTGGGTGAATGACGGCACAGGCATCGTGGAAGTGCGCGCGGACGAATTCAGTCGCGCGTCGTTTGCGGGCATCACGCGCGATTCCATCGTCCGCATCACCGGCGTCGGTTATCAAAACAACAACAAAAAGTTGGCGAATGAAGGATATTATGTGCGCGTGCGCGCGCCGGACGATGTGATAGTGTTGGAACGCGCGGAAAAATTACCGGAAGCGCCGGGCAAACGCGGCGGTGTGGACTTGGGCGCAGTTTCGATTGAGCAGGCGCGCGCGACGAAAACGCAAAATTACGTCACCGTCGGCGGCGTCGTCACTCTGCCGCCGGGAGTGGTGGACGACCGCGATTTTTGGATACAAGACGCGTCGGGCGGCATCCACATCTTTGTCGCGAATTCGGCGGGCGCGGCGCCCAAATTGAATTTGCATGACAACGTCAGCGTACGCGGGCGCATCGTTTCGTCATTTGGCGCGCGCGAACTGCGCGTCGAGTTACCCGGTTCGATTGGCGTGTACGGCGCGGGCGCGCCCGTACTGCCGCGCGTTTTGAAAACGGGACAAGTGGATTTCTCGCAAGAGGACGCGCTGGTGCAAATCGTCGGCTGGGTTGCGCGCGACGACGGACGCGAAATTTATATTGACGATGGTTCGGGACCGGTGCTGGTTTACATTGACGCGGATACGCGCATTCGTTGGCAGCGTCTGCATGTGGGCGACCCCGCGCGGATTATTGGCGTAGTGTCGCGTTTTCGCGGCGCGCCGGAAATTTTGCCGCGCCTTCAAAGCGACGTGCAATTTGGCATTGCGCTGCTGCCCATTGCCGGCGCGAATGCGCCAATCTTTTTGCAGCAAATGCGCGCGTCCGCGAACAGCGGTGAAGATTTGGCGCTGACGCAAAAACTCTACGCGGTGGCAGGACAACGCGTCGCGGACATTTTCTCGCCCAATCCGCCCCGCCGCACAAAACCCAACGCGGTCACCGCCCACGCGACCGCGTCGCAAGACGCGTTGACGGATGTCCTCACGCTTTTATCTTTTGCCTTGTTGGGCGCGTCCGGCGCGTGCGGCATCATTGCCGCGCACAAATATCGCACGCGGCGTGATCTGGCGCAGTGAATTTTCCGAGACAGAAATCGCCCGTGATGCGTCACGGCGCACCGGAAGGGACAAAAAAATCTCCCCTCGCCCTTTGGGAGAGGGGTTAGGGGTGAGGGGCGATTTGCGAATGAGTTTATTCAAGACCCATCTATCGAAATTGCGTTATCTGTTGTAGGTTGGGGGTGAGGGGCGATTTGCGAATGAGTTTATTCCGACGGTTGCGCGCGTGGAGCGGTGGCAGCGGCGGTTTGCGCGCGGCGCATTACGGCGGACATACGCGCGCGAAAGATGCGCGGGTCGCACGGCAAATCAATGTGGGCATCGGCGCCGAGCCGATACCCGCGCGTCACTTGCTCGCGCGCGGAATTGTAAACGAGCATCACAATCGGCGCGTTGCAAAAGTGACGGATGGTGCGGCAAAAGACGGCGGCTTCTTCATCATTTTCTTCCAGCGCCACAAAGACCGCGTCGAGCGGTTCCTGCCGCATGAGCGCGGAAGCGGCAAGCGGGTTGGCGGCAAAACTCAAATGGTCGCCGTGTACGACATGCGGCATGACGACACGCGCGAGCGAGTCTTGAGGCGAAATCAAGAGAAAATGATGTACGTTCATGAGAGTTCCGGGAATCTAAATAACCGTCGTGTCAAAAGGGGAAAAGACGGAGGAACAGCATGACGGTGCAGGGAAATAATAGCACACCGCGCCGCGCACAACAATGCGTCGCGATTACAGTTTGATTACCAAGATTCAAGGGCGCGCCCGACTTGGGGCATCACGCGTCTTGCTTTATAATCGTTCCGCCTTTGCAAGGTCGTTCCAACCCCTTGCGTTCCGCTTCAAAATTATCACCTCGCATTGCAAGTCAATTCAGGAACCTGACATGCTCCGATTTCGTTTTATGACTGCAACACTCGTTTTGGGTTTGGGCAGTTTGATTCTCGCCGCGTGCAGCGACGCGCAGCCTTCTGCGACGACACTGCCGCCGCCGCCGTCGGGCGCCGCGCCGCAAGCCACTGCCCCACAAGCACAGGCAGGATACTGCGCCAACGGCGGACGTTTTACAACCCAGTCGAATGACCAGCTGGCGGCGCGCGTGAACGGCGTCGGCATTCCAATGCAGGTCTATGAACGCCAAGCCGCGCAATCGCAAGCTGCGTTGGTTCAACAGGGTGTTGACCCGAACAGCGACCAGGGCAAAGAAGCCATCAAGGGTTTGCGCGCGCAGGCGCTCGCGCAATTGATTGACGACGCGTTAATTGAGCAGCAAGCGCAGGCGCAAAACATCAGCCCGTCTGACGACGAAATCAACAGCCGCGTGCAACAGCTCATTAACGACGCGGGCGGTCAAGACAAGTTCGACGAATATCTGACCAAGAATCAATTGACGCTGGACGATTTGTGTCAACAAATCCGCGCCAGTGTGTTGAGCGAAGCGATGATGGCGCGGGTGACGCAAAACCTGCCGACGCAGGTCGAACAAGTGCATGTCGCCCACATTCTCTTTGCGAAAAAAGAAGATGCCGATGCGGCACTGACCAAATTGAAAGCAGGCGCGGATTTCGCCGCGTTGGCAAAACAAGTCTCGCAAGACGAAGCCACGCGCGATAACGGCGGCGATTTGGGCTGGTTCCCGCGCGATGTGATGCCGCCGGAATTTGACAAGGTAGCGTTCTCGCTCCAGCCCGGCGAAATCAGCGGCATCGTGAGCACGCAGTTGGGCTTGCACATAATCAAATTGCTGGAACGCGATCCCAAGCGCGCGTTGACGCCGGAACAAATTCAAAATCAACGCCTCGCCGCGTTCAATTCGTGGCTGGACGGCGTACGCGCGAAAGCAAAAATTGACAAGTTCGTACAGGAGTAATTTCGTTCGTGAAAAAAGCACTACCATTTATTTTGCTCGGCGCTGCCGGGTTATTGTTGTGTATCGGCGTGAGCGCGCTCGCCGTGAATTTTGTCAGCTCGCGCAGTCCGTCGGTAGATACGTCCAAATGGATTACGCCGCAGGAACAAGTGGACACCCAAAAAATTATTCCCGGCGTAGCCATTGCGATTCTCGCGGGGACGAGTGATTCGGCGTCCGTTGACGATTCGCTCGCGGCAGGCGATTTCGAAGGCGCGTTCGCGCAAATCGCGTACGGCACCGAATTTTCGGATGCGAATCGTGTGGGCACGCTGCTGTTGTTGGGCAATCGTTACGCTGCCGCCAAGCAAACGACCAAAGCGGCATGGATGTACCAGTACGCTGTCTTTTTGGCAGTCGTCAGTCCGCTGCCTTCGGACTTGAATCGCGTGCAGACTTTGTTGGAAGCCGCGCAAGGTCTCAAGGCGCTCAACATGGATTCGAACGCGCGCGCCGTGCTCGACCAGGCGTACTTGATTGCCGAATACAGTCCTGCTCTGCCGCGCGATACGCGCGCCCAAGTGGCGGAACAAATTGCGCGCCTCTATGATCGATTCGGCGCGAGCAAGCTGGCGCAAAATGCGCGGCAGTTGGCGAACGATACGATTACGTTGGCGGACGAAAGCGCGGTGAATTTGGCGCGCCGCCCGTTTCGCATTCAACCGACCGACCCGCCCGCCAATCCCGACATCGTGGCGAAACTCAAAGAGCGCGTCGCCGCCGCACGCGAACTGGTGGACGCGTTGAATCTGAATCCGCCCAAGAGCGAAGCGGACCTGCCCGACGATTTGGTGCGCGCGCTCGGCGACAAATTGTACGAAGAGGACGGACTGCGAATGGCGTATTACGCGTCGCAGTACGACGCATCGCCCGACGCGTCTTCCCAACTCGGCGTCTTGCGCGACAAATTGACCTGGCTTGCCATCAAATATCGCATCGCCAAAAAGGGCTTTGGAATTTCGCTCGTGCCGGAATGGGAAGATCAGGCGGCGGACATTGCGCAGCAATTGAACGACACGTACGCGGATTATTTTGCGATTACGCAGCAGCAAGCGCAAAGTTTGGACAAGACCGACGAGTCCAATCGCAGCATCGAAGACCTCTTGCGCGGCGCGATTGTGGCGGGACGCTGGGGCATTTATTCGCAATACGACGAAGCCGATTTGCGCTCACAGCTCGATACCGTCTCGCAAGCGCTGCGCGACCAACAGGTAGCATCCCTGCGGCTCGACAGTTTTATGCGCGGCAAACAAGTAGTCTATTTGCTCGTGCCTGATGAATTGTATGGAATGGGCGAGCGCGCGTTACCGCGCTGAATGACAAGTGGGGTGGGCGAAGAAAAGACAAACGACCATCCCACTCTTTTTTTGACGCGACCATTATCCTATTTACGTCGCGCGCGCGCTGTGCTAGAACCAATTCCGGGTGGGCGCGGGTGTGCGTCACAATTTTGGGTCAACGCATGGCACATCTGGATTTTAGCCTTTAGGCGGTTTGTTGACATGTACGCGCAAGCCGCTAAAGCGTCGAATCCAAGAATTTGACGCACACTCGGAAAGGGCAGTGCGCGGGTTTCAATTTTCTGATACAATAGCCGCAGTAGAACAGCTAGATTTTTTTGCGAGGGTCACCGTGGGCTTTGAACCGGATCGCGACCGTTTCTTTCAATATGCAACGTTTGTTGTGCTCGGTTTGACCGCCGTTGTCTGCGCGTGCTACGCGCTTCTTTTCTTGAACCCGCGCGTCAATCCGATTGCGGCGCTGCGCCCCGAAACGCCAACGCCCAATCTCATGGTCGCGGAGCTGCCGCCGACCTGGACGCCCACGCTGACGAATACGCCAACCAATACGCCGACGGCAACCTCAACTTTTACACCCACTCCACTCCCGACGGATACGCCGCCCGCTACGTTTACGCCGACGTTTCTTCCCACGCCGACAATTTATTATTTGGTCGTGACGGGGATCCCGCCGACGCGCCGTCCGCCAACGCGCGTGCCGCCGCCGACCGTGCCGCCGCTGCCGCCGACGCCGCAGTACGCTTTTCGGTTGGGACGTCCAGTTGAGTCCGCGCCGAACTGTGGGACATGGTACATCGCGGGAACGGTGTACAGTGACCAAGCGGGGACGAATCGTCTGAATGGAGTATTGGTGCGAATTTGGGCGAGCGGAATCGAACAAGGCACCGATACAACTGGCACGCACAGCAATCGCCCCGGCTATTGGGAATGGATTTTTGGACGCGGCACCGCGACGACGGGCGAAGTCGCCATTGTCAATCCCGATGGAAGTTTGCGCTCGCCCAAAATTCCTTTCACCCTCACGGCGGACTGTAACGCTCCGGGCGCGATACAACAGAACATTATTGACTTTGTGGGACAGTAATAATTCCTATGGCGACGCGAACGGGATTCTTGCACAATTGTAAGAATCCCATGTTTTTTAGCGATGGCGCTGCTTGCGCGCATTGCAAATATGGAATTGGTACTATTGACCGTTGCTGTGGCGGATGTTAGAGTATCAACATCCAATACCCCGGCGCAATCATTGGGAAAGAAATTTTTGGCGAGCCATTTTTCGGAGGGGAGACAAGCCGGGAGCTCATTTATGCTTATGTCCATTCCAGATGCTGCGTCCCTTTCATCCGTCCATAGTGCAGCGGAAATTGACCTCGAACTCTTTACTTTTGTCGAACGGTATGCAACGACGCTTTTTCGCTGGGACCTGATTTTGTTTTTCGGCAAACATCCAGACACGGGTTGGACGGCTGCCGAAATTGCAGATCGGGTCCATCGCAATGTAGCGGCGACGACCAAAGAATTGGATGACCTCACCTATCTGCGCGTGTTACTGCGCCACTACACGCCCCAGCGAACAACGTATCGCTTGAGCCGCCGCGTCGCCATCCGCCGCGCTGCAATACGGCTCGCCGATTTGGAAGGCAAACCAGACCAGCCCGCGAACGCGTGAGAAACATTTTTTCCGGTGCGGAATCAAGACGCCACACAATTCGTGTGACGTCTTTTTTTGGGGTGCGCCGCGCAGCGCGGAACATTTGTTTTCGTCGGTGTCAAAGGAATGGTATAATCGCTGCGCTTGCGATTGTGCGCCGTCGTGTTGGCGGTGATCCCATTGTCACAGTCAAGTGAGGATTCATGGAAATTGATTGGTTTGGATTGTCATGCTTTCGGCTGCGTGCGCGCGAAGCGACGCTGGTGACCGACCCGTACGAAAAAAGCGTGGGCTTGAAATTCCCGCGTCCGCGCGCCGACATTGTAACGGTCAGTCACAATCACGCCGGACATGATTACGCGGACGGTGTGCCGGGCAGCCCGAAAGTCATCAATGGACCGGGCGAATACGAAGTCAGTAACGTGTTCATCACGGGCGTGCAGACGTTTCACGACAAACGCGGCGGCAGAGACCGAGGTAAAAACACTGTCTATGCCGTCAACATCGAGGGGCTCAATGTGGTTCATCTCGGCGACATCGGACACGTGCCCACGCAGGCGCAAGCCGACCTCATCGGCGAAGTGGACATCTTGCTCGTGCCGGTGGGCGGCGGCAATGCGCTGAACGCTTCCGATGCGGCAGAAGTCGTTTCGCTGTTTGAACCGCTGGTCGTCATACCGATGCATTATCGCGTGCCCGAACTGTCCATCAAATTGGACGCGGTGGACAAATTTATCAAAGAGATGGGCATCAAAGCGCCGCAAAAAGTCGAGAGTTTGAATCTCAAGCGCGACAGCTTGCCCAAAGAGACGCAGGTCATTTTGCTCGACATGAAGCAAAGAGAGTAGGTGCGGCAGTGAACGATGCCGGGGTGCGTGTCCTACAACTGCATACGCCCGCCCAAATCCGCGCCGAACTGCTCCAGCTCGGCGCGGATTCATCTGTGGACGAAAAACTCGCGCGCGCAGAATTTGCGTTGGTCAAAATCGAGCGCGCGTCGCTGACGCTGGCGCGTTTGTTGTATCAGGAATTGGTGATGGAAGGTGGGCAGGTGGTGACCGCGCCGCGTTTGGCGCACACCGGCGCGGGCGAGACCGCTGTGTTGTTGTGCGCGACGCGGTATCAATTCCATCATTTGGTGGTGCGCTTGCGTTGGCAGCCGAGTGAAGAATTGCAGTGGCTGGCGGACCAAATCGAAGGCGCGCTCGACGCGTGGGTTTCACCCCCCCCCGCACTGGAATTGGGCGGCGTGCGCTTTGATTGGCAGCGCACCTATGTGATGGGCATTTTGAATGTCACGCCTGATTCGTTCAGCGGCGACGCGTTGATGCAGCCGGGCGATGACGCGGCGCAGTGGACCGCGCGCGCGTTGGAACGCGCTCGCGCGCACATCGCCGCCGGCGCGGACCTTCTCGACGTGGGCGGCGAATCCACGCGCCCGGGCGCTACGCCGATAGACGCGGAAACCGAACTACAGCGCGTCTTGCCTGTCCTCCGCGCGCTGTGTCAGGAAACGCGCGTGCCGCTTTCGATTGACACATCCAAAGCGCAGGTCGCAGATGCCGCGCTGGCTCTCGGCGTGTCGCTGGTGAACGATGTGACGGGATTGCAAGGCGACGCGGACATGGCGCGCGTGATTGCGGCGCACCACGCGGCGGTAGTAATTGCGCACAACGGCAAACCGGACTCGCGCACGCACGATTTCTTGAGCGCGATGCTGGATGATTTACGCGCGCGTGTGGAACGCGCCGCCGCCGCCGGCATTGACGCCGCGCGCATCCTGATTGATCCGGGCTTGGGTTTTGGAAAAACGACCGCGCAAAATTTGGAAATTCTCAATCGTCTCGGCGAATTTCGCGCGCTGGGTTGTCCGCTGCTGATTGGTCCCTCGCGCAAAGGATTCCTCCGCAAAGCGACCGGTGCGCTAGCGGACGAGCTTGACGCGGGCACTGCCGCCGCTGTGACGCTGGGCATTGCGCGCGGCGCGCACATGGTGCGCGTGCACGATGTCGCCGCGATGACGCGCGTGGTGAAAATGACCGACGCGATTCTTGACGTCGCGGCAGCGAGATAACAAACCGAGTTATGGCAAACGATATTCCGTATCAGAAATTTTTGTTGGACAATGGCATACGCGTGGTGGTGAGCGAACTACCGCATACGCGTTCCGTGACGCTTACGGTGTATGTGGCGACGGGCGCGCGCTACGAGTCCGAACGCGTCAGCGGCGTCTCGCATTTCATCGAACACATGTTGTTCAAAGGCACCGCCAAGCGTCCGACGGCAAACGACATTGCGCTGGCAATCGAAGGCATCGGCGGATTTTTTAACGCGTCCACGAGTCAAGAGCTCACGAACTATTGGGTCAAAGTCGCGTATCAACATTTCGACATCGGGCTGGATGTGTTGAGCGATATGTTGGGCGCGCCGCTGTTTGACGCGTCGGAAATTGAAAAAGAACGCCGCGTGATTTTGGAAGAACTGCGCCAGACGTTGGACACGCCGGACGAGCTGGTCTTTTTTGACCTCGACGCGTTGATGTGGCTGCCGCATCCGTTGGGGCGCGATGTCGCGGGTTCCCCCGAGTCGGTGCGCGCGCTGACACGCGCCGAGATGCTCGATTATCTCGCGCAGCATTATCACGCCAACAATATCGTGGTGGGCGTTTCGGGTTATGTGCAGGCGCGCGAGATTGTGGCGCCGCTCAACGCGGCATTCGCGTCGTTGCGTCCGCTGCCGCCCGACACGTACGCGCGTTTCAATAACGGACAACACGCTCCGCGCTGGCATGTGCGTTACAAAAAAACCGAACAGGCGCACATCGCCGTTTCGACATGGGCGTTTGACCGTAATCATCCCGACCGCTACGCGGTAAGTCTACTGAATGCGATTTTGGGTGACGGCATGAGCTCACGCCTCTTTCAAGAAATCCGCGAAAAGCGCGGTCTGGCGTACACCGTTTCTTCGTTCGGCAGCGCGTTGGATGACTGCGGTTATATCGGCTGCTATGCGGCGGTGGACCCGAAAAACGCGCCGGAAACGTTAGCGGCGATGCTGCGCGAATGGACGCGCTTGACCGCCGAGCCGGTGCCGGAGCACGAATTGGCAAAAGCCAAAGAATTGGTCAAAGGCGGCTTGCTGCTTTCAATGGAAGACACCCATTCGATTGCGGGATGGTATACGCGCCAAGAAGTGCTGCGTCAGCCGATTTTGACGGTGGATGATGTGACCGCGCAAATTGATGCGGTGACCGTTCAAGATATTCAACGCGTCGCGCAAACGATCTTTCGCAACGATTGGCTCAATCTCGCCGTCGTCGGTCCGTTCAAAACGGACGGCAAATTTGTTCAGGCGCTGAAAATTTAGCCGCACGCGCGACGCGTCATTCGTCATCCATCTGTAACGCGCGGCGGGTGATAATAGCGCTACACTAGTGCAACAACATGATGAGACTGCGAGATACGGATGCGAAAGCGCGCCGCATTATACGGGCAAGAAAAAAGATGCAACCCCGCAGTTTCATGTTGTTGCGCTATTAGCAATCTCCGCTACCGACATTGGCAATTCTGCTTTGAGTGACACGAATGGCGCGTCGTAAAAAAGAATTCACAGTCCGCGCGTTTTCCGGCGCGGCAAGCGCCAACTCGACGCATTGGACGCAGGTGGCGCGCGCTTTGGCAAACGAGCTCTTTGGCAAAAAAAAGCCCTATCAGCCCTCCCCGCAAGAAATTGCCGACTATTATTTGACCCCCCGCGAACGCGAGGTCGCGTATCTCGCCGCGCTCGGTTTTAGCGACGTAGAAATCGCCGACGCGTTGGGCATGACCTTTCAGACCGTCCGCGCACATTTGCGCAGCATCCTCTTGAAAATGGCGCTCGACGACCCACGCGCGCTGTGTGATTATTTTTTGCAGCGCGCCGCTTTGGACTCTCCGGACGATTGACCCCTGTGCGCGTATTGCGCGCGCAAAATTTTTTCCCTCGCGCTCCGTGACTAATACTTTAGTCATAGGACTTTCCGCTTATCCACAAGCACCATCGAGTTTGCTACAATTTTGCCAATACACCGCGCATAGAAAACACGCGTTGGCGCTTGGCTACAGGAGTTGGAGATGCGGAAAATGCGTTCTCTCATCAGACCCGAAATCGCCATCCTCACGGCGGGTCTGATCATGATTGGCTTGATGATTGGCGCAACCCTGACGGTGCAATACGTTTTTGAACGCGTGCCTCCTCTCGCGCTGGGGGGTGAACGAATTGCCGCGCAGCTGTTGGTAGCAGACCATCAAATACAGCATTCGCGCGAGCCCATCAGCGCCGATATACAGGAGGCGCTCGATGCGTTAGCGCGCGCCAAAACGTTAGCGCGCGCGCTGCGCGACGGCGGCGCGACCGAAGTCGGATACATAGATACGCGCGCGGCGCCAGCGGTGCAGGCGCGCGCGGCGGCGCTTTTTATGCAATTGGATTTGTGGGAGCAGAGCGTTCGCGCAATGCTGCAGTCGGCGCCAGCGCCAAGCGCGAACCCGGATTGGCAGGCGCAATATGCCACAATGTATGATGCCAGCTTTGAAGCCAACAATCAACTCAGACTTGCTGTCGCGCAAGAGGTCCAAAATGCGCAGCGCGCGCTGCTGGATTATGATATTTTGTTGACCGCCGCAATTGGCGTGATTTTCGCGGCGCTGCTTTTGTTGTGGATTCGTAACCGGAGAACGCAAGAACTTTTGAATCAAGAGCTAGAAGAAAAAATCCGGGCGCGCACCGCGGAATTGGCGCGCGAACGCAACTTACTGCGAACGTTGATTGATAACGTGCCCGATTTCATCTATGCCAAAGACCGCGATTCCAAATTTGTTCTGGTCAACGCGGCGATCGCAAAATCAATGGGCGCTTCCGACCCGTCAGAATTATTGGGCAAAAGCGATTTTGATTTTCATCCGCCCGAATTGGCGCAAGAATTTCGCGCGGACGAAGTTGCCTTGATGACTCAAGGCAAACCCTTGCTGGATAAGGTAGAAACCATTTACACGCCGAGCGGCGAACGGCTTTGGATTTCTTCGATCAAAGTGCCGCTGCGAAATGAGCAAGGAGAGATTATCGGTCTCGTCGGGATTGGACGCGATATTACGGCGGCGCGCGCGCAGGCGCTGAAACTGCGCGAGAGCGAGGCGCAGTACCGCCGCATTGTAGAGAACGCGCACGAAGGCATTATCGTCACCAACGCCGAACACAAAATCGTTTTTCACAACGCGCGCGCAACGGAAATTCTGGGCTACTCTGCCGAGGAATTGATGGGACAAATGCCGCTGCTGATTGTCGCGCCGGAGGACGAGGCAGCCGCGCGGCAACGTCTGGCGCAGCGCGAAGTGGGCATTCGCAGCGAGTTCGATTCTCTTTTCCGCCGCAAAGGGGGGGGGGAAGGATGGATGCACGTCATTGCGACGCCTATCCGCGATGATTTCGGCAAATTTGCTGGCACGCTCTACATGTTCACCGACATTACCGAACGCCGCCGCGCCGAAGAAGCATTGCGCGCCAGCGAAGCGCTCTATCGGTCGCTCATCGAGGCGATGCCGCAGTGCATTACGCGCAAGGACCGCGCGGGACGCATCATCTATGGCAACGCGCGCTTTTTCGAAGATTTGCAAGCAGCCCCAGACCAGATTTTGGGCAAGACCGATTTTGATTTTCACCCGCGCGAGTTGGCGGAACAATATTTGCAAGATGATTTGCGCGTCTTGCATGGCGAAACGATTGACAAGATCGAAGAGCATGAACGCGGCGACGGAAAACGCATTTTGGTACGCGTCATCAAACTGCCCACGTACGATGAACACCACAACGTCAATGGAATGCAAGTCATTTTCTGGGATGTTACGGCGGAACGTCAGGCGGAGGAAAAACTGCGCCGCCAAAAAGAATATCTCGACGCGCTGCACGCGACGACGTTGGGTTTGATTGGACGCTTGAAGGTGAACGATTTACTGCAAGCGCTCACCTACCGCGCGGCAATGTTGGTCGGCACGCAACATGGCTACAGCTATGTCACCGCGCGCGGGCAAACCGAAATGGAGATGAATGTTGGGATTGGCATTTTTGAGCAAATGATTGGCACCAAAGCGCGTCGCGGTGTCGGCGTGACAGGCACCGTTTGGGAAACGGGACAAGCCTTGGTCATTGACGATTATCAAACGTGGCAGGGACATCTCGCCAAGCCGGGCAATGACCAACTCCACAGTATTGTTGCCATTCCGCTCAAGTCTGGTGATGAGGTCATCGGCGTTTTTGGCGTCGCGCACACCGAAGCGCCGCGCCGCTTTGACGAAACCGATGTCGAAATGCTAACGCGCTTTGCCAATCTCGCTTCGATTGCGTTGGACAATGCGCGTCTCTATGCGGCTGCCGAACAAGAAATCGCCGAGCGTCAACGCGCGAGCGAACAGCTGCGCGAGCGGCAGGAACTCTTGACGCAAGTTCTGGAAACGGTGGCGGACGGCATCTATATTGTAAATCGGGACGGACGGATGACGTACGCCAATCGCGCGACGGAAAACATCGTCGGCGCGCCGCGCGCCGAAATCGAGACCACGCGTTATAACGACGCGCGTTGGCAAATCACTACGGTAGACGGCAAACCGTTTCCCGAAGCGGAGCAGCCCTTTGTGCGGGTGATGTCAAGCGGCGAACCGGTCTATGACGTGGAGCAGGTGGTTCGACGCGCCGACGGCAGCCGCGTAATCGTGTCCATCAATGCCGCGCCGCTGCACGACGCGGAGGGGCGCATCATTGGCGAAGTGGCTTCGATGACGGATGTGACCGCACGCAAACGCGCCGAGCAAGAGCTGCGCCGCCAAAAAGAATTGCTGCAAGCCATCTTTGACAATATTCCTGTGATGATTGGCGTAGTGGACGCCGACGGAAATTATTCGCTGGTGAATCGCGAGTGGGAAACGCGATTGGGATATACGTTGGACGAAATGAATGACGCGGAGGTTTGGCTCAACATGTATCCCGACGCGTCGCAGCGCGCCGCTATGTGCGCGTTGATGGATGCGCCGACGACGGGCTGGCGCGATTTTCGGACGGTGGTGCGCGACGGACACGCGATGGATACTTCGTGGGCAGTGGCGCGTCTCTCGGACGGGATGACGATTGTGTTCGGGCAGGACATTACACAACGCAAAGAAGTGGACCGTCTCAAGAACGAATTTATTTCGACGGTGAGTCACGAACTGCGCACGCCGCTCACTTCGATTCGCGGTTCGTTGGGTTTGATCGCGGGCGGCGCGGCAGGTCCCATTCCCGACCGCGCGAAAAGTATGATTGACATCGCGTACAAGAACAGCGAACGCTTGGTGCGGCTCATCAACGATATTCTCGACATCGAAAAAATCGAGTCGGGCAAAATGGCGTTTCACTTCAAGCCGCTCGAAGTCATGCCGCTTCTGTTCCAGGTGGTGGAGGCGAATCGCGGCTATGCCGAGCAGTACCAAGTTTCCTTGAAGATTACCGCCGCGCTGCCCGGCGCCCGCGTCAACGGTGATGCGGACCGGCTCACGCAGGTCTTGACGAATTTGATTTCCAATGCGGTCAAATTTTCGCCGCGCGGCGAAGAGGTGGAAATTGCCGTCCGCCGCGTGCCTCAGGGCATTCGCGTCAGCGTGCGCGATTTCGGTCCGGGGATTCCGCGCGAGTTCCAGAGCCGCATTTTCCAAAAATTCGCGCAGGCAGATTCTTCGGCGATGCGCGAAAAAGGCGGCACGGGCTTGGGGCTTTCGATTGCCAAAGCCATTGTCGAAAAACACGGCGGTACGATTGGGTTTGAAACGATTATGGGGGTGGGGACAACGTTTTATTTTGAAATCCCAGAATGGCAAGAACCTGTTTCGCCTTCAAGCGCCGCCAATGGCGCCAAACCGCGCATTTTGATTTGCGAAGATCACGCGGATGTGGCGCGGCTGCTGAGTGTGATGCTGGAGCAGAGCGACTTTGCAACCGATGTGGCACACACCGCCGCGCAAGCGAAAGCATTGCTCGCGCAGCATTCCTATGCGGCGCTGACGCTCGATTTAAAGCTCCCGGACCAAGACGGCGTCAGTTTGATTCGTGAGCTGCGCGCGGCAGAAGCCACGCGCACGCTGCCGATTGTAGTCGTTGCGGCTGACGTCGAACAGGGGCGGGAGGAATTGAATGGCGATGCGCTGTGCGTGGTGGATTGGCTGCAAAAACCGATTGACCGGGCGCAGCTGGTGCGTACAGTGACCCAAGCGACGCAGCGCTCGACGAACGCCAAGCCGCATATCTTGCATGTTGAGGATGACGCGGATGTGCTTCAAGTGGTGCAAGCCATTTTGCAAGAGACCGCCATTGTGTCGTCGGCGCGCGACCTCGCACACGCGCGGGAAATGTTGGCGGCAGAGACATACGATTTGGTGCTGCTCGACCCGACGCTGCCGGATGGTTCAGGGATTGATTTGTTGCCGCTCCTACGCCGCAAGCGCGGGCGCATTCCGGTGGTATTGTTCTCGGCGCGCGACAGCGAACCGCAGCTGCAGAGCCAAGTGAACGCCGCGCTGGTCAAATCGCGCACGAGCAATCAAGAACTCATCGAAACCATTACCAAGCTCATTTTCGATTCCAAATCCGAATCGGCGGGAGCGCGCGTATGAACAGACCTTTGCAGCGAATCCTGTTGGTCGAAGACGACGTGGACATTCAAGCGGTGGGACGATTGGCGCTTGAGGCGGTCGGCGGTTTCACCGTGCAGGTTTGCAGCTCTGGGCAAGAGGCGTTGAACACCGCGTCGCTGTTGGCGCCCGATTTGATTTTGCTCGACGTGATGATGCCGGGGATGGACGGTGTGGCGACGTTCACGGCGCTGCGCCAAAAAGACGCGACGCGTCAGATTCCGGTGGTTTTTATGACTGCCAAGGTCCAGACGCATGAAGTGGAACAGTACAAGCAATTGGGTGCGCTCGGCGTCATTGCGAAACCGTTCGACCCGATGACGCTCGCGCAGCAAATCCGTGAGCTGTGGGACGCGGCATAAACGCTGCCAAAAAATTGGGAGAAGAGCCGATGCCAAAGCCAGAGACCAGAATTTTGGTGGTAGATGATGATGCGACGATTATCAAGCTGCTGGAGCTTGTGCTGCGCCAAGCAGGTTATGTGGTAGTGGTTGCCGAGTCGGGCGAAGAGGCGCTGCGACTGGCGCAGCAGCGCGCGCCGGACTTGGCGATTCTGGATGTGATGCTCCCCGGCGCGGACGGATACACGGTGTGCCGCCACCTGCGCCAAAACCCGGCGACCGCGTTGATGCCGATTTTGATGTTGACGGCGCAAGCGGAAACGCGCGACAAATTGGCGGGCTTTGAAGCGGGCGCGGACGATTATTTGACCAAGCCGTTCGACCCGCCCGAATTGTTGATGCGGATTCGCGTTTTATTGGCGCGCACGCAGCCGGTTGTCGCAAGTGTGCCCCGCGCCGCGCAGCGTGGGCAGCTCTGGGCAATCTTTGGCGCGAAAGGCGGAGTGGGCAAAACGACGATTGCGGTGAATCTGGCAGTGACGCTGGCGAAACAGTCCGGCGCGCGCGTCGCGTTAGTGGACGCGGATTTTTGGTTCGGCGATGTTGCCGCGCATCTGAATCTGGCGCCGTCGCGTACGATTTTGGATTTGACGCCGCGTACGCACGATTTGGACGAAGAATTGTTGGGGCGTGTGTTGATTGGTCACGAATCGGGAGTGCGCGTGCTGCTCGGACCGTATCGTCCCGAAGACGCGGAGCTCATCGCGCCGGAGGTGTTGGAAGTCATTCTGCGCCGCTTGACCGAAGTGTACGATTTCGTCATCGTGGACTGCGCCGCGAATTATGGCGACCAAACGTTGACGATTTTGGACCAGGCAGACCAAATCGTCATGATTCTCACGCCCGAAATCGGTCCTATCAAAAATACGACAACGTTTCTCGGTTTGGCAACGAAACTCGAAATTCCCGAACAGCGGATTCAGATTATTTTAAATCGCGCGAATTCCGAAGTGGGGATTGCCGCGCCGGAAATCGAACGCGCGCTCCAAAAGCCAATCACGATGCGCCTGATGAGCGGCGGCAGACCGGTGGTCATGAGCGTAAATCGCGGCGTCCCGTTGGTCATAGAACAGCCCCAACATCCATTCGCGCTGCAAATCAAACGTATCGCGGAATTGCTGCGCGCACCGGCGCTCGCGGGCAGCGCCCGCAGCTAGCTTTGCAGCGAATCGAATTCACTGGCTGAAAAAAGCTCAAATGCTTTCGCTTGCCAAAACCTCATTGCCTATTGCTCGTTACTTGCCAGCGCATCGAGTTCGCTGACCGAAAAAAGATCAAATGCTCTCGCATGGTCAACTCATTGCTCATTACTCGTTACTCGTTACTCGAGAAAAGAATGGGTCAAGCAGATTTTGAGGCAGCGCTGGAACAGCTGCGTAAAGAATATCGTCGCGTTTTGCCGGACAAAATCGCCGATCTTGACAACACCTGGCAAACTTTGCGCGACAAGGCGTGGGACCCCACGCAATTTCAGACCTTGACGCGCCTCGCGCACAGTTTGGCAGGTTCGGGCGCCACATACGGCTTTAACGCGGTCAGTCAAGCGGCGCGCGCCTTGGAACAGTATTGCAAAAGCGTGTCGAGCGATGTGTCCCCGCCGCGCGAAACACAGGCAGAAATTGAACGTCTGCTCGCGTGTTTGCAGCAAACTTTGTTACTGCCAGAGCTGTCGGAAACACCCGCGCGCGAACCGGAAACTCCTTCGCCTCCCGAACTCAAGCGCGTCACGCTGTACGAGCCCGATGGGCAGATGGCGCAAGAAATTCAAACGCAGCTCGAGATGTTTGGATACCGCGTGGCGCGTATCGAGCGGCTCGACACATTGTCCGCAGCGGGCGCGTTACCGATGGCGGTGATCGTGAATTGGGATGCCGCGCAGGCGGACCCGCACGCTGACCTCAGGCAAATTCACGCGCTGCATCAGGCGGAACCGGTGCTGCCCATTTTGTTTGTCTCGGCGCGCGATGATTTACAGGCGCGCTTGGAAGCGGTGCGTTCCGGCGCGACCGGATATTTGACCGCGCCGCTTTCGACCGACAGTTTGATTGAAACGCTGGACGCGCAAACTGCCAATCGCAACAGTGACCCCTTTCGGATTTTGATTGTCGAAGATGATGGGAACTTGGCGGCGCGCTCTGCCGCGATTTTGGAACAGGCGGGAATGCTTACCCACATCGTCACCGACCCGTTGTGGGTGATGCCGCCGCTGGTGGATTTTCGCCCCGACTTGATTCTGTCCGATATGCACATGCCGCATCTCAGCGGTCTGGAGCTGGCGGCAATTCTGCGGCAGCAAGAAGCGTACGTCGGCATTCCCATCGTTTTTCTTTCCAGTGAAACGGACCGCGATACGCAGCTGTCGGCAATGTTGTTGGGCGGCGACGATTTTTTGGTCAAACCGATTGAAGCGCGTCATTTGGTCGGCAAGGTGACGAGTCGCGTGCAGCGCGCGCGGACACTGCGGCGGCTTGCCGAACGCGATAGCCTCACGCGCTTGCTCAATCATACGCGTTTCCAAGAACATCTGAACATTGCGGTCGCGCGGGCGCAGCGCACCGGCGGAAAATTGGCGTTGGCGATGTTGGACATTGACCATTTCAAAAATGTCAACGACACCTATGGGCACCCGACCGGCGACCGTGTCCTCAAAAGTTTGGCGCGCCTTTTGACACAACGTTTACGCAAGTCCGACGTCGTGGCGCGCTATGGCGGCGAAGAATTTGCCCTCATCTTGCTCGATACAGATATCAGCGGCGCCTATCAACTGCTCGAAGAACTCCGCAGTAGTTTTGAGCAAACCGCGCAATTTTCCGGGAGACGCGAATTTCATGTGACCTTTAGCGGCGGTATTGCGACACTACCGCCATACGCGGATGCTGCCGCGCTGCGCGAAGCGGCAGACCGCGCGTTGTATCAAGCCAAACGCGGCGGACGTAACCAAATCGTCTTTTTGGATGAATAAGGAACGCCACGCACAACTGCGTGGCGTTCCTGTTTATTCCTGCGGCAGCAGCGGGGTCAAACGCTCCAACAGCGGTTCAAGTTTTTCGGGCACGCTTCCCTCAAACACTTGAATGGAATTGGCGCGCTGCCCGAGACGCGCGGCGATTTCGTACGCGAATGCATCGAGGTTTTGCCGTACCGCCGATTCCGTGTGCCAGAAATTCGTCTGGTCCAACAATTTCCGCAGCGCCAAAACCTGTCCATCGTTCAACGCGCGCCGCAAACGATTGTATTCTTTTTGCGGCACGCCGCGCGCGTCGAACGCGACGCGCCCGTCGGGATAAAGCACCACTTCGCGCGTCGAAAATTCTGCTCCCCCACTTTTGCGAAACGCAATGAACGCGCCGCGCGGCAAATGCAGCGGTTCCGGTTCTCTGGCGGGCGGTGCGACAGGCGCTGGCGCTTTCGGCGCGGCTGACTCGGCGGACATTTCGGGAGTGGGTTCCGCGCGCATTACGGTGCCCGGTTCCGTCTCTGCCGAAAGCGCGCTCAACCCCTGTGCTTGCGCTTTGGGCGCGTTATCCGCTCCGACGACATTCGACGGCTCTTCGAGTTTGGTTCTCTTGGTCGTTTTCGGCGCGGTCTGTTTGGTTACCGTTTCTTGTGCGGCTTGCTTCGGTTTGCTTTTTGTCATTTCTGTTACGTTGCCGGAGTGACGACTTCAATCGTGCGAGCGCGCGGGATGAAATGGTCACTCTGTCTCGCGTTTTGTATATCGGAGCGATGCCCGTTCGCACAGTGAAATTGCGTTTTGGGCTACCTTTATTCTACTCCAAAACGCGTACCGCGCACCGTCCGCAAATGCGACGCGAGAAATTTTTAAGGCGCACGCGCTTGACGCCGAGCAAGCCAGCGGCTACAATTTGTTTGTAGAACATGGGTTCTATGTGAACGGAATGAACGATGCCGCGACCGCGCCCAACCAAAAAGAACCGGCGTAACCGGTTCGCTGTCTTGTTTCCTGCGCGCCAACGCAAATCCGCGTCCGAAGATTTGGTCGGAAAATTTTTGTTCAGCGTTGCGGTGGCAGTCATGACCACGCTCATTACGCTTGCCTTTGCGGGGCAGGTGAAATGGGAGGTTGTGGTCATCGCGTTTTTGGTGTGCTTGTTGGTGATGATAGTGTATCAGCAATCCAAGTGACGCCTCAATAAAACGTCGTCCGCATCACCGGCTGAAATAATTTTTTATCGTGCGCGCATACCACGTCTACGGCACACCGCGCGCATTCTGGGTCCGTCATTTCGGGACAACGGCGGCGCGCCTGAAAGAAAAACCAATCCACCGCGCCCATGCTCTTGCCGCTCAATTTTTGCGCTTGTACAATCGCGTCGTATGCGGCAGAACGAACCGCCCATTCCTCATCAGGCGAAACGATTTCGCGCCGCGTCAATTTTTCATACAACGCGGGGTCATTCACCCGAATGAGCCCCGTACGCAAACACGAACGCTGCAAGTGGTAATCAATCATCGGCGGAACGATTTCGTCAGGATTCACGCGCAAAAATTTTTCGGGACGCTGCCGCAAAATGACCGCGAGCAATGTTGCTTTTTTGCGTAACGGGTCCTCTTTGTAGCCGCCAATGTGGTCGAGCATTTGCAAAAAAGTTTGCAGCGGCTTGCCCGACGCGTTCGCGCGCTCGACAACAACGCGCGGTGTCCAACGCAACGCTTGCATATCGCGTCCGTACGCGCGCGCCATTTCAAAATGCAAAGCGAGCGCGGGCATATTTGCATTCCCATCATCATTGCGATACCAATTTGCAAATTCGTCGAACGTCAACGCGGCATGGCGCGCCGGCGTCAATGCTTCCGCGTCGTTTTGCAGCAAACGCATGTACACGCTGAACAAATAGTCACTGCCTTTGCGCGGCTGTCCATTCAAGCGCGCGATGTACGGTTCCACATAGCGCGTGCCGTCGTCTGACCAAAAACCAAATTGCTGAAGCGTCGCGGCGAAAAAGAAATCGAGCGCGGCGGGATGATGGAGCGGCGGAAAATCTACGCCCGTGAAATCGAAACCGTTCACATCGGGCAGCGCGGCAATGAGCGACGCGCTCCGTTCCACTTGCGCGTGGTCCACACGCACGCGTTCATCACGCGGCGGCGCGGGCGCAGGGGGGGGGGCGAGCAGCGCCGTCGGACCGAGCTGCGTGATCATCTCTGACGCGGCGGCGACGCCATACCGCGCCGCTTGAATCGGATGCGCGCCATTCGCCAAATGCGCGAGCGTCGTGCCGCAAAACGTATCGCCCGCGCCTGTCGGGTCAAATTCTTTTGTGGCGATAGTTGGAATGCGCGTGCAAAAGTCGCCTTGAATTACGTCCGCGCCCTCAACATGGCGCGTGACAAACAAAATTTTTCCAGCGTCCACACGCGGCGCATTCTCAAAATTCCACAAGCCGCGCGCTTCATTTTCATTGCAGAAAAAAATGTCGGCTTCGATTTGCGTTTGCTGCACAATGTCGCGGAAATTGGAAACCGCGCGAAAGTATGTGCCGACGGCGGTACGAAAACCGCGCGTTTTGAAATGCCGAATGAATGCGAGTTGCCGCGCAGGGTCGGCGAGTGGACCGCAGTACACAATGTCCGCGTCGAATTGCATGTCGGGCAAATTCTCGGGCGTGAGCAGCGCTTCCGCGCCCCACCGCGCGTTGACCAATTCCGCTTTGCCGTTGCCGTAATGCGCGATTTCAAACGAGGGCAGTTGTTCGGGAGGCACAATCGGACCAATCCAATGCACGCGTGCGGCGAGCGGCGCGAGTTCGGGCGGCATTGGATTCGGACGCGGCGCGAACATCGTGACCCGCGCGCCGGCGCGAGCAGCGGCGAGAGCCGTATACATACCCGCGCCGCCGCTGGATTTTTTCGTTTCGTTTTGGAGATGCAGCACGTCAAGCGACGCGCCACCAATGATAAGGAGAGAAGCGGTCATTCGCGATTTCCGAACCACGCCGCAAGGGTCAACAAACCCCACACGAGCGCGACGACACCGAGAAACATCACAAAGCACGCGAGCGCGGTCAGCGCAGGCGTCGCGCCCCAAATTAAATAAATCAATCCGATGCCGACGACGAGACCGACGATGACGCCGCCGATGACGAGTTCGCGTTCGAGTTGACTCTGGAATGCGCGGGGATTGTCTATCCGGTTTTGTTGCGGCATGTTCGGATTTGCACAGGCAAATTTGGAACCGCGAATCTCGCGAATCCACAGGAATAAAATGAACAATTCGCCAGATTTGTGTAGATTCGCGGTTTACCGGGAATTTATTGCAGTGACTAATTGTGTTTGCGCAGCGCGCGCCACACGCGTTCGGGCGTCATCGGTATTTCGTTGAGCCACACGCCGCACGCGTCGTACACTGCGTTCGCCACCGCCGGCGCGACCCCGTCCATCGGAATTTCCGCGACGGCTTTCAAGCCGAACGGATGCGACGGTTCGTAGGTCTGCACAAAAATTGTTTGCAGTTCGGGCATCTCATTCGCCGCAAATATATGATAGTCTCCCAATGCCCTAATCACCGATTGCCCTTTTTCATCGTACAACATTTCCTCGCACACCGCATAGCCGAGCGCCTGTGTCATGCCGCCTTCGATTTGTCCCGACGCGGTCGCAGGATTGACGATGACGCCGCTGTCCACCGCCATCACCAATTTTTCGACAGTGATTTGTCCCGTTTCGGTGTCCACCAATACTTGCGCGAACTGCGCGGCGAAGGGGGGGGGGGATTTTGGTGAGACATACGACGCGACTGCCATGATTTGATGTTGGTCGCGATGATGCAAAGTCGAGAGCGCGATTTTGGCGAGTGAGATGGAACGTCCATCGGGCGCCCACGCGCGTTGGTCGCGCAACACAATCTGATTACTGTGCACCGATAACGGATTACCGCTTGCCGCCGATTGTTCATTCAACAGCTCTGCCGCGCGTGCTTTGATTTGCTGCGCGACTTGTTCCGCCGCTTTCACCACCGCGCCGCCCGAAATGTATGTGGTGCTTGACGCGTACGCGCCTTTGTCGAACGGTGTGAAATCCGTGTCGCTCGAATACACGATAATGTCGTCGAGCGGCACGCCGAGGATTTCCGCCGCGAGCTGCGCGAGCACGGTATCCGAACCGGTGCCCAAATCGGTCGCGCCGACGAGCAGATTGAACGAACCGTCGTCGTTGATTTTGATGGACGCGCCGCCCATGTCGAGATACGGAATTGCCGTGCCCTGCATCACACACGCGACGCCCATGCCCCGTTTAAGGTGACGGCGACGCATCATCACGCTATCTTCTTCACTTGGCATAGCCGTAAATGTGGCGTGATGATGCGTCGGGGTGACGAGTGACGGGGTTTCTTGTTTCCCTGTTTCCTTGTTCCCCTGATTACGGAACGCTTTCCAACCAATTGCTTTCGCGCCTTCCCGCACGCATTCCGCCAAGCCGCACGTTTCAATGATTTCAGGATGGGGTTCACGCCCTTCGCTCCACGCTTTCGAGGTCGGCAGTTCATCGCCGGCTTTGACCGCATTTTTCAAACGAAATTCGAGCGGGTCGAGTCCGAGATGCCGCGCGATTTTTTCCATGTGCACTTCGAGCGGGAAAAAGCCTTGCGGCACGCCATAGCCGCGAAACGCGCCCGCGGGCGGCGTATTGGTGTACACGATGTGCGCGTGAAATTTAATATTGGGCGCGTTGTACAATCCCATGCACTTTTGTCCAGTGTTGCCCGTGACCGTGACCGCGTGGCAGCCATACGCGCCCGTGTCGCTCAACGCGTACATCTCGTTTGCCACCATCGTGCCATCGCGCATCACGCCGGTTTTCATGCGCACGCGCATCGGATGGCGCGAACGCGCGCTCACAAATTCATCCTCGCGCGTATATTCGTAACGCACCGGGCGACCGGTCGCAATCGTCAAATGCGCGGCGACGTCTTCAATCAACACTTCTTGCTTGCCGCCGAATCCGCCGCCGATGCGCGGTTTGATGACGCGAATGCGCTTGGGCGGCAATTGCAAAACGGGCGCGAGAATGCGCCGCGCGTGAAACGGCACCTGCGTTGATGTGCGAATCACAAGACGGTCGTCTTCATCCCAATACGTCACGACGACATGCGGTTCAATACTCGTTTGCTGCACTTTCGGCACGCTGTATTCGTCTTCAAACACGTAATCCGCTTGCGCGAAACCTTGTTCGACGCTGCCCAATTCAAATTCAATTTCCGCCGCGATGTTTTTCGCCGGGTTGCTTTCGCCAAAATTCACATACTCGGGTTCATCATGAATTCGCGCCGCGCCCTCTTTCATCGCAGCGCGCGAATCAAGAATCGCGGGCAGTTCTTCATATTCGACCTCGATGAGGTCCAGCGCGCGTTCGGCAAGCTCTTCGCTTTCCGCTGCCACAAACGCGACGCGGTCGCCGACGAAACGCACTTTATTGTCCAACGAAAACGTGTCGAGCGGACCGGGAATCGGGTCGGACTGACCCGCCGTCGAATACACTACGCGCGGAATATCGTGATGTGTCAAGACCGCGTGGACGCCGGGCAGCGCGCGCGCTTTGGACGCGTCAATGCGTTTGATGCGCGCGTGCGCGACAGGGGAAAACAACACCTTGGCGTACAACATCCCGCGCAGTTCAATATCGTCCGTGAACGCGGGTTTACCCTGCACCAATTTTTGCGCGTCTACTTTCTTTTCCGGTTTGCCGACGATAGAGGTTTGCGGAATTGTGGGCGCAACGAGCATGGTAGGAAGGGTGGAGACTGGAGATTGGAGATTGGTGGTGGGTAAATCGTTGGTTGGAAATTCCGTTGTAGGTGGTTGGAAAAATTCCAGCGGAACCGGAATACCCAAGTCTCCGGTCTCTAGGCTCTTGCCTTTGACAACTCGCATTACTGCTTCCACCGGTTTCACGTAACCCGTACAGCGGCACAACACCCCGCTCATTGCTTCGCGAATTTCGTTTTCGCTGGCTTGCGGATTTTTTTCGAGCGCGGCTTTGGCTGCCAAAATCATCGCGGGCGTGCAGTAACCGCATTGAATCGCGCCCGTTTCGACAAACGCTTGCTGCAGCGGGTCAAGTCCTTCTGTTTTTTTCCAACCCTGTTCTTGGACCTCGCCAATCGCTTCAATCGTGGTGATATGTTTGCCTTGCGCTTGCGCGGCGAGCATGACGCACGAATTTATCGGTACGCCATCCATCAAGACCGCGCACGCGCCGCATTCGCCATTTTCGCAGCCGTGCTTGACGCCGAAATAGCCGTTGCGTCGCAGCGCGCGGAGGAGCGTTTCGTGCGGCTGGATTTCGATTTCTTTTGGTTCGTGATTGATGGTAAGGGAAAGATTCATGGGCGTTATTGCCTCTTGATTTCAAGATTTGCGCGCATGTGATTTGCGCGGCTTGGATGGAATCAGCGCGCTGAGGGAACGGGGCGCGGCGTTGACCGATTCGGAATTGGGAAAATAGCGGCGCACATCCGGTTCCAATAACACCGCGCCTTCTTGCAGAATGAAATGTTGCTCCATCACGGTGCCGTCGTCTTGCGTTATGCGAACAGCGTGCCCTTGGCGATACGCGCGATAGTATTTACCGCGCACGCCTTTTTTGCCGCGCAAATCGTATTCGTGTTTTATTTCTGGTTCTGCTTTCACCAACCCGAGTTTTTAGCTTTCAAGATACTCTTTTATTTGGTCTGCGGGTTTTGATGTACCCTCACTGGGTATGAAGACTACATCATCTCGAAAGCAATAGTAAAGATGATTCCATCTTTCCGTTGCTATTTTCCACTTTGCCAGATTAATTTGAAATCGTGCTTGGCGGACTGAAGTTTCCCATTTGTATCTTTTATAGAGCCAAATGAAAACTACTCAAAATAGGGGGATTAACAACAGAGCAACTAGAAAAGAGATAATATCTCGAGAATTCAGGAACATCGCTGGTTGGAAGATGACGTTAAGCATAACGCTGAGCCGCAGAATTGAATTGTCGCCAAGTTCAACATAATCGGTATATTCTGGCTTGCCGAACGATACGTATAATACGTCGGCATCTTTGCCGTATAAAAAGTTTAGTAGTCTGCCCATTGCCGCTTGATTTGCCCCGATTCGTGTTATCCCCGCGCGGCATGTCGGTTAGAAACCGACGGCAGGAACTGCATCAAACCTGCTTCGCAGGTTTTGAGAATTCAGTGCGGTTGGTTTCTAACCGACCGGTTAGAAACCGCTGGCAGGAACTGCATCAAACCTGCTCTGCAGGTTTTGAGAATTCAGTGTGGTCGGTTTCTAACCGACCGGTTAGAAACCGCCGGCAGGAACTGCATCAAACCTGCTCCGCAGGTTTTGAGAATTCAGTGCGGTCGGTTTCTAACCTACCTTCACTCCTCACTCTCACACAGTTCCAATTCCGCAACAAGCGTTCCTATTCGGTGATGTTCCTTTTGTTTCCGAATATATTCCGCAATCGCAGGAATCTCTTTTTGCCGCACCGACACAACACCATATCCATCTTGCCAATACAATGTTTCGTTCAAGCCGCTCTCTTTGTTGATGTAATGCGACGTCGCGCCTTTTAAATTTTTCGCGACATCCGCAATCAACATACTCGGCGTCAGCGAAACCAAAACATGAAAATGATTTTCCGCGCCGTTCGCCGCGTGCAATTCATATTTCCATTCTTTGCATCGCGACGCAAGGTACGGGATCAGTCTTGCTTCTACAGTTGGCGTGAGCAGTGCCTCGCGATTTTTCGTCGCCCAATTAAAATGAAACACGAGTTGATGAAAAACGCCATGTCGTTTCATTCGCTTTCTTCTCCCAACCTGCGGAGCAGATTTCCCGCATTTGGTGCGGTCGGTTTCCAACCGACCAAGCAAAGTATAGGTCAACGCCTACCCACTGTCAATGGAACATGTTATTTTTTCATTGCATTGTTTTGCCGTCGAATTCTATTCGACGGTCACTGACTGTGCTATACTCGCGCGCATGGCGCATCCGTTTGTGCCGCCGCGTGACACGCAATTTTATTTGTTGCGCGCGCATCGCCAGCCGCTGCCCGCGAATGTCGCCGCGCATTTTATCGAGCAGTTCACCCAGCCCGGCGATTTGGTCGTGGACCCGTTCGTCGCGTCAGACGCGGTCGTGCGCGCGGCGTTGGAACGCGGGCGCAGAATTTTGGCGGCGGAATCGAATCCACTGGTCGCGTGGGCAGCGCGTGCGCAGGCGACCATGCCCGCCGCGCGCGAAATCCATGCCGCGCTCGCGCGATTCGGCGAAACGCGCAAAGAGAGCGAAACCCTGCGCGCGTATGTCGAAAAATTGTACGCGAGTCAGTGCGCGGATTGCGGCGCCAGCGTCAGCGTGGATTATTTTGTGCATCGGCGCGAAGGCGACAAAACATTGCTGGTGGAAAAAAAGTATGTCTGCGCGAACTGCGGCACACGACGCGATGCGGTGAGCGAAGGCGACCGCCAGCGCGCCAGCGACGCCGCGCCGCGCGGCTTGACGCTGCCCCTGCTCACACAGCGTTTGTATGCGGACGACCCCGTCCAAACACCGCGTCTCAAACGCGCGTTGGAATTTTACACGCCGCGCAATCTCAACGCGCTTGCGGCGCTGACCCAAAAATTCGACGCCGATTTTCGGGATGACGCGCTGCGGAATGTGCTCGCGGCATTCATGTTGCACGCGCTGGATGTGGGCACCTCGCTGTATCCTGCGCCCGATGCGCTGCCGACACGCGAAATAGCGGCGGAATTTGTCGAGGTCAACATTTGGCGCGCGTTGGAACACGCCGCGCGCGGTTTGAGTGAACGCGCACCCGCGCTGCGGCTCGCGTCGAGTGCGGCGCAAGTGCTCCATGCGACGACACCCGCCGGATTTATCGCGCACGGCGGCGCGCGCTTTCTTGCCGAGAATGCGGCTGCCGCCAACGCCGCGCTGATTCTGGCGAGTCCCGCGCGCCTTGACCCATTGTTTTGGGAATTGTCTTTTTTGTGGACGCGGTGGTTGTTGGGGAAAAATGCGGCAGCGCCTTTGGAACCCTGGCTGGAAGGGGAACGTCAGCGGTGGGGCTGGTACGGCGGCGCGTTGGCGAAAGCCTTGGAAGAGACAACCCAAATCGCGCGCGCAGACGCGCGCTTGATTGTCGCGTTCCCGTCGGGCAGCCACGCGATGATTGAAGCGTTGATGCTGGCGGCTGCGCCGCATTATGCGTTGGAAGATTTCGCGTTTCGCCCCGCGCGCGGGATGCAGAACACGACGGAATTTGGCGCGCTGCGCGGCGATTATCAAGTGATTTGGCGGCGTGAAAACACGAGCGTGACGCCGCAGACCATCGAGAGGTTGGGGAATACGCTGCGTCAAGGCGCGCTGCGCGGCGCGTTGGATTTGCTCAAGGGGCGCGCGGAACCGCTCTTGTATTCGTGGGTGCATCATGCCGCGTTGACGGAACTCGCGCGCGAAAATCATTTGGCGGGCGCGCTGACGCTGAAATATCGCGAAGGCGATAACGCGTTTCAATTTTTGCGCCATCGCCTTGACGAAGGATTAAAAGAGGGATACGCGCACGCGATTGACCATTGGCAAGAAAAAACGCGCGTGCTGTGGCTGGCGCGCAACATGGATGCAGCGCAAGCGCCGTTGGGCGAACGCGTGGAATGGGTCGTGCGCGATGTTTTGCGCGAACGCGGACGAGTCGCCGCACAGACGTTGGACGACGCGGTCCTGGCGCATTTTCCTGGACTGTTGACGCCCGAAATCGAATTGGTCGAAATTTGCGCGCGGGCGTACGCCGATTTGGTCAACGGCGAATGGATTTGGCGGGCGCACGACGCGAGCGCGCAGCTTTCTCATGCGCGCACGCGGGCGGCGCAGCTCGGCGCGCGTTTGGGTTATCAGGTCGTCGAAGATGCCGCGCCGTTTGAAATGATTTGGCGCGTCGAAAAAATGATTCCCGGTTCCGCGAGCGGCGCGGTGCGCGAGACGCGTGTGTACGAAGACGCCTACGCGTTCATTTTTCGCGCGCGCGTCGATTTGCGCGATTTGACGGCGCTGCGCGCGGCGCCGCTGCACGGCTTGGTGGTGCTCGACGAAACGCAAGTCGAGTTGACGCGTGAACGCTTGCGACGCGATCCGCGTTGGTTGAAAAAATTGGAACGCGCGGGCTGGGATTTTATGCGCGCACCGATGCTGGAATGGCTGCTGCGCGAAGATTACGCGACGCGCCCCGAATTTCATTTAGCGTGGGGCTTGAATCCGCCGTTGGCAGAAGGGAACGAACAATTGGGATTGTTCTAGTCAGAGGTCGGTCGCGACGCGTTCGACTTTGAAATCTTTGCCGTCTTTGCGTAAACGTCCGAGGGTCATCACCGCGTCGTGTTGAAACACGAGCAGCATGTTTTCTTCGTACGCCCATTCGCGAATGCGGCGTTTGGTTTCGATGCTGACCATCGGCTCGATGTCATACGCGGGCACCCACGCGAGCCGTTCGAGATAGACGGTGCGCCCGGCGACATCGCCGAGGAAAAGCGCTTTTTCGCCTTTGGACTCGATGACGACGACTTGATGCGCGCGCGTATGCCCCGGCGTCACAATCGTGCGCACTTCTTCGGTGATTTGCGTATCGCCGTTCAACATGCAAACGCGTTCCAGTGGAATAAAATTGTCGGGGAAATAGGTCGCTTTGGTGCGTTCGTTCGGAAACGAGGCGTCGAGAAATTCTTGACGTTGAATCCAATATTCGGCATTGGGAAAAGTGGGCAAAATCTCTTGTCCGACGCGTTTGGTATTCCCGCCCGCGTGGTCGGCATGCAAATGCGTGTTGACGACAAGGTCAATGTCTTCGGGCAAAAAGCCGATGCGCTCCAGATTGGTCAGCAGTTTGGAACCGCCTTTGCGCGCAAAATTTTGTTCTTGCTTGGACGAAAGTTTTGTGCCCAAGCCCGCGTCCACCAGAATTGTTTTTTCGCGCGTCACGATGACCAGACAATTGAGCGCGGTCTTGACGCGATTGAATTCGTCGGGCGCGAGAATTTTTTCCCACAACACGCGCGGCACCACGCCAAACATGCCTCCGCCGTCCATCCGCACAAAGCCATCACTGACTACGAAAATTTCAACGTTGCCGAGTCGCATCGCGTCCTGTCCGAAAATAAAATGGCGTTGGCGGAATGCACCCGCCAACGCCGCTATTTTACTCCAAGTGCGAATTTTTTTCAGAACTCGCGTCAGAGGTCAGCACCGCAGAACGCTTTTGGCGAAAATACCAACTGTGCGTTAACACGAGACAGAACGCCAGCGGGATGAGCAAACGTTCCCAATCGGTCCAGCGGTTGTTCAAGAAAGAAAAAAGCCACGGCGCCGACAAAATCAAAAGCAGCGGCAGCCAATCAAAATAATTTTCGCGGTACACCCAAAACAGGAACCACACGACAGCGAGCGCCAGGACCATGGTGTAATTAAGCGACGAGAATTCTCGTCGCCCGCGTCATGCGCATCGTTTATTGTTTGGCGGGCGCGTTTGCCATCGCCGCGAGCAGTTCGTTTTCGCGCCCCATGTGGCAGTTTTTGAATTTTTTGCCGCTGCCGCATGGGCATGGCGCGTTGCGCCCAATTTTCATGCCGGCGCTCTTTTTGGGCTGCGCTTTGCGCGATTGGGCGTCGTGCTCGCGCGCTTCTTGCATCGGGCGCGACTGGCGCTGGGGCACGCGCTGCAGCTGCGCGTGGAAAATGGAATGCGTGATTTGATTCTTGATTTCGTGGTTGAGTTGTTCAAACATGCCGAACGCTTCGCGTTTGAACGTGACCAGTGGGTCTTGTTGGGCAATTGCGCGCAAGCCGATGCCCCCGCGCAATTCATCCAACGCGGTTAGATGCCGCACCCACAATTTATCAATGGCGTCGAGCATCACCAAACGTTCGAGCAAACGCGATTCGCCTTCGCCTTGCTGCGCTTCTTTTTCCGCGTATTCGCGTTCTGCCAAATCATGCAGCTGCGCTTCGATTTGCGGCGCGGTCATGTTTTCCCACGCGTTCGCCGCATCGTTGGGCAGAGGAAAGATTTTGCGAATTTCGTTCGCGAGCGCCTGCAAATCCCATTCCTCTTTGTAATTGCCCGCCGCCAGCGTCGCCACGAGCGACGAAATTTCGTCGTGAATCATGTCGAGCACCAACGGGCGCAAATTGGACGATTCCAAAATCTTGCGGCGCTGTCCGTAAATCACTTCGCGCTGTTTGTTGATGACGTCGTCGTATTCGAGCAGGTGTTTCCGCACATCAAAATTGTAGCCTTCCATTTTGATTTGCGATTGCTCAATGGCTTTGGCAACGAGCGGCAAATCAATCACCATCTCTTCGTCTTGCCAGACGCGTTCGAGCAGCCCTTGATTGCCCATGCGCCGCATGATTTCGTCTTCGAGCGAAACGAAAAAGCGTGAAGAACCGGGGTCGCCTTGCCGCCCCGCGCGCCCGCGCAGCTGGTTGTCAATGCGGCGCGCTTCGTGGCGTTCCGTGCCGATGACGTGCAAGCCGCCGAGGGCGGTCACTTTTTCTTTTTCTTGGTCGGTCTGCGCGCGCGCGCGTTGATACGCCTCGCTCCACAACTGCGGGTCAATCGGTTTGGAAAGGTCAACGCCTTTTTTGCGCAATTCTTCGCGCGCCAGACCTTCGGGGTTGCCGCCAAGCAAAATATCTACGCCGCGTCCTGCCATGTTGGTCGCGACCGTCACCGCGCCAAATTTGCCCGCTTGCGCAATAATCGTCGCCTCGCGTTCGTGATTCTTGGCGTTGAGGACTTCGTGCTTGACGCCCTTGCGGTTCAACATCTTGGACAACATTTCGGAATGTTCTACCGACGTTGTGCCGACGAGCACGGGGCGTCCGATGTCGTTCATCGCCTTGATTTCATCCACGACCGCTTTGTATTTTGCATCTTCATTTTTGTAAATGACATCCGAAAAATCTTCGCGAATCATGGGGCGATTCGTCGGAATGACGACGACGTCGAGTCCGTAGATTTTGGCAAATTCTTCTTCTTCGGTTTTCGCCGTGCCGGTCATGCCCGCGAGCTTGTGATACATGCGGAAATAATTCTGGAAGGTAATCGTCGCGAGCGTCAACGATTCGCGCTGCACCTTGACGCCTTCTTTGGCTTCGATGGCTTGGTGCAATCCTTCCGAGTAGCGGCGTCCGAACATCAAGCGTCCGGTGAATTCGTCCACGATGACGACTTCGCCGTCGCGCACCACATAATCTTTATCGCGTTTAAAGAGTGCGTGCGCTTTTAACGCGTTGTCGAAATACGAAGTGAGTTCGAGATATTCGGGGTCGTACAACGATTTGCCGGGGGGAATGCCGAGCGCGCGTTCCACTTTTTCGATGCCCGCTTCGGTGGGCGAAACGACGCGCAGCTTGTGGTCAATCGTATAATCTTCGCCTTCGACCAAACGCGGCATGATGGCGGCAAAGCGTTGATACTCGCGCGACGATTCTTCGGCGGGACCGGAAATGATGAGCGGCGTGCGCGCTTCATCAATCAAGATGTTGTCCACTTCGTCTACAATCGCATAGTGCAATTCGCGCTGCACCATCTGCGACAGGTCGAGCACCATGTTGTCGCGCAAATAATCGAAACCGAATTCGTTGTTGGTGCCGTACAAAATGTCGGCTGCGTACGCCTCGCGCCGCGCGATGGGCATAAAGTGATTCAAGCGGTCATCACTGTGCGGATTCGGGTCGTTGAAATTGGGATTGTACATGCCCGCGAATTCATGGGCGATGACGGCACAGCTGACGCCGAGTCGCAAATAGATCGGACCCATCCAGCCCGCGCCGACGCGCGACAAATAATCGTTGGGTGTGACGAGATGCGCGCCGCGTCCCGCAATGGCGTTGAGATACAACGGCAGGGTGGCGACCAGCGTTTTGCCTTCGCCGGTTTTCATTTCCGCGATTTTGCCGTCGTGCAAAACAATGCCCGCCATCAACTGCACGTCAAAGTGCCGCTGCCCGTTGGCGCGTTTCGCGGCTTCGCGCACGGCGGCAAACGCTTCGGGCAACAATTCGTCGAGCGCGGCTTGTTCGAGGTCGAGCAATTTCCGTTTGCGCTCGCTCACTTGCAGCTCCAGCGCTTTGCGTTCCTTGTCATCGCTTTCGTCCAGCCAGCGCTGGCGCAATTCCTCGAACGCTTCGCGTTCATGGTCTACCGCTTCATGAAAGCGCGCGCGAAATTCATCGGTCTTGGCTTGGAGCGCGTCGTCCGACAGTTTTTCAAATTCGGGTTCCAGGGCGTTGATTTCGGCAACCAGCGGTTGCAGCGCTTTGATTTCTTTGACGTTCGGGTCGCCTGTGATTTTGTAATATAAATTCTTGAGCATGTGTCGTACTATCGGTAAATGGGTAAGTTGGTAACAGGTAAACAGGTCTACTTGTCTACTTGTTTCCTTGTTCCCTGTTTACAGATCCAGCGTATCGCCTACAAACGCGCCCACACTTTCGGCTTTGTTCGTGCGTTCGATGACGCCGGCGAGCAAGGGGGCGACAGAGATCACTTTGAAATTGGGAAAGCGTTTTTCTTCGGGAATGTCCATCGTGTCGGTGCAGATAAATTCCGCGATGCCGCTCGCTTCGAGCCGTTCTTTGGCTTTCCCTACTAGAGTTGCATGAGTGCAGGCAATTCTTACGGACGTGGCGCCGCTGCGTTTCAGCAAACCGACCGCTTCGGTAATGGTGCCGGCGGTTTCGACCAATTCGTCCACCAAAATGACATTTTTGTCGGCGACATCGCCAATGACGGTGAGAGCTTCGGCTTGCCCGGCAATACGCCGCTTTTCGACGAAAGCGAGCGGCGCGTCGAGTTTTGCGGCGATGTTGCGCGCTTTTTTGGCAAAGCCCAAATCTGCTGACACAATCACCGGATTCGGCAGGTTCAGACTTTTGAGATAATCCGCAATCAACGGATACGCCTGCAATTCATCGCCGGGGATGCTGAAAAAGCCCTGAATCTGCCCGGCATGTAAATCAATCGTGATGTAACGGTCCGCGCCCGACGTGACAATCAAATCTGCCATCAAGCGCGCCGTAATTGGCACGCGCGGCATGTCTTTTTTGTCGCTGCGCGCATACGCGTAAAACGGAATGACGGCGGTGATGCGCCCTGCCGACGAACGTTTCAACGTTTCGAGAAAAATAAAGAGCTCCATCGTGTTGCGATTCACCGGCGGACCGAGCCCTTGGATCAAAAAGACATCATGCCCGCGCACGCTGCGATGCAGCTGGATGAAAATATTTTCATTCTCAAATTCGTGAATATCCGCTTTGGCAAGCTCCATGTGGAGTTCCGCGCAGATTCTTTCGGCGAGCGGGCGATTGCCGCGTCCGCTGAAAATCATTGGTTCGCCGTACGGTGTAAACTTTTTCACGCGTCCTATTTTTCCTCAATCGTAATTCTGTTAATCACATCGCCTTGCCGAATCTTCATCACCACAGCCATGGATTCGGGCGTGACTTGACCAAAGGAAGTATACGCGCCGTCCAAATTCGGTGTGGGTGCGAGGGTGATGTAAAACTGGCTGCCGCTCGAAGGCGTCGTTTCCGGCGGACCGCCGCGCCGCGCCATCGCCAATGCGCCGGCGGGATGCGTGCGTTTGATTTCGGGCGGAATCGTGTAGCCCGGACCGCCGGTGCCGTTGCCGAGCGGGTCGCCGCCTTGAATCACAAAGCCCGGTTCATAGCGATGAAACGTGAGCCCATTGTAAAAACCCGCGCGCGCCAGAAACACAAAATTGTTGACGTGCTGCGGCGCATCCTTGGGAAATAAATCCACGACGATATTACCTTTGCCGGTTTCAATCGTCGCGCGATACGTTTTGTTCGGGTCAATGGTCATGGGCGGCGCGGACTTGTACATGTCGTTGCGCGCCGCCGGTTGCAGCGCGGCTGCCGCGCCCGATTGTGTTGTCGTGCTGTCCGATGATTGTGGCGACGCGCTGCACGCCGCCAAAAAAAGTGCGGCGCCCAGCAGTAACACCAACTGCGCGATTGCCGCGTGGAATAATGTCAAACGCTTCATGCGAATTCAACTCTCCAAAATTTGTTTTAGTTTGGGCGCGGTATCGTTAATCAGTTTCCGAATTTTAGGCGCAAACATCGTCTCGGTCATTTTCAAGGGACCGCTCAACGCGACATTGCCTTTGGCGGAAACACGCGTCCCTTGCGGTGTGGGTTCGAACAAATAATTGCCGCGCCATACGAACACGGGCGCATCGTACTCGAACGCGATTTTTTGGTCGGGCTCGAATGCCGTAATCACACAGTCCATTTCATAATTCGCGCCGAGCAGATGAAATTGTTGCTTGAAACGCGTCCCCGCGCCGATGGGTCCGTTGCCCAGACGTTGGACGCTTCGCACCGGCATCCATTGTGGATTGTTTTCGAAATCAGCGACAAAATGAAAAACCTGAAGAACAGGGCGCGCGATTTCGATGCTGTTGCTGATTTGAATCACGGTAGTGCTCTGACCTCACCCTAACCCTCTCCTTGCAGGAGAGGGGATGCTGACCTCACCCTAACCCTCTCCTTGCAGGAGAGGGGATGCTGACCTCACCCTGACTCTCTCCTCGCAGGAGAGGGGATGCTGACCTCACCCTGACTCTCTCCTCGCAGGAGAGGGGATGCTGACCTCACCCTAACCCTCTCCTTGCAGGAGAGGGGATGCTGACCTCACCCTAACCCTCTCCTTGCAGGAGAGGGGATGCTGACCTCACCCTAACCCTCTCCTTGCAGGAGAGGGGATATTGACCTCACTCGCGCCCTCTCCTAGAGAGGAGGAACCGTCTCCCCTCTCCTTGTAGGAGAGGGGCTGGGGGTGAGGTCTATTGTACGCCCATTAATTCTACATCAAACACCAATGTTGCATTGGGCGGAATGGCGCCGGGATAACCGTTGGCGCCGTACCCCAATTGGGGCGGAATAATCAAGCGCCGTTTTTCGCCCACCTTCATGCCGGCGATGCCTTCATCCCAACCTTTGATGACCTGACCCGCGCCGAGCAAAAAGGTAATCGGCGGACCGCCAATCGAACTGTCGAATTTGGTGCCGTCGGTCAAATAACCGGTGTAATGCACGCTAACGGTTTTACCCGGCTGCGCTTCCGCGCCGCTGCCCGCTTGGACATGAATGATTTGCAGACCCGAACTCGTCGTGGTCACGCTGCCGCTGACGGCGGGAATTTTATCGCTGAGTGGAGGCATGTTGGTTTGATTCCCCTGGAAATAAAGCAGCGCCAGCATCAAGATGCCGATGACGACGATGACGGCGGCGCCAATGAAAAAGACCGGATTGCGTTTTCCCCTCCCCTTGACTTCGGGGCGCGCTTCCCATTTTTCTTGCTGCGCATGGCTCTGCGCTTGGACAATCAAATCGTCCACATCTTTGTAATGGCTGGCGTACATGATGCGCGCTTTGCGCAGCGGCGCGAGCGCGGCTTCGTATTCGCCCGCGTCGAATTTTGCTTTGCCTTCGCGATACAGTTTGTCAATGTCGCGCATGCGCAGCGCCCACTGCAATTTTGCTTCAACGCCTTCGCGAATGCGGTCAATGGCGAGCGCCTTGCGATACAGCGTAATCGTTTGTTCCCAATCTTCGTTTTTTGCCGCTGCGTCTGCTTCGGCGAGATATTGTTTGACCTGGTCCTCTTCGGCAGCTGTCAGTTCGCGCGGCGGCGTCGCTTCCGCCGGTGTCGCGTCGAACGGTTCGTTTGGTTCGGGATTTGGATTGGAACTCATTGCACCTCCGCCGCCGTAATTTTTTGTTCGGCGTATGGTTCAAGCGCGCCGCCGGCGCCAACGAACAGCGCGTTCAAATGACACGTATCATTCAACAAGCGCAGGCGCGCGCCGCGCTCGCCCCACTGCACAATATTGATGGAAGCATTGTCAATGTGAAAGGGCAGGGGGCGCTCGACATCCAGATTCAAACCGGTCAGCAGCAGCATATTGATGGTGCCGCCGTGCGTAACGGCGAGCACGCGCCCTTCGTGATGTTTCGCGCGCACGTCGTGGATGAATTCGCTCGTGCGTCGCACAAACGCTTCGCGCGTTTCTTCGCCAGGAATGTGCGGGCGCGTACCGCCTTCGTGCCACGCGTGATGCACTTCGGGAAATTTTTCTTTGATGTCGTTCATCGTCAGCCCTTCAAGCATTCCGAGCGAACGTTCGAGCAAACGCGCGTCTCCAATTACAGGCAGTCCAAGCGACTGACCAATTAGTTCGGCAGTACGAAACGCGCGGCGCAGGGGGCTGGCGTAAATGGCATCAAACGGACCTTCTTCCGGCATCCGCGCGGCGAGCCGCCGCGCTTGTTCCAGCCCGCGTTCATTGAGTTCCACGTCACTGTGCCCTTGAATGCGCCCTTCCGCATTCCAATCAGTTTCACCGTGACGAATCAAATAAAGTTTCAACATGAGCAACTGATTATACACGAGGTTCCTAAAACCATGATGAATCTGCCATGATGCGGCACCAAGAATTTGTTGGCGCATGCGCCGCCGCGCAGGCAAAAAGAAAACCGGAGCGAAAAACTCCGGCGTTTTCCTCCTCCGAAAAGAGCCCCTCACCCCCTAACCCCTCTCCCAAAGGGCGAAGGGAGTATTGGTGGATGAATTCGCCATCAATGCGGTCTTGCGTGACCCCTAAGAGAGTGTTTCATAAATCGCCAAAAGTCGAGTAAGCTTGGGGAATGAGCAAATTCACCCAAACCTACCCGACCGACTTGAAGTATAGCGAATGGTTGCTGATTGAACAATTCTTTCC
>Ga0070741_10001719_pt1 | contig 63666 bp, 65 predicted proteins | sample Coa_R1_4_FD_66440 | JGI IMG/M metagenome (GOLD analysis project Ga0070741, IMG submission 66440) | Surface soil microbial communities from Centralia Pennsylvania, which are recovering from an underground coalmine fire - Coalmine... | ecosystem: Environmental > Terrestrial > Soil > Unclassified ...
GCAGACGGACGAGCGGGCAGAGCCCGCACGTCCTGGAGACGTCGCCGACGAGCGGCGACGTGGTGGCACGAGCCGCAGGACCGCGGGTGAGCGTCCGGGCGACCGCAGACGGACGAGCGGAACCAGTTGCAGGGTCGCGGGCGAGCCCCTCGGCCCGGGCCCTGGCGCCGGGGATCGCCGGAACGGCCTACCTGGCCGGGCTCCTCCTCGCCGACCGCTACTCCTCCTTCCACGAGCAGCTCGCGCTCGGAGCGCTCACCTGGGTCGTGCTCGCGCTCGCGCTCGCGCGCGCGTCCGCGGAGCGCCGCGCACAGGTGGCCGGCGTCGTCTGCTTCGCGACGATCGGCGAGGTGACCGGCTCGATCCTCTGGGGCGTGTACCGCTACCGGCTCCACAACCTGCCGCTCTTCGTGCCCCCGGCCCACGGGCTCGTCTACCTGACCGGCCTCTCGCTCGCGACCGCGCTCCGGGCCCACGCGCGCGCGCTCGCGGCGGCGGCCGCCGCGGCGGCGGCGGCCTGGGGCCTGCTCGGGCTCGTGGCGCTGCCGCGGCGCGACGTCGCGGGCGCGGTCGGCGTCCCGCTCCTCCTCGCGTTCCTGTGGCGCTCGCGCAGCCGGGCGCTCTACGCGGGCGTCTTCCTGGTCGTCGCCGGCCTCGAGCTCTACGGGACGGCGCTCGGCACGTGGCGCTGGGCGGCGGAGCTGCCAGGCCTCGGCCTCCCCGACGGCAATCCTCCCAGTGGAGTGGCGAGCGGTTATGTGTGGTTCGACGTGATGGCGCTGCTCGTGGCGCCGGCGCTGCTCAGGCTCGCCGCTCGAGCTCGCCGAGCGCTTCCTCCACGCGAGCGGCCTCTGCCGCGGTCCACTCCCGCGTGAGCCCGAGGCCGAGCACGGCGGAGGCGACCTGCGCGACCCGCGCGCCGAGCTGGCGGCAGAGGAGCGTGAACCCGCGCGGCGCCGCGTCGGTGTGCGCGACGAGCAGGACGCCCCGCGCCAGGCCGGTCAGCTCGAGCAGGTAGTACGAGCGGATCCCGCGGTCGCCGGCGAGCGCGCCGGGCGGCGGGGCCGTGTGCGCGTCCTGGACGCAGAACGGGAAGGCGGCGCCGCCGAGCACGTTCCGCAGCGAGACGAGGGCGTCCTCTCGCGGGACGGCGAGCGTCCAGCCGCGCTCGACGACGCCGAGGCGGTCGCCGTCCGCGAGGTAGACGAGGCCGAGCTCGCAGGAGAGCGCGTCGACCGCGACGGCGGCGAGCGACTCGATCGCGGCCGCCACCGGCAGCGGGGCCACGGCGGCCGCAGCCCGCACCGCCTCGAGCAGCTCGAGCTCGTCGGCGAGGCGCTTCGCCGGCGCGTCCGCCGCGATCGCGCCGTTCGCGGCCGCCGCGGCGGCGGCGAGCTCGCCGTCCCCGGCCTCCACGCGCCCGTCCGGCGAGCCGAAGACGACGACGGCGTCCTGGCTCACCGGGACGATCGCGGCCGAGCGGGCGTAGTACGGGCCGAAGACGCGCGCGCTCCCCTCGTGCTCGACGCGGAGCGGCCGGGACGTCTTGAGCGCCTCCGCGACGGCCGCGTCCTCCTCGAGGTCGGCCTCGACGATCCCGGCCCAGCTCTCGCCGCGGCCCGAGCCCCCGAGGTGGACGAACCGGCCGGGCGCGACCCGGCGCAGCACGAAGACGTCGTGCCCGACCCCCACGACCGCCGCTCCTAGAAGAGCGTCCCCCGTCCGGCGGACGCGCCGACGTGGGCGCGCCCGAGCTCGGTCACGACCCGGCCGCGGGGCGTGCGCTGCAGGAAGCCGAGCTGGAGCAGGTACGGCTCGTAGACGTCCTCGATCGTGTCCGCCTCCTCGCCGAGCGCGACCGCGAGCGTCGAGAGGCCGACCGGGCCGCCGCCGAAGCGCTCGACCACCGCCCGCAGGAGCTCGCGGTCGAAGCGCTCGAGGCCGGCCTCGTCGACCTCGAGCAGCTCGAGCGCCTCCTCGGCGATCTCGCTCGTGACGGCGCCCGCGTGCCGCACCTCGGCGACGTCGCGCACGCGCCGGAGGATCCGGTTCGCGATCCGCGGCGTCCCGCGCGCGCGCCGCGCGATCTCGGCGGCGGCGTCGCCGGCGACCTCGACGCCCAGGATGCGCGCGCTCCGGCGCACGATCGTCGCGAGCTCGTCCCGCGCGTAGTGGTCGAGGCGGAAGGTGAGCCCGAAGCGGTCGCGCAGCGGCGTCGTCAGGAGGCCGGTGCGCGTGGTCGCGCCGACGAGCGTGAACGGCGGCAGGTCGAGGGTGAGCGTCCGGGCCGCGGCGCCCTGGCCGACGACGATGTCGAGCCGGAAGTCCTCGAGCGCCGGGTAGAGGATCTCCTCGACCGTCCGGTTCAGGCGGTGGATCTCGTCGACGAAGAGCACGTCGCGCGGCTCGAGCGCGGTCAGGATCGCGGCGATGTCGCCCTTGCGCTCGAGCGCGGGCCCGGCGACCTGGCGGATCCCGACGCCGAGCTCGCGCCGCACGATCTGGGCGAGCGAGGTCTTCCCGAGGCCCGGCGGGCCCGCGAGGAGGACGTGGTCGAGCGCCTCGTCGCGCGCGCGGGCGGCGTCGAGCGCGATCCCGAGCTGCTCCTTCACCCGCTCCTGGCCGACGAAGTCGGCGAGCGACTGCGGCCGCAGCGAGCGCTCGAGCTCCTCCTCGCCCGACGGATCGAGCACCGGCGAGAGCACCCGCTCGCTCATGCGCGTCTCCCGCCGCGAGCGCTCGAGGTCATGCCGCCTGCCTCAGGGCGAGCCGCACCTGCTCCTCGACCGGGAGGTCGCCGTCGACGCCCGCGAGCGCCCGCTCGGCGTCGGGGACGCTGTAGCCGAGCTCGACGAGCGCCTCGCGCGCGAGCAGCGACCCGGCCGCGGGCGCGGAGGGCGCCGCAGGCCCGAGCTTCTCGCGGAGCTCGAGCACGACGCGCTGGGCGGTCTTGCGGCCGATGCCCGGGATCGCCTCGAAGCGCGCGGTGTCCTCGCGCGCGATCGCGCGCCGCAGCTCGGCGGGCGTCGACCCGGACACGATCGCGAGCGCGACCTTGGGGCCGACGCCCGACACTCCGAGCAGCAGCTCGAAGAGCTCGCGCTCCTCGAGCGAGGCGAAGCCGTAGAGCTGGAGCGCGTCCTCTCGCACGTGCAGGTAGGTCTCGACCGTCGTCTCCTCCCCGACGCGCGCCGAGACGCGCGGCGTCGCCGCGACGAGGTAGCCGACCCCGCCGACGTCGAGCAGGACGCCCGAGGCGGTGCGCGCCGCCACGGTTCCGCGCAGCCGCGCGATCACGACGCCCTCGCCTCCGCGAGGCGCGGCGGCGCGAGCGCGTGGCAGATCGCGACCGCGAGCGCGTCCGCGGCGTGGTGGGGCCGCGGCGGCTCCTCCAGGCCGAGGATCGTCTTCACCATCCGCTGCACCTGCGCCTTGTCGGCGCGGCCGTAGCCGCACACCGCCTGCTTCACGAGCGCCGGCGCGTACTCGGCGCACGCGACGCCCGCCGACGCCGCGGCCACGAGGACGGCGCCGCGCGCCTGCCCGACGGAGAGCGCGACGCGGGCGTCGGCTCCGACGTAGGACTCCTCCAGCGCGACCGCGTCCGGCGCGTGGTCGGCGATCAGCTCCTGGACGCCCGCGAAGATCGTGTGCAGCCGACGCTCGAGGCGCTCCGACGGCGCCGTCCGCCACCAGCCGTGGCAGGAGGCCCGGAGACGCCCGTCGCGCTCGTGGACGATCCCGTACCCGCACGCAGCCGTCCCGGGGTCGATGCCGAGAACCTTCACGGGGGAAGGTTAGGCGCGGCCCCGGACGACTCCTGCCGCGCCCGCGCCGCGCTACCCGCCCTCGCGCAGGTAGGCGAGCACCGCCAGCACGCGCCGGTTCTCGGCGTCCGAGGGGGCGAGCCGGAGCTTGCCGAAGATGCTCGCCACGTGCTTCTCGACGGCGCCCACGGTGAGCACGAGCGCGGCGGCGATGCCGGCGTTCGAGCGCCCCTCCGCCATCAGCGCGAGCACCTCGCGCTCGCGCGGGGTCAGGTCGTCAAGGTGGGTCGAGCGCCGGCGCCCGAGGAGCTGCGCCACCACCTCGGGGTCGAGCGCGGTCCCGCCCGCGCCGACGCGGCGCACCGCGTCGACGAACTCGGCGACGTCCATCACGCGGTCCTTGAGCAGGTAGCCGACGCCGCCGCGGTCGCCGGCGCCGGCGAGCAGCTCGGTCGCGTAGGTGTGCTCGACGTACTGCGAGACGACGAGGATCGCCGTCCCGGGCGACGTGCGCCGGAGCTCGAGCGCGGCGCGGAGCCCCTCGTCGCGGAAGCTCGGCGGGAGGCGGACGTCCACGATCGCGACGTCCGGCCGCTCGCGGCGCACGGCGTGCACGAGCGCGTCGGCGTCGGCGACCGCGGCCACGACCGCGAAGCCGTTGTCCTCGAGCAGGCGCACCATCCCGTCGCGCAGGAGCGCGAGGTCCTCGGCGATCACGACCCGCACGGCAGCTCCGCGCGGATCGTCGTCGGGCCGCCCGCCGGGCTCGTGACCTCGAGCGTCCCGTCGAGCGCCTCCACCCGCCGCCGCAGGCCCGTGAGCCCCGCCCCGGCCGGGTCGGCGCCTCCTCCGCCGTCGTCGGCGACCTCGAGCTCGAGCGCGCCGTCCCGGCGGCGCGCGCGCACCTCCACGCGGGTCGCGCCCGAGTGCTTCGCGGCGTTGGCGATCGCCTCGGCGGCGACGAAGTACGCGGCCGTCTCCACCGCCGCCGGCAGGCGCTCGCCGAGCGCGACGTCGACCGAGACCGGGAGCGCGCTGCGGCCGGCGAGGGTCTCGAGCGCGGCGCCGAGCCCCCGGTCGGAGAGCACGGGCGGGTGGATCCCCCGCGCGAGGTCGCGCAGCTCGCGGAGCGCCTCGGCGACCGCGGCGCGGGCCTCGGTGACGAGCCGCTGGGCGCCCTCGGGGTCGGTCGCGAGCTTCTGCTCGGCCATGCCGAGGTTCATCCCGAGCGCGACGAGGCGCGCCTGCGCGCCGTCGTGGAGGTCGCGCTCGATCCGGCGCAGCGCCACCTCCTGCTCCTCGACCGCGCCCGCGCGGGTGGCCTCGAGCACGCCGACGCGGCGCGCGAGCCGGCCGCGGCCGGCGGCGTGTGCGAGGGCCGCGTGGGACGCGAGCACGATCGCCGCCGCCAGCAGCGGCCAGGCGGGCCAGAAGTAGCCGCGGCTCGTGAGCGCCCAGACGAGGACGAGGAAGCCGAGGAGCGCCGCGAGGACGCCCGCGTCGAGGGCGAGGCCGCGCCTGCGGCGCAGCGCCGGCCGCTCCTCGACGAGCTCGGCGAGGCCGTGGACGGCGAGGAGGAGGCCGAGCGGGAGCAGCACCCACTCCGGCCAGAAGTAGCCTCGGCTCGTGAGCGCCCAGATCACGACGACGAGCGCGACGAGGCCCGTCGCGACGCCCGCGTGGATCGCGAGCGCCAGCCGTCGCGCGGGGCGCGTGGGCGCGAAGGCCCTCCCGCCCGCGCCGCCCGCGAGCAGGACCCGCGCGAGCCACGCCGACACTGCGCCGAGGAGCTGCGCGAGCCAGCCGGCGACGACGAGCCCGGCGATGCCGGCCGGGACGAAGACGAGCGACCGGGCGAAGCTGTCGACGTCCCACGACCCGAAGCTCAGGTCGGCCCAGCGGTACCAGAGCGGGAGCACGGCCCAGCCGGCCGAGGCCGCGACGAGGGAGAGCACGCCGACCGCGAACCCGAAGCCGGCGACCATCCGCAGCAGGAGGTAGGCCTGCTGGCGCCAGAAGGCGCCGTCGGCCAGCACGGCCTTCCCGCGCCCCCAGAAGCCGTGCCCGCCCGACGAGATGCGCGGGGTCACCTCGACGCCCAGCAGGACGCCGGCGAGCATGCCGTCGGCGCAGGCGAGGAGGCCGATCGCCCCCCGGAAGGCGATCAGCACCGGCACGACGAGCGGCGTGATCGCGAGCACGCCGGCCGAGGTCCAGCCGGCGACCATGAGCCCGAGCGTCACCGCGGCGACCGGCACGGCTGCGGCGAGGAAGGCGAGCGAGCGGTAGGTACGGCTCGAGACGAGGGGGCGAAAGGGCGTCAGGGGGCTCATGGCGACTCCGGTCGGTCGGTCTCTTCACGTGCACGATGCCTCCCGCGCCGTCCCGGCGCCAGCGGGCCTCCCGGCGTCCCCCGGTGGGGCTATCCCCCGGCCCGCGCGCGCCGGGGGCCGCGGCGCGGCGGGGTGCGTCCAGCGGCCGGGGTAGCATCGGCGCTTCCCACAGGAGCAGGGCACGTCTCGATCTCAGGGGGGTTCCAGCCGTGAACGCACTCGTTCTCCGCAGCCTCGCGACGGCTGCAGCACTCGTCCTCGTCTCGGCCGGAGGCGCGGCCGCCGGCGGCGCCAGAGCCGACGTCAAGCCGAGCAACAACTCGCTCCCGTCGATCGGCGGCGACCCGTCCGTCGGCAGCACGCTCACGGCGAATCCGGGCACGTGGGACGGCTCGGCGCCGATCACCTTCCAGTACCAGTGGCTCGTCTGCGACGCGAGCGGCGGCGCCTGCAGCAACATCACCGGCGAGACCGACAAGACCTACAAGGTGCGCGCCGGAGACCCCGGCAACACGCTCCGCGTGCGCGTGATCGCGAGCAACGCCGACGGCTCCGACTCGGCGCAGAGCGCCCCGACCGCGAAGGTCACCGCCGCGGGCGGCGGAACCACGACGTCGACCACCACGACCGCTCCGGCACCGGGAGCCGACGGCTGCCCGAAGGCGAAGACCGCCTCGTTCGCGGTCGCCGACATCCAGCCGCCGGCGAGGCTCCAGTTCGCCGGCGTCACGTCGAACCCGGCGACGATCACGCTCGGCGTCTCGTCGATCGACGTGCGCTTCCACGTCACGAGCACGTGCGGCTCGACCCCGGTGAGCGGCGCCCAGGTCTACGCGACCGCCGTGCCGTTCGGGCAGTTCTCGATCCCGCAGCAGCAGGCGACCGACGCGAACGGCGACGTGACGCTCCACTTCAACCGGCTGACGGGCTTCCCCGCCACCCGCCGCCAGCAGCTGCTCGTGCTGTTCCTGCGGGCGACGAAGCCGGGGGACCCGCTGCTCGCCGGCATCTCGACCCGCCAGCTCGTCTCGCTCCGGGTGAGGCTGCGCGGCTGAGGGAGGCTCACTCGACCGGGAGCGGGTCGGCAGCGGACACGAGCCGCTCGCGCGGCTCGATCGCGGCCCGCCCGCACCGGGCGCAACGAACCGGGGTCAGACCCTCGATCGTTGCGCGCTCGCGGGCGGCGGCGGCCTCGCGGCGACCTCCGAGGGCTCGCCCCGCCTCCGCCCGGCCTCGAGCCTAGCCCGCGACGGCCTCCAGGACCTGCTCGGGGATGTCGAAGTTCGCGTAGACGTCCTGCACGTCGTCGTTGTCCTCGAGCGCGTCGATCAGCCGCATCACGCTCTTCGCGGCCGACTCGTCCTCGATCGCGACCGTCGTCTTCGGCACGAGCGAGAGCTCGGCCGACTCGACGGCGAAGCCCGCGGCCTCGATCGCGCCGCGCACCGCGGCGAGGCTCTCCGGGGCGCTCGTCACCTGGAAGACGTCGCCGTCGGCCTCGACGTCGTCGGCGCCCGCGTCCGCCGCCGCGAGGAAGAGCTCCTCCTCGTCCACGCCCTCGCCGGGCACGACGACGACCCCGCGGCGCTCGAACTGCCACGCGACGGCGCCGGTCGTCCCCAGCGAGCCGCCGTGCCTCGTGAACGCGTGGCGCACCTCGGAGGCGGTGCGGTTCCGGTTGTCGGTCAGCGCCTCGACGATCACCGCGACGCCCTCCGGGCCGTAGCCCTCGTAGACGACGGTCTCGAACGCCTCCGCGTCGGCGCCCTCGCCCGCGCCCTTCGCGATCGCACGCTCGATGTTGTCCTTCGGCATCGAGTACGAGCGCGCCTTCTCGATCGCGTTCTGCAGCGCGAGGTTGTTGGCGGGGTCGGGCCCGCCCTCCTTGGCGGCGACGATGATCGCGCGGGTGAGCTTCGAGAAGAGCTTGCCGCGCTTCGCGTCGGCCGCGCCCTTCTTGTGCTTGATCGAGGACCACTTGCTATGCCCGGACAAGTGCAGCCTCCTGCAGGAAGAGTTCGTGGAGTCGGGTGTCGTCCGTCAGCTCGGGATGGAACGCGGCGACGAGGAACCGCCCCTGGCGGGCGAGCACCGGGTGGCCGTCGACCTCGGCGAGCACCTCGACGTCGGGCCCGACGTCCTCGATCCACGGCGCCCGGATGAAGACGGCGCGCAGCGGCGGCCCCTCCCCGGGCAGCTCGAGGTCGGTCTCGAACGAGGCGACCTGGCGGCCGAAGGCGTTCCGCCGCACCTCGAGGTCGACGAGGCCGAGGTGGTTCCGGTCGAGGACGATCATCCCGGCGCACGTCCCGAAGACGGGGCGGTCGAACCCGCGGATCGCCTCGTCGAGCCCGTAGAGGCGCATCAGGCGCGTGAACGCGGTCGACTCGCCGCCCGGGATCACGAGCCCGTCGAGGCCGTCGAGCTGGCGGGGCAGCCGCACCTCGACCACCTCCGCGCCGAGGCGCCGCAGCATCGCCGCGTGCTCGCGGAAGTTTCCCTGCACGGCAAGGACGCCGATGCGGAGCGGCTCCATGGCGGAAATGGTATCCAGGCGCCGTGAGCGCCCTCGCCGTCTGCCTGGCGCTCGCGTCCGCCGCCGCCTGGGGCGCCGCGGACTTCGGCGGCGGCCTCGTCTCGCGGCGCCTCCCCACCCTCAGCGTCACGGTGCTCTCCCAGGCGGCCGGGTTCGCCGCCCTGCTCGCCGCCCTCGCGGTGCACGGCGGCGGCCTCGACGGGCGCTCGTTCGCGCTCGGCCTCGCCGCCGGCGCGGGCGGCGGCGCCGGCCTCGCCGCCTTCTACCGCGCCCTCGCGCTCGGGACGATGAGCGTCGTCTCGCCCGTGGTCGCCTGCGGCGCGGTCGTGCCGTTCGCGATCTCGCTCGCGAGCGGGGAGCGGCCCGCCGCCGTCGCCCTCGCGGGAGCGCCGCTCGCGCTGGCCGGCGCGGTCCTCGCGTCGGCGGAGGAGCGGCGGGCTCCCGCCGGCGAGCGCGGCCGCGCGGTCGCCCTCGCCGCGGGGGCGGCGGGAGCGCTCGGCCTCTTCACCTACTTCCTCGGCCTCGGCAGCCGGGAGGGCTCCGCGCTCGCGACGCTCCTCGGCGCGCGCGTCGGCTCGCTGGCGCTGCTCGTCGCCCTCGCCCTGTGGAGGGCCGCGCCGCTCCGCCTCGGCCGGCGCGCGCTCGCCCCGGTCGCGGCGGTCGGCCTCTGCGACGTCGGCGCGAACGCGCTCTTCGCGCTCGCGAGCGGCCACGGCCTGCTCGCGCTCGTCTCGGTCCTCGGCTCGCTCTACCCGGTCACGACGGTCCTGCTCGCGCACGCGCTGCTCGGCGAGCGCCTGACGCCGCTCCAGCTCGGCGGGGTCGGCGTCGCCCTCGCCGGCGTCGCCGCGGTGAGCGCGGGCTAGCTGCTCACCCGAGGGGGCGGCTTCGACGCGAGGCCGAACACGGACCCGGGCTGCCGGCGCAGGCCTCCGAGATCGCGAACCGCCCCCGGGCTCGAGCCCCGCGGCGTAGGGTGAAGAGGGTGGAGTCGCTCCAGGGCCAGCTTCTGATCTCCTCGCCGATCCTGCACGACCCGAACTTCCGGCGCACGGTCGTGCTGATGACCCATCACGACGACGAGGGCGCGATGGGGCTCGTGCTCTCGCGCCCGTCGGAGGTGCTCGTCGCCGACGCGGTGCCCGAGCTCGCCGACCTGCCCGCCGACGAGGTCGTCTACGTGGGCGGCCCGGTGCAGCCCGAGGCGGTGGTCGTGCTCGTCGAGCACGAGGACGAGCCGCCCGACATGCCGCCGATCGTCGGACGGGTGGCGTTCATGCAGGCCGAGGCCGACGTCGACGAGCTCGACGTCGTGCGCGCGCGCGTGTTCGCCGGCTACTCCGGCTGGGGCGCCGGCCAGCTCGAGGCGGAGATCGACGAGTCGTCGTGGATCGTCGTGCCCGCCGAGCCCGACGACGTGTTCGCGCCCGATCCGGACGAGCTCTGGCGGAGGGTGCTCCACCGCAAGGGCGGCAAGTTCGCGCTGATCGCGACGATGCCGTTCGACCCGAAGCTCAACTGACCCAGCGCGGCTCGCGCTTCTCGAGGAACGCCGCGACCCCCTCGCGGCCGTCCTCCGAGGCCAGGCGGCGGGCGAAGGCCTCCGACTCGAGCTCGAAGTCGCGCCGCTCGCGGGTCGCGTGCAGGAGCTCCTTGATCTCGCGGAGCGCGCTCCCGCTCTGGCGGGCGAGCAGGCCCGCGACGCGGTCGACGCCCTCGTCGAGGTCGTCGACGACGAGCTCGACGAGGCCCCAGCGCTCGGCCTGCTCGGCGCCGATCCGCTCGCCGGACATGATCAGCCAGGCCGCCCGGCCGCGGCCGGCGAGCCGCGGGGAGCGCTGCGTGCCGCCGCCGCCCGGCAGGAGGCCGAGGCGCACCTCGGGAAAGCCGAGCTGCGCGTCGCGGCGCGCGATCCGCAGGTCGCAGGCGAGCGCGAGCTCGAGGCCGCCGCCGAGGCAGAAGCCGTGGACGGCGGCGACGACGGGCACGGGCGCGGACTCGATCCGGTCGGCGAGCCGCTGGAGCGCTCGGGCGCCGCCGTCCGACTCGCGGAAGCCGGCGATATCGGCCCCGGCCGAGAACGCCCGCTCCCCCCGGCCGCGGAGCACGAGCACCCGCGTGCCCCCGGGGAGCCCGTCGAGCACCGCCTCGAGCGCGTCCACGGTCGCCGGCCCGATCGCGTTGACCGGCGGGTTGTCGAGCCAGAACGTCTCGATCCCGGCATCCGCCACGGGCGTGAGACTAGACGCCGTGACCACGGCGCGGCTCGAGACCTTCGCGGACGGCGTCTTCGCGATCGCGGCGACGCTCCTGATCATCGACGTCTCCGCCGACGCGCCCGGGGGCGGGCTCGGCGCCGCGCTCCTCCACGCGTGGCCGCAGTACGCGGCCTACGCCGTCTCGTTCGTGACGATCGGGATCATGTGGGTGAACCACCACGCGTGCCTGGAGCAGGTCGCCCGGGTCGACCGGCGCTTCCTGTTCGCGAACGTCGCCCTGCTCGCCTGCATCGCGTTCGTGCCCTTCCCGACGCGCCTCGTCGCCGAGCACCTGCGCGACGACGGCCTGCGGGCGGCGGCGCTCGCCTACGGGCTGACGATGACGGCGACGGCGCTCTGCTTCGCCGCGTTCTGGTTCTACGCGGCGCTCGGCCGGCGCCTGATCGCGGCGGAGGCCGACCCACGGGTGGTCAGCGGGATCTCGCGCTCGTACCTCCCCGGCGCCCCGATCTACGGCGCCGCCACGCTCGTCGCGCTCGCGAGCCCCACGGCGTCCGTCGCCCTCTTCGCCGCGATCGCCGGCTTCTACGTCCTCGAGAGCTCGCTCTTCGGCCGTGAGCCCGCCGGTCCGAGAGACTCCCCCTGACCGAGAAAGGAGCGACGCTATGGCCGGCAAGCAGAAGGTCGTGGTCAACCTGGCGACGGGGCTGGAGGACGCCGAGCGGGTGACCGTCGCGTTCCTCCTCGCGGGAGCCGCGGTCGCCCAGGGCAAGCAGGCGCTGATCTTCCTGACGAAGGACGCCGTGCGGCTCGCGCTCCCGGGCGTCGCCCAGGGCGTGGCCTGCGACGGCTGCCCCCCGCTCGAGCGGCTCTTCGAGCAGTACGCGAGCGGCGGCGGCGAGCTGCTCGTCTGCCCGTACTGCTTCAACGCGCGCAAGCTCGACGAGGCGGAGCTCGTCGCGAACGCCCGGATCGGCGGCGCGACGCCGCTCTTCGAGTGGATCGGCGAGGACACGCCGACCGTCTTCAGCTACTGAGGGAGAGGCGCCTAGCGGAGTCGAACCGCTGTAAACGGCTTTGCAGGCCGCTGCCTAACCACTCGGCCAAGGCGCCGGACGGGGGTCATCGTAGCGCCGCCGCGACGACGTTCAGGCTGACGCCGCCGAGCTCGAACCCGTCCCCGACGCGCGTCGCGCGCCGCTCGACCTCGGCCCGCACCTCGCCGCGCTCGTCCTCGCCGAGGCGGGCGAGCGCGGCCGCCACGGAGCCTCGGAGCTCGCTGACGAAGAACCAGAGCTCGCCGGCGTCGGCGAAGCGGTAGGCGAGCGGCATCTCCTCGACCTCGGCCTCGCCGAAGCCGGCGTCGGCGAGCAGGGCCCGGATCGACTCGGGGTTCCGGCGGGCGGAGAGCCGCCGCTCCGCCTCCCCCTGCGGGCGGAGCAGCCCGCGCTCCACCAGCACCTCCGCCGGCACCGTCATCCAGGCGTTCCGCTCCCGCGCCGCCCACACGGCGAAGGCGAAGCGGCCGCCGGGCCGCAGCACCCGCCGGACCTCGCGGAGCGCCGGCGGCGGATCGCCCCTGAGCACGTAGCCGAAGCGCGAGAGCACGCCGTCGACGCTCGCGTCCGGAAGCTCGATCCGCTCGGCGTCGAGGACGCGGAACTCGGCGTTCGCGACGCCGAGGGCGGCCGCCACCCGGGTCGCCGCCTCGACCATGGCGGGCGAGCGGTCGCTCGAGATCAGCCGCCCGCCGGGCCCGAGCCGCGCCGCCGCGAGGAAGCCCGTCTCGCCCGTGCCGGCGGCGAGGTCGAGGATCGTCTGGCCCTCCCGTGGGTCGAGCCGGTCGACCAGCCACTCGCCGACCGCGCGCGTCGACTCCCAGAGGAGCTCCCGGCCGCGCTCCCAGCTCGGCGCGAGCTCGTCCCAGCCGCTCACAGCGCCCGGAGCAGCTCGAGCTCCTCGGGCGACGGCTCCCACGCGCCCGCGGCGGCGTTCGCGCGCACCTGCTCGGGCGAGGTGGCGCCGGCGATCACGGGCCCGACGGCCGGCAGCGCGGCGAGCCCGCCGATCGCGACGTCGAGCAGCGACAGGCCGCGCTCGCGCGCGAACGCCTCGAGCGCCTCGAGGCGGTCCCAGTCGGACTCCTCGACGGGACCGCCGCCGCGCAGCCCCAGGCCCTGCTCCGCGAGCCGCGTCCCGGGCGGCGGCGGCTGCCCGCGGCGCACCTTGCCGGTGAGCAGGCCGCGCGCGAGCGGGAAGTACGGGATCAGACCGAGCCCGAGCTCCTCGAGCGCCGGTACGAGCTCGGCCTCCGCGTCGCGCGCGAGCAGCGAGTACTCGTTCTGGGCCGAGACGAACCGGGCGAAGCCGCGCTCCCGCGCGAGCGCGTCCGCGTCGCGCACCTGCTCCGCGGTGAAGTTCGACGAGCCGACGTGGCGCACCTTGCCGGCGCGAACGAGCTCGTCGAGGGCCCCGAGCGTCTCCTCGAGCGGCGTGACGCCGTCGGGGCGGTGGTACTGGTAGAGGTCGACGTGGTCGACGCCCAGCCGCTCGAGCGAGCGGTCGATCGCGGCGCGCACGTACTCTGCCGAGCCCCCGCCGGGGACCCCCCAGCCGAACTTCGTCGCGATCACGGCCCGGTCGCGCCGCCCGGCGAGCGCACGGCCGAGCAGGCGCTCGCTCTCCCCGTCCCCGTAGCTCTCCGCCGTGTCGAAGAACGTCACCCCGGCGCCGAGCGCGGCGTCGACGATCGCGCGCGCGCCGGCCCCGTCGACGCGGCGGCCGAACATGTTGCAGCCGAGCCCGACGGCCGAGACGACGAGGTCCGAGGTGCCGAGCCGCCGTTCCCGCACGCTAGAGCGCCCCCACGGGGACGTGGCCGCCGACCGTCACCGCCGCATCCTAGGCGGCCGATCTGTCACTCTCACCCGGTGCAGGCCACGCCCCTGCGCGTGGTCGTCGCCGAGGACGACGACCGGCTCGCGGAGCTGATCACGTCGCTGCTCGCCGCCGACGGGCGCTTCGCCGTCGCGGGGCGCGCCCGGACGGGCGACGAGGCGGTCGCGCTCTCCGGCGAGGAGCGCCCCGACATCGTCCTGATGGACCTCGCGATGCCCGGCTGCGACGGCGTCGAGGCGACGCGCATGATCCGCGACCTCAACCCGGCGCAGCACGTCGTCGTCTACACGGGCTCGGCCGACTACGACGACGTCCGCCGCGCCGAGCGCGCGGGCGCGGCCGGCTTCCTGCACAAGGACGCCCTCTCCACCGGCGACCTCGCCGACGCGCTCGACGTGCTCCACCGCAACTTCCGCCGCCGCCGGGATACTGTCGGACGGTGAGCCCGGAGCACGAGCACGAGCACGAGCACGACGAGGGGGACGAGGACGAGGTGGACGCCTCCCCGTGGTTCCGGGCGGCGGCGCGGCAGAGCTGCCCCGCGTGCGGCGCCTCCGGCGCGTTCCGGCTCGGAGGCGGGCTCTTCTGCCCGAGCTGCGGCGAGATCACCACGAACCCCGGCTACGCGCCGCCGCCGGCATGAGCCACGGCCACGCGCACCACCTCACGGACGAGGCGGACGCGCCGCGGCTCGCGCGCGGCCTCGCCCTGGTCGCGTCGCTGATGGTCGCGGAGGTCGTGGCGGGAATTCTCGCCCACTCGCTCGCGCTCCTCTCCGACGCCGCGCACATGCTCACCGACGCGGGCGCGCTCCTCCTCTCGCTCGTCGTGCTGCGACTCGTGCGGCGGCCCGCCGGCGGCAACGTGACCTTCGGGCTGAGACGGCTCGAGGCGCTCTCGGCGCAGGCGAACGGCGCGACGCTGCTCGTGCTCGCGGGGCTGATCGTCTACGGCGCCGTGCAGCGGCTCGTCGACCCGCCGAGCCCCGACGGCGTCACGATCGTCGCCGTCGCGGCGGCCGGGGTCGTCGTCACCGCGCTCGCCACGCGCGAGCTCGCACGCGCCAACCGGGAGTCCCTGAACGTCGAGGGCTCGTTCCAGCACCTGCTCACCGACCTGGTCGCGTTCGCGGCCACCGCCGCCGCGGGCGCGGTGATCCTCGCGACCGGGTTCGCGCGCGCGGACGCGATCGCCGCGCTCGCGGTCGCCGCGATCATGCTCCGCGCGGCGCTTCGGCTCCTGCGCGCGTCGGGCCGGGTGCTGCTCGAGATGGCCCCCGAGCGGGTCGACGTCGAGCAGGTGGGCATCGCGCTCGCGCGCTACCCGGAGGTCGCGGAGGTGCACGACCTGCACGTGTGGGAGATCGGCAGCGGCTTCCCGGCGCTGTCGGCGCACGTGCTGGTCGAGCCGGACGCCGACTGCCACGCGATCCGGCGCGGGCTCGAGCGGACCGTGCGCGAGCGGTTCGCGATCGAGCACACGACGCTGCAGGTCGAGCACGCGCAGGCGGAGCTGCTCCAGATCGGGCGGGAGCCGGCGCACCATTAGCGCCCGCTCGTCCGTTTCTCCGCCGCATGACTACGTTCAGGCGCGCGGTGAAGTCGATGCTCGACGACGACATGCCGATGCTCGCGTCGGCGCTCGCCTACTCGTCCTTCTTCGCGATCCCGTCCGCCCTGCTCGTCGCCGTCGGCCTCTTCACGCTCGTCGCGGCGCCCGCGACGATCTCGGGCCTGGTCGACGCGCTCGGCGGCGTGATGCCGGCGCAGGCGGCCGAGCTCCTCGGCGGGAGCCTGCGGCGACTCGACCGCCACGAGCAGACGACGATCGCGATGACGGCCGCCGGCTCCGCGCTCGCGATCTGGGCGACCACGGGGGCGATGACCGGGTACATGAAGGCCGTCAACATCGCCTACGGCTGCCCGGACCGGCGCGGCTTCGTCCGCAAGCGCGCCGTCGCCCTGCTGATGACCGTTTGCATCCTCGCCGCCGTCGCCCTCGTCGGGGGACTCCTCGTCCTCGGGCCGCAGATCGAGAAGCGGATCGGCTCCGCGCTCGGCGAGCCGGAGCTCGTCGCATGGATCTGGTGGGCGGGGCAGTGGCCGGTCCTCGTCGCCGGCCTGCTCGCCGCGTTCGCGACGATGCTCTGGCTCGGGCCCGACCTCGCGCCGGAACGGCGCAGGTGGCGGCTGATCACCCCCGGTGCCGCGCTCGCCGTCGCCGCGTGGCTCGCGGCGTCGGGGCTGTTCGCGCTCTACACGGCGCGCTTCGGCTCGTACGACAAGACGTGGGGCTCGCTGTCGGCCGTGATCGTCACGCTCACGTGGCTCTGGCTCTCGAGCCTCGCCCTGCTCCTCGGGGCGGAGCTGAACGCCGAGGTCGACGGCCGCGACCCGCGCACGCCTCCGCGGCCGCGTGGTTCCGAAGCCGACAACTGAGAGCGGAGCGGAACGCAACCTGCACGCACGAGGAGGACCCCGCGCTGCCCGGCCACACGGCGGGCGGCGCCTGGGCCGGCGCGAACGCGGTCCTGGCTCAGGGCCTCTCGTTCGGCTCGGGCGCCGACCCGTTCCGGTCGGCGCCGACGCACCTCGCCGACTGGCGGACCCGACGACCCGGAGCGAGGCGGTGCGGTCCTTCGGCTTCACGACGGCGGAGCGCGGCGGCGCCGGGGACGCCGTGCGCCCCCTCCTCGCCGGCCGCGCCTTCCGCCGCGACCGCGCTGAGCCGCTCCGCGCAGACGAGGCGGCGGGGGGTCCTCGGTCCGAGCCCTGTGCTCGAAGAGCTCCGAGCCCACTCTCGGATCTCCCGGCTGCGGGCTCGCCCCCGCCGCCGATTCGCACGGAAAGAGCTTCGGCGGCGCCCCGCGCCACCCGACCGGATAGGTCCGGCCGGATCATCGGCCGGTCGTTCGCGCCTCTCGCGCGGCGGCGCGCGGCGCGGGCTCCGACCCCGCCTGCCCGCGCGGACGCGCCGTCTATGCTCCGCGCGTGGAGCAGACGACCTTCCCGCTCGGCCAGTCGGAGCTGCCGCGGCGCTGGTACAACATCCGCGCCGACATGCCGAGCCCGCTGCAGCCGGTGCTGCACCCGGGCACCGGCCGGCCGGTCGGGCCGGACGACCTCGCGCCGCTCTTCCCCATGGCGCTGATCCTCCAGGAGGTGAGCGAGGAGGCGGAGATCCCGATTCCGGACGAGGTGCTCGACATCTACAGCCTCTGGCGCCCGACGCCGCTCCGCCGCGCCCGCCGGCTCGAGCAGGCGGCGGGGACGCGCTCGCGGATCTTCTACAAGTACGAGGGGGTCAGCCCGCCCGGCAGCCACAAGCCGAACACCGCCGTCGCGCAGGCCTTCTACAACAAGCAGGAAGGGCGCACCAGGCTCTCGACCGAGACGGGCGCCGGGCAGTGGGGGAGCGCGCTCGCCTTCGCGTGCACGCTCCTCGGGCTCGAGTGCAAGGTCTACATGGTGCGCGTCTCGTACGAGCAGAAGCCGGCCCGGCGGTCGCTGATCCAGACGTGGGGCGCGTCGATCGTCCCGAGCCCGTCGGAGGACACGGAAGCGGGCCGGGCCGTGCTCGCGCAGGACCCCGACTCGCCCGGGAGCCTCGGGATCGCGATCTCCGAGGCGGTCGAGGACGCCGCCGGCCGCGACGACACCGCGTACTCGCTTGGGAGCGTGCTCAACCACGTGCTGCTGCACCAGACGGTGATCGGGCAGGAGGCGCTCGCGCAGATGGAGCTCGCCGGCGCCTTCCCCGACCTCGTCGTCGGTTGCGTCGGCGGCGGCTCGAACTTCGCCGGCCTCGCGTTCCCGTTCCTGCGCGAGAAGATCGCCGGCCGCGAGATCGACTTCCTCGCGTGCGAGCCGGCGGCCTGCCCGACGCTGACCCGCGGGGTCTTCGCCTACGACTTCGGCGACACCGGCAAGCTGACCCCGCTCGTCCCGATGCACACGCTCGGCCACGACTTCATCCCCGCTCCGATCCACGCCGGCGGGTTGCGCTACCACGGCAGCGCGCCGCTCGTCTCGCAGCTCGTCCGCGACGGCCTCGTCCGGGCCGAGGCCTACCTGCAGAACGACGTCTTCGCCGCGGCCGTGCTCTTCGCCGGCAGCGAGGGGATCGTCCCGGCGCCGGAGTCGGCGCACGCGATCTGCGGCGCGCTCCGCGCGGCCGCGGCCGCGGACGAGGCGGGGGTCGAGCGGACGATCCTCTTCAACCTCTCCGGGCACGGCCACTTCGACATGGCCGCCTACGACAACTACCTCGCCGGCAACCTCGTCGACCTCGCCCTCGGCGACGAGGAGATCGAGCGCGCGCTCGCGGCGATCCAGGGGCTCCCGGTCCCGGCGTAGGGACGGGCGGCCGCCCGCGCCGGCGCGTCAGCGGCGGCCCGCGCCGTGCCCGCCGCCGTGCGGGGCGCCGGCGTCCTCGGGCGGCGGGGCCGGGGCCGGAGCCGCCGGCGGGGCCGGCTCGGGCTCCTTCGCGCCGCCTTGCCCGGGCGGCGCGCCCTTGCCCGGCGAGGCGCTCTTCCCCGGCGAGGCGCTCTTCCCCGGCGGCGTCTTCCGGTGCCCGGCCGGAGCAGGGGCGCCGTCGCAGGCCCACAGCCCGACGCCGGCCGCGGCCGCCTTCGCCTCCGCCCTGCGGTAGCTCGCCTCCCGCTTGAATCGCCCCCCGGCGGCGAGGGTCACGTCGCCGCGCTGGAGCAGCGCGAGCGCGAGGTCGCTCCCGCCGGGCAGGAACACGTACCCCACGAGCTCCCGGCGCGGGTCCCGAACCTCCCGCGGGCCTTCGCCGACGAGCCACACGAGCTTGCCGCCGGCCAGGGCCCGGACGTCGGCCGCCGCCTCCGCCGCCCAGCAGGCGCCACGGGCCGGGGCCTCGACGCCGAGCAGGCGCACGCGGTCCGGCTTGCCGCCCGCCAGGCGCACGGCGAGCGTGTCGGCCGCGACGACCCCGGTCACGGTCGCGCGCCGGAGGAAGCCCCCGGCGGCCTCCGCGGGAGCGGCCGGGACGGCCAGCGCCCCGGTGAGCGCCGCAGCTGCGAGAAGGCGCGACCGGTGCATCCGACCTCCAGCATGCTCCCCGGCCGAGCGGCGCGAAACCCCCGTTTTGCGTACGTCACGGGCGGACGAGAGCCGTCCGGGAGAGCCGCGTCAGGCCCGGCGCGGGCGGCCGAGGCAGCTCGCGAGCGCCTCGTCGAGCGAGCGGATCGCCGGGGAGAGCTCGCCGCCGCCGGATTCGAGCAGCGCCGCCACGACCTCGCGCAGGAGCCCGAGCTGCGCCTGGTCGAGCTCGAGCGGGTCGGACACCCGGGTCGGCGCGACGGCGAGGAGCTCGGCGAGGGAGCCGACCGCGCCTTCCGACGGCCGCCCCGAGAACGCCTCGGAGGCCTCGACGATCGCGTTCGCCTCGCCCGCCGCGAGCGTGAGGTCGCGTGTCCCGACCCTGAGCGTCAGCGGTCCGCCTCGCCGCGCGAGCGTGCGCACCGGGCTCTCTTCGGCGGCCGCGCCCCGTCCCCTGCCCCCGCGCAGCCTCCCCGCCGGCGACGAGGCGGGACGACGCGTGCGCACCATGCTGGCGTCAACGCTCGAGCGTTGCGCGAAGGCGAGCGCAACAACCCGGGGTCAGACCCCGGCGTGTTGCGCGGTCCGCGCCTCTCGAGCCGGTCGGTGACCCCGGCGGGAGGCGAGCGCAACAACCCGGGGTCAGACCCCGGCGTGTTGCGCGGTCCGCGTCCTCGCAGGCGGCGGGCTGCGGACCAGCGAGGCGCTCGCGCCTCGCTGGCCGGCCGTCGAGCTCGGGACCGCGACGCTCCGCGTCCTCGCCGCGACGACGCCCAAGGCGATCCGGGCAGTGCACCTGACGCCGCCAGTACGCGAAACGCTCACGCTCGCCCGGGCCGACCCGGCCGGCCTGCCCGGCTGCGTGATCGCGACGTACGCGCCGCTGTCGCCGCGGCGAGCTAGCGGGGCCTTACGAGAGCGGATGATGGGACTCGAACCCACGACCTTCTGCATGGCAACGCTTTCTGAGGCGCCTGCGCGGACAACCGATCTTCCATGAATCGGGCCGCTTTGCAGGGATTCCTTCGGCTTCATAAGGCCCTACGAGTGCGGCCGGATGCGGTCTTCTGCGCATCTGTTGCTGAACCCACTGAATGGTTCTGTTGCTCGTTTCGCAAACGAGCAACGTTTTCGCACCTCCGGGTGCATATGCGTCTCCGCTCGTTGCTCTTCGATGTGGAGGTCCACGTGCTGAGCGTGGCGAAGCTGACGCTCGGCCAGGAGGCCTACTATGAGCAGCAGGTCGCCCGCGGTCTAGACGACTACTACGCCGGCCGCGGCGAATCGCCCGGCCTCTGGGCCGGGAGTGGATCCGCAGGCCTCGGTCTCGTCGGCGTCGTCGAGGACGGCGACCTCGGCACGTTGCTGCGCGGCGTCAGCCCAGCGGACGACTCGCGGTTGCGGGCGCCGGTGCGGGAGCGGACGATCACCGTGCGGACGCTCGATGTCGAGAGCGGCGAGTGGCGCGAGCAGCAGAAACGACTCGCCCCGGTCTCCGGATATGACCTCGTCTTCTCGTGCCCGAAGAGCGTCAGCCTGCTTCATGCGCTCACCGACGACGAGCAGGTGCGGCGGGAGGTGAGCGAGGCGCACGAGTCCTCGTGGCAGGCGGCGCTCGCCTACCTCGAGCGCGAAGCGTGCGTCGTCCGCCGCGGCAAGGGCGGCACGATGCGTGAGCGCGGCGAGGGCTTTGTCGCGGCCGCGTTCCGGCATCGCACCTCGCGCGCGCAGGATCCGCATCTGCACACGCACGTGATCGTCGCCAACATGGCGCGCGGCGAAGACGGCGAGTGGCGGGCGCTCGACGGCGAGGCGATCCTGAAGACCTACCGGCTCGCGGCCGGCTACCTCTACGAGGCCCGGCTCCGCCACGAGCTAAGCCACCGTCTCGGCCTCGAGTGGACGCAGCCGGTGAAGGGGATGGGCGAGCTCGTGCGTGTCCCGGAGGAGGCGATCCGCGTCTTCTCGACCCGGCGGCGGTCGCTGCTGGAGCACATGGAGGCGCTCGGGACCGAAGGCTTCGTGGCCGCCCGCGTCGCCGCGCTCGCGACCCGCGAGGCGAAGGAGCAGGTCGACCCGCCGCGGCTGCGCGAGGAGTGGCAGGCGCGTGCGGCCGAGCACGGGCTTGGCCGGCGCGAGGTTGAGGCGCTCGTCGTCGAGCGGCCGCGTCCGGGCGGTCGGATCGCGGTCGAACCGCTCGCCGCGTGTCTGCTCGGCCCGGAGGGGCTGACCGCGACGCAGACGACGTTCACCATGCCCGAGCTCGTCCGCGCGGTCGCCGGCTCGCTTCCCCAGGGCGCAACCGTCGACGAAGTGCTCGTCACGGCCGCTCAGCTCTCGCGCTTGCCCGGCATCGAGCCCCTCGAGCACGAACACGCAGCCGGCAGGCCGGCTCGGTTCACGACCCGCGAGCTGCTCGAGATCGAGCGTGCGGCGGTCGATCTCGCCGTCACCGGCCAGGGCAGGGACGCGCCACAGCCGGACCGCAGGACGCTGCTTCGGTCGCTGCTCCACGAGCGCGAGCTCAGCAACGAGCAGCGCCAGCTCGTCCTCGACGCCTCCTCAAGTCCCGACCGGGTCGTCTGCGTCGTCGGCGTCGCCGGCGCCGGCAAGACCACCGCACTGCGCACGCTCGCCGCCGCCCATCACGCAAGCGAGCTCACCGTGCTCGGCGCGGCCCCGAGCGGTCGCGCCGCCGACGAGCTCCAGACCGCGACCGGCATCCCCAGCAGCACCATGCACCGTCTGCTGCTCGACGCCCACCGCGAGGGCGGCCTCCCCCGGCGCTGCGTGCTGGTCGTCGACGAGGCCGGCATGGCGGAGACGCGCGTCCTCGCCCCGCTGCTCGAGCTCGTCGACCAGGCAGACGGGAAGGCGATCCTGATCGGCGACCCCGCCCAGCTACCCGCGGTCGGCGCCGGCGGGATCTACCCCGCGTTGTGCGACCGGCTCGGCGCGCTCGAGCTCCTCGACAACCGCCGCCAACACGACCCGCACGAACGAGACGCGCTCGCCCACCTGCGCCGCGGCGAGCCCGAGCCCTACCTCGCCCACGCCGCCCACCACGGCCGCCTCACAGTCGGCGACAACCCGACGGCGACCAAGCAGCGGCTGCTCGAGGACTGGTGGCAGACCGCCCAACACGACCTCCACGCGACCGTCATGCTCGCCCACCGGCGCGCCGACGTCCACGACCTCAACCAGGCCGCGCACACGCTCATGCTCCGCGCCGGCCGACTCGGCCCCGACGCCGTCGAGCTCGGCAGACACGAGTTCCGCGTCGGCGACCGCGTCCTCTGCCGCCACAACGACAGCCGCCTCGGCATCCGCAACGGCACCCGCGCCAGCATCATCGCCCTCGACCAGGAGAAGCTCACGCTCCGTGCCGACAACGGCGCCACCCGGCAGCTCCCGCCCGCCTACGCGGCCGAGCACCTCGAACACGGGTACGCGCTCACCGGCCACGCCGCCCAAGGCGCCACCGTCGACCGCGCCTACGTCCTGCTCCCTGACCAGGGCGCCGTCCAGGAGTGGGGCTACGTCGCCTGCACCCGCGCCCGCAGCGAGACCCGCCTCTACCTCACCGAACACGACACACTCGAGCGCGAGACACCCCTGCGCGACCCCGACCCGGCTGCCTCGCCGGAACGCGCCCTCCACGCCCTCCAACGCGCCGCGGCCGAGCCGCTCGCCCTCGACCAGACCGCAACCCGGCCCGATCTCCACGCGCGCCTCCACGCCCGCCGCCAGGAGCAGCTCGCCCAGCAGCGCGACCGCGCAGCCGTCCAGCTCGCCACCGCCCAGCGTGAACTCAACATGCTCGGCTGGTGGAGCCGCGGTCAACGACGCTCCGAACTCGAATGCGAGATCGCCCTCCGGCAGACCGCGCTCAGAGGCTTCGACAAGAAGCGTCAAGAACTGGCGCAGATGACGCCGCCTCGACCTCGGCGGATGCCGGAGCTCGGGCGCGACCACGACGAGACGTATCGTTCACTTCGGCCGGAACCGCCAAACAGGCCGGTCCTGCGCCACGACCCTCCCAGCCTCGGACTCGAGCTCTGACGTGCCGCGCTGGGTACCGCCCAGTCGGTGGCCAGGGTCGCACAGGATCGCGTCTGCGCAGGCAGCGAGATCCTCCGCCGGCACCGAGTTTCCGAACTCCTCGACCAGGGCGGGAAGAACTGGCTCAGGGCGGCGCTCATGGCCGCTCGGGTCCGCACGGACCTCGTCAGCTTGATCGGCGAGCTCTCAGCACCGGACCTCGATCTCGTCGCGGATCTCGCGCACCTTCTCGGACGGCTGTCCGGCGGGACGAGCTCGTCGAGGCACGCTCGGCCTCTACCGGTTTCAGCCAGCCGAGCGATCTGCGGCTACGACCTCGTGCTGACGCTGATCCCGTTCACGCGCGACCCGGAGCGCGACGCGCGCGTACTCGAAGCGCAGCGACTGACACCGCAGGAACGACTGCGCAACCTGCTCGTGCAGATCGAGCAGGAATGAGCCCAGTCCGCTTCGATCCGTACGCGACCCTGCGCGCGCTCGAGCAGGAACGGGTGGCCTACGTGATCATCGGCGGCCTCGCCCGCGTGCTCTAGGGCTCCGACGAGCTCACGCACGGAATCGACCTCACCCCCTCGCCGCGAGAGAAGAACCCGAGTGGCTCCAGGCTGCGCTCGACCGCCCCAACGCGCGCTCCGTCGACGGTCGCCTCACCTCGCCATGCTCGAGCCCGGCCGCGAGCCGGTGCTTGAGTTCGAAAGCGACGCCGGCGAGATCAAGATCGTGCTCGAATCGGCCGGCACCCGCGGCGACGACGACCTCCGCCGCCGCCGCCGCCGACCACGAACCGATCGGCGAAGGCCTCCGGCCCGCCTTCGCCGACACCGGCGACCTCGTTCCGCCAGCTGCCAGGGCTCGGCCGCGACAACGAGCCGGACCGCTCACTTCAGCCGGAACCGCCAGGCCGGCCAGTCCTGCACCGCGAGCCGCCGGGCGTCGACTCTGATCAGCGCTTGACTCTCGCTACGAAGATCGAGCGGTCGCGCAGGTCCGGCGCGGCGCGAAGACCGCGTCCAGTGTGAGCACGAGCCGGCCCCATCCTCGCGGCTGACGAGATCAAGATCGTGCTCGAACCAGCCGGCACCCGCGGCTACGACGACCTGCGTCGCCGCGCCGACCACCAGCCGATCGGCGAAGGCCTCCGCCCCGCCGTTCGCCCACCCCGGCGACCTTGGTCCGCATGCTCGACGCCCTCAGCCGCGAACACGACCGGGTCATGAGCGAAACCATGCACCGCGCGATCGACCTCGACCGTGGTTTCACTTGGGAGCGTTTGATGCCCGTCAACGTCGCTGATCGATCGTACATGGCGTCGATCCGGTGCGTCGTCAACAGGCTGAACAGGCGATAGTCACACGGTCGACGCCTCGCAGCACCCTCGCCGAGCCAGACCTCGACGAGGCCGACCAAGGCCGAGCGCCGACACACCCACGCCGGCCCACAAGCCCGAAGCTTCGCCGCGTCCGGCCTCGCAGTGGTCGTCGAGCAGGAGCGGCCTGATGCCAAGCGTTTGCTAAGCGAAGCTCCAGGATACTCCTACTACTGACGATGTTGTTAGGGCTTCTATTCCTCGTGGTCCTTGCGTGCGTGCTGGTTTCGGCGAGGAAAAGGCATGTGCGCAGCGGTCATGGCTTGCGTTGGTTCGTTGTGTGGACAGCCTGCGGGATTCTCGTGATGTTTGGCGCTGTTGCCATATTCTCGCTTGGCGTATTCGTGTTGCCATTCGCAGCAGCTTTCTTACTTTGGTTGGTGTGGCATTCGCCGCACCTCGAATCGCTGGGCTTTCTCTCTGGGGCAGGTCTCGTTCTCATGGGCGTTGGCATCGCTCATCTACGCGACATTCCGTGCTCGAGCTTGGCTGCCGTTAGATCGTGCAGCGGCTTCGACTCCGAGCCTTGGCTCGTGGCAGGTGGGAGCGCATTCTCGCTCGGAATCGCTGCTTATATTTTCTACGTCTTCTACCGCCATCGCCACGGCGTGAAGCCGGTGACATCCGCCGGTCATCAAGTCTAAACATAGCGGGCGAGACGTCGTAGCGTCTCGCCCGCTTTAGGACTTGATTGCGAGAGCCAGCCTCGATCGGCGGTCCGTCGCAGCATAGCCGGTTTGCGCTGCCTTACGCGTCAGCTAAGGTGCCGAGGCACCGATGTCTGCATGTATGTATTCGCTGGCACAGCCGTCGAACCATATGGAGTAATCGGGTCCGTAATTCCCGACATTGTCACCGTAGACCCCGCCGAGATCGGTGTAGACATACGTATCCCATGGCCAGCAGAAGGACCCATTTTGAAAGTTGACGTAGTGTTGATCAGAATATCCATTTGACAGTCCGCAGCCACCGCAATACCAAGTATGGCACTCATGGTATCCGTCACTTGCGCGATACCAACCGGTATTCTCGTCCTCATCTGTCTCCGGCCAGCAGTCGTAAATCTCGACGCCGGTGTATTCACCGTAATAGAACCAAGCAAGATCTCCTTCAACGTGAGTTAGACGAACGCCGACTGGATCGTCCGCATCGACCCATCCATGAGCAATTTCAAAGCCCGAGTCGAGGATGCGCTGAGCGCTCTGCGCTTCTCCGGCTCGCTTTAGTCGACTTCGCCGACGTAGATGGCTGCAACGTTCCCCGGCGCGGACTGGGCGGTGACTTGAGAAGGGCATCTCTCCTCGCCGATCGTTCCGTGTTGACAGGCGTACCGGTCTGGGTCACCGCTTCACAGGTAGTTGGGTCGACGATGAATATCGCGAGCTCGCGCCCGGGCGAGCCGTGCGGGATCCGGAAACTGCCAGAGAATCCGCATCCGCTTCGGCCATTCCGAGTGCTCGGAGTACCTCGTGTCTGTCCCCATACCGAGTTCGCAATGTCCGGATCCGGCGCTATGCCTGCCGGGGGTGTCGCACGCGATGCGCCAGCGTCGGACGTCGAGGCGCTCGCACCTGACGTCATCACAACGGTCGTGAAGGCAAGCGCGACGACTGCGAGCAACACTCCAAACGCGTCGAAGCGTCGAACGTTGAGGTCTGGGAGCGCCTTCAGAAGAGCCGAGCCTCCAGACCCGTGTGTTCCGAGCGCGCGATGACGTCGAGGACCGCCGCTCCTATGCCTTGAGAGGTGCTTCATGTGCTTGAGCCTCCTAGCGCGAACAATGATTCACGCCTCGTGCCGCTCGAAGCCGAGGAAGGATTCCAAGGATGATCACAATTGTCAAGGAATCTTGAAGTTATGATCGAAGCTCGGCGACGAACTCGCAGCAGTCGGCATGTGATCGTCGCGACAGCACTCTCGAGGCGACAAGCTGGCGGCCATGGCATCAGTTATGCGTCCATATGAGCGGAACGGCGCTCGGTCAGGGGACGCCTAGCTCGTCGAGCGGTGAACCATCATCGCAGACAACCGGGCCGTCGTTTCGCAATCGGTTCAGATACGTCGCCACCTCGCTCCGTCTGACATACCGGAGCAGCGCACACTCAATCCTCCGCGTGCGCCGATCGAGGAATGGGTCGCACGGCACCTGCCCATGCGCCCGTTCCGTGGGCCTGCACGTCAACCACGTTTGAACAGCGATGCTCAACGCGCCGTCGTCATAAATCCATCCCCTGCGTTCGAATCGCGCGCAGTACGTGTCGCGGATGTAGCGGCGGAGGCCTTCTTCGGTGCTGGCGCTACGTACCTCCGCATGCTCGAGCAGACGCTTGACGCAGCGCTCGATCCTCGCGGCTCCAGCCGACTCTCCATGGCCTGAAGGCGCCGTTTCACGCTCTTGGTCACTGCTCGATCCACACCCGCTCAATACGACAGCGGCGAGCACGACAGCCAAGCATGAACGCACCTAGGAAACTGTATAAGACTGAACTCCAACTCAAACGGAGACGACAACCGACAACGTCGACTGCTGTGACGTCAACGGGCGCGTTCATGGCTGGAGGGGCAGGATCAGTGTCGGGCGCGCGAGTCAAAGGACGGCTTACGGCGGGCATCTTTCGCCATCACCACCGTATTCGTCAGCGTTCGATCGACATTCCGCGGTAGAGTCCGTGCTCGAGCTCGATCAGGCGTCGCATCATCATCAGGTTTGGGATGTCCTGCTCGCGGCCGAGGGCGCTTAGCATGCGCGCGAGGTCGCCGGGGGAGGCGACTGACGGCCGGAAGCCGTGGCCGAGCGGCTGGCGTTCGGCCGCGCGGCGGAGGTCGTCGTAGCCGCGCGTCCCTTCCGGGAAAGGGACGACTTTCACCTCGCCGTGGTCTGTCCGGAGCTCGACGACGGGGTCGCGGGTGTAGTCGTTGGTCTGCACGTTCGGCTCGCTTCCGTCGGGGCGGCGGGCGTTGATCGCGTCGAGAGCGAGGTCGAGCCGGCGGAGGTTCTCCTCCCTCGGGGACGGAGTGAGGTCGACGCCGTGGGTGATCTCGTCGGCGCCGACGATCACTCGCGCGAACGCGCCGATCAGGACGTACGTGACGCGCTCCTGCTCGAGCGCGGCCAGGATCGCGTACGGGTCGAACCGAGCCTGGCTGCGCGGCCGGGCCATCAGTCGTTGTTGCCGGGCTCGCCGAGCAAGGCGAGCACGCGCTCTTGCGGGGTGAGCTCGAGTTTGTCGCTCAGGCGGGCTTCGGCGACTTCGTCCGGTTCGTATCGGACGAGCGAGACGTCGAAGCCGCAGCTGCGGAGCAGTCGCCGGACGGTATCGAAGCCCGGCTCGACTGCGCCGCGTTCCCAGCGGGCGATCGACTGCCGGGGAACGCCGATCCGTTGCGCGAGCCGGTCCTGGGACAGGCCAGCCTGCAGGCGCGCTTCGCGTATGACCTCGCCGCTCCTCACTGATCGAAGTCTATCCGGCGCACCGGTCGCGTTCTGTCCGATGCATCGCATATGCTTCCGTGTCCGTCATGGGTGCGCACGGGTCTTTGCCGGCCTTCCTCACCGTCGACGAGCTCGCCGGCGTCCTCCGCTGCCAGCCCGAGAAGGTCTACCGGCTCGCCGCCCGCGGCGAGCTTCCGTCCTACAAGGTCGAAGGGCGGCGCCTCTTCGCCGAGGCCGAGGTCGTCCGCTGGCTTGAGGGCCAGCGTCACGGCGTAGGGTCGAACCTCTTCGAGCGACGGTGACGCGAAGGAGGCAGCGATGACCTGGATCCGCCCATACCACACCGACAAAGGGGAGCGCCGCTACGACGTCCGCTACCGCGACGTCGACGGGCGCGAGCGCTCCCGCACGTTCTCCGTCCACAAGGACGCGCAGGCGTTCAAGCTCGACGTCGACCGTAGGCGCCAGGCAGGCGGTCTCTACCAGGCGGCACCCGAAACGTTTCGCGAGGTCAGTCAGGCCTGGCTCGAGCGGTTCGTGATCGGCGCCGCCGGCCGCGTCCGTCCGCGACCGAAGACGATTCGAGTCGCGGAGGACTGTCTCCGCTATCTCGCGCCGCTCGCCGATCTTCCGTCGAGCGAATGAGGCGAGCGCATGTCGAGGACCTGCTCGCGAATGTCGCGACGCACGCGCCGCGGCGTGCCGAGATGGCGCTCTCGCTGCTCAAGCGGATCCTGCGAGCTGCAGAGGATCGCGGCCAGCAGGTCGATCGCGCGATCTACGGCATCCGCATCGCCAAGGCCGATGAGCGCGAGCCCCGCTTCCTCACCTGGGAAGAGGCCGAGGAGCTCGAGTCGTGGATGCCGGAGCAGATCCGGCGCATCGTCCCGATCGCGATCCTCACCTTGCTGCGCCGGAGCGAGATCCTCGGCCTCCGCGACGACGACGTCGACTTCGCGAGCGGCTCGATCGCCGCCTTCACCCAACGCCAGGACGGCGAGCACGTCAAGACGAAGACGCGCGCCGGACGCCGCACGGTCGACGTCGGCCCGCGTGCGCTCGCGCTTCTCCGGGAGCAGCAGCTCGCCCGGTCACCTCATGCCGACGGCTACCTCTTCCCCGCGCCCGAAGGCGGGCCGTTCGACGCCGACAACTTCTACAGCCGGATCTTCAAGCCCGCCGCGTGCCATGCCGGGATCCCCGAGCTGACCTTCCACGACCTCCGCCACACCGGCGCATCGCTCATGATCGCGGCCGGCTGCCACGTGAAGGTGATCGCCGACCGGATGGGCCACTCCGACGGCGGCACGCTCGTCCTACGCCGCTACGGCCACCTGTACAAGGGCGCCGGACGCCAGGCGGCGATCGAGCTCGAATCGCACGTTTTCGGCGGGCCCAAGAATCCTGCTGCTGAATGGATGCTGAATGACACGCAGCACTGATGCCGCCTCAGCGAACAGAAAAGCCCTGTTTCCAGGGCTTTCAACGAAGCGGATGATGGGACTCGAACCCACGACCTTCTGCATGGCAAGCAGACGCTCTAGCCAACTGAGCTACATCCGCGCGGCCCGCATTCTAGCCCACGCGGGCGCCCGCGCCTCCGGCCCCCGGGTCGGCGGGCGGGCGGCCTGCGACCGGTCGCCGCGCGGCGGCGAGGCCCTGTCCGGCCCGGACCCCGGCTGGCCGATTTCCGTAGAAACCCGCACCGTTGACGGGTGTCGACGCCGTAGCCGGGCGCACGCAGACCGTTCAGGCTTGGTCAGATGAACGGGACCGCGCTCGTGGTGGACGACGATCCCTCCTGCCGGCTCGTCACGCGGGCGATGCTGGAGCGCGACGGGTATCGCGTGCTGACGGCGGCGGACGGCGCGGAGGCGCTCGCGCTCGCGGCGGACGAGCCCGAGATCGGCGTCGTCGTCACCGACAGCGTGCTCACGGACACCGGGGGACGGGAGCTCGCGTCCCGCCTCCGGCGCGTCCTCCCCCGCGCAGCGATCGTGCTCACGTCCGGCGACCACGACCCGCGCGGCACGCGTGACTTCCTCGCGAAGCCGTTCGAGGCCCGGCACCTGCACGCCCTGATCGAGTCGGCGCTGAGGCGCTGAGGGAATTCATCGCACGGCGGATTGCGCCCGGCCGCGCGGTCCGCATAGCCTCGGCCGTCGATCCGGAAAGGAGACATCCATGGTGGTACGAGCAAGGAGCGTTCTCGCGGCCGGGGTCTGTGCGCTCGCCGTCGCGGGTCTGGGTTCGGGCGCGGCGTTCGCCGGCGAGGTGAAGGGGCCTCCCGGCAGCCCCGCGACAGCCGTGCCAGGCGGCAACCCCAACTCGACCGGCGCCCTCGACCACGCCAACTCCATCTGCGCGGCCAACGGGCTGAACGACTACGACACGCTCGAGGGACAGAACGACTTCCACGTGCAGAGCTACGGCATCGACGTCTCGGGAAGGGCGCCTTCCGAGCCCGCCGATCCCCACGTGTTCAACCCCGGCGACGCCTGCCGGGGCGGGAGCGGCGAGCGGTAGGCCGCGCGGCGAACCGGCCCCGACGGCCCGTCGTCGGGGCCGCTCGCCGGCCCTCGCGCCGCTCAGGCGGCGCAGCCGGCGTCGGCGTGCGGGGCGACGGCGAGCAGCCAGTAGCTCCCGAGCGGCCGCACGGTCCAGCCGACCGACGCGAACTGGTCGGCCGACGGCGCGTCGGCGGCGACGCTCACGACGACGTAGAAGACGCCGTCGCGGTAGGCCTGCGGCAGCGCGTCGAGCGCCGGCAGGTAGGAGACGCGCCGGTCGAGGTCGCGGCCCCAGAGCACGAACGACGGCTCGTCGCCGCCGACGATCGCCCCGACGCAGGCGTCTCGCGGCACGAGCCGCTCGTACTCGCCGAGCGCCTGCTGCACCTGCGGCTGCCACGTCCAGCCGAGCGCCTGCGCCTGCGTGAACCGCCACGGGCGCGCCTCGAACGGCTTCGTACGGTCGTCGCGCAGCGTCACGAACGCGACCGCGCCGGCGGCGGCGAGCAGAGCCGCGCTCGCGGCGGCGCCGCGGAAGAAGAGCGCGACGAGCGGCGCCACGAGCACGGCGGCCACGAGCTCGAAGCGGGTCAGGAACGGGTTGTACTCCGACTCGAGCGTGAGCAGGACGAGGAACGACGGCAGCGCGAGCGCGAGCGCGAGCCGCCGCAGGTCGGCGCGCCCGCGGACGTACGCGGCCGGGACCCAGAGGGCGGCCCCGAGCAGCAGCACCGCGCCGAGCGGCCCGAACGCCCCGTAGTCCTCGTTCGCGCTGCGGTTCATGTCGCCCGCGAACGAGAAGGCGGCGCCCGCCCCGCGCACGAGCGCAGGGGCGGCGAGCGGCAGGGCGACCGCGGCGCCGGCGAGCGCCGCCCGCCGCGCCCCGCCGCCGCCGCGGAACGCGGCCGCGCCCGCCGCGGCGCCGGCGGCGCCGCCGAGCGCTGCGAGCGCGACGCCGAGCGCGTCGGACACCGACGAGAGGTCGAGCATCCGGTAGAGCACGTGCAGCCCCACGCGGAGGCTGCCCGGGAACGACGGCCCGGTCGTGTGCTGGTGCCGGGAGACGCCGTAGCCGAGCACGTGCCCCGTGTGCGCGACGTCGAGCACGTAGCCCCACATGCCGACGGCGGCGAACGCGACGGCGGCGGCGCCCGCGACGCGCACCGCGACCCGGCGCCCGCGCGCCGCCGCGAGCAGCGCGAGCGCCGGCCAGACGAGCGCGGTCGTCAGCTTCGCCCCCAGCCCGAGCCCGGCGGCGGCCCCCGCGAGCGCCCACTCCCCGCCGGCCGGGCCGAGCGCGAGGCAGGCGGCCGCGGCGACGAGGGACGCGGCGACGAGGTCGTTCTGCGCCGTCGTCGCCTCGAGCGCGACGAGCGAGAAGGTGGCGAGCACGCACGCGCTCCCCGCTGACGCGCGCACGCCGAACCCGAGCCGCCGCGCCGCGCCGTAGACGGCGACGAGCGCCGCGAGCTGCGCGACGTACTGCGGGAACGCGTACAGCGCGTCCGTCCCGGTCGCGGCGAACAGGAACAGGTTCTCCTGCTCGGCCAGCGGCTGGTACTCGTTGAGCCGGTCGCTGGGCGCGTTCGCGACCCACTCGATCCCGCCGTGCTGCGCCCACGCCGCCGCCCGCGCGAGGTGGTAGGTGAGCGAGTCCCAGTTGTTCGGCGGGACGGTGAGCGCGAGCAGGAGCTCGTAGCCGAGCACGCACGCGAGCAGCGCGAGCGCGCCCAGCGTGAGCGGGTCCCTCGCCGCCGCGCGCACGGCCGGCGCCGGCGCCGGGAGGCCCGGCCGGCCGCGGGCCCACCACGCCGCAGCCGCCGCGCCCGCGAGGACGGCCTCCGCCGCCGCGAGCCATCCGGCGCGCACCGCGTGGACGGGAGAGAGGGCGAGCGTGACGAGCCCCTCCTCGCCGACGAGCGCGAGGTAGGCGGCGAGGAGCGCGGAGACGAGGCTCGGCAGGCGCAGGCTCGCCGCGGCGAGGAGCGCCGCGGCGACCGCGAGCACCATCACGGCGGCCCCGGTCAGGCGGCGTCCAGGGCCTCGTTCACGAGCCGGTCGGCGAGCTCGTTGCGGTCGCGGCGGACGTGCCGGTACGAGACGCGCTCGAGGCGTCGCGCGAGCCGCGCCGCCTCGAGCGAGAGCTCGCGCAGGGCCTCGTTCCTCACGCGGTACTCCCCGCGCATCTGCTTGACGAGCAGCTCCGAGTCGGAGACGACGTCGACCTCCGAGACCGACAGCTCGAGCGCCTTCGCGAGCCCGGCGACGAGCCCCCGGTACTCGGCGACGTTGTTCGTGGCAACGCCGATCGTCTCCCCGTGCGCGGCGAGCACGGTGCCGTCCGCGCCCTCGAGCACGTAGGCGAACGCGGCGGGGCCGGGGTTGCCGCGGGCGCCGCCGTCGGTGTGGAGGATGGCCTTCACAGGAGCGGGTAGACATCGAACGCCGGCTCCTCGTACGGATGCGCGGCGCGGAGCGCCGCGACGACCTCGTCCTGCAGCTCGGCCGGGAACACCGTCTCGAGCCGGAGCTCCGCCACCCGCTCCTCCTCCCCCACCTCGCCGATCGCCGGGCTCGCGCCCGGGAGCGCGCGGAACGTCCCCGTCCCGGACGCATACCACGAGCAGCGCTCGTACGCGCCGATCCGGCCCGCGCCCGCGGCGAAGAGCGCGTCGCGGACCGCGTCGAGCGCCTCCTCCGGCACGAAGACGACGAGCTTGCGGTTCACCCGGCGAGCCTAGCCACCGGGCCGGCGCCCGGCGCGGCGCGAACGCGGGCCCGCGCCCGCTGCAGCGTTCCCGCGACGCGGTTCGGTACTTCCGGGTACGCGAGTGAGGCGGACCCGCGGATGCGCCCCCGGCGCGCCTCTGGAAGCGTGACCGGAGCAGATGTCCGCACATCTGGCCAACCGGTCGGCCGGGTCTCCGAGCGCGTCCTTCGATCGCTCGCTGCCGGTGCCGCTCTACTACCAGCTCAAGGAGTGGCTCTCGCGCCGGATCCTCTCCGGGGAGCTCGCGCCGGGGCAGCGACTCGCCGGCGAGCTCGAGCTCTCCCACGAGCTCCACGTCAGCCGCGGCGTCGTGCGGCAGGCGCTCGGCGAGCTGTGCCAGGAAGGGCTGCTCGCCCGCGAGCGCGGGCGCGGCACCTTCGTCGCCGCCCCCAAGACCGCCGAGGGGCTGATCAGCGGTGCGAGCGGGCTCGCCGACGACGCGCGTCTTCGCGGGCAGCGGCTCGAGAGCACGGTGCTCGTGCTGCGCGAGCGCCCGGCCGACCCGGCCGCCGCACGCAGCCTCGAGCTCGAGCCGGGAGCCCGCGTCGTCGAGCTCGGCCGGCTGCGCTCCCTGGACGGCCTCCCTCACGTGCTCGTCACCTCGCTCCTGCCCGCGGCCCTCGTGCCCGGGCTCGCCGACCGCGACCTCGGCGGCACCGAGTCGCTCTACCGCGTGCTCCGCGAGGAGTACGGGCTGCCGGTCGTGTCGAGCGTGCGCCGCGTCGAGGCCGCCGTCGCCGACGCCCGGCAGGCGCACCTGCTGCGGATCCGGCGCGGCGACCCGCTGCTCGTCCTGCGCTCGACCGCCTACACCACCGGGCACCGCCCCGTCGAGTGGTTCGTCGCGAGCCACCGCGGCGACCGCATCGTCTTCGAGGTCGAGGTCGGAAGCGTCACGAACGCGCCGGCGCGGCCCGAGCCGGTCCGGCCCGGGGGCCGCGCATGAGCGAGCTCCTCGCCGGAGTGGACGTCGGCACGCAGAGCGTGAAGGCCGGCCTCTTCAGCCCCGCCGGGCGGTGCGTCGCCGAGAGCGCCGTGCCGCTCGCGCTCGAGCGGCGCGGCGCCGGCGACGTCGAGCAGGACCCGGAGAGCTTCGTCGCCGCCGCGCAGCAGGCGATCGCCGCCTGCGCGGCGCGCGCGGGCCGGCCGGCCGGCGCCGTCGCCGCCGTCGCGGTCGCCGGGCAGATGGCCGGCGTCCTCGGCGTCGGCGCCGACGGCCGCGCCGTCACCCCGTACGACTCCTGGCTCGACTCCCGCTGCAGCGCCGAGCTGGCCGAGCTCGCCGAGCGGATCGGGGACGAGGTCGTGGAGCGCACCGGCTGCCCGCCGATGGTCGCGCACGCGCCCAAGATCGTCTGGTGGCGGCGGCGCCGCCCGGAGGTCTACGAGCGGGTGGCGAAGTGGGTGGTCCCGAGCGCCTACGTGGCGGGCCGCTTCTGCGGGCTGCCGGGGCGGGACGCCTACGTGGACTGGACGCACCTCCACTTCACGGGCCTCGCCGAGGCCGCGACCTCGACGTGGTCGCCGTTCCTCGCCGGGGAGGTCGGCGTCGACCTCTCGCTGCTGCCCCGGATCGTCGCCCCCACCGAGACGGTCGGCGAGCTGACGCCGGAGGCTGCGGCCGCGTGCGGGCTGCGCCCGGGGACGCCCGTGGCGGCCGGGCTCGGCGACACCGCAGCCGGCGCGCTCGGCGCCGGGCTCGTCGCGCCCGGGCAGCTCCTCGACACGGCCGGCACCGCGGCCGTCCTCGGCCTCTCGGCGTCCGACTACCGGCCCGACGCCTCGCGCACGCTCGTCTCGATGCGCGGCGCGCTGCCCGACCAGTGGGTCGCGCTCTCCTACCTCGCCGGCGGCAGCCTCGTCACCTGGCTCCCGCAGGCGCTCGCGGGCGGCGGCGGCGGCGAGGGCACGCTGGCCGCGCTCCTCGGCGAGGCGGGCTCCGCGCTCTCCCCCCGGCGCGCGGGCCGGCCGCTCTTCGTCCCCCACCTCGGCGGCCGCATCCTGCCGCCCGCGGCGAAGGCGCGCGGCGCCTGGGTCGGGGTCGACTTCTCGCACACGCGCGGCGACCTCGCGCGGGCGGTGCTCGAGAGCGTCGCGTTCGAGTACGCGGGGTTCCTCGAGCGCGCGCTCGAGCTCTTCCCCGACCCGGCGCCGCGCGAGGTGCGCGTGATCGGCGGCGGGCAGGCCGACGCGCTCTGGAACCGCATCAAGGCCTCCGTCCTCGGGCTCCCCTACCTGCGGCTCGCCCGCACGAGCTTCGGCTGCTTCGGCGCCGCGCTCGTCGCCGGCGCCGCCGCCGGCCTCGTCGACGACCTCGGCGCCGCCGCCCTGGCCGCGACGCCCGTCGCCGAGCGGTACGAGCCCGACCCGGCGCTGCACGCCGTCTACGCGGAGCGCCTCGCGGAGTACCGCGAGACGGCCGCCGTCCTCGTCCACGAGGCGGTGCCCGCATGACGCCGTTCCGGCTGGCCGTGGTCGGCGCGGGACGCGCCGGGATGCTCCACGCGGCGAACGTCCGTCGTTGGCTGGCCGGCGCCGAGCTCGCCTGCGTCGTCGAGCCGGACGCGGCGCGCGCCCGGCAGGCGGCCGCGGAGCTCGAGGTGCCCGCGCTCCCGAGCCTCGAGGACGCGCTCCGGCGCGGAGGGATCGACGGCGTCGTCGTGACCACGCCGACGTTCACCCACGCCGAGCTCACGCTGCTCGCGGCCGGCGCCGGCGTCCACGTCTTCTGCGAGAAGCCGATGGCGCTGACGGTCGAGGAGTGCGACCGCATGATCGCGGCGGTCGAGGACGCCGGGGTCGTGCTCCAGGTCGGCTTCGTCCGCCGCTTCCAGCCCGAGTTCGTCGAGGCGCGGCGCCGGATCGAGGCCGGCGACGTCGGCGAGCCGATGCTCGTGAAGTCGCTCACCCGCGGGCCCGGCCTGCCGCCGCCGTGGGCGCACGACCCGCGCCTCTCGAACGGGCTGCTGGCCGAGGTCTGCAGCCACGACTTCGACTCGTGCCGCTGGCTCGCGGGCTCCGAGATCGTCCGCGTCTACGCCGAGACGGCGAACTTCAAGGGCGAGGAGCGCGGCGTCCGCGCCGCCGGCTTCTACGACAACGCGGTCGTCGCGCTCCGCTTCGCGAGCGGGGCGCTCGGCGCGATCGACGGCACCTGCCCCGCCGACTTCGGCTACGACGCGCGCGTCGAGGTGCTCGGCTCCGAGGGGCTGCTCGTCGTCGGGCAGCTTCCGGCGCTGGCGCTGCTCGAGGCGCGCGCCCGCGGCGCGGGCACGGTGCCCACCTGGTCTTCGTGGCCGCAGCGCTTCGAGCAGGGCTACCGCGAGGAGCTGCGGGCGTTCGTGGAGGCGGCGCGCACCGGCTCGCCGCCGGCGGCGGGCGGCGCCGACGGCCGGGCGGCGGTGGCGGCGGTGCGGGCGGCCAACCGCTCCTTCCTCGAGGAGCGGCCCGTGCAGGTCGGAAGCGAGGTTCCCGCCTGATGCGCGCTCTCGCCTACCGCGGCCCGGGCAGGCTCGTCCTCGAGGAGCGGCCGGTTCCGTCGCCTGGCGCCGGCGAGGCGGTCGTCCGGGTCGGCGCGTGCGCGATCTGCGGCACCGACCTGCGCATCGCGGCCGGCGGCCACCGCGCGTACGCGGACGGGAGCGGCCGCGTCCCCGGCCACGAGCTCACGGGCACCGTGGCCGCGGTGGGCGAGGGCGCCGGGCTGCGCGAGGGGGCGGTGGTCTTCGTGGCGCCGAACTTCGGCTGCGGACGCTGCCGCGCGTGCGGTCGCGGCGACGTCAACCTCTGCGAGCACACCCGGGCGCTCGGGATCACCGAGGACGGCGGCTTCGCCGACTACGCGCTGCTGGCGCGCGAGCTCGTCGCCCAGGGCAACGTCTTCCCGGTCGCTCCGGGCGCCGACCCGGCCGCGGTCGCGCTCGTCGAGCCGCTCGCCTGCGTGCTGCGCGGCTCCCGCGCCTGCCGGATCGGCGAGGGGGACGTCGTGCTCGTCCTCGGCGCCGGCCCGATCGGGCTCCTCCATGCCGCCGTGGCGCGCGACGCCGGCGCCGCCGCGGTCGTCGTCGGCGAGCCGAACGCCGAGCGGCGCCGGCGCGCCCTCGGCTGGGGCGCGACCGCAGCGTGCGGCGCCGACCCCGAGGAGCTGCGCGCGGAGCTCGCCGCGACCGGCGCGCCGCGCGGGGCCGACGCGGTCGTCGTGGCGACGCCGGCGGCGGCCGCCCAGCGGGCGGCCCTCGAGCTGGCGGCCCCGGGCGGGCGCGTGAACCTGTTCGCCGGCCTGCCGCGCGGCGCCTCGACCGTCGAGCTCGACACGAACCTCGTCCACTACCGCGAGCTCGTCGTGACCGGCACCACCGCCAGCACGAACGCGGACTGCCGCGACGCGCTCGCCCTCGTCCTCGGCGGCCGGATCGACACCGCCGCCCTCGTCGACGCGCGCTTCGGCCTCGACGCGGCGGCCGCCGCCTTCGCCCTCGCCGCGTCGGGGCGCGCGCTCAAGGTGGTGATCGAGCCGTGACGGCGACGCGCGTGGCGCCGTTCGCGCTCGCGCTCGACCTCGAGTCGGGCGCGCTCGGCGGGCACACGAGCCGCGTCGAGCGGCGGGTCTCGGACCTGCGCGGCGCCTTCGCCGACGGCGACGCGCTCGAGGCGCTCGTCGCCGCCGGCGACCCCGTCGTCTACGAGGTGGAGCAGCGCGACGTCCCGGAGGAGCCGGGCCAGCTCGTCTGCTGCACGACCGTCGTCCGGCCCGGGACGGTCGGCGACGAGTTCTTCATGACGAAGGGCCATTACCACGCGGAGCGCGAGACGGGCGAGGTCTACCTCGGGCTCGCCGGCCGCGGCTGCCTGCTGCTCGAGCGCGACGGCGAGACGGCCGAGCTCCCGCTCGAGCGCGGCACGCTCGCGTACGTCCCGCCCGGCTTCGCGCACCGCACGGTCAACACGGGCGACGGGCCCCTCGCCTTCCTCGCCGTCTACCCGGGCCAGGCCGGGCACGACTACGCGGCGGTCGAGCGCACCGGCTTCGCGCGGCGCGTGCTGCGCGGGCCCGCCGGCCCGACCGTCGTGCCGAGGGAGGCCCCGTGAGCGACGCCGCCACCGCCCTCCGGGCGCGGCGGCGCCCGCTCGGCGAGTGCGTGGTGGTCGTCACGCCGCGCTCGTTCGGCGCCGGCGAGCCCTCGCTCCGCTCCGAGCTCGAGCGCGCGGTGTCGGAGGTCCGCTACCGGCCCGGGCCGCTCGCCGCCGCCGCGCTGGCGGAGGCGGTCGCCGACGCGGACGGGCTGCTCGCCGGGCTCGACGAGGTGAGCGAGGAGGTCTTCCGGCGCGCGCCGCGGCTGCGCGTGGTCGCCCGCTACGGCGTCGGCGTCGACCGGGTCGACCTCGAGGCGGCCCGCCGGCACGGCGTCGCCGTCACCGTCACGCCCGGCGCGAACGCGAACGCCGTCGCCGAGCTCGCGGTCGCGCTCGTGCTCGCCCTCGCGCGCCCGCTCGTGACGGGACGCGAGCGCGTCCGCGGCGGCGAGTGGCCCGCCCTCTCCGGCTTCGAGGTGGCCGGACGCACGCTCGGCCTCCTCGGCGCGGGCCGCATCGGCTCGCTCGTGGCCGCGAAGGCCGCCGCGCTCGGCATGCGCGTCGTCGCGCACGACCCCTTCGTCGAGCGCGCGCCGGCCGAGCTGGTCGGCCTCGACGCGCTCGCCGCCGAGTCCGACTTCCTCTCCCTGCACGCGCCGCTCACCGACGCGACGCGCGGCATCGTCGGGCGCGACCTGCTCGCGCGCATGAAGGAGGGCGCCGCGCTCGTGAACACCGCCCGCGGCGAGCTCGTCGACGAGGCGGCGCTGCTGTGGGCCCTGGACCACGGGCCGCTGCGCGCCGCGGCGCTCGACGTGCTCGCCGAGGAGCCGCCGCCGCCCGGGCATCCGCTGCTCGCCCGCGACGACGTGCTCGTGACGCCGCACATGGGCCCGCACACCGCCGAGGCGACCTCCGCGATGGGCCGGACGGCGCTCGCCGACCTGCTGGCCGTCCTCTCCGGCCGCCCCCCGAGGTTCCCGGCATGAGCGCGCGCGCCGTCGCCGCCGCCGCGCTCCCCGCCGCGCCGCGCCCGGGAGGCCGGGGATGAGCGCCGTGCGCGTCGCCACCAGGCGCTTCTCGTTCGTGGGGGTGACCACGGGCGGCTCGGCGATCGTGCGCGTCTTCCCGGCCTGGGCCGAGCGGCTGGGCCTCGGCGAGGTGGCGCTCACGGGCCACGACCTGCCGATCCACGCCGAGCCGGAGCGCTACCGCGCGCTCGTGGCCGCCTTGAAGGCCGACCCGCTCGACGTGGGCGCGCTCGTGACCACGCACAAGCTCGACCTCTACCGCGCCTGCCGCGACCTCTTCGACTGGGTCGACCCCTACGCGGAGCTCCTGGGGGAGGTCTCGTGCCTCTCGAAGCGCGACGGGGCCTTCCGGGCCCACGCGAAGGACCCGATCTCGTCGGGACGGGCGCTCGACGAGCTCGTGCCGCCGGGGCACTGGCGCGAGACGGGCGCGGAGGCGCTCCTCTTCGGAGCCGGCGGCTCGAACCTCGCCGTCACCGTCCACCTGCTCGGCACGCGGCCGCCCGACGACCGTCCCTCGCGGATCGTGGTCGTGAACCGCAGCCCGGAGCGGCTCGTCTCGATGCGCGCCGTCCACGAGCGTCTCGGAAGCGGCGTCGAGGTCGCCTACGTCCAGAACTCCGACCCGCGCGAGAACGACCGCCTGCTCGCGGCCGCCCCGCCCGGCTCGCTCGTCGTCAACGGCACCGGCATGGGGAAGGACACGCCGGGCAGCCCGATCACCGACGACGCCGCCTTCCCCGAGCGGGCGCTCGTGTGGGAGCTGAACTACCGCGGGGAGCTCGGCTTCCTGCACCAGGCCAACCGCCAGCGCGCCGCGCGCGACCTCGTCGTGCACGACGGCTGGCGCTACTTCATCCACGGCTGGACCGCCGTGATCGAGGAGGTCTTCGACGTCGCGATCGGCGGCGCGCTCCTCGACGAGCTTTCGGAGATCGCCCTCCGCGTGCGCGGGGGGCGAGAAGGAAAGGGTGCCCGATGAAGATCGGAATCGACAGCTACTGCTTCCACCGGTACTTCGGCGAGGTCTACCCCGGCCTGCAGGAGGACCCCGGCGTCCGGTGGCGGATGGAACGCGAGTTCCTCGACTTCGCCTTCGCCCAGCACGTCGACGAGGTGGCGCTCGAGAGCTGCTTCTTCGACGCGCTCGACGACGGGCTGTGCGCGGAGATCCGCGCGCAGCTCGACGAGGAGGGCGTCGACCGCGTCCTCGGCTGGGGCCATCCCGAGGGGCTCCACGGCGGCACGAGCCGCGAGGCCCTCGCCGAGCTCCTCCGCCACCTGCCTCAGGTGCGCAAGCTGGGCGCCACCCGCATGCGCATCACCGCGGCGAGCATGAACTACGCCAAGGCGCCGCGGGAGGAGCTGATCGGGAGGGTCGTGCCGATGCTGCGGGAGGCGGCGGCGGCCGCCGCCGGGCACGACGTCGTGCTCGCGCTCGAGAACCACATCGACTTCACCTCCGCGGAGATCCTGCGGATCGTCGGCGAGGTCGCCTCCGACCACCTGAAGGTCAACTTCGACACCGGCAACACGATCCGCCTCTACGAGGACCCCGTCGAGGCGGCCGCGCGCCTCGCGCCGTACACGGTCTCGACCCACACGAAGGACATCACCGTGCCGCCCAAGGGCGGCAGCCCCGCCGACAACTTCACGTGGTGGCCGTCCTGCCCCGTCGGCGAGGGCCTGATCGACGTCCCGCGCGTCGTCGAGGCGCTCGGCGGCGGCGGCTTCGACGGCTGCCTGAGCGTCGAGATCGACCTCGTCGCACCGCAGTTCGCCGACCTGAGCGAGGAGCAGATCGTCGCCAAGAGCGTCGCCTACCTCCGCTCGATCGTCCCCGCCGCCACCGCCGCCTGAGGAGGAGAGATGACGCTCGAGAGAACTCCCCCGGACGAGCGCGAGCCGCTCCGCTTCGGCCTCCTCGGCTACGGGTTCATGGGCAGGGCGCACACGAACGCGCTGCGCACCATCCCCTACGTCTTCTGGCCCTCGGCCGCCCGGCCCGAGCTCGCCGCGATCTGCGGCCGCACCGAGGCCGCCGTCCGCGAGGCGGCGACGCGCTTCGGCTACGCCTCCTACACGACCGACTGGCGCGAGCTCGTCGCCGACGAGAGCGTGGACGTGGTCGACAACGTGACGCCCGACGCGATGCACGTCGAGCCCACGCTCGCCGCGATCGAGCGCGGCAAGCACGTCGTCGTCGAGAAGCCGCTCGCGGGCAACGCGCCGGACGCGATCCGGCTGTGGGAGGCAGCGGAGGCCGCGGGGGTCAAGCACCTCACGTGCTTCAACTACCGCTTCTTCCCCGCCGTGCGGCTCGCGTGGGAGCTCGTCCACGGGGGCGAGCTCGGCGAGCTCCACCAGGCGCGCTTCCGCTACTCGCAGGAGTGGCGCACCGACCCGCGGGCGGAGCTGCCCTCGGCCGCCGGCGCGCTCGACATCATCGCCTGCCACGCGGTCGACCAGGCGCGCTTCCTCTGCGGCGAGATCGCCGCCGTGTCCGCCGCGCTGACGAGCATCGCGCCGGAGCGGGTGTACCGCGGCGGGCCTGCCGACCCGACCGACACCGTGACGATGCTCGCGCGGCTCGAGTGCGGGGCCGCGGCGACCATCGACGCCTCGCTCGTCTCGCCGGGGCGGCGCAACCACCTCGCGTGGGAGCTGAACGGCTCCCGGGGGAGCGTCGCCTGGAACCTCGAGGAGCCGAACGTGCTGCGCGTCTACCGGCGGGGCGCCGGCCGGACGGCCGGCTTCGCCGACGTGATCGCCTGCGAGGCGGACCACCCGCTGGCGGCCCCGTGGTGGCCGTCGGCCCACGTGCTCGGCTGGGAGCACGGCCACGTCAACATGCTCGCCCACTTCGTCGAGGCGGTCGCGAGCGGCACGCCGGTCGAGCCGTTCGGAGCCACGTTCTTCGACGGCATGCGCGCGGCTCAGGTCGCGGACGCGGCGCGCGAGGCCGCGGCGGCCGGCCGCGAGGTCGCCGTCCCGGCGGCGCCCGCGCTCGCGGGAGCCGGGAGGGGGTCGGACGCCTAGATGCCGGACGCCCCGCTCCTCCGGATCGACCACGTGAGCAAGCGCTTCCCGGGCGTGCAGGCGCTCGACGACGTCAGCCTCGTCGTGGACGCGGGCGAGGTGCGCGGCCTCGTCGGCCAGAACGGCGCCGGCAAGTCGACGCTCGTGAAGTGCATCACGGGCGTCCACCCGCCCGACTCGGGCCGGATCGTGCTCGGCGGCGAGCCGATCGGGACGTACCTCCCGAAGCACGCCTACGAGCTCGGGATCGCCGTCGTCCACCAGCGCACGCAGCTCATCCCGTGGCTCTCGGTGACGGAGAACGTCCTCCTCGGCCAGCTCCCGACGTTCGGCGGGGCGATCGTGCGCCGCGGCGAGGCGAACAGGATCGCGCGCGAGCTGCTCGAGCGCTTCCGCCTCGACATCGACCCCGAGACCCCGGTGGCGCGGCTCGCGCCGCCCGAGCGGCAGCAGGTCGCGATCGCGCGCGCGCTCTTCCGGCGCGCGCGGTTCCTGATCCTCGACGAGCCCACGGCCTCGCTCGACGCCGCGCGCGCGGCCAGGCTCTTCGAGCTCGTCCGCGACCTGCAGCGCGAGGGCGTCGGCGTCCTCTACGTCTCCCACCACCTCGAGGAGGTGTTCAGCCTCGCCGACCGGATCACGGTGCTGCGCGACGGCCGGGTGGTCGCGACGAGGCCGGCGGCCGAGCTCTCGCAGAGCGAGGTCGTGACGCTCATGGCCGGCCGGCGGCTCGAGGCCGCGGCGGCGCGGTCGGCGGCGCCGGCGCGTGCCGCCGAGGCGGCGGCGCTCGAGCTCGACCACGTCTCGACGGACGTGCTCCACGACGTCGCCTTCGCGGTGCACGACGGCGAGGTGGTCGGCCTCACCGGCGTCGTCGGCGCCGGCGGCCACGACGTCGCCCGCCTCCTCTTCGGCCTCGAGCGGCCGCTCGCGGGCGAGGTGCGCTTGGCGGGCGAGCGGTACCGGCCCCACGGCCCCAAGGAGGCGATCGCGGCCGGCGTCTTCCTCGTCCCCGAGGACCCGACCCGCGACGGCCTCGTCCCCGCCCTCTCCGTGGCGCACAACATCACCCTCGTCGACCTGGCGAGCGTGTCGCGGCTCGGCCTGCTCTCCCGGCGGCTCGAGCAGGCGGTCGCCGGGCGGTACGTGCGGGACCTCAGCATCGCCGCCGCCTCCGTCGACACGCCCGTCCGCAACCTGAGCGGAGGCAACCAGCAGAAGGTGCTGGTGGCGAAGGCGCTCGCCGTCGGCGCGCGGCTGCTCGTGCTCGAGGAGCCGACGCAGGGCGTCGACGTGCACGCGACCGCCGAGATCCACCGCATCGTCCGCGGCCTCGCCGAGGAGGGGCGGGGAGTGCTCGTGATCTCGACCGACGTGCGGGACCTGCTCGAGTTCGTCGACAGGGTCGTCGCCCTGCGCGGCGGCCGCGTCGTCGAGGACGTCGCGGCCGCGGAAACGGACTACGCCCGCATCCTCGACCTGATGGTCGGCTCCCTGCAGGCGGCGGCGTGATGGCGAACGTCCAGCTCCCGGTCCGGCCCGCAGAGCAGCCGCCGCCCCCGGCGGAGGCGCCGCGGGCCCGCGTGCGCTCGCGGCTGCGCAACGTGGACGTGTTCGCGCTCTGGCCGGTCGCGGTCATGCTCGTGATCGTCTTCGTCACGGCGCTGCGGTCGGAGCACTACTTCACCGTCTTCAACTTCGAGAACATCCTGAGCCAGGTCTCGCCGCTCGGGATCGTGACGATGGGACAGGCGATTCTCCTCGTCTCGGCGGGCCTCGACCTGTCCGTCGGCTACAACATCGCGCTCTCGAGCATCGTCACCGGGCTCATGCTCGAGGACGGGTACCCGCTGTGGCTCGCGATCGCCGCCGGCGTCGGCGCCGCCACCGCCGTCGGCTTCGCCAACGGGGTGCTCGTGGCCCAGAACAGGGCGCACCCGTTCATCATCACGCTGGGGATGTCGATCTTCCTGTTCGGGCTCGACACCCAGCTCACCGGCGGCGCGCCGGTGAACGACATGAGGGGCCTCTACACCGCGTTCGGCGGCAACCTGCCGTCGTACCCGCCCTTCTTCGGGCTGCCGGCGGTCGCGGTCCCGCTCGGCGCCGTCGTCGTCCTCGCCTACGCGCTCCTGCGCTGGACGCCGCTCGGGCGCCGCGCGTACGCGATCGGAGGCAACGAGGAGGCCGCGTACCTGTCGGGGATCCCGATCAAGCGGACGAAGATCTACCTCTACACCCTGATGGGGGCCCTGGTCGGCCTCACGGGGATGGTGCTGGCCGGCCAGATCAACGAGGCGTCCTTCAACCTCGCGCAGAACTTCGAGCTGGAGTCGATCGCGTGCGCCGTGATCGGCGGCACCGCCCTCTTCGGCGGTCGCGGCGGCGCGCTCCGCTCGATCCAGGGCGTCGCGCTCTGGGGCGTCGTCCAGAACGCGATCGTCTTCGCCGGGCTGTCGAGCAACTACCAACAGATGGCGCTCGGGGCGATCATCGTGATCGCGGTGATGGTGACCCGCGCGCAGCGCTAAGGGGGTGTGTCGAGACGAGACGAGACGAGTCGCCGGGCCTCACGCGGGTGAGCTCCGGAAGCCCATCTTCGACGAGAAAGAAGGAGCGATGTCCAGAGTGACTCGGGTCGGCATCGTCGCCGCGTTCGTCTTGGCGCTCGCGACGATGACCGGACTGACGACGGCACAGGGTCAGGTGAAGGTGAGCAAGGGCACGATCGCGTTCCTGCTCTCCGGCCCCGACCTCTACTACCAGGACGGCATGAACGGGGCCAAGGTCGCCGCCAAGGCGCTGGGGTACGACCTCAAGGTCTACACCAACCCGAACATCAGCCCGTCCGTCGAGCTCGCCAACGTCCGCAACGCGATCGCCGCGGGCTCGGTGGCCATCACCGGCTACTCGGTCGGCCTCGCCACCGAGGACGCGAGCATCTCGGCCGCGGGCAAGGCGAAGGTGCCGATCCTGCTCATGTACGGGTACTCGCCCAAGTACCTGAACAAGCCGTACGTGGTCGGGTTCGAGCAGGTGAACGTGATCGAGTACGGGAAGAAGGTCGGCGAGTACGTGCGGACGCACGCGTCCGGCAAGCTCGCAATCATCACCGGGCAGCTCGGCCGCGGCGACGCCGAGGGCTACCGCACCGGCTTCCTGCAGGGGGCCGGCTGCAAGGGCGACCTCGTGAAGGGCGAGCCGCCGATGACCTGCGCGGGCGGCAAGATCCAGTACGTCGCGACGGAGACCGGCCACTGGCTCCGTCCGGCGGGCTACAAGGCCGCGCAGAACATCATCGCCAAGCACCCTGACCTGAAGATCCTCTTCAGCGAGAACGACGACATGGCGGTCGGCGCGCACACGGCGCTGGTCGCGGCGCACAAGGACAAGCAGGTCTTCATGACCTCGATGAACGGCGCGCCGTACGGCCTGGCGGGCGTGAAGGCCGGCTGGATCAAGGCCGAGAACACCGACTCCCCGGCCCTCGAGGGGCTGAACGCGGTCCGGCTGATCGACGCGTATCTGAACAAGCAGATCACCGGCGGCAAGCTGTACTACAGCTACACGGTCTTCGTGACCAAGGAGAACGTCGACCAGGCGGTCGGCTGGGAGTTCTTCAAGGACCCGAAGCTCGTGGCGAAGTACATGAAGCTGCCGCTGCTGAAGCCGGTCGCGAACCCGCCCGGAACGTAGAGCGACGACAGGGCGAGGGGGCCCCTCGCGGCCCCCTCGCCCGGAATCGAGGTGAGCAGATGGCCAGCTACCGCATCGCGGTGAACATGGAGTTCGTCCGCAGCGCCGACAAGGGCTTCGAGGAGGGCGTGCGCATCGCGTCCGAGCTCGGCTACCGGTGGGTCGAGCCGATGGTGCACACGGGCTGGGAGCTCCTGAGCGAGGTGCGCTACTTCCATTCCTTCTCGATGGAGGAGGATCCGCTGCTCATGCGCGAGATCTGCGAGCGCCACGGCGTCGGGGTCTCGAGCCTGAGCGGCCACAGCCCGTTGATGAAGCCGGAGGCGGCGGTGCCGCGCCTGACGAGGGCGATCGCGCTCGCGGACGCGGTCGGCGCCCGCTTCGTCAACACGGACGAGATGGTGAAGCCGGAGTGGATGGACGACGAGCAGGCGCACGAGGTGATGCGCTACACGCTCGCGCGGGCGGACCTCGTCGCGGCCCGCCACGGCGTGTACGTGTGCATCGAGCCGCACGGGGTCTACACGAAGACCTCCGAGGGGCTCCTGCGCATCGTCGAGCTCGTCCCCTCGCCGTGGATCCAGGTGAACTGGGACACCGGGAACGCGTACCTGGCGGCCGCCGAGGACCCCTACGAGGCGCTCGAGCGGTGCGCGGCGCGCGTCCACCACGTGCACGCGAAGGACATCTCCGTCGAGCACGGTGCGCGCGAGCGCGGCAAGGTCACCGGCACCCCCGTCGGCTGCGCCTGCGGCGAGGGCGTCGTCGACTGGGAGCGCGTACTCCACATCCTCTCCCCGCTCGACCGCGAGCTCACGCTCAGCGTCGAGTGCGGCACGATCGACCAGGCGGAGCGGAGCCGTGCGTTCCTCGCCGGCCTCGTCGGCCGCGCCGAGGCGAAGGAGCTCCAGCGGGCATGAGAGCCCGCCTCGTCCCCCTCTCCCTCGGCGCCGCCGGCGATCCCGGCTTCGCGGCGCAGACCGAGCGGCTGCGAGACCTCCTCGCCGGGGAGGCGGAGCTCCTCCCGCCGCGGCCGCTCGGCGCGCCGCTGCCCGACGCCGACGCCGCCCTCCTCCCCGTGCTCTCCGGCGACGCCTACCGCCGGGTTCCCGAGCTCCGGGCGACCGGCCTGCCGCTCCTCGTGCTGACGTCGGAGTTCGGGACGATGGCGATGTGGGACTGGGAGCTGATCGGCTACCTGCGCGACGAGGGCGTCGAGACGCTCGCGCCGTACTCGCTCGGCGCGGCGCGGACCGCCTGCCGCGCCCTCGCCGCGCGGCGCCGGCTGCGGAGCGGCGCGTTCGTCGTCTACCAGGACCGGCCTGGCGAGGCGGGCTTCCAGCCCGACATCTTCAGGCGCTTCTACTGGTGGGAGGACGAGTGCGCCGAGCGCATGCGCGACCGCTTCGGCGTGCGCATCGAGAAGCGGAGCTTCCGGGAGCTCGGGGCGCGGGCCCGGGCGGTCACCGACGAGGACGCCGGCGCGGAGTGGGAGCGCGTGCGCGCCGGCGTGCCGGTGCGGGACCTCCCCGAGCGCGCCGTCCTGAACGCCGTCAAGCTCTACCGGGCGATCCGCGACGACCTCGACGGCGCCGGGGACGTGCTCGCCGCCGGCGTCAACTGCCTGAACGAGTCCGCGTCCGCCGACACGACGCCGTGCCTCGCCTGGGACCTCCTCTACCGGGAGCGGGGGCTCCTCTGGGGCTGCGAAGCCGACACCGTGTCGATGCTGACGAAGTTCGTCGTCCACGCGTCGCTCGACGTGCCGATCCTGATGACGAACCTCTACCCGTTCCTGATGGGGCAGGCGGCCCTGAAGCACGAGCGGATCCCGGCGTTCCCCGAGGTCGACGAGCCCGAGAACTGCGTGCTGGCCGCGCACTGCGGCTACTTCGGCCTGATGCCGCAGTGCTTCGCCTGCGACTGGGCGCTGCGCCCGAAGGTGCTCGCGATCGTGGACGAGGGCTCGGCGGTGATCGACGCCCGGCTGCCGGCGGGCGACCTGACGCTCTCGAAGCTCTCGTCGTCGCTCGACACGCTCGTCGCCGTCGAGGCCGAGCTCACGGGCTACGCCGGCTACCCCGGCTCAGACTGCCGGAACGGCGCGGTGATCAGGGTGCCGGACGGGCACGCGCTGATGGCGCGGCTGCCGTCGCACCACTCGCTCCTCTCGACGGGCCACGACCGGCCGGGCTTCGCGCTGCTCGGGCAGGTCTTCGGCCTCCGCCTCGAGTGGCTCGGCCGCTGACGGCGGCTCGCGAGCCGTTCGGCGAGACGCCCGCGGGCGAGCCGGTCGAGCGCTTCACCCTCGGAGGCGGAGACGGGCTCGAGGTGTCCGTGCTCACCTACGGGGCGACGGTGCAGGCGCTGCGGGCGCCGGACCGGGAGGGCCGCGCGGCGAACGTCGTCCTCGGCTTCGGCTCCCTCGAGGGCTACCTCGCCCACCCGGGCTGCTACTTCGGCGCCGTGGTGGGACGCTACGCGAACCGGATCGCCGGCGGCCGCTTCGAGCTCGACGGGCAGGCGTTCGAGCTGTCGCGCAACGAGGGCGGCAACACGCTCCACGGCGGCGCCGAGGGCTTCGACCGGCGCGTGTGGCGAGCCGAGCCGCGCGACGACGGCGGGCTCGCGCTGTCGTACACGAGCCCCGCCGGCGAGATGGGCTTCCCGGGCAGGCTCGAGGCCGAGGTCGTCTACCGGCTCGGCCGCGACGCGCTCCGCGTCGACTTCCGCGCCGTCGCCGACGCGCCCACCGTCGTGAACCTGGCGAGCCACGTCTGCTGGAACCTCGCCGGCGAGGGCGCCGGCCCCGTCGACGACCACGTGCTCGCGGCGGCGGCCTCGGCGTACACGCCGGCCGGCCCCGGCCTCGTCCCGACCGGCGAGCTCGCGCCCGTCGAGGGGACGCCGCTCGACTTCCGCCGGCCCACCCGGGTCGGCGAGCGCCTGCGCGACTGCCACCCCCAGCTCCTGCTCGCCCGCGGCTACGACCACAACCTCGTGCTCGACCGGCCGGGCGCCGGGCTCGTGCGCGCCGCGCTCGTCGAGGACCCGCGCTCGGGGCGGACGCTCGAGGTGCTGACGACCGAGCCGGGCCTCCAGCTCTACACCGGCAACCACCTCGACGGCAGCGCCTGCGGCCCGAGCGGCCGAGCCTACCGCCAGGGCGACTGCCTCGCCCTCGAGACGCAGCACTTCCCCGACTCGCCGAACCGGCCGGCGTTCCCCTCGACGACCCTGCGCCCCGGGGAGGTCTACCGCTCGGCGACCGTCTTCCGCCTAGTCGCCGGGCGCGCCGCGATCGACCTCCGAGAACGCGCCCGTGCCGCCGCCGCCGGACGGGGCGTGCAGCACGACGCCCACGAGCGCCCGCGGCGAGGTCGTGTCGGCGCGGAAGGGCGTCGTGAACGCGTTGTAGACGACCCACACGCCGGCGCCGTCCGGCGAGATCGCCGGCGCGGCGTAGAGGCCGCGGTCGCCCGGGCTCTCGATCGGCCGCGGCTCCGTCCACGTGTCGCCGCCGTCGGCCGACTCGGCGAAGTAGACGTGCGGGCTGCCGAGGTCGCCGCTGACGTAGCTCATCACGATCCGGTCGGTCGCGTCGTCCCCGGTCGGGGCGCCGTTCGCGACGTCGACGCTCGGCGCCGGGGCGAGGTCGCTCCGGGCGCCGGCGACCCCGTCGAGCTCGGGCCTGCCGGTGACGGGGTCGAACGAGCCCGGCTGCAGCACGGGGCCGACGACCGGACGCGCCGGCGACCAGGTGGCGCCGCCGTTCGTCGAGCGCGACATCAGCTCGAACTGCCGGTGACCGAGCGCCGACGAGCTGCCGACGCCGAAGACGTACGCCGTCCCGTCGCTGGCCGTCCGCACGGTGCAGCCGTCGGCCGGAGTCACGAGGCCGTTGTTCGCCGCCGCCGTGATCTGGCGCTGCGTCCAGGTGTCGCCCCCGTCGTGCGAGACGGCGACGTCGAGCGGCGCCGGCACGGCCCGCGGGCTCCGCTCCTGGCCGCGGAACGACGCCCAGCAGACGTAGACCGTGCCGAAGAACGGGCTGGACGCCGCGTTGTCGGCCCAGATCTGCTCCTTGTCGGAGAAGGTCGTCCGGGACTGCCTCGACACGATCACCGGGGCGGCCCAGGCGTCCTCGTCGCCCGCGGCGGCCGCCCGGACGTCGTCCGTGCGCGAGACGGCGATCGCCTCGAAGCCCTTGAAGGCCTCGTCGTCCCGGGTCTCCCCGACGCTCGCGGCGAGGTTCGCGTAGTAGAGCCGCGAGCCGTTCGCCCAGGAGAAGCTCCCGTCGGCGCCGGGCTTCGGCCCGAACGCGACCGCCGGGTCGCCGCCCGACGAGAGACCGTTCTCCGCGTACTTCGGCAGCGTGCCGATCGGCCCGGTCGCCGGCGTGCAGCCCGCGTCCGGCCCGACCTGGCCGGTGCAGCTCCGCGCGCTCAGGCCGGTGTAGGTCGGCTGGACCCACGTGCGACCCGAGTCGAACGAGAAGTAGACGCCGGACACGCCGACGCCGGGCGTGAACGGGCACGTCGTGTCGTCGCCCGCGTTGCACGCCTCCATGTCGATGTTGTCGTTCACGCCGGCCGCAACGACGTTCGGGTGGCTCGCGTCGATCGCGATCGCCGGCTCGTTCTGCTTCGACTGCGAGAACGGGCTCGGGTCGCTTCCGACGGTGACGAGCGCGTCGCCTGCGGCCGCGCCGCCGAGGGCCGCCAGGCTCAGGGCGAGCGCGGCCGCGAGCACGAGGCTCGGAATCCGTCTCATCTGGTTCCCCCCTTCGTCGTCAGACGGCGGGCGAGTCTACAAGCGCACGCGCGCCCCGGGCGGGCGTCAACCGGCGTTGTCGATCTGCGCCCGCTGGAGCCGGCCGGAGTAGTCGACGTAGATCGACTTCCACTCGGTGAAGACGTCGAGCGCCGCCTGGCCGGCCTCGCGGTGCCCGTTGCCGGTGTCCTTCGTCCCCCCGAACGGCAGGTGCACCTCCGCGCCGGTCGTGCCGGCGTTCACGTAGGTGATGCCGGCCTGGAGGTCGCGCATCGCGCGGAAGGCGCGGTCGACGTCGCGCGTGTAGATCGACGACGAGAGCCCGAACCGCACGGAGTTCGCCGCCGCGACCGCCTCGTCGAAGCCGCGCACGGGGATCAGCGCCGTCGTCGGGCCGAAGATCTCCTCCTGCGCGATCCGCATCCCCGGCTCCGCGTCTGCGAACACCGTCGGGCGGTAGTAGAACCCGCCGCCGTCGCCGGCCGGCTCGCCGCCCGTCAGCAGCTTCGCCCCCTCGTCGAGCCCGATGCGCGTGTAGCCGTCGACCTTCTCGAGCGCCGCGCGGTTGATCAGCGGCCCCACGTCCGTCGAGTCCTCCCATCCCGGCCCGAGCCGCAGCCGCTCCGCCGCCTCGACGAGCTTCGCCTGCAGCTCGCCGTAGACGGCCTCGTGGACGATCACGCGCGAGGCGGCCGTGCAGCGCTGGCCGCTCGTGCCGAACGCCGACCACACGATCCCGTCGACGGCGAGGTCGACGTCGGCGTCGTCCATCACGACGATCGCGTTCTTGCCGCCGAGCTCGAGGTGGACGCGCTTGAGGCGCTCGGCGGCCGCCTTCGCGACCGCGACCCCCGTCTCGCGCGAGCCGGTGAACGTGATCACGGGCACGTCCGGGTGGCGGACGAGCGCGTCGCCCGCCTCCTCGCCGAACCCGTGGACGACGTTCACGACGCCCTCCGGCACGCCGGCCTCCGCGAGCAGGTCGACGAAGCGCTGCGCGAGCAGCGGCGTGTCCTCGGCCGGCTTCAGGACGACCGTGTTGCCGCAGACGAGCGCCGGGCAGAGCTTCCAGGACGGGATCGCGATCGGGAAGTTCCACGGCGTGATCGCGCCGACCACGCCGACCGGCATCCGGACGCTCATCGTGAACTTGTCGCGCAGCTCGCTCGGCGTCGTCTGGCCGAAGAGGCGACGGCCCTCGCCGCCCATGTAGTAGCTCATGTCGATCGCCTCCTGGACGTCGCCGCCGGCCTCGGCCTTCACCTTCCCCATCTCGCGCGTCATCAGGTCGACGAGCTCGTCCTTGCGGGCGCGCAGGAGCTCGCCGAAGCGGAAGAGGAGGTTGCCGCGCTCGGGCGCCGGCACGAGCCGCCACTCCTCGAACGCGGCCTTCGCCGCCTGCACGGCGCGGTCGACGTCCTCCGCCGTCGAGCGCGGGAAGCTCGCGAGCACCTCGCCCGTCGCGGGCGCGATCGTCTCGAACGTCTGCGCCGCCCCCATTCCGGGGCAGGTTACTCCGGGGCGTCGGTGCTCGGGAACGTCCCCGGGACGCGCGCGCGCCGGCGCTCGCGGGTCACGCGCCGCTCGTCGTGCGGCTCGCCCGGCTGCCGCCGGCGGCGGTCCGGCCCGTGCGCGCGACGGTCGACGATGACGGTCACGCTCGGGTTGTCCTTGTAGTACTCGACGAGCTTCTCGTAGAGCTCGCCCTCGAGCTCACGCGGGACGACGCAGTAGATCACCGGCTCATCTTGACGCCCGCGTCAGAGGCGCGCAACGTCCGGGACGACCCTGCCGTCGTCCTCCATGTGCGCGTTCCACTCCGTGAACGCGCCGTCGAGCTCGACCGGGTCGTGCCCGCGCTCGGCGAGCCGCACGGGCGCCGAGTCGGCGGTGACCCGGTACTGGTACCAGGAGATGTCCCAGACGACCGTGACGACGACGTCCGGGTTGACCCCGGAGAGCGGGACGATCGAGACGGCCGGCGTGCCGAGGCTGCGCGCGATCCCGCCCACCGTCCGGCGGTGCGGCGAGGCGTTGAAGCGGTCGGCCGCCTCGACGATCGCGAGCTCCGACTCGGAGAGCCGGCGCAGGATCGGCTCGGTCAGCACCGGCGCCTCGGCGTGCGCCCGCACTCCGAGCAGGCCCCCGAGCGAGAAGCGGCTCCGCCTGCGGTCGGCGGCCACGGTCGGCGTCGTCGGCGCGCCCTCGCGCAGCCAACCCTCCTCGAGGGCGGCGTCCTGGCAGAGCTGGCAGACGTCGACGAAGCGGTCGTCGGCGTCGGGAGAGAAGCGGAACGACCGCTCGCCCATGAGCAGGGTGCGCTCGCAGATCGCGCACCGGCGGTCGACGCTGACCCGGGTCACCCGCATCCGGTCCCGAGAGTAGCAGGGGGCAGGCGAAAAAGCCCTGCTCAGCCCGGTCGAGTCAGGCCGGGACGGCCTCTTTCTCCTTCTTCGCCGCCTCGATCAGCTTCTGGGCGATGTGGGCGGGAACCTCCTCGTAGCGCAGGAACTCCATGTGGTAGTCGCCGCGGCCGCCCGTCATCGAGGTGAGCGACTGCGAGTAGGTGAGCACCTCGGCCATCGGGACCTCGGCGCGGATCGTCGTCATCCCGCCTGCCGGCTCCATCCCCTGCAGGCGCCCGCGGCGCGAGTTGAGGTCGCCGTTGACCGCGCCCACGGCGTCGTCCGGGACCGTCACCTCGAGCTGCATGATCGGCTCGAGCAGCGTCGGCTGCGCCTTCTCGTACGCGCTCCGGAAGGCCAGCGAGCCCGCGACCTTGAACGCCATCTCCGAGGAGTCGACGGTGTGGTAGGAGCCGTCGACGAGCCGCACCCGCACCCCCTGCACGGGCGCGCCCGCCAGGTCGCCGTGCGCCATCGCCTCCTGGATCCCCTTGTCGACGGCGGGCCGGAACCCCTGCGGGATCACGCCGCCGACGATCTCGTCGACGAACTCGTAGCCGACGTGGCCCTCGAGCGGCTCGATCACGATGTGGCAGTCGCCGAACTGGCCGCGGCCGCCGGTCTGCTTCTTGTACCGGCCCTGCGCCCGCGACTCGGACTTGATCGTCTCGACGTACGGCACGCGCGGCTGGTGCAGGTCGACCTCGACGCCGAAGCGGCTCTTGAGCCTCCCGACCGCCACCTCGACGTGGACCTGGCTCATCCCGGAGAGGAGCTGCTCCCCCGTCTGCGGGTCGCGGCGGAGCTGGAGCGTCGGGTCCTCCTCGTGCAGCCGCCGCAGCGCCTGCGCCACCTTGTCCTCGTCGCCCTTCGTCTTCGGCGTGACGGCGAAGCTCATCACCGGCTCGGGGAAGTCGAGCCGCGGGGGCTCGAGCGCGCGCTCGGAGTCGGCGAGCACGTCGCCCGTCTGCACGTCCTTCAGCTTCGCCACCGCGCCGATGTCGCCCGCCCCGAAGCCGTCCGAGCGCTCGTGCTCCTTGCCCTGGAGCATCATCAGGCTGCCGACGCGCTCCTTCGCCTTGTCGCGGAGGTTGACGAGCGTCGAGTCGGGCGAGACGGTGCCGCTGTAGACCCGGAAGGCCGAGATGCGGCCGGCGAACGGGTCGGCGACGGTCTTGAACACGAACGCCGTCGTCCCGCCGCTCTCGGCGAGCGGCGAGGGCTTGCGCACGGGCGACGGGACGCCCTCCACGAGCAGGTCGAGGAGCGCGTGCGTGCCGAGGTTCTTCGTCGCGACGCCGCAGGCGACCGGGTAGAGCTCGTCGTTCGTGACCGCGGTCTTGAGCGCGGCGGCGACGGCCGCGGGCTCGAGCTCCTCGCCGCCGAGGTAGCGCTCCATCAGCGCCTCGTCGGTCTCGACGACGGCGTCGAGCAGCTTCTCGCGGTACTCGGCCGCCTGCGCCTCGAGCTCCGCCGGGACCGGCACCGGGTCGCCCTCGCGGGCGCCGCCCGGGTCCATGTAGGCGCAGTTGTGCAGGAGGTCGACGATGCCCGTCAGCTCGTGCTCGGCCCCGATCGGGAGCTCGACGGCGACGCAGCGGTCGGAGAGCTGCGCCTGGAGCGCAGCGAGGGTGCGGAAGAAGTCGGCGCGCTCGCGGTCGAGCATGTTCGCGAAGACGACGCGCGAGAGCCCGAGCGCCTCCGCGCGGCTCCACACGCGCGTCGTCGTCACCTCGACCCCCATGACGGCGGAGACGACGACGAGGGCGCCCTCGACGACGCGCAGGCTCGCGATCGTGTCGGCCTGGAAGCCGGAGTCGCCGGGCGTGTCGACCAGGTTGATCTTCCGGCCCTGCCACTCGAGGTGCGCGAGCGACGAGGCCAGCGACATCTGCCGGCGCTGCTCGTCCTCGTCCCAGTCGCCGACGGTCGTGCCGGCCTCGACGGCGCCGAGGCGGTTCGTCTTGCCCGCCTGGAAGAGCATCGCCTCGAGGAGCGACGTCTTTCCCGTCCCGCGGTGGCCGACGACGGCGACGTTGCGGATCTTCGCGGGCTCGTACGGCATGCCTCAGCTCCTCCTCGGGCGTGGATTCGGTCTGCCGTCAATCCTAGAGGCGGGCTCCAGGCGCATGCCCGGACAGGCCCTCGGGTCAGGCGCGCGCCACGGCCCCGGCGATGCGGGCCTTCAGGCGCAGGATCGCCTTCGTGTGGAGCTGGGAGATGCGCGACTCCGTCACCCCGAGCACCTCCCCGATCTCGCGCAGCGTCAGCTCCTCGTAGTAGTAGAGCGTGATCACGAGCTTCTCGCGCTCGGGCAGCCGCGCGATCGCGTCGCCGAGGATCTCGCGCAGCTCGGTCTCATCGAGCACGTCCGCCGGGCGGATGCTCTCGGGGTCCTCGATCGTGTCGAGGAGCGAGATCTGGTCGCCCTCGTTCGAGACCGACCAGAGCTCGTCGAGCGCGGCGATCGAGGAGCGGGCGATGTCGGCGAGCGCGTCCTCGAGCTCGTCGACGGTGATCCCGACCCTGACGGCGATCTCCTCGTCGGTCGGGGCGCGGCCGAGCTTCGCCTCGAGGGTGGCGATCGCGCGCTCGATCTCGCGGGCGCGCGAGCGGACCGAGCGCGGCACCCAGTCGAGGGCCCGCAGCTCGTCGATGATCGAGCCGCGGATCCGCGAGATCGCGTACGTCTCGAACTTGATGTCGCGGTCGGGGTCGTAGCGCTCGATCGCGCCGATCAGGCCGAGGAGGCCGTACGAGACGAGGTCGCCCTCGTCGACGTGCGCCGGCAGGCCCGACCCGAGCCGGCCCGCGACGTACTTCACGAGCGGCGAGTACATCACGATCAGCTTGTCGCGCAGCTCCTTCGCGCCCGTCCGGCGGTACTCGAGCCAGAGGCTCCGCGTGTCGACGGGCTCGACCACTGTGGGAAGAGAATACGAGCTAGCGGCGCGTTCTCCTCAGCGCGGACCAGGCGAGGCCGCCCATCCAGGCCGCGATCGCCGCCGCGGCCACGGCGATCGCCCAGCGCCCGGCGGCGGCCGCGCCGGCCGCGATCCCCGCCAGCGCGAGCGTCAGCACCGAGAAGAGCGCCGTGAGCGCCACGCGGCGATCATGCCGGAAGGGGCAGGGCTACACTTGGCGGCGGCCGAACCGAGGGGCGTAGCTCAACTGGCAGAGCACCGGTCTCCAAAACCGGGGGTTGCAGGTTCGAGTCCTGTCGCCCCTGTCGCCCCCGCAGGCGTCGTTCGCCCAGGCCCGGGCGCCCGCGCCCGCGAGTGGAGTCCGGCCGGGCCGGGTATCACACTGGGCAACACCATCCTCGTCGGAAAGGGGCTCACATGCGTACGCTCGTCGCTTTCCTCGTGGCGGGAGCGGCGGCGACCGCCGGCGGCGCGGTCGCCGCGCGCGGACCGGCGACCGACCTCTCCGTGTCGACCTACAAGGTGCTCTACGGGCACCCGGTGACGCTCTCGGGATCGATCTCGAGCGGAAGGTCCGGGCGCGCGGTCGCCGTCTTCGCTCGGCGGTTCGACCATGCCGCCTGGCACCGGATCGCCACGGTGACGACCGGCGCGGGCGGCCGCTTCGAGCTGCGCTCGGCGCCGCCGGTCACGACCGCCTTCCGCGCCCGTGCGGGCCACGGGGCCTTCAGCGCCGTGCGGACGGTCGGCGTGCGGCCGCTCGTGACGGTGCGGGAGCTCCCGCGCGGCGCCGTGCTCGCCGAGGTGACGGCCGGGCGCCCGCTCGCCGGCGGCGAGGTGAGGCTCCAGGCGCGGGTGGGCGGGACGTGGGCGACGCTCGCCAAGCGGCGCCTCGACGCGCTCTCGGCCGCACGCTTCGGCCCGCTGGGCTCGTCCGCGACGATCCGCGTCACGATGAGCGTCAACGAGGCGGGCGCCGGCTACCTCGGCACGATCAGCCACCCGTTCGTCTACCGGCCGCACACGCTCACGCTGGCCATCTCGACCTTTCGTGTCCGGCACGGCGACGCCCTCGTCCTCTCGGGCCGCGTCGGCACCCGCCTCGCGGGCGAGCGCGTCACCGTCACCGCGGTCCCGTTCGGCGCCGCCTCCCCCCGCCGCGTCGCGACCGTGACGACGGCGGCCGGCGGCCGCTTCCGCGTCCGCGCGGCGCCCGGGATCCAGACCACCTACGCGGCCTCGTGGGGCGTCGTCCGCTCGCCGCGGGTGACGGTCGGGGTCGAGCCGAGGCTCGACGTCCGCGAGCTGGCCGACGGCCACGTCCGGGTGCGCGTCCTCGCCTCGCGCTCGTTCGGCGGCCGGACGGTCAAGCTGCAGCTGCTCCTGCCCGGAGGGACGTGGCAGACGATCGCGAAGAAGCCGCTCGACCGGCGCTCGACCGCGACCTTCCGCCCAGACGTCTCGAACGCCACGATCCGGCTCGCGCTGAGCGTCAACCAGGCCGGCGCCGGCTACCTCGGCGCCTGGAGCCGGGCCCTGCGCTACCACGCCGCCTGAGGCGCGCCTACACTGGCGGTGTGCGCCTCGCCGCCGCCGCCGTCTTCGCCGCCCTGCTGACGGCCGCCCCCGCGGCGGCCGTCACGGGCGGGTACGGGATCTCGAGCCGGCTCCACGCCGGGCTGCCCCCCGCGGCGGCGCACGCGGCCGCCGTCGACCGGGCGCGCTCCTGCCAGGCCGGCAAGGAGGAACGCGCCGCGCCGAAGGCCGGGCTGCTCGGAGGCGCGCGCCGGCATGCGGTCGTCGCCTGCGAGCAGCCGCCGAAGTCGAGCCTGCTGACGCCCGACGAGATCGCGAAGGCGACCGCCGCGGCGCTCGCGGCGCTCGGATAGCTACCCGGAGGGCGTGGTCGGCGTCTGGGCCGTCGCGGTCGCGTCCGCGAGCCAGGTGACCGTGAACGAGCGGCCGTCGGGCGTCAGGTTCGCGGGCGACGCGCCGGCGGTCGACGCGGCCGAGGCGTTCACGTCGCCGAAGAACCGGCGCGAGCGCGGGACGAGCTGGATCGGCGTCGCCTGCCAGCCGGGCCCGGCGAGGGTCCCCCCCTGGCCGTTCCCGAGCGCGGCGATCCGCGAGAACGTGACCGACCCGAAGTTCGTCAGCGCGACCGTGCGGCAGAAGCCGCCCGCGGTGCAGACCGACGGCGCCTCGGCGATCCACTCGGCCGAGCTGAGGTCGGGGTTCGCCATCGGGAGCCGCTTCGTGAAGACCGTGTGCCGCGTCCGGTTCTTCACCTGGACGAGGACCGTGGCCGGGTTCACGACGTAGACGGTCGAGGTGATCGTGTCGCCGGGGAGCACCTTGAGCCTGATCGTCACCGACGGCGCCGGGACGAGCTCGTACCAGGCGTAGTAGGTCGCCCGCCCGCTGGCGTCGCAGTCGGCCGCGGTGCCCGCCTGCTCGAGGTAGTTCGAGCCGACGGTGTAGCCGCCGAGCCCGACCCAGATCGCGGCCGACGTCGACTGCCCCGGCGTGCACGTCGCCGCCGGCTGCGTCCACGTTCCGGTCACGTCGGTGAAGCTCATCGCGCCCGACGCGCTCGTGGCCGTCGAGCCGTTGCCCGTGACGGCGTAGCCCGACCAGTTCGAGCTGACGTCGAGCCCGGCCGTCGGGCCCGCGAGCGCTCCGGCGGCCGCAGCCGCGACGACAAGGGCCGCGCTGGAGGACGCGAGCGCCCGCCGCATCGACGCCGAGTGGAGCACGCGAACGGAAGCGACCTCGGCGGACGCGCTACTTCGCGCTCGGCTTCGGGACCGCGGTGCCCTCGCCGGCCGTCTCCGCGGCCGCCGTCGCGTCGGCCGCCGCGGCGGCCTCGCCGCCGGCGCCGCCCGCGAGCGGGCTCGCGAGGTCCTTCGCGGCCGCGACCGACTCCTGGACGTCCTTCACGCCCGGGACGAACGCACCGGCGAGGTTCGACGGCGTCATCGCCGTGCGGACCTCGTTCACGCCGCTGACGGCGTCGCGCACGTCCGTGACCCCGCTGACCGAGTCCTTGAACTCTCGCATGCTCCGGCCGATCGAGCGCCCGATCTCCGGCAGCTTCTGCGGGCCGAAGATGATCACGGCGAGCAGCGCCAGGAGAAGGATCTCCATGGGACCGACGTTCGGCATCCGCGAGCCCGATGGTAGCACCGCCTCGCCGCGGGCCCCGGCGCGGGGAAGATAAGAGTTCTCTAAGCGGACGGGCGGCCCCTACCCGGCCCGGAGGATCGACGGTACTGTTACGAGGATGGCGAGCGTCCCTGCGCCCCTGCCCGAGACGAATCCGGTCCCGTCGCAGGCGGCTGCGCTCACCGAGTCGCACGCCATCCTCTCGCGCGAGCTCCGCCGCCTGACGCGGGTCGCGACGGTCGTCGCCCTGCTCGCGAGCCCGTCGGTCTACTACTGGTTCCATCACCACAACGGGATGAACCCGGGCAAGGCGGTCTTCTGGACCTTCGTCTCGGTGCTCATCTTCCGCGGCCTCGCCGACCTCGCCGTCCGCCGCGTGATCCCGTGGCCGAGCCTCTTCGGCACGGACGACGCGCGCCTCCGGGAGGAGGACGTCGTCAACCGCCGCCGCGCCTGGACGTGGCGCTGGTTCGTGAAGTGGTTCGTGATCCGGCTCGGCGGGCTCGTCACGATCATCTTCCTCTGGCAGCTCTGGCGCTCGGCGCCGGGCTCCGACATCACGTGGATCGGGACGCTGACGGCGTTCTGGACGAAGCTCCACTCGCTCTTCACGGCCGGGAACATCGCGCTGCTGATCCAGGTCTTCTTCCTCTTCATCGCCAACTTCCTGATCTTCATGGGCCCGCTCCTCCTGATGGGGATCACGCAGATCCGCGGCTACGAGCCCGGCGACGCCGAGTGGGGCGTCAAGCTCGAGGACGTCCGCGGGCAGGCGGAGGCGAAGGAGGAGATCCGGCGCATCGTCACGCTCTGGCAGTCCGGCGAGGTCTTCGAGCGGGCCGGCGGCAAGCGCGAGCGCGGCCTCCTCTTCCACGGCGCCCCGGGCACGGGCAAGACGATGATGGCGAAGGCGATCGCCACCGGGTTCAACTCGCCGTTCGTCTCGATCCCGGGCTCGGGCTTCGCGCAGACGTTCATCGGGATCGACGCGATCATCGTGCGCTTCCTCGCGCGCAAGGCGAAGAAGCTCGCGAGCAAGTGGGGCGGCAACTGCATCGTGTTCATCGACGAGATCGACGCCGTCGGCATGCGCCGCTCGTCGCTCGGCGGCGCGAGCTCGATGACCGCCTACGAGGACTGGGCGCAGCAGTTCTACGGCCCCTACGGCGCGCTCAACCCGAGCGGCGACCTCATCTGCGAGAACGCCGCCTGGCGCGAGTGGATGTTCCGGCGGCGGGCGCCCGAGCCGCGCTCGCCCTACCCGGCCTGGCTCACCCGCCTCGCGAACACGGTCAACCAGGGCATCTTCCCCGGGATGATGGGCGGCATGGGCCAGCTCGCCCTCAACCAGCTCCTCGTGACCATGGACGGCGTCGACAACCCGCCGTTCATGCGCCGCGTGATCGTGAACAAGGTCAACTCGTTCCTGGACGCGATCTACATCGTCCCTCGGCGCCTCGGCCGCAACTGGGGCCGCGCGTTCGGCGCGGCGGTCGTCCTCGGGGGCGCCTTCCTGCTGCTCGAGCACATCGTCAGCCTCGCCGGAGGCGCCGCCCCGCTCGACGCGCTCACCGTCACGTCGAAGGCCTGGACCTCCTTCCTCGTGCTCGTCGACGTCGCGCTCGTCTGGGCCGGCATCAACGCGTGGCGCCACGCGGCGGCGAAGGGAACGCTCTCGCTGCGGCTCCCGACCGCCCGGCCGACCGGCAACCAGATCTACTTCATCGGCGCGACGAACGTGCCGCTCCAGAACCTCGACCCGGCGCTCACGCGCCCGGGCCGCATGGGCCGGCACGTGACCTTCCGGACGCCCACGAAGGACGACCGGAAGGACATCTTCGACCTCTACCTCGACAAGGTGGCCCACGACCCCGAGCTCGACACGCCCGAGCGCAGGGACGAGATCGCGCGCATCACGAACGGGTACTCGCCGGCCATGATCGACCAGATCTGCTCGATGGCGCTCACGAACGCCCACCACACCGGGCGCGCCTTCTTCACCTGGGAGGACCTCGTCGACGCGATGACCGTGATCGAGTCGGGGACGGCCGTGAGCGTCAACTACACCGAGGACGAGACCCGGGCGGTGGCCCTGCACGAGGCGGGGCACGCCGCCGCGGCGCACGTGTACCGGCCGCAGATCGAGTCGAGCCGCCTCTCGATCAAGATGCGCGGCGGCTCGCTCGGCCACCACATGTTCTTCCAGAAGGAGGAGCGCTTCAGCGCCTTCCAGAGCGAGCTCTTCGGCGACCTGATCCACACGCTCGGCGCGATGGCCGCCGAGATCGTCTTCTTCGGCGAGAACTCCGTCGGCGTCGGCGGCGACCTCCAGTCGGCGACCTGGCGCGCCGCGTTCATGGTCGGCGCGTCCGGCATGTCGCCGCCCCCGCTCGACCTCCAGGGGAGGAAGTTCGCGGACGAGAGCGAGGAGCAGACCCGCCAGCGCGTGATCAAGCGCTTCGAGGACATCGGCATCCGCCTCCTGAACCGCACGAGCGGCGGCGGCCCGATGCAGGCCGACCCGATCAGCTCCGTGCTCGGCGACCCGCGCAAGCGCGCGTACGCCGCCCAGTTCCTCGGCCAGGCCTTCGTCACGGCCTACAACCTGATCCGGCTCAACAAGGACAAGATCGAGCGGGTCGCGGAGCGGGTGATCGAGAAGAAGGAGATCTACGGCGACGACCTCGTCCGGCTCCTGGACGCCCAGAACTTCGAGCGGCCGGCGATCGACTGGACCGCGGAGGAGACCTGGCCGAGCATGGAGTGGACGCGCGACGACCGCGACCGCGGGTCGGATCGCGGCGACGGCGAGAGGCTGCAGGCGTGAGCGACGAGCTCGTCGTCGCCCCGGAGCCGAGCCCCGAATCCGAGACCGTGACCCCCGAGCAGGCACCCGCCCCGACGGACTCGGGCTCGGCGGACGGCGCCCCGGCGGCGCCCCCGAACGTCCTGCCCCTCGTCGAGGAGCCGAAGCGCTACACCGGCCGCTTCGCGCTCGCCTACACGGGCCTCGGGATCATCCTCGCCGCGGCCCTCACGGGCCTGATCGTGCTCGTCATCCGCCCCGGCTACCACCCGGGCCCCGCCTGGTCGAGCTGGAAGCCGCCGGCCGGGAACGCGCAGAAGGTCACGGCGGCGATCGCGGACCACATCGCGCACCGCTACCGGCTCTCCGAGAACGGCGAGCAGCTCGTCGCGGTGATCGCGAGCAAGCCGCAGGTGACGAGCGGTACGCAGAACATCGCGATCAAGGCGGTCGCGGTGCGGAGGGCGCCGCAGAGCAACACCGGGATCGCGATCTACGGGACCGACAAGACGCAGGACTTCACCCTCTGCGGGCTCGGCGAGCGCTGCTCGATCGCGACCGGCGAGGCGACGCAGACCCGCGGCCGGCTCGTCCGGCGCGAGGCGCTCGAGCTCGCGCTCTACACGTTCAAGTTCGCGCCGGCCGTCGACTCGGTCGCCGCCTTCATGCCTCCGGCGCCGGGCCAGACCTCCGCGCCGATCCTCTACCTGCGCAAGGACGACCTCGAGGACCAGCTCAAGCAGCCGCTCTCGAAGACGCTGCCCCTCGACACCCCGCCGCTCCCGAGCGCCGAGGACGCGGTCGAGAAGGCGACGATCGACAAGCTGACCCTCCCCCACATGTTCTCGTACGAGCTGACCGCGCTCCAGACCGGCGGCGCGGCGCTGATCCTCGACCCGCTCGCGTAGGCGCCGGGCGCCGGCTCAGCCGGCGTGGCGGTCGACGAAGGCGAGGACGCGCTTCCAGGCGTCGGCCGAGGCGTCCGCGAACTCGTCGTGGCGGCGGTCGAAGAAGCTGTGCGGGGCGCCGTCGTAGACGACGACCTCGTGCTCCACTCCCGCCTCGTCGAGGGCGCGGTCGAACGCCTCGACCTCCTCGAGCGGGATCGCGGGATCGGCGCCGCCCATCAGCGCGAGGATCGGCGCCGCGAGCGCGTCGAGCCGCTCGACCCGAGAGGGCCGGCCGTAGAAGCCGACGGCGCCGGCGAGGCCGTGCCCGCCCGCGGCCGCGTTCCACGAGCTCGAGCCGCCGAAGCAGAAGCCCACGGTCACGACCGCCCGGCGCGCGCCGCCCTCGGGGGAGCGGAGGTAGTCGACGGCCGCCCGCACGTCCGCCTGGATCCCGGCGGGCGTCGTCCTCTCGACGTGCTCGCGGTAGGGGAAGTCCTCGCCGCGCCTGGCGACGCCGGCCGTGCGGCCGAAGTAGTCGATCGCGACCGCCGGGTGGCCGCGCTCGGCGAACCGGAGGGCGAGCTCCTCGTAGAAGCGGTAGAGCCCGCGCACGTCGGGCAGGACGACGATCCCGGCGCCGCGCGGGTCGTCGGGCGCCGCGTGGAACGCGGCGAAGCTCGCGCCGTCGGCCGCCTCGAGCTCGAGGTGCTCGTGCGACACGGCGGCGCCCGCGATCGCGGGCACCGGAGGCGACGAGTCGAGCTCGAAGCACACGCCGCGAGCTTAGACTGGACTGTCACCGAGTGGTCCAGACACTCGGGCCTCTTTTCAGCTTGTAGATGTGGACGGCGCCCGTGAGGGCGCCGTCTGGTCCTCGGCTCACTCTCGCCTTCGACTGCCACGT
>Ga0070741_10001720_pt1 | contig 63603 bp, 61 predicted proteins | sample Coa_R1_4_FD_66440 | JGI IMG/M metagenome (GOLD analysis project Ga0070741, IMG submission 66440) | Surface soil microbial communities from Centralia Pennsylvania, which are recovering from an underground coalmine fire - Coalmine... | ecosystem: Environmental > Terrestrial > Soil > Unclassified ...
TCTCTCAAGGCATTCCGACGCATCGCAACCCGCTACGAGAAGACCGACACCTGCTTTGCCGGCTTCCTCAATCTGGTCGCGCTTTTCCTTGCCTGCCGGTGACTGTAAACAGGCCTTAGTTTTGTTGGTGGCTCTTGTGCCCGTTTTGGCGGCTCGCAACGTCGAGCGCGCCAGCGATTAGGATTGCGCGTCTTCGTCTGGAACGGATCGTTCGCGTCGTTTTTGGCTCGTGCCCTTGATGTCAGCTTGTCCCCTGATAGCGGCGAAACTAGCAGACATCACCCAAACGTCGCTTAGGGCCAGAGCACATTTCCAGCCAGCTACGATGACTCAATCCGGCTACACTCGCGATCCCGAAAATCATGCGCTTCACCTCGACGTTCTCATTTCAGGCATGATGAGGCCGCGCTGAATTCAACCAGATGCCAGCCTCTGCCCGACCGCGTAGAGTGAGCATTCTTTCCACGCCGCCAAGCATTGGCGCATTGCCTCCTCCTTGGCGTCGTCGACCGTTCGCCCGGCGGCCGTGACTGATGTACAATGACCTTCGCGGTTCCAAGCGAAGGCCTTGGCATCGGTGCGCGCCTTCACGTAGTAATCGAAATAGCTGGAGCACGCCGTGTTGAGCAGTGCCGGAGCTGGAATGGGATCCGGCGGAGGCAACTCGACAACCAACGACGTTGGCAGCTGCAATCTGTTCAAAAAACCTTCAACGGGAGCCCACCATATTTCGGCTGGACCCATCGGTACCATCATGTGACCGTCAACGCCGAATGGCGGCAGGACCTGCAATTCCGCCGGTGCGCCAGACTCGACGTAAGCTTCAAACATGCGGCGCCCCAAAGCCGCCGGAATATAATGGTCGTTCTCCGAATAGATCCACAGCGCGGGAATCCGTGCGGTCCGGCCAAAGAGACGGGCATCCTCCACGATATGATCCGGACTGCAAACCCGATCGGGGCCGGCCGAACCGTGCCCGCCTTCGAAATTCAAGACGCCGACCACGCCGTCGGGATTGTTCGCTGCCGCAGCCGTGACTGCAAAGCCACCGGTCGAATGACCCAGCAGCAGAACCCGATCCGGGTTCACCCAGGCTTCGCCGCGAAGGGTCGTCACGGCGCCGGCGACGTCCTCGGCCGCTATTCGTGCAACGGCGAGATAGTCCCGGTCGTCACACGTTCCAGAAAGAGCTTCGGCAAAACGCCCCTCCGAGCGACCGAAACCACGGCGCATGATCGATACCGCGGCGTAGCCATGCTGCGCAAAGGCGACTGCCGGATTGAGCAGGTCGGCCGGCGATTGCTGGGCCATCGCAGAACGAAGGGCATCACCGCTCACACGAATGGTGCCGTGCACCAATATGACGAGCGGAAAGCGCTCGGGCCGATCAGGACGGACCACCATGGCCTCGAGCTTGACCTGCGTTCCATCGGGAAGAGTGATCGGCAGCAGCAAGTCTTCCTGGATCAGGCCTGGCAGAGAGATGTCAGCCGCGGCTGGGCGGAAGAAAAGCGCAAGCAGCGCGAGCACACAGCCAAATCGCCTCACTCTTGTCCCCGACATTGCAGGTGGCCGCCCGGACCAAACGAGTATCAGCTATGAACCGCCCGATCTTGCCGGTCCGGCGATGAATGCCGCACCAAATCCGCCCTCTGTCTCTCGAAATCGTTCGGCGCCGGATCGACGATTTCGAGTGGCAGCCGAGCCGGTTGATCAAAACCTCGCCAGCAGATCTTCCAGGGCTTGTTTCGCCAGCACCTTCGCGAGCTTCTTCTTTTCGATTGGGGTGGCCGTCGCAAATTGCTTTTCCGGCAGCGATACCCTCACCTGTATTGCGCCTTTCCGGGTGGCGGAGCGCACCATGAACCGGTTTTGACCAGCGTCTTGCTCAATTCGGATAGCAGCCATTTTGGCACCCCCTTTATCATCCATTGTATAATGCACCGAAGGATGGTCGGCCAAGGGCAAGCGCGGCGATCGGAGGACGTCCGCACAGCTAAGATCGGCGCCTGCGGCCGATGCTCTAGTCCCCCAGCGCGAGGCCGGTGCCGCCCCGCGGATCGTTGGCACCGTAGAACCTGTTTTGAGCGACCGGCTTCCCTCCAAGGCTCGGTGCGCCGACCATGATCGCGGCGACGTGATTCGCCGGCGGCGCCTCTTCAAATCGGTGCCCCATGCTCTCCAGAATTTTGCGGGTGTCGGGCGAGAGTGCGTAGGGCTCAAGCTTTGTCTCCTCCGGCAGCCACTGATTATGGATGCGGGGGGCATCGACCGCCTCCTGAATGTTCATGCCGTAGTCGACGGCGTTCAAGATCACTTGCAGGACAGCCGTGATGATGCGGGCCCCGCCCGGCGTGCCCAGAACGAGGACGGGCTTGCCGTCTTTGGTGATGATGGTCGGGGTCATCGAGCTTAAGGGCGTCTTGCCCGGCGCGATGGCGTTCGCGCCGCCGCGGGCAAACCCGTAGATGTTGCCGGCGTCGGGATCTGGCGTGAAATCGTCCATTTCGTCGTTCATCAGCACGCCCGTGCCTGACGCCACGACCTTGGCGCCGAACCAGTCATTGAGCGTGTAGGTCATCGAGACCGCATTGCCGGCGTTGTCGATGATGGAAAAGTGCGTCGTGTGGCTGCCTTCGTGCGGCGCAATACCCGGCCGGAGATCGCTGGAGCGTTCGGCCTGGTCTGGCTTGATGACGTCGCGGATTTTGGCCGCATAGCGCTTGTCGATCAGCTCGCTGACGGGATCGCTGACAAAATCGGGATCGCCAAGCAAGTTGTTTCGGTCGGCAAAGGCGTGACGCATCGCCTCGATTTCATAGTGCAGCGCCTGGGCGGAGCCCCACCCGAACTCTGCAAGCTTATATCCCTCCAGGATGTTCAGCATCTCGCAAAGGGCGACGCCGCCTGACGACGGCGGCGGTGCCGAGATCACGTGATAGCCGCGGTAGTCGCACTCGACCGGCGCAAGCTCGCGCGTCCTGTAGCGCTCCAGATCGTCCTGCTCGATGAGGCCGCCGCCTGCCCTGCTCGCGCTGACCATCGCCGCCGCCGTCTTGCCGCGATAGAAGCCGGCCGCGCCTTCCGTTTCGATTCTGCGCAACGTCGCGGCGAGGTCCGGCTGCACCAACCTCTCGCCGGCCGCAAACGGCTCCCCCTTGTTGAGAAAGATCGCCGAGGTCGCCGGGAATTTTCCGAAATCCTCGGTCGCAGACGCGAGCATGTCGACGTCGCCCTGGTCCAGGGTGAAACCGTCCTCGGCCAGTTTGATCGCCGGCTCGATCAAGTCGGATCGCGTCATGGTGCCGTATTTTTGCCTGGCATATTCCAGGCCGGAGACCGTTCCGGGGATTCCGACCGCGAGCCAGCCGGTCGTGCTCAGGCCTTTGACGACCTTTCCGTCCTTGTCGAGATACATGTTACGGCTCGCTGCACGCGGCGCCTTCTCGCGAAAATCGAGAAACGTGTCGCGTCCGTCGGCAAAGCGGATGGTCATGAAGCCGCCGCCGCCCAGATTGCCGGCGGCCGGATAGACCACCGCGAGCGCGTATCCGACCGCGACCGCAGCGTCGATCGCATTGCCGCCGCGCTTGAGGATGTCGACACCGATCTCGCTCGCGAGGTGCTGCGCACTGACCACCATGCCGTTTTCGGCGGCCACGGGCCGCTCCGAGGCAGCCTCGGCGGCCGGAACGAAAGCCAGCGGCCAAACGCAGACGATCAGCGCGGAGGCCGCCCGCAAGGTTCCAGCAATCAGGGTTCCCGGAACGACGCCAAAGCGACGTTTGACGCCAAGGCGATCAGGCCGAACCCTCAGTCCACCGCGCAAACCCAGCAAGCCCATGAAAGACGTCTCTCCCTGCGGTGTCGTCTGGTGGCGCGGAACAATGGCAAAGCTGCGGTGGAAAGCGCAAGATCGGCCTCAATTCCGCTGACTTGTCGCCTCCAATTCGGTATCTTGCAATCCGCCGCGGGCTGGGACGTGCAGGGTTCGGAACGAGGTTAGCAGGGGGTACATATCCAAATGCTTCTTGGGCGCCGCTTTGCTGCCGCCGCGATATGTGTGCTGATCGCGGGCGGATCGTTCTCGTTGACAGTGTCGATCGCAACCCCCGCTGCCGCAGCCCCCTCCGACGCCTGCGCTGACACCAGCGAGGTCACCATCCTGCCCTCGCCGCAGGCGCCATGGACCGGCGCGCCGCTGCGCGTCATGGCCGTCAGCGCCAAGCCGACCGACGGCCTGTTGTCGCTGATCGCGCCGGACGGAAAGGTCGCCGAAAAATCGTCCGACCGCCACGACGGGCCGCCCTACGCATGGTTCGCCGCGGTCGCCACGCCGGCCGCCGGCACCTGGCACGCGCGGCTCGAGCGCGACGGCTGCAGCCCGGTCACCCACGAGATCGCGGTTGCCGCACGCAAGCCCGAGCCCGTGCGCAATCCCCCTGGCAGCATCTGGCAGGTGAAGAACAGCTGGAATGCGACCAACGAGGCCCTGTTCTCGGCCTGGGTCGCAAAACTGTTCGACGGTCCGCCGGACCAGGACCTGTCGTGGAAGGTCTGGTACGAGGTGCTGCGCGACCAGTCGCGCAATTTCCTGTTCAATTATCTCGGCCGCAACGAGGACAACACCCAGACCAGCCAGCGCCCCGACTGCGCCGACTTCGTCTACTTCCTGCGTGCCTATTTTGCCTACAAGATGGGATTGCCGTTCGGCTATTCGAACTGCTCGCGCGGCTTCGGCGGCAAGCCGCCGAAGTGCTACCAGTGGTTCGACGTCGAGCATCCCGAGGTCACCCGCCCGGCGCCGCCGCCCGAGCAGGAGGTGGTGGCAACAGCTGATGCTCCCCCTCCACCCCCGTCGCCGCAGCCCCGCGGCATCTTGCGCCTGTTCAGCCGGACGGAGCCGCCGCCGCCGGCCGAGACGCCTGCAGCTGCGCCGGTCCAGCCTGCGAAGCCGCCTGCGCCAAAACGTCCGACCAATTTCAGCGAATATCTGCGCGACGTCGGCGATGTCGTCCATACCGGGGCCGTGCGCGCCGGCGACGAGAGCGCCGATTTCTACACCGTGCCGTTGACACAGGAGGCGCTGCGCCCGGGCACGGTGTATGGCGACCCCTACGGCCATGTGCTGATGCTGGTGCGTCGCGTGCCGGAAGCCAATGGCACACCGGGCGTGTTCCTGGCGGTCGACGCCGAGCCCGACGGCTCGATCACGCGCAAGCGGTTCTGGCGGGGAAACTTCCTGTTCGTCCACGAGCCCGCGCTCGGCAGCCCCGGCTTCAAGCATTTCCGCCCGATCATGCGCGGCGAAAAGGCTGGTTCGCTGCACCGGCTCTCCGCCGCCGAAATCGCCAAGAACCCGCAATATGGCGACTTCTCGCTCGAGCAGTCGCAGATGACGCCCGAGGAGTTCTACGACCGCATGGATGACGTGATGTCGCCCGACCCGCTCGATCCCATGCGCGCGATGACCGACGCCATCACGAGCCTGACCGAGCAGATCAAGACGCGCGTGACCGCGGTGGACAACGGCCGCAAATATCAGCTCAAGCAGGTCGGCGAGACCTCGATGCCGGACGGCGCCTCGATCTTCGAGACGACGGGTCCCTGGGAGGATTACTCGACGCCGGCGCGCGATTTCCGCCTGCTGATCGCCATCGACGTGGTGCGGAATTTCCCCGATCGCTTTGTGCGCCGCGCCGATCACTACGCGATACCCGCCGGCAAGAGCGTAGCCGACATGCGGAGTGAGTTGCAGAATGCGCTCGCCTCCGAGCTTGCCGCGCGCAAGATCACCTATACGCGCAGCGACGGCTCGCAATGGACGCTCTCGGTCAAGGATGTGGTCGATCGCGCTGCCGACTACGAGATGGCCTATAATCCGAACGACTGCGTCGAGCTGCGCTGGGGCGCGCCCGAGAACAGCGAGGAGGCCTCGACCTGCAAGCGCCACGCGCCGCAGGCCCAACGTGCCAAGATGTCGGAATACCGCGCCTGGTTCCGTGAGCGGCACTGGCCGGCGCATTCGTAAGGCAGGATGCGATTGGGTTGGATTCTGGAGCGCGTCAGGTCAGCGCGCGAGATCATCCAGCAGTCGGAGCACGTCAATGGAGGCCGTCTCGACCTCCGCGATCTCCTTCAGAGCGCCGGTGAGGTCACCCTGCTCGAACAATCTCGCTGCACGCTTGCCATGTTCGTGGACCAGCGCGTGGGGCCGTTCAAGCGCGGCAAAGGCACGGTGACCGCGCACATCACGCGATCCGTCGCCGTAATACCACTTTCCGAGTCGGCAGGAATGATGATCCGCCAATTCATCAGCCTTCAAGGTCGTGTGGCCGACCGCCATGTCCGCCAGGCGCTTCTTCCACACGACGTGGTCGGCCTTGGCAAGCCGCGGAACCTTGTTGGCAAAGGAAAGCCCGGCCAACTCCTGCAGCTGCCGCCCGGCAATGCCCTGCGCTATGTCGAGCTGGGAGGAAATACCCTTGATCTGATCGACGCTCACACTGACCTTCTCGGCGATCACAGAGATTCCCTGGGCGATTTCTCGGGAAGCGTCGGTCTGCTGATTGAGAACGTTCGCAATCTCGTGCATGCCGCTCGCCACGGTGTCGATATGCCCGCCGACGCTCGACATGTCGTCGCCGAGCTGTGAAACGACGAGCTTGCTTTCGGCGGCCGCCGACTTGCAGTCCGACATCGCCACCACGATCAGCTCGACTTCGGCCCGGAGCCGCTGGATGCGCTCGCGAATGTCATCGGTCGCCTTGCTGGTCTGCTGCGAGAGGGCCTTCACCTCGGAGGCGACCACGGCAAATCCCCGCCCGGCCTCGCCTGCGCGCGCGGCTTCGATGGTCGCATTCAGCGCCAGCAGGTTGGTCTGCTTGGCGATCGCGTCAATCGAGCCCACGATGGTGCCGATTTCCTCGGACGCCGCATTGAGAGCCGTGATCTTGTCCGACGCATCATTCGCGGTAGCCTCGACGCGGTCCATCGCTCTCGAAGCCGATCCGACAGTCGATATCCCCTGGTCGGCGCTGGCCTTCATCTGAGCGGCCCTTGCAACGGCATCTTCCGTTGTCACCCTGATCTGACCGACTGAAGCGACCATCTCTTCGCTGGCCGCAGCAAGTCCCTGCGTACGCTGGTCAACGTCCCGGCAGGCGGTCAGCATCCGGGCGGCCGAGATTGCCGTCTCATTGCTCTGGATATTGAGGTCGACAATGCCGTCGAGGCTGTTTGACGCCAATTCCGCCAATTTGGCGGACAGCTTGCCTATTGCGAGTGACAGGCGATCGTCGCTCGTGTGAGCAGGCGCATCGTACTTGCCCTCGACCAACGCTTCGATCCAGCCAACAAGGGCTTCGTCCCGGGCCCGAAGCGCGGCCAGCTCGTCAGATCGAGCGGGAGATTCCTCGTGGCGTTCGGAGGGGCGTCTGCGACTGACGGCAGCCAAGATCGACATGCGGGTACCGGGAAAAGCGGCGCATCGTTGTTGGACGCGCTCTGGGAAAGACGCTGGGTTCAAAGGCCTGGAGAGAACAGCGTCAGGCGATTAAAGGACGCCCGCCGAGGATCGTCGGACAGATCACCATATCCATGTGTAAATTTGGCTAATTCGCCTATCGAAATTCGGCAACGCCCGCGGTCCGAGCCGATTACCTCTTCACCGGTTGGCGGCCCGGTGTCTCGACTCAGTCGCAGCCTCGACGGATGGAAGCGGCTCTTTTCGTCTTTCGGGCTCCGCGACCGTCGCCGGGCGCGCCTGATCGGCAAACCTCGCCGGCGTCAGACGCGTGCGGTCGATCGAGAGATCGAAAATGTCGAACCTGTTGTAATAGCCGACCACGTCGTGAAACTGCTTCAGCTCGACGCTGGCGTTGAGATCGAGCTCCGCATAAGCGATGCCCTCCTCGTCCTGCAAGACCTCGCCGATGACCTCGCCGGTCGGATCGACGAAGAAGCTCGCCGCGCGCGGGGTACGATCGATGACGTCAGCGATCGCGCCGTCGCGCGCGACCAGAGCCTCGCGCATCGCCCTGTCCATGTAGCCTGCAGTGACGATGCCAAACACCTTGGCCTCGAAGCAATGGGCGCTGGCGCGGATGCGGTTGGCGGCGACGTTGTTGAAGTTGCCGCCGCCTGCCGGGCGCCGCGTCGGCCACATCGGCGGCCAGCTCGAAATGTGCACCTGCTCGCCCTGCGCCATCAGCGCGAAACGTGCCAGAGGGTTGGTGTTCTCGCCGCAGATCAGCGCGCCGATCCGCCCCAGCCGCGTCTCCGCGACCTTCAGCCCGACGCCCACACCAGCTTTTCGTAGAACGTCGGCACCAGCTTGCGGTGATGCACCAGGATCTCGCCGGCCTCGCCGATCAGCAGATTCGCATTCCACAGGCAGCCGTCGCTGACGGCCGCGCGCTCGCTGATGCCGATCGACACGGTGACGCCGAGGGCGCGCGCCTCGGCACAGAGGCGTGCGACTTCGGGGCCATCCACCCGCACCGATTGCTCCGCCATGCGGACGAACAGGTCGTGATTGTCAATCGGCGTCCACAACGCGGCCCAGACCGGAAAGGCGGGAATATAGGTTTCCGGAAAGGCGATCAGCTCGGCACCGGCCCTGGCGGCCTCGCGGATGATGGCGACCGCCTTTTCGGTGGTGGCCTGGCGATCGAGAAAGACGGGCGCGGCATGCACGGCGGCAGCCTTGAAACGAGGGAGCATTCTGGCAAATCCGGCTCTTAAGGACCCAGCGATATCATCCCCGTGTCGGCAGCATGCATCGGAATTGTCGCAAGCCCGGTTGCGGAGGATCGGACAGGTGCCGGTTGGAACGGGACTTGCCTTGCCGTCAGCGCGCGCTTCAAGTGCGAATATGGAGGCCTGGATGTTCGACACGCTCAACTGGGATGATTTGCGGGTATTTCTGTGCGCCGCTCGCGCCGGGAATCTCAGCCAGACGGCAAAACGGCTGCGGCTGGACCATTCCACGGTCAGCAGGCGCATCGCCCAGATGGAGGCCTCGCTCGGCATCGCGGTGTTCGAACGCCATCGCACCGGGCTCAAGCTCAACGAGGTCGGCGAACGGCTATTGCGCCATGCCGAGCGGGTCGAGAGCGCAGTAATCGCCATTCGCGAGGAGGCCAGCGCCGGCGATACCGAGGCGCTGGTCGGCACGGTGCGGCTCGCCACCATGGAGGGCATCGCCTCGCTCTACCTCGCGCAGCGCTTTGCCAATCTGCGCCGCACTGCCCCGCAGCTCACCGTCGAGCTCGTCACCTCGGCGCAGACGGTCTATGTCCACAAGCGCGAGGCCGACCTGTTCGTCTCCTTCTTCCAGCCGCCGGGGCCTGGCCTGATCTCCGAGCGCATCGGCAAGTTCCGGCTCGGCCTGTTTGCAAGCCAGGCCTATCTCGACAGCCACGGCGTCCCTGCGAGCCTGCGCGAGCTGCAGCAGCACTGGTTCGTGTCCTATATCGAGGACCTGATCCAGGTCGACTCGGTGCGCTGGCTCGCCGACATCATCGAGGAGCCGAAGATCGCCTTCCACTCCAACAGCATGATCGCGCAGATGAATGCCGCGGCCGGCGGTCTCGGCATCGTGCTGTTGCCGAGCTTTGCCACCAATAGCCGTCCCGACCTCATTCCCGTGCTTCCTGGAATGGCCGAGACGACGCGCGAAGTCTGGCTCAATGTGCACAGCGACCTGCAGTTCGCTCCGCGCATCCGGGCCGTCCGCGCCTTTCTGAAGAATACCTTGAAGCAGGATCGGGACATGCAGGTGACGCTGGCCGATTCCTTTGCACCGGCCGTATCGCAGCCGTAGCCGCGCACGGCGGATTGCAAAAATCCGTAGTTCCCTTACGGGAGGCCGCGGCTGAAGCTGACCGAATGAGCGCCAGACTGGCCTATTCGAGACTTGAGGGGGCGACGTGACCGCGAAAATCTCTGGCAAAGCCGATCCGGCGCCGAGCGGCGTTGCATTGGCCAAGAAGCGGCTGACGGTCGGATTGATGCTCAGCCTCGCGATGGTTCTGATCTATTTCGGCTTCATGGGGCTGTTCGCTTTCGACAAGCCGCTGCTCGGCACCATCCTGGCGCCGGGCCTGTCGCTCTGCATCGTGTTGGGCCCGCTCGTCATCATCTCCTCCTTCCTGCTCTGTCTCATTTACGTGCTCTGGGCGAACCGCGTGTTCGATCCAGGCATCCGCGACCTGCGCTGAAGGAAGGACGACCATGGGCAGCAACACGCTTTCAATCGGTTTCTTCTTCGCCTTCATGACGCTGACGCTGGCGATCACCTATTGGGCCGCGCGACGCACGCGCACCACCGAGCATTTCTTTGCCGCCGGCGGTCAGGTCACGCCGTGGCAGAACGGCTGGGCGCTGGCGGGCGATTTCCTGAGCGCCGCAGCGCTACTCGGCATCGCAGGCATCGTCACCTCCAACGGATTCGACGGCATGATCTATTCGATCGGCTGGCTGGTCGGCTGGCCGATCATCCTGTTTCTGATCGTCGAGCCCATGCGCAATGTCGGCCGCTTCACCTTTGCCGACGTCGTGGCCTACCGCTTGTCGCAGCGGCCCGTGCGGCTCGCCGGCGCCGTCGGCACGCTGGCCGTCATCCTGTTCTATTTGATCGCCCAGATGGTGGCGACGGGCTCGCTGATCAAACTGTTGTTCGGCCTGCCCTACTCCTGGTCGGTTGTAGTGGTCGGCAGCATGATGCTGATCTATGTGCTGTTCGGCGGCATGCTGGCGACCACCTGGGTCCAGGTGGTCAAGGCCGCGCTCTTGATGGGCGGCGGCATCCTGCTCGCCTTTCTCGTGCTGACGCATTTCGAGATGAATCCGCTCAAACTGTTTGCCGCCGCGTCCGAGAAATACGGCACGAGGGTGCTGCAGCCGGGATCGAAGGTCGTCTCCGGCCAATGGGATGCCATCTCGCTCGGACTCGGTTTGATGTTCGGGACGGCGGCGATGCCCCACATCCTGATGCGCGCCTATACGGTGAAGGATTCCAAGGCGGCGCGGCTGTCGATTCTCTATGCGACCGGCCTGATCGGCGCATTTCATCTCATGGTGTTCATCATCGGCTTCGGTGCCATGGTCCTGGTCGGGCCCGAGGCGGTGGCGAAGGCCGGCGGTGGCGGCAACATGGCCGCGCCGCTGCTTGCGCTTGCCGTCGGCGGCAACGCCTTCTTCGGCTTCATCTGCGCGGTCGCCTTTGCCACCATGCTCGCGGTCGTCGCCGGGCTGACACTGTCCGGCGTCGCCACGCTCTGTCACGACGTCTGGACCAATGTGATCAGGGACGGCACGGCTTCCGAAGCCGAACAGCTCAAGGTGGCGCGGGTCGCAACCGTCGTCATCTCGATCCTTGCCATCATCCTCGGCATCGCCTTCAACGGCCAGAACGTGGCGTTCATGGCGGGGCTTGCCTTCTCGATCGCCTGTGCCGCCAATTTTCCTTCGCTCGTGCTCGCGATCACCTGGCGCCGCTTCACGACGCCGGCGGCGGTCGCGAGCATTCTGGTGGGCACGATCAGCTCGCTGGTGCTGATCGGTCTGTCGCCGACCATCCAGGTCGACATCCTCGGCAAGCAACTGGCGCAGCTCGAACATCAATGGTGGTTCATGTCGCTGCGCAATCCCGCCATCATCAGCATGCCGCTGTCGTTTTCGGTTGCGATCCTGCTGTCGCTGGTCACAAGAGAGAAAAACGCCGACGCCACTTTCGACGAGATGCAGAGCCGCATGCTGCTGGGGCCGCTGACGCCGGCGGCAAAGCCGCGCGAGCCGGCGAAGAATGCCGCCTGACAGGGACGAACAGCCGTCCGCCCACCGTCACTTCTTCGCCTTCACTTCCTTGGCATAGGTCTCCGGCCTGAAGCCGACCAGGAGCTTTGCACCCATTTCCAGGACCGGGCGCTTGATCATCGAGGGCTGCTCGGCCATCAACGCCAGCGCCTTCTTCTCGGTGAGGCCTTCCTTGTCCGCATCCGGCAATTTGCGGAAGGTGGTGCCGGCGCGGTTGAGCAATGTCTCCCAGCCGAGCTTGTCGCTCCATTGCTTGAGCTTGTCCCTGGGTGCGCCTGAAGCCTTGTAGTCGTGGAAATCATAGGCGATGCCATGGTCGTCGAGCCAGGCGCGCGCCTTTTTCATGGTGTCGCAATTCTTGATGCCGTAGATGGTGATCGTCATTGCCCATTGCCTTTCGAGGACGGCAGCTTAGCGCAGCGATGCAGGCAACGCAGCGCGACACTAGGGGATTTGCACAGCCACGCCCGCATGAACCGCCTCAAGGCCGCCGCATGCTCGGCCGGCCGATCCAGAGCCGGTTGAGGCCGCGCGTGGCGAGCGTCGGCCGGTCCCTGCCCTTCAGCCGCTCCTCGGCCTCCTGGCACGGGCCTACGATGCGCAGCCGCTGCGGCAGCATGGGATAGAGGCGCCGCATCCAGCGGAGCGCAAGGGCCGCGCTGTTGCGCTCGGCTTCGCCGAGCGGCAGATCGAAGGCCTCGCGCAACCGCTCGGGCAGGAGCTGGGCGGTCAGCGCAGAATACCAGCGCGGCGGCCGGATTCCCGTCACCTGTCCGGAAAAGATCTGCCTGGCGATGTCGCGTGCGGCATCGCTCACGGTCAGCACATCGGATGCGGCCATTGCCTGATTGTAGGATACGAACGAGGCCCAGTCGGGCGGCAGGCTGTCCGGCGGGATGCCGAACAGCGCGGCATAGAGCTTGGCCTCCGACCAATATCGCTCGCGCTCAAGGTCCGACAGCCTGGGCAGCACCAGCTCATGGGCCAGCAGCGCGGTCTCCACCAGCGTCGCATGGACCCAGCGCAGCGCCGCCAGCTCATTGGCCTGATAGGCCGAGCCGGCCGCGAACGGTCCAGCGGACTGCGGCAAAACCCCGGTCACCGCCTCATGGCGTTGATAGAGCCTTCGCGCCACGGCAAGCGCCTGATCCAGCGAGCCGAACACCATGGTGAAGGTCACGCCAAAGGTGCGATGAAAGCGGCCGACCGGATCGGCAAAGACCCGTGACTGATCGGCTATCGCTGCTGCGACCCAGGGATGGGCGAGCTGCAGCAGCAGCGCACGCCCGGCACCAAGAAAGACGGCCGCCTCGCGATCGACCCGCCACGTCATCGAGGCCGGCCCGAACAGGCCCTCGCGCGCCCCGGCGGCCTGGCTGCGAACCAGCTCGAGGCTCCGTTCAAACTCGGCTGCGGATACGGGCATGGCGCCTCTTCCATCGCTGACGCATCGCGCCTCCCGCACCGGTTAGGGCCGCTTCGGGATGTTCAAGCCGCGCTCGACGGCCGGCCGCGCGAGCCCGCGCGCGAGCCAGGCCGGCACGTGGTTGAGGTTGTCGAAGTCGACGAGCTCCCGCGCACCGTAGAAGCCGATCAGGTTGCGCACCCAGCCGAGCATGGAGATGTCGGCGATGGTGTAGTCATCGTCCATGATCCATTGCCGGCCGTCGAGCCTCCGTTCGATCACCTCGAGCAGGCGCCTGGCTTCATTGACATAGCGCTCCAGCGGCCGCTTGTCGGCAATCTCCCTGCCGGCGAATTTGTGGAAGAAGCCGAGCTGGCCGAACATCGGCCCGATGCCGCCCATCTGGAAATGCAGCCACTGGATGGTCTGCCAGCGCCGCGCCGGATCAGCGGGCAACAGCTTGCCGGTCTTCTCGGCGAGATATTGCAGGATGGCACCGGACTCGAACAACGGCAGCGGCTTGCCGCCGGGTCCGTCGGGATCGAGGATCGCTGGGATCTTGCCATTCGGGTTGAGCGACAGGAACTCCGGCGTCTTCTGGTCGTCCTTGCCGAAGTCGACCAGATGCACCTCGTATGGCAGGCCGATCTCTTCCAGCATGATCGAGACCTTGACGCCGTTCGGCGTCGGCAGCGAATAGAGCTGCAGAAGCTCCGGATGTTGCGCCGGCCAGCGCTTTGTAATGGGAAAGGCGGACAGATCGGACATCGCAGCTCGTCTCGTTGGTTGCGAATGGTTAATCTAGAGGCTGATGCGGAGCTGGCAAGGACTATCGGGACCGGATATTTCCGCGATATCTTTGCAACCCTCGCGCAATTGCGCGGCCTCTTTAACCGCTCCGCCATTGTTGCCGGGGTATGAATCCGGCTTGCCGGCGATGGCACGAGAGGTCGGACATGCAGCTGCAATGGGTGACCTTCTGGGGATCTGTCGAGGACGCCGCGCATCATGCGCTATGGCCGTTGCGCGCGGCCGCGAATGCGCTCGGTATTGCGGCAAGCGATCTGCGGATCTGGCTTTTCCTCTGCACCCTCTTCCTGTTGGCGCTCGCCGTTCGCTTCACCCGCGACGAGCTTCCGCTGAAACGGCGGCGTGCGCTTGCAACTGGCAAGGTCGTCAAGATCAATACCGACTCCGATGGCCTGAGCACGCCGACCATCGAGTTCGCCGACGGCCGCGGCAAGAGATGGCGCTTCGATTCGAGCTTGCCGGTCAACAGCTCCACCGGCTCGCTCGGTGGGGCCGTGTCGGTGCTGTACGACCCGGCGCATCCGCAGCGCGCCCGCGAGGCCGGGCGGCCGCTGACGCTGGGCTTTCAGGCGGTCGTGTCGTTTGCGATGATCATCGGACTATTGATCGCGGTCTACGTGCTGAACTAACCCGGCGTTGCCGCGCGCGGCGCTACATTCTGAGCCACATCTCGAATCCGCCGTAGATCAGCCGCTTGCCGTCGAACGACGTCGTCTTGTCAAGGCGTGGGTCGGCCATCACTTTGGCGTTGATCGCGTCGCGCTCCGCCCGATTGCGGTAGACGATCCACGAGAACACGACGACCTCATCGTCTTTCGCCAGGACCCCGCGCGGAAACGAGGTCACCTCGCCATAGGGCACGTCGTCACCGATACACTCGACGAAATCCAGCGCGCCATGCTCCTTCCAGATATCGCCGGCGTTCTTCGCCTGCGCCTTGTAGGCCTCGATCTTGTCTTTCGGAACCGGAATCACAAAGCCGTCAACGTAAGCCATCGGGGATCTCCTTGGGTTGATCATCCCGAGGACGAATGAGCGGAGGTCAACCCGACAGGTGGCAACTGACAATTTCGTTGCCGTCCGCCGTCCCCAGGCGACGGCGGCTGCGACAACCGAGCGGCTCGCGACTTACGGCAACGACACGAACTCAACCCAGTTCGGCTGCTTGCCCGCGGGATAGGATTGCAACAGCCTGAGCGCGCCGCTTTCGCCATCGATCATATAGACACTCATGGCGTTCGATTTTTCGCCGACGGCCGCCAGCAGATGGCCGGACGGATCGATCGCAAAACCGCGCGGCTGCTTCTCGGTTCCCACGCTGCCGAGCGGTGTGAGATGGCCGTTTTCCTCATCCACCTTGAACGCGGAGATCGTGCTCGAGGTTCGCTCGGAGGCATACAGGAAGCGCCCATCCGGCGTGAGATGGAGATCGGCGGCCCAGGGTTTTCCCTCGAACTTATCAGGCAGCGCGCTCGCCTGTTGTATCTCCCGCCACGTGCCATGCGCGGCATCGTAGGAAAAGACCAGGAGTGCGGCAGAGAGTTCGTTGACGAGATAGACGAACTTGCCGTTTGGATGAAACACGAAGTGGCGCGGACCATTTTTCTCGGCGACCTTGATCGCGGCCGGCTCGTTCGGCGTCACCGCCCCGGTCGCAGCATCGAAATGAAAGCTGAGGATCTGGTCCGACCCCAGATTGGTCGCGAAGACGAAGGCATTGTCCGGCGACGGCAGGAAGGCGTGCGCGTTCAGCCCGGTCGGGATCACCTGCGTCGGCGCGCCGACGATGCCGTCGGCACCAATCGGATTCACCGCGACCTTGTTGCCGCCATAGGAAGCGCTGAACAGGAATTTGCCGGAATGATCGGTCGCGATATTGGCCATGCTGTCGGCAAGCGGCCCGCGCCCGCGATACGAGAGCCGACCGCTGTTCGCATCGATGGCAAAGCTCAAGACGACGTAAGGCTCGGCGCGAATACCCGCAAACAGAAAGCGCTTGTCGGGACTGACTGCAAGCGGCGTCGATGAGCCCGCTTTGTCCACGCCGGGAAACGCCACCGTCTCGACCGCTTCGACCTTGCCGCTGAATGGCTCGACGCGGAAGACGCTGATGTCGTTGCTGCCGGAATTGCCGACATAGGCGAAGGTGTCGGCGGAGGCGGCGCTCGACAGCAGCGCCGCCGTGAGCGCGATCGATGCGATGGCCGCGGGCGATTTCGACATGGTTGCCTCCTCCGAATTGTCTTGTTGAGGCGATGGTAGAAAACCGCAGCCCGCAAGGCCATCCCGGAGTCGGCATCGATCGATACGCGCCCGGCATCAATCAAGGTTGACCGAGCGTGACGAACAGCACGCTGCCGCGCATGAATGCGCTGCTTCGAAAAAATTCACAGAACCGCCGATTGACAACTTCAACTTCCGGGCGTATGTCCCGCGCCCTCATGAAGACGCATGATCCGGAAACGTGCGGAGCAGTTTCCGCGAAGATCATGTCTCAGCAACGGGTTCGTGAACCCATACGGGGCGGACAATGACTTACGGACGCGAAAGACTAGCTGGCTTGTCGAACGGCGTGATGCCGATCGATTGCGCACGCCCGGCTCATGGGAGCGATCTTGCGTAAGCAAGATCGAACAGTCCGCAGACACGGACCCTCCCGAGCCAAGCGCTCCGGAGGGTTTTTTGTTGCCCGGAGCATTTCGAGATTTCGCCGGCGAAGGCCGGAACGGGAGACCCGGATCCCGGGGCTCGCGCGGCAACGCGCGCGCCCAAGCGCGCGGGGCCTGCCGGAGGGAACGAGGCGATGAGCCGGACACCGATGGCAGAGCGAACTCTTCGGAGTTCGCAATAGGCGGCGCGTCAATAAGCGCCGCGGCAGAATTTATGTTTGCCGCATCTCGATGCGGCTGAAGCGAAGCGCTGGTGGTGAAGATGTCGGATACTTCGCTCCCTGGTAAAGCGGGTTCGAATCCCGCCTTTGGCGTCACGTACCGTGGAGGCGGCCGCCGCAATGGCCGTCGAGTCGCGGGTTTCGGTTGTGATCAATGATCAGAACCTGCGTTGGCGTCACTGAAAGCCGATATCGCCCGTTCCCCGGCGCGACCTGTCGATTGCCGATGCGACAACATCGGCAAGGCGGTGGTGAAGCTCGCCTCCGTCGTCCCTGCAAAAGCCGGGACCCTGGCATTTGGCCTTCGCGAAACGAAGGCTTGTGGTTATCGGCCCCGGCTTTCGCCGGGGCGACGGAGATAGTGCCGTCCGCCAACCTCATCTACGATCCGTGGTGAAGATCGCTGTTACTTCGTCTGCAAAACGAGAGGTCGCGGGTTCGAATCCCGCCCGGCGTACCATGCGCCGTAGCTCAGCGGATAGAGCACTGCCCGGCCTGCAGCGCAAGCCGCGGGCCGGGATCTCAGCAATCGCCCGTTCCCGAATCGTAGGCCTTACAGCCGGTGGTGAAGAGTTCTGTTACTTCGGGTTCGCAGGGCCGGAGGTTCGAATCCTCCCGGATCATCAATCCGTAGCTCAGTTGGTCAGAGCATGCGACGCCCTCACGGGCGGTACAGACTCGCCTGTTCCCCGGCGCCGTTTTTTCCATCACAATCAAACCAAGGAGGAGGCCATCATGGTCAGTCTGAACAAGATCGTTCGCGCCTTTACCCATGAGGGCGCGCGCGGCAAGCGCTTCACGCCCGAAATGGCGCTCAAGCGCACGCTGATGAACTGCCTCCTCTGGGAGGACCAGTTCTACGAGGACGGCGTTGCCATCGCCGACCGCATCAAGGCGCTGGTCCCGGAGGTCGAGCCCGCGCGCGCGGCCGCGCTCGCCGTCGAGGCCCGCGAGGTGATGAAGCTGCGGCATGCGCCGCTGCTGGTGCTGCGCGAGATGGCGCGGCATGAGACGCATCGTGGGCTGGTGGCGGACACGCTGGCCCGCGTGATCCAGCGTCCCGACGAGATGACCGAGCTGCTTGCGATCTACTGGGCGGACGCGCTCGGGCCGGGCCAGCAGCGCAAGCGTCAGCCCGTCTCGGCGCAGATCAAGAAGGGCCTGGCGCGGGCGCTCACCAAGTTCGACGCCTATCAGCTCACGAAGTACGATCGCGACGGTGCGGTGCGGATCAGGGACGTCCTGTTTCTGGTGCACGCCAAGCCGAAGGACGCCGACCAGGAGAAAGTGTGGCGGCAGCTCGTCGATGGCGAGCTCGCCTCACCTGACACCTGGGAGGTCTCGCTGTCGTCCGGCAAGGACAAGCGCGCGACCTTCGAGCGGCTGATCGCCGAGAACAAGCTTGGCGGGCTCGCGCTCCTGCGCAACCTGCGCCTGATGCAGCAGGCGCAGGTGCCGCGACAGACCATCGCGGCGGCAATCAGCGCGATGCGCACGGACCGCATCCTTCCCTACCGCTTCATCACGGCAGCGCGCTATGCGCCGGATTTCGAGGAAGAGCTCGAAGCCGTGATGCTGAAGTCGATCAAGGGCTATGCGCACCTTCCCGGGCGCACGCGCCTGTTGATCGATGTGTCGGGATCGATGTTCGCGCCGCTGTCCGCCCAGTCGGAGATGACGCGTGCGGAAGCCGCCTGCGGCCTTGCGATCCTCGCCCGCGAGGTTTGCGAGGAGGTGGAGGTCTTCACCTTCAGCCAGGACGTGAAGAAGGTCCAGCCTCGCCGCGGCTTTGCGCTCCGCGACGCGATCATCGGCTCGCAGCCGCACGGCTCGACCTTCCTCGGCAAGGCTGTGGCCGAGATCGACCGCAAGGGCGATCGGCTGATCGTCTTCACCGACGAGCAGAGCCACGACAAGGTGGGCGACCCCAAGGCCCGGGGCTATATGGTCAACGTCGCTTCCTACCAGCACGGCGTCGGCCACGCCGCCTGGACCCGCGTCGATGGTTTCTCCGAAGCCGTGATCGCCTGGATCGCGGCCCAGGAGGAGACCATGCATTAGCGACCCCTGGGGGCGCTTCAAGGTGTGCCCCGGGGCTTTTCTGCCGCCCTCCGCTCTGAGCTTGATGCGATCGATCGCGTCCCGGTTGCAATATGTCGGGAACGAAATCCCGTGTCGCAGGTTGCCGAGCTGTGCCGAGCGCAACCTATACATTGATCGCCAAAGCGATGGCCGAACGCAAACAGGTGCTTTGCGACTGTGGCGGCTTCGCGCGCGCCATCTGTCCGATTGTGCTCGGACATACGAAGGGCGAGGAACGCACTCTGGCGTACCAGTTCGCAGGCGACAGCAGCGGCGGATTGCCGCGTGGCGGACAATGGAAGTGCCTGGACCTCTCCAAAATGAGCGGCGTCCAACTTCGCAGCGGCGCCTGGCACGACGGCACAAGCCACAAGCGGCCGCAGGTCTGCGTGGAAGATGTCGATCTCGATGTCAACCAGCAGAGCCCGTATCAGCCGCCCCGTTCCTCGTCCAGGCGGAGGCCGAGAGTGCAGCTCAGTGACAGCGCCAAGAAAAGCTGACCAGATCGCTGCCCCGACGCGGCGATCGCACCGCGGCTCAAGGCTATTTCGTGGATTCGGCCGCGCCGGGTAGCTCCAGCGCCGAGCGTAACCGCCCAGTGCCGCGCCGGTACAGCGTCGCGTATGGCGCGGAAGCCAGGAGATTCGCGTACGGCTCAAAACCCTCAAGACGCTTGTTGAAGGGAACCGCACCACAACCTGGCACCCGGCATTGCGGCTTGCCCTTGGGACATGCGTTGAAGTTGCATAGGCGACCGAGATACCGGTCTGTTTCCGGCTCGATCAAAAAAATCTCGACCTGGTGATTGGCAGTGCTTGGGCCCGTGCCGGCCTCGTAAGCCTTGCGCAGAGCAACATCGCGCGCGCGGCGAAGCTCACCGAGCCGGTGCAAGGACGAAATCCACACTGCGAGATCAACGTCCTTGCATTCATGCCAGACCTCAATGCCAGCGCGGCGAAATTCGGAGAAGCGCGGCACTTCCTTCCAGAGCGCCTTGGCGACTGAACCGATCACCGCAACGGCCTGGACTTCCTCGAAGCGCGTGAATGCGTCGGTCACAATATCCGCGGCGCGGCGAAAGTCCTGCTGCTGCCGCAGCAGATAACGGTCCTCCTCCTCGATCTCGGCGCGTCGCAAGGTCATCCCAACAGCTTCATGAAATTGCGCTTGCGGCCGTGGCGCACTTTCAGAGAGAGAACATGGGCGTTTTGCTCGCCGGCGGGCCGCAGTTCGGCCAGCCTTGCGATCAACTCGGCAGCCTGCTCATAATGGCCGAACTTGACCAGATGTTCAATCGAGGCTGTGTAGAACGCAATGGCCTCGCCGGAATGGGTTTTCTCAGTCGCCCGCACCAGCTGCTCATGGATAGACGGCGAACCACCGAACTTGCGGAACGTATCCCAGGCCTGGTCGTGCGCGTTTTCCTGCAGCAGAAGTCTCACCAACAGGTCGGCCGGATTTTGCCAACCGACAGACCGTTTGCGATGACAAAGGGCTTCCAGCAACTGCAATGCACGCCGATGCGCTGCCTCACCACCGATGTTCCGCAGTCGCTGGTAGAGGTCGATCGTCGGCGCTTTTTCGAAAGCACGCCACAAATGGCTCTCTGCATCGCTCTCGCGGTTCATCTTGGCCAGGAGTTCGCTCGTGAAGACGAGGAGCCGTTGATCCGGCCTCTTGTCCTCGAACATCCGGAGACCTTCCTCGGCGAATCTGAGCGCGTCCTTCGCACGACCATGCTTCAAGCAGAACTCCGCAAGTTGCAAATAATCGTACGACGACGAAAGCCCTTTGGCGCGCAAAGCGATGCGCGCGTCGGTGTCGCCGTCCTGCTCCGCGAAAAAGTCGAGGATGCCCATCAGTTGGGCGTATTCGGCCGAAAGGTCCTGGTCGGCGCGTGACGCGGAGCGGGCCGGCAGCTTCTGCCAAGCCTTCTCGGCGAGCCGGCGATACTCGGCAAGGCCGCGCTCCCCGAGCACTTGCTCATATCGGGCCACCGCGCCGCTGAAAACGTCGTATTTGTCCTCCATCTCCCGCTCGAACAGGTCGCGCGCAAGCTGGACGGGGTCCGGCTGTATCGCAGTCACGGCGGCAAGATGGATTTCCGAGACGTGGTGAAGCAAGGCGCCGCAATGACCGTCGGAATCATCGATGCTGCCCAAGGCGCGCTCAATCCGTTCGATTGCGCGCTCCGTGAGCCTCAGCGCAAGCGGCGCGCGGGAATTCGCGACCAGCGACTCGACGGTTTCCAGCGCTTCCTCGACGCCGGCCGCCCACTCCGGCGCCGACTCATAGTCGATATGGCTTCCGGTGCGGGTGGCCCCATCGATCACCTTTCGCAACCGTGCCTCGACCGCCGCATCGTCGCCGTCCAGCGCCGTGGCCGCAAGCTCAAGCCTGCGGAACAACTTTGTATCCTGCTCCGCCAGTTGGACGATCATCTCGGCGAGAGCGTCGATGCTCTTGGTCTTCAGGTGCATCCGAATGCGCGAGAGCGCGCCAGCCCCTTCAACGCCTGTCTCGCCTGCAGCGTTGGCGGCCAAGCCAACCGCGACCATATGCTTGCAAAAACCCCACTCCACGTACGCCGGACACGAACAATGTCCGTCGATGGTCTTGCCGCGGCCCCTCAACTCGGTCCGGTAATCCTCACTGCCGGTCACCTGCGCCAGCACCCGGCCGGGCTCAATCACAAGCAGTTCGACCTCGTCATCCTCAAAGTACGCCGTACCGCGCGCGAAGGTTTTATCGCCTGCAAGCTTTCGCAGCGTATCAACATCGAAGCGCGTCAAGTTCGTCACCGAGGTCGCGGATCATCTTTGGGGAAGCGGCATATAAGCACGATGCCCGACAACGCGCCATGATCAAGGGTCGCCTTCACGCCACGACCCCCACAACCACCGCCTCCAGCACCTTCGCGGCATCGCGCGGGTTGAGCCGCACCTGCAGGCCGCGCTGACCGCCATTGATATAGACGAGGTCGTGCGCCAGCGCCTGCTCCTCGATCGCGACCTTGGGCCGGCGCATCTGGCCGAAAGGGCTGATGCCGCCAACCTTGTAGCCGGACAAGCGCTCGGCTTCCGCGGGCCTCATCATCTGCGCCGATTTGCCGCCGAACGCAGCTGCGAGCCTTTTCATGGAGACCTCGCGGTCGGAGGGCACGATGACGCAGACCGGCTTGCCGTCGACCATTGCCATTAGCGTCTTCAGGACACGCGCCGGCTCCTCGCCCATGGCTTCGGCCGCCTGCATCCCGATCTGCTCGGCGTCAGGGTCGTAGTCATAGGCATGAACCGTGCAGGCAATGCCCGCCCCCTCCAACGCCTTTGTTGCGCGTGTAACCCTGGACATCCTGAGCTCATTTGCTTGTGCGGGTTGCGTTGTTCAACTTTCCGCGCGCAGGCGCAAGGCCGGGCATGCATCAAAACGTCGTTCGGTCACTGTTCATGTGAGCCGCCCGACAATGCCGCGGACTTGACCGCAAGGAGCCACTCGCATGCAGCCGCTCAGCCGCCGCCGAGCGATCACCCTCGCCTCATCCTTTGCCGCGACATCCCTGATCGGACGCGGCGCGCATGCTCAGGGCCAGGCCAACGCGGCAAGCTTCGACATCGCGAGCTTTCTCAACCCTGGCGTCGATGCGGATGCAGCCTTTGCCAAGGCCATTGCAGAGGTCGAGAAGGCTGCCGCAAGCGCCGCCAAGGGCGGCGGGCCCGTTCATGTCGTGCTCAATCTGCAGAGGAACGCGATCTACCGGATCAAGCGGCCGCTCGTCTTCAGGCAGCTCAACGGCTTCGAGCTCAACGGCAACGGCGCGCAGCTGATCAATACCACGCGGGATTCGACATTGCGTATCTCGTCGTCCAGCCATGTCACCGTTCGCGACCTGTCCATCGATTACGACCCACTGCCCTTCACCCAAGGGATCATCGCCGGCTTCGACAAGACGGCGACGCAGATCACGGTGAAAGTCGATCCCGGCTATCCCGATGATCCCGCGTTTCTTGCCAGCATCACCGACGGCTTTTTCAAGGTAATGGACCGCAACACAAGAGCGCTGAAGGCAGGCGCGCGGGATTTTCTCAACCCCGCCAAGGTGGAGCGGCTGTCGCCGGGCCTGATCAAGGTGCATCTGCGCTGGGGCGCCAACGATCGCTTTGCGAGCCAGCTGCCGGTGGCGGTCGGCGATGTCGTCACCGTCGCCAACTCCTATTCGGATGCGATCGCAGTCGAGGGCAGCGATGCGACCAGCTTCATCGACGTGAAGCTGTTTGCCTCTCCTGCCATGGGGATTCTCGAAAACGGCGGCCCAGGCTCGATGCTGCTGCAGAAGGTGTCGATCGTGCCCGGCCCGCGGCCGAAGGGCGCGACCACGGACCGGCTGATCTCCACCAATTCCGACGGCTCACATTTCACCACTGTCGAGCGCCGGCCGACGATCGAGGATTGCACCTATGCAAACACCTCCGATGATGCCGTCAACGTCCACGGCTTCTACTATTACGTGATCGCGAAACAGGCGCCGGGGCGTTATCTGCTGACGCCGAAATGGGACATCGGGCTTGCCGCCGGCGACACCGTCGAGAGCTGCGACCAGGCGAGCTTCCGCTCGCTCGGGCGCACCAGGATCACGCAGTTTTCAAAGCGCCATGCGCCGGAGCTCAAGGCAAAGATCGCCGCGCTCTGGAAGGACAGGAGCCCGACCACGCAGCCCGATCTGATCTATGACGTCACGCTGCAGCAGGATTTGCCGCTCAAGGTCGGCGATGCCATCACCTCCTTGTCGCGGATCGGCGCCGGCACCGCCGTCCGCCGCTCGAGCTTCCATGCCTGCGGCCGCGTGCTCGTGAAGGCGCCGAATGCGGCCGTCGAGGATTGCCAGTTCACCTTCTCATCGGCAACCGCCGTACAGGCCGGCAGCGACATCGGCTTCTGGTCGGAATCCGGCTTCGCCGACAATCTCGTTGTCAGGAACAACCGTTTCAGCCATTCGATCACCGGGGCCAATGAGGCCACCGCCGGCAACAGCGCACTGGGCGCGATCTATGTCGGCATGGTGGCGCCCGACAGCACCAAGGGCTTTCCGAACAACCTGCAGAACCGCAATGTCACCATCGCGGGCAACCACATCGACGATTCCTATCTCTACGCCATCTTTGTCAGCAATGCCGACGGCGTGAAGATCGACGGCAATGCCATCGGCCAGACATTCATCCGCGGCACCGCATTTGAGGCCGGCCAGCTCTATGGCATCAGGCCGGACAGCGCGATCTATGTCGGGAGGGCGCGCAATGTCACGATCAGCAACAACACGATCGCGCACGGCAAGGTGGCGAAGACTGCCGTTGCGGTCGACGCCACCTGCGATAAGGCAACCACGCACCTCGCCAACAACCGGCTGGTGTGAGCCTCACGCGCGGGACCGCTCAGCGCGGCGGCCGCAGACAAGCTTCAGCCAGGGTGTCAGATGGAAGGTGCTCATCAGGAGATACATCGGCACCATTCCGCCCAGCGATGACATGCGTTGCATCGGGCCGCAAAGCATGTCCGTCGCGCCGCCGCCGAGGCAATAGGTCACGAGTGCCATCAGCGCGAAGCTCGGCGCAGCCGCAAGCGACAGCCAATCGGCAATGCCACGCACCGAGGTGGCGGGCTCAATGCTGGTCGTACTTGTCATGATGGCGCCACCAGATGCCCTGCTCATTGCGCCCGAGCGGCGCGCGGTCGAGCCATTGGAACATGCCCCAGAGCCCGTCGAGCCCGCGAGCATAGGTCGAGTAGGTGTGATAGACGATGCCGTCCTTCTTGACGAAGGCGCTGAGGCCGGGCCTTTCGCGGGCAAATGTCGCGACATCGGTGCCGGCCTGCGCGGCGCTTTGTGCGGCCGGCCCCTCGCCGCCTCCCGACCGCCACGCCTGCAGGGGCGCCGGCGCCTGCGGCCGGTAATTGTAGTCGGCGCCGCCATCGCGTTGCTGCGCTTCCGTGAAGAACACGCTGAAGTCGGCGTTGAAGTCGCTGCCGAGCGATGACGCCCAGGGAAAGCTCCAGCCCATCCGCTGCCTGAAGGCCTGCAGCTTCGGAAGCGGCGCGCGCGACACCGCCATGAGCATCACGTCATGGTTCGCCAGGTGCACGGCGATGCCGTTGAACCCATCGGCGATCGACGAGCAGGACGGACAACCAGCCGTGTAATCGGGCCCAAACATGAAGTGATAGATCAAAAGCTGGGAGCGGCCCTTGAACAGGTCGGCAAGCGAAGCGTCTCCTTCATCGGTGGCGAACCGATAGGCCTTGTCGATGCGCACCCAGGGCAGCGCCTGCCGCTGCCTCGCCAGTTCGTCGCTGCGACGGGTCAGTTCCTTCTCGGCCGCGAGGAGATCAAGTCGTGCAGTCAGCCATTCGTCTCGTGTTCCGGTCATGTGGGCCGTCATGGATGGTTCCTCTGGACTGTGTTGGTGGGCCGCACCAGCCCGGACGCAGAGGCGGTGACAACCGCCGCGATCCACTCCACGACGAGCGTGAGAAAGCTTGGGGAGAGGATTGTCCAATCGACCATGGCAGTGACCTTCTGGCTCCAGCGTACTGGCTTGTCGGCGGGAGATAGACTAGTACCGGGCATCCACCGGTGAGAGTGACAAGTGTGGCGGGATTCAAATGGACTCGCTGATCACGGCAGCGGCGCTGGCGCTGGCGCGAGGTGATCCGCTCGGGGCGCTGAACCGCGTCGCGCTTCGCGATGATGCGCCGGCGCTCGCGCTGCGCGGCATTGCGATGGCTCGGCTCGGCGATCTGGCGCGCGCCAAGGTGCTGTTGAAAAGTGCGGCGCGCGCCTTCGGTCCGCGAGAGCCCGTCGCGCGAGCCCGATGCGTGGTGGCCGAGGCCGAGATTGCGCTCGCCTCGCGCGACCTCGCCTTTCCCGTCAAAGCGCTCGAGGCGGCGCGCGCGACGCTGGATGAGCACGAGGACCGGCTGAACGCCGCACATGCGCGGACGCTCGAAATCCGCCGCCTGCTCCTGGTCGGACGCCTCGATGAAGCCGAGCGCAAGCTTGCCCAACTCGACCCCACCCCTCTTCCGCCGGCCTTGCGCGCTGTCCAGGAGCTCGCGGTTGCCGGCATTGCCATGCGCCGCCTCCGGACCCGGGCTGCACGCGATGCGCTCGCCCGGGCCAGGCACGCGGCCCATCGGGCCGGCATCGCCGAACTCCTGACTGAAGTTGCTAACGCCTCCCAGGCCTTGGATGCGCCCGCCGCGCGGCTGATCGCGCGCGGCGAGGAGCGGCTCGTCACATTGGAGGAGGTCGAAGCGCTGCTCGCCTCGAAGGCGTTGGTCGTGGATGCCTGCCGCTATGCCGTCCACGACGCCGGCAGGCTCATCGCGCTCGCAACGCGTCCCGTGCTGTTCGCACTCGCGCGTGCCTTGGCCGAGGCTTGGCCGAACGACGTCTCCCGCAGCACGCTGGTCACGCGCGCCTTTGGCGGCAAGCACGCCGATGAATCGCATCGCGCGCGGCTGCGGGTCGAGATCGGGCGGCTGCGCCGCCTGCTGCGGCCCTCGGCTGACGTGAGCGCGACCAGGGATGGCTTTGCACTCGCTCCGCATCGCCAACGCGATGTCGTGGTGCTGACGCTCCCCGTAGAGGAAGAGCACGCGGCGGTGCTCGCCCTGCTCGCCGACGGCGAATCCTGGTCGAGCTCGGCGCTGGCGCTGGCCTGTGGCGCCAGCCAGCGGACCGTACAGCGCTCGCTCGACGCGCTTGGCGCGGCCGGCAAGGTACAATGGATTGGCCGGGGCCGAGCCCGACGCTGGATGACGCCACCGATCGGCGGACTCGCGACGACCTTGTTACTCCCGCTCTCCCTCCCGGGCAGCTAGGATCGAGACAGCAACGGGCAAGAAGCGGGAGCGCGAAAGCATGAAACGAGCGGCGGCCGAAATCATCCGGGAATATGGCCCGTTTCCGGGCGTCGAGCGCGTCGCCGGCGTTTCCTATGACGGGCAGAATGTGTGGTTCGCCTCCGGCGAGAAGCTCAATGCGCTCGACCCCGAGCAGGGCCAAGTGAAGCACGCGATCGATGTCGCGGCCCATGCGGGCACCGCCTTCGACGGACAGCATCTCTATCAAATCGCCGAGAACCGCATCCAGAAGATCGATCCCGCGACCGGCAAGGTGCTGGCGACCATTCCCGCGCCGGGCAATGGCGGCGACTCCGGCATGGCCTGGGCCGAAGGCTCGCTCTGGGTCGGCGAATATCGCGCGCGCAAGATCCACCAGGTCGATCCCGAGACCGGCAAGATCCTGCGCTCCATCGAATCCAGCCGCTTCGTCACCGGCGTCACCTGGATCGACGGCGAGCTCTGGCACGCGACCTGGGAGGGCGATGAGAGCGACCTGCGCCGCATCGATCCGCAAAGCGGCGAGACGCTGGAGCGGCTGGACATGCCAGCCGGCATCGGCATATCGGGCCTGGAGTCCAACGGCGCCGACCAGTTCTTCTGCGGCGGCGGCAACAGCGGCAAGGTGCGCGCGGTCAGGCGGCCGAAGCGAAGTTGAAGAACCACGCCTTGGCGGCTCCTTGACCTCTCCCGCACATCCGGATATATTACTGGATATATAAGGGAGACTCCGGTGGCAAACGCCTCCCAACGCCGGGCCATCAAAAGCTATCGCGCCAGACTGAAAAAGCGTGGGCTCGCGCGCTTCGAGGTGCTGGGCCTCGATTCTGATCGCGACCTGATCCGCACCCTCGCGCGCCGTCTCGCCGAAGACGATCCGGACGCCGCGCGGTTGCGCGCTGTCGTGAACCGAACCGTGTCGGGTGAGCCACCTCGCAAGGGTGGCATTCTCGCGGCTTTGCGGCGCTCGCCACTGGTCGGTGCCGATCTGGACTTGGCCCGCGGGCACGATGAAGGACGCGACATTGATCTGTGATGCGCTATCTTCTCGACACGAACATCATCAGCAATCTCGTCAAGCCAAAGCCTTCGGCCTCACTTGTCGCCTGGATGGCCGATCAGGCCGATGAAGATCTTTTCATCTCGTCGCTGACGGTGGCCGAGATCTGGCGAGGCGTGCTGCAAGAGCCAGCAGGCAAGCGCCGCGACGAACTGGAGGCCTGGTTCTCCGGACCCGAGGGGCCGCAATCCCTGTTCGCTGGTCGCATCCTCTCTTTTGACGAGAAAGCCGCCTTGGTCTGGGGGCGATTCATGGCCGCTGGCACGTCCGCCGGTCAGCCGCGAAGCGCGCTCGACACCATTGTCGCCGCTGTGGCCGCAGCGAATGGGTGCATCGTCGTCACCGACAACGAAAAGCATTTTGCCGACGTCGAAACACTCAATCCCCTGCGTTAGCAATTTCGCCGACGGGCCGCTCCTCCTCCGCCGCAAGCGTCCTGCCGAAATAGCTCCGCCGCGTCTCCTCGGCGGCGCGGGCTTCGCGGCGGATGCGCAACAGGTCCTTGCGTGAGACGAGGCCGACGAGGCGCATTGTGCTGCGCTCGACAATCGGCACGCGGCCGATATCTTCCGCCGCCATCCGGTCGGCCAGCCGCGCCACGGTCTCATCGGCATGTCCGACGACGGGTGAATCGTCGGAGTGGCGCTCGAACAGGGTCTCGGCGTGCACGTCGGGCTCGGTCCGCCAGCGCAGGATGTCGGCGCGCGAAACCATGCCGATGACACGGCCGTCCTTGCTCTTGATCGGATAGGATTTATGGCGATGCGCGTCGGCCGAGAAGAAGGCGATCGCCTGATCGACGGTCATGTCGGCCGGCAGGGTGTCGACCTCGCGCACCATGACGTCGGAGACCCGCAGCAGTTCGAACGGATCGATGCTGTATTCGCGCACCACATGCTGGCCACGGCGCGCGATCTTCTCGGTCAGGATCGAGCGCTTGAGCAGGAGCACGGTGACCGCATAGGCGGCGCCGGTTGCCGCAAGCAGCGGCCCGAGCAGCGCGAAATCGCCCGTCAGCTCGAGGGCAAACATGATGCCGGTCAACGGCGAGCGCATGGTGCCGCCCATCATCGCGGCCATGCCGATCAGCGCCCAGGTCCCCGCCTCGCCCGGCAGGAACTGGCCCTCGAGCCAGCCGAGGCAGCCGCCGAAGATCAACAACGGCGCCAGCACGCCGCCCGAGGTGCCCGAGGCCAGCGCGATGATCCAGATGACCGACTTTACAATGAGAATCATGCCGACCTGCGCGGCCGTCATGTGGCCGCCGAGCAGATCGCCGATCACATCATAGCCGACGCTGAGCGCGCGCGGCTCGACCAGGCCGCCGAGCCCGACCACGATGCCGCCGATCGCAGGCCACCACATCCAGTGGATCGGCAGCGCGCCGAAAAAGTCCTCGGCCTTGTACAGGACGCCCGTCAGCAGGCCCGATTGCAGCCCCGCGACAATGCCGACGCCGATCGCCGCAACAAGCCGCCACCAGGACGGATCGAGCACACCGGTGAACGGAAACAGCGGCCCCGATCCGATGGCGAGCGGCCGCAACGCCGCGGCGAGCGCGCAGGCGGTGATGACGGGAATCATGCTGCGCGGCTTCCACTCGAACAGCAAGAGTTCGACCGCGAGCAGCACGGCGGCGATCGGCGTGCCGAACACCGCGGTCATGCCGGCCGCGGCGCCCGCCACCAAGAGCGTCTTGCGTTCGGCGGCGCTGAGGCTGAAACATTGCGCAAACAGCGAGCCGATCGCGCCGCCCGTCATGATGATCGGGCCTTCGGCGCCGAACGGCCCGCCGGTACCGATCGAAATCGCGGAGGACAGCGGCTTGAGCAGCGCGACCTTGGGCGACATCCGGCTTTCGCCAATCAAGATCGCCTCGATCGCCTCGGGAATGCCGTGGCCGCGGATCTTCTCCGAGCCGAATCGCGCCATCAATCCGATGATCAGGCCGCCGAGTGCGGGCGCGGCCACCATCCACCAATTGGCCCTGGCACCGACCAGCGACACCGTGTGCGCATCGATGGTCTGGAACCAGACCAGGTTGGTCACCAGCGCGATGGCCCGCAGCAGCACCCACGCCGCCGCCACGCCGCCCGTGCCGACAAAGAGGGCCATCGCAACCAGCACAAGGACGCGAAGATCAGTGGTAAAGTCGCCGAGCCGAGACGGCGCAGCATTGGCGGATTGCGAACGATGCAAGACGAGCTCTCCCGGGCAGCCGCCCGGAAAGCGGAGCCTGCACGAATCCAATTATGTCGCACTGCGAATAACTCGTATTACGAACTAATTCAACGGGTCACATGAACGAAAGTCGAAAGCGCCGCCGCCCCGCAACCCATGTGCTGGACCAGCGGGACTATGCGACCCTGGCCTCTTTCCGGCGGTCGCTGCGGATATTTCTGGCGTTCAGCGAGGATGCGGCCCGCAACGCCGGACTGCCCTCGCAGCAGCATCAGGCGATTCTGGCCATCCGGGGCCTCGCGCCGGAGGCGGGCATGACCGTCAATGATCTCGCCGAACACCTTCTCTTGAAGCCGCAGACCGCGGTCGAACTCGTCGACCGCCTGGAGGACGCGGGCCTCGTGCGGCGCGAGCGCGACGAGGTCGATCGCCGCAGGGTCTTGCTCTCGCTGACCGCGAAGGCCAACCGGCTGCTTGAAAAGCTGTCAGCGGCACATCTCGCCCAGATCCGCCGCGACGCGCCGCAGCTGATCGCGCTGCTGCGCGATGTGGCGCGCGGAGACGGCGGCTAGGCTGGCGGCAGCCGCTTTAGCCGTCGTCGAGACTCACGATCGGCCGCCTCCTCGATCTTTCCCCGCCTGCGCCGTCGGACGCCGTTGATGTGACCGTTTCCGCGCGCATAGCGTACCCCGTCCAAGTGCGCTGGAGCGGCGGTCCTGCTATGCTGATCTCATCCGCTGGCACACCGGTCCTGCCCGGGCCGGTGACGCGCGAGCCATATGCACCGGAGCTTTCCCCATGACGGAGCCGATCCTGAACGTGTCGTCCCGCCTGAGGACCCTTGATCCCATGGTGATGCAGCACATCGTCGACCTGAATGTCTGGGCAGTGAAAGAAGGCTTGCAGGGCACCGCGGTCGAGCGGCTGTTCGATGAGCTCTGTCATCGCCTGATCATTGCCGGCGTACCGCTGTGGCACGCCTTCGCCGGCATGCGCACGCTTCATCCCCAGTGGGGTGCCTACGGCTATACCTGGCAGCGCCACCTCAACGCCATGGAGTTGACCCAGGTCGAGCGCAGCCACCTGATCGATCGAGATTGGCTGACCACTCCCTTCGCGTATCTCGTCGAGCAGACCAAGCTGCCGGACGTGCCCGACGAGGTAAGCCTGCGTCGGCGTCTCGCAGGACCCGAGGCACGGCTTGATTTTCCGATTCTGAAAACGCTTGCGGCAGCGGGCGCCACCGACTACTTGGCTTATCTCCGCGGCTTCGGAGTGGACGGTGACGCCTCGCGGGGGTCCGGCGTCGTCTATTCCTTTGCGACGGACCGGTTGGACGGCTTCTCTGAGAACGACCTCGTCGTGCTTCATTCCGTGCTGCCCGCCATTTCGCTGGCCGTGATGGCGCAGGCGAGCCATACCATCGCTGCGAGCCTGCTCGGCGCCTATCTGGGCGCCGATCCCGGACAGCGGGTCCATGCCGGTGCGATCGAACGCGGCTCGGTCGAAACCATCCGCGCGGTGCTATGGTTTGCGGACATCCGCGGCTTCACGCCGATCGCCGACGCCTGGCCCGGTCCGGTCGTCATCGATCTGCTCGATGGCGTGTTTGAAACACTGGCGGCGTCATTGCGTCCGCGCGGCGGCCAGGTGCTCAAATTCCTCGGCGACGGCATGCTCGCCATCCTGCCCTTCGAGCCGCAGTCGCAGCGCGAGACCTGCCGGCATGCCCTCGATGCAGCCGCCGAGGCAATGGCGGCGCTGGAGGCTCTCAATCTCGGGCGGAGCGAGGCCGGCAAGCCAACCGCCGCGGTCGATCTCGCCTTGCATTGCGGCGAAGTGCTGTACGGCAACGTCGGCGCGGTGGACCGGCTGGACTTCACCGTGATCGGTCCTGCCGTCAACGAGGTCGCGCGCATCGAAGCGTTGTGCGAGCCGCTCGACCGGAAGGTGCTGGTGTCTGCGGAATTCGCTGCAGCTGCCGGCGATACCGGCCGGCTCGAGTCGCTCGGCCGCCACACGCTGCGCGGAGTGCGCGAGGCGCGGGAGATTTTCGCCCTGCTCCTGGAGGACGGCCCGGCGACCGCCTCTCGCCATTCGGACGAGCGCGGGTCCGTTGTTGAAACGGAATTCGGCGTTCCCTCGACCGTGCAGCCTTGATGGGCTTAGCCGGCCGTGCCGTCGTCGAGGCTCACAATGACAGCGGCATTGGCGATAATGATGGAGTCCCCTCCACTCTCGGCCGGAATTTCCAGCCCACCCTTCACTGCAGTGACGGTCACGGCGCCGTAAGGCAGCTCGTCGGCCACCGCAGTGGTGTCGACGCCATCAGGATCGGGCACGCCGATCGTGACGTCGACGAACATGTCGTTCGCGGTCTTGCCGAGCATTCGGAAGAAGCCGAGGCTCGAATGCCTGATCGCGTCCGACACCGCGCGCTTCGCAGCCTTGGTCGGGTCCTTGCCATGAACGTCGACGCCCATGCCCATCTCGGTGATACAACGCATGCGTGCCATTGGGATGTCCTGACATGGTTGGAACGACGGCGATGCTGCCACAGCGCTCTCGCTTTGGCCGCAGAGCGCCGGGCATACCTCCTATGCCGGTGCAGCCACGGGCTCGGCCTCGACCTTGGGGAATGGCCTGAACGTCGTCGCGATCAGGAACGCGCCCAGTCCGACCGCCCAGGAGCCGATGTAAAGCCAGGCGTAGCTGGCGAAGGTGTCGTAGATCAAACCACCCGCCACCGGCCCTGACGCCATGCCGAGGCTGCCGGCCATCGCAAGGCCGCCGATCACCGTCCCCATCATGCGTAGCGGGAAATTCTCGCGGGCGAGCGCCGAATAGAGCGGCATGGTGCCGGCATAGACGAAGCCGAACAGCGCCGCCACGGCATAGAACGCGGCGAGCTCGCGGGCGAAGACGTAAGCCAGCGCGCCGAACGCCTGCACGAGCAGGCCCGCAACCAGCGTCCGCTTGGCGCCAAACCGGTCGCCTAGCAAGCCGAACACGATGCGCCCGCCCATGCCGGAGAGGCCCTCCACGCTGTAGATGGTGACCGCGGCGATCATCGGAATGCCGCAAGTGACGGCATAGCTCACGGTATGGATGATCGGGCCCGAATGGGTCGCGCAGCAGAAGAAGTTGGTAGCGAGTAAGGTTGCGAACTGTGGCGAGCGCAGCGCCTGCGCAAGCGACATCTCCGCTTGCGGCGCAGCCCCGTTGCTTGGGGCGGCAAGCGCGGCCTCGAGCGCCGGCGCGCGCCGGACGAACAGCGACACCGGAATCATGATCGCCGCGACGACCACGGCGAGGATCTGCATCGAGGTCCGCCAGTCATGATGCGAGACGAGCCAGGCGACCAGCGGCGACATGGTCATCGGCGCCATTCCCATCCCGGCCGAGACCAGAGAGACCGCGAGGCTGCGATGGGTGTCGAACCAGCCCGTGACGGTCGCCATCATCGGCGCAAAGATCGCAGCGGTGGCGCCGCCGACCATCACGCCGAAGGCCAATTGAAATGCTAGAAGCGACGTCGCCCGGCTGGCCAGCGCAAGGCTCGCCGCAATGACCACGGAGCCGGTCAACACCACCGGCAGCGGCCCCACCCGGTCGGACAAGGTGCCCCAGACCATGCTGGTCAGCGCCATCGCGAGAAAACCGATGGTCATGGCGCTGGACACCCCCGTCACCGACCAGCCGGTGTCCCGCGCAATCGGCTGCAGCAGCACGGGGAGCGAGAACATGCCGCCGATGGCGACACAGCCGAGCAGCCCTCCGGCCGCGACGATCACCCAGCGATAGCGAGAAGCGGTCATTCCTGGTCTCCTGTACAGCGTTGCTACCGCAGAAGACGAATGCGATGGGCCGGAACCGACAGATAAAAGTGAGCGCTGACAACTTTTTTTACGGCGCAAGCTGTGCGGCACGCAATATAGGTTATGCAGCGCCGAAGCTCACCTGCGGCCGTTTCCAAAGAGATCATGACTGTCCGCCCCATCGTCCGCTACCCCGACCCGAGGCTCGCGATCCCGGCACGGCCTGTGACCGAATTCGACGAGGCGCTGCGGGAGCTTGCAAACGATCTGCTTGAGACGATGCACGCGGCGCCCGGAATCGGGATCACGGCGCCGCATATCGGGGTCTTCTTGCGGGTCGTCGTGCTCGACCTCGGCTCCGGCGATGGCGCCCGCACCTACATCAATCCGGAGATCACATGGGCATCGTCCGAGATGATCATGCACCGGGAAGGCAGCGTCTCGATGCCTGGCATCAATGACGAGATCCAGCGTCATGCGCGCGTCCGGATCAGCTATCAGGATCTCGACGGCAACATGCAGACGGAGGAGTCGGAGGACTTGCGCGCCGTCTGCCACCAGCACGAGATCGACCAGCTCAACGGCCTGTTCTGGATCAACCGGCTGTCCCGTCTCAAGCGCGAGCGGTTGATCAAGCGCTTTGAGAAGATGTCGAGAAGATCGTGAGGCGCGGATCAGCAAAGCATATTCCATCGCCACATCGATGCAAATGCATTGACCCGCCCGAGATAGTCTCCATATACCCAGCGCGGCAAGCGGAGACCCTGTCCGCTGTCCGACGGCTGCGCGGCTGGCTTGCTCCAATCGCCCCGAACTGCTGTGGGCTTCCTTGCGGGAGAACGTCATGACGCCTCTGTCCATCCTCGATCTCGTGCGCGTGACCGAGGAGACGGATGCGCGGGGTGCGCTCGACAACGCGCGCGATCTCGCTGTCCATGCCGAGCGCTGGGGCTATCGCCGCATCTGGGTTGCCGAGCATCACAACATGCCGGGGATTGCCAGCGCCGCGACGTCGGTCGTGCTCGCCCATATCGGCGGCGGCACAAGCAAGATTCGGATCGGGGCCGGCGGCATCATGCTGCCCAACCACGCGCCCTATGTCATCGCCGAGCAGTTCGGGACGTTGGCGCGGTTGTTTCCGGGCCGGGTCGATCTTGGCCTCGGACGCGCACCAGGCACCGACCAGCTGACGCTGCGCGCCCTGCGCCGCTCGCCCGAAGCGGCCGACAACTTCCCCCAGGACGTCCTGGAAGTGCAGGCTTTCCTGGCGCCGGCCGGTCCAAACCAGCGCATCCAGGCCGTGCCAGCGGCGGGAACGGAGGTGCCGCTCTGGATTCTCGGATCAAGCCATTTCGGCGCCATGCTGGCCGCCGAGCTCGGGCTTCCCTATGCCTTCGCTTCGCACTTCGCGCCGGACGAACTCATCCCGGCGCTGCAGATCTATCGCAGCCGCTTCAAGCCCTCCGAACAGCTCGACCGGCCCTATGCCATGGTCGGTGTCAACATCATTGCGGCATCCAGCGACGCCGAGGCGCGCCGTCTCGCCACAACACAACAGATGTCGTTTGCGAACATCTTCCGCGGCGCGCGCGGCTTGAGCCAGCCGCCGATCGACGACATCGAAACCTACTGGTCGCCGATGGAAAAGGCCCAGGCCATGCGCATGCTCGCACGGTCGATCGTCGGATCTCCCGACACGGTGCGCGCCGGGTTAGAGGCGTTGGTGAAGGAAACCCAGGCCGACGAGCTCATCGTCGTCTCCGACGTCTACGATCATGCCAGGCGGCTGCGTTCGTTCGAACTGATTGCCCAGGCCGCGGGGATCTACGGCTCTAACCCGGATAAATAATGCTGCACTATCAACATCGGGTGCCGGAACGGACATCAGATTTGTGCTATGCTGTCAAACTTGATGCGATATGAACGAGTCCATACGGTGTGGGATTTCTATGATGGAGTTCGGACCGGCACCGCCGACTTGAACGGCGCTCCCCATTATTTTGCTTCTCTATTTGATGAAAATGAGGACGACTATTCTAGCAATTTCAGGCTCTATCCCGTTGGGCCTGAGTTCATGCAACGCGCTATCCGCTATTCGGACATCTTTCTGGCCTGGCAACGCAAATTTCGGAACGGCGAAGCTGACGTTAAGACACATCCCGGGCACGGCGGAATCGATGCGAAATACGACCAGCTGCGATCCTGGCTGGACGAGCACATAGCACGCCTACAGGCGCTGCCGACGCTCTACAGGGCGAAATTTCGCGCACGACCGGATCAAGAGGATCTCCCCTACGGAATGCTCCGCGAAACTGAAGTCGCGTGGTCGCTTTCGCCCGCTTGAGCGCAAAAGCGACGCTCGAACGTGCCATGTGGCTGGGGCTATCTCATCGCGCTCACCACTCAATTGTTCGCATCGTGCCTAATGAGTTGATTTGTCGTTGCAAAGAGTTCTCCGCCGCCTTGAAAACTCCCGTCGTCCGAACCGTCAGATGCGCATGGCTTTTGAATTCAAAGACGAATTTGATCGCTCCAGAAAATCTCCGCTGTCAGCGACTATCACTATCAATCGGTCCAATTTTCTCGAATCAACTAGCAACGCCGCACCGCGACATAGCCGAAGACTAACGTCAGCAGCACGAGTGGAGCGATCGCGGCTCGTCTTTCTGTCTGGTGACAACGAGGACGCGATCGCTCCCGTGGCGGCCTTGGCCAAACAACTCGGGTTCGCACCCGTCAAGCTAGGAAAGCTCAACGAGGGTGGCGCGCTGGTGCACGCACGCGGCCGCACTTGGGGCCAGCTGATCTTCCAGGATTTGTTCAAGAAGGAGCAGTAATCGATCGCCGACCGTGTGATCGACGCCGAGAACTGGTCGCGCGCGCTTAACTTCTTGGAGCAGCGCGCGACCGAATATTTGGCGTTCAGGGCACCGGCGATAGCAAGATCCGGCTTTCGGCCACCGCCTCGATCCGGTCCCGGCTGATCAGCAGCGGGAACGGCGTGCCGGCCAGCCAGCGCTCGTACAGATCGCGGTAGTGCGGGCTGCGCGGATCGGCGGACTGCCCCGGGAAGTTCAGCACCAGCGAGTTATCCCAGGCGCCGACGTCGAGCACCATGGTGTAGGCGGCGCCGCCGGTTACGCGGCCGCGGTCGTCGATCCAGCGTGCCATCACCGTGTCGCTGTCGCCGCCCGAGTGGCCACCGCGGATACCGGCGCCGGAGCGCGTCGCCGGATCCATCAGCCCCCCGAGCGCCGGGTCCAGATCGACCGTGTGAATGGCACCCCAGCTCCATTTGGACTGGTCGCTGCCCAGCAGGCGGGTGAGCGTCTGGACGACCTGATCCAAGGCCTCGGCCAGCAGCCGGTCGCGCGCACTAGCGGGATCGGCGCCGAACCGGTCGTCCGGCGTCAGCAGCGCGGGGATCAGGACGCGGCCGTCGACCCACGGCGGCCCCGGCTTGTCTGGGCTCAACAGCCGGGTTGCGGCGGGCAGCAGTTTCATCCACCAGGCCTCGAACAGAGCCGCTTCGGCGCTGCCCGCGTCGACGCGGGCATCCCATGCCAGCAGCCTGGCCTGCGCCGCCTGGGCCGCAAGCCCGTCGGGGTGGAGCATCGCGAGCAGTGGCATCAGCTGGCGGGCGCGCACCGACATCGTGTCGTGCTGCAGGGCGATGCTGTCCGCCAACGTGACCTGCCGCGCCGGCTCCAGCACCTCGGCGATCCGTCGATAGCGATCCGCGCGGACCCAGTCAAAGCCGAGCTTGCGCTCGGCGACCGGGTAGTCCGGTGGCAGGCTCATCTGATTGGCGTTGGCCAGCCAGCCCCGGGGCGGGTCGAGGCTGCTGGGCAGCTGGTCGAGCGGGATTAGCCCGGCCCAGTCGTAGCGGCCGTCACCCGGCGCCGGCAGCAGCCCGTCATGGTGCGGCCGCACCGGGACCCAGCCTGCCGGCCGCCAGCCGATATGGCCGTCGACGTCGGCATACATGAAGCTGGTACCGAACGGGTACTGGGCCAGCGCCGCGTTGAACGACGCCCAGTCGCCGGCCAGGTTATAGGGTAGCTGGCTCAGCAGCACGGCACCCGGCCGCTCCATCCATGACAGGCGCGCCACCAGCAGGCGGTGCCGCTGGGGCTGGTCGGCGACGACGGGCCCGAGCCTGGTGTATCGCAGCTTGACCACCGCCGGTGCGGCGCCCTTGACCGCAATCGCCTCGGTCACCGTGGTGACCGGCTCCCAGCTGTCGCCATGGCGATAGCTGTCGGGGTCGTCGGGCTTGGTCTCCAGGACGAACAGATCGTCGCGGGCCAAATTGAAATTGGTGCGCCCGAAGCCGATGCGATCGTTGTGGCCGTTGGACACGCCCGGAGTTCCCGGGCTGCTTCCCCCAGCCAGGTCGAAGCCAGGCGCCGCCAGGTGGATGACGTATCTCGGCGACGGGATGCCGATCGGAAGATGCGGGTCATTGGCCAGGATCGGCCGGCCCGTGGCAGTGTGATTGGGCGCGATCGCCCAGGCGTTGCTGCCGTTCTGGGCGCCGTCGGGGGCGATCCCGAGCGCGCCGGAGCGGCCCGGCGAGACCGGCGCCGCGGCCTGTGGCCAGGGCAGCGGCGCAGTCAGCCGCAGCAGCGGCTCCAGGTCGTCGCTCCCGATGCCGCACGGATCGAGCCCGGCCGGCACGCCGATCGTCTAGGCCGGCTCGAGCGGCGCCCGCAGCGCGTCCAGTGCCAGCGTTCCGGTGCAGGCGGCCAGGGCGCGCCGCACCTGCCGCTCGATCGAAGGACTGTCGTCCGCCTGCTGGATGCGCACCAGGTCGTCCGCCTCCCACAGCGTCGGCGTGAGCCCGGTGAGCTGGAACTGGACCGGCAGCAACGCCGGTTGCGCGACCGTCAGCGCGACGTAGGCATTGATCCCGGCCACATAGCTGCGCGCGATGCTCTGAACCCGCGGCCCGACCGCCGCCCACAGCGCGGCGGGATCGCGGCGGTCAAGAAACAGTCGCGCGGCCTGGTCGAACGGCACGAACGCTGGTCCCAGCACCGCGGCCATGCGGCCCAGCCGGCGCCGGTGCATCAGGTCGATCTCCCACAGCCGATCACGCGCCGTCACGAAGCCCTGCGCGAAGAAGGCATCCTCGACATTGTCCGCAAAGGCATGCGGCACACCCCAGGGGTCGATGAGGATGTCGACCGGTTTGGAAAGCCCGACGACGGCGATCTGCTCCGTTGGCCCCGCCGACGCCGGGACGGCCGCGACGGCGCCGAACAAGGCTCCCGCGTATAAGACCGCAAACTTCGCCCAGTTCATTCCGTTCGTTCCGCGCCCAGACGACTCAGACCTTCACGAATTATCGGAGACGATCGGCCAATGCCACTACAAGCCTACTCCTGTCTATCCCCGACCCAACTTCTTCTACGCCCGCCTCACTCCCACTCGATCATTTCGAACGACGCTTCGCCGTTGATCTGCAAGCACAATTTTTCAGATCTGACGGACAAATGCCGACGTTACATCCGCCTCAAATCTTCAGTCATGAATTAACAGAAAAATTCGAGCCGCGCGCAATGCTAGCCATTCCGCCAACTATCGGAGTCAATCGACCAATCAGGGCTGCCTGCCTAGCCAAGATTGCCATGCCCGCACTGGTGCGCCGCAGCTTCAAATACCGTCAGAGATCAGGAACGCGCTGGTAGGTTCTTCGCAAGCACCTCATGGCATTCGCGGCCAGATCGAACGGGTGCTACTCTCGCACTCAGACAAACCGTAGGACCTCCTAGAGGCTCTCGTCTCGCGTCAGAGGGCAGAGGAAAGCCGCCAGTGCAGTAGAGAGTACGGAGGGTCAGAATTGGGATGATGCTCGAACACCCCTTCGACATGCGCTCCGATCGAGATGTTCTGCATCGGGTCACCCAGCAAATTGCCGACCATCCGCACGCTGCCAGCATGCGGAATCTCCACGAGCACGGCGAGATACGGACCGTGCTGCTTCAGGACCGGGTGCGAAGGATGCCAGACCCGCTCCCAACTGAAGATCCGTCCACGAGGATCGATCTCTGTCCATTCGGGATCGAAGGCGTGGCAGCGATGACAGATCCATTCCGGTCCAAATTGCCACGTTGTGCAATGGCCGCATCGTTGCACCATTAGCCTGTTGCGGCGCAGCCCCGCCCAATACGGCGCCGCCAGGCCATCGGGCTCCGCAATCGGAATGGGTAGACCGTCGGGAAGATAGGTCAGGCGCCTATTGCTGCTCACAGTGTCGCCTCCGAACCGAGGAGAAGATTGCTGACCGGCGTCACCATGGGGCCGCCGATGACCATCGCCACATCGTTTCGTTTCGCTTGGCTGGTCGACACGCCGCGCACCTGGCGTACGGCCTCGAGCACCAGCTCGAACCCGTGCATGTAGCACTCGGCAAGATTTCCGCCGCTGGTGTTCAGCGGCAGACGGCCGGATGGAGCCATCAAGTTCTCAACCTTCAAGAACTCGTTCGCTTCCTCCGGCTTGAAGAACCCGTGCTCCGCAAGCGCCATCAGCACACCGCCCGTGAAGTTCTCGTAGCATTGGACGACGCCGACGTCGGATGGGCCGAGACCGGCCATCGCATAGAGATCGGGCGCCACCGTATTGAAGCTGGCGCTGGCATACAGCGGCGAGTTGTGGGGAACGGCTCCCGTCCGATACCCGGATCCGACGGCTGCACCAAGCACGTAGACCGGCGTATTTCCGAACTCCTTGGCGCGCTCGGCAGGCACCAACACGAGAGCGGCCGCGCCGTCGTTTTCCATGCAGCAATCGTAGAGATGAAACGGTTCGGCGATCCAGCGCGACGCATCGTATTTGGACTCGTCCAGTGGTTTGCCGTACATGACCGCACGCGGATTCGATTGCGCATGATGATAGGACGCCAGCGCGATCGCGCGCAGTGCCTCCTGCTTCACGCGGTGCTCGTGCATGTAGCGACGCACGCGCATCGCAAAGCGTTGCGGCGGCGCCAGCACGCCGTACGGCATCAGGTACGCCTTCTCGCCAGAAATCGTGTTGATGCCGGCTGTCTGCCCGAACCGCCCATATTGGCCCTGCGCGAGCGAACGAAACACGACCACACAGTCCGCAAGGCCTGCGACGATCGAGGCCGCCGCATTGGCGACCGCAGCGCAGCAGCCACCGCCGCCTCCGCCCCATTGCATGGTCGCGGCGCGAAGCCTTCGTGTGCCGAGTGCCGCTGCGAGCCTGGACGCCTCGTTCCGGTCATCGCTATAGGAGGAGAAACCATCGATGTCGCGCGGGTCGATCCCCGCATCGCCGCAGGCCGCCAGAATCGCCTTCAGGGCCAGCTTGAATTCCGGGTCCGGCGATGCGCCATGCCGGTAGTAATCCGTCTCGCCGATCCCGACAACGGCGACGCGGCCTCTGAGCGTGCGTTCGGCCCCCGCTGCCGCGTTCACGTCTTTGCCTCTTCCGCCGGTTTTGCCACGTTGGCGCCGAAGGCGCCGGCCGCTGCGAGCCGCGCAACACGGGCACCGTCGTAGCCGAGCAGCTCCCGCAGCACGGTCTCCGTGTGCTGTCCAACCGCAGGCGCGGCCACGGGGTCCACGATGGGTGTTTGCGAATAGCGGATCGGCAGGCTGACGTTCGGGATCCAGCCCAACTTGTCGTCCGGGATGCGGGTGACCAGACCGCGCTCCCGCGCTTCGGGTGACCGGATCGCCTCCCCGACCGTGCGTACCTGCCCGCAGGGAACGCCGGCCGCCCGCATCCGCGTTTGCCAGTAGGCCCATGGCTGTTGCGCAAACGCATCGCCGAGGATCGCGAACAGCTCATCCCGCCGCCGGATGCGGTCGGGTCCGGTCGCATAGATATCAGCCGCGGCCAGATCGGCTCGATCGATCACCTGCGACATCAGGCGCTGGAAGATCTTGTCGTTGCCGCAGTTTATGTAGAAGGTACAATCCTGCGCCTGAAACACACCCGACGGGCAGGTATCCGGGCTGGTGTTTCCGTGCCGCTGAGGATTTGCGCCCGTGAACAGGTGCTGCATCGTGGCATAGCCCGTCATCAGCACGGCATTGTCGAATAGCGAGACCTCGATCGCCTGGCCCAGGCCGCTCCGCTCGCGCGCAACGAGCGCGCCGAGAATCGCGTTGCAGGCCATCATCGCCGTGCTGATGTCCATGACGGGCGACAGTGCCCGCACCCCTTCGCGATCGGCATAACCGTTCATGGACACAAAACCGCTTTCGACTTGTGCGATCGGATCGAAACCGAGCCGGTCCGCACACGTCCCATCGCGCCCATAAGCCGACACCGAGCAGTAGATGATGTCGGGCTTGATCTTGCGGCAGGCCTCATAGTCGAGCCCGAACCGGTCCATGACGCCGGTCGAGAAATTCTCGACGACCACATCTGCAATCGCGATCAGTTCCCGCACGACCGCAACGCCCTCCGGCGATTTGAGGTCAAGGGCCACACTCTGCTTGTTGCGGTTAGTCCAGACGAAGGGCGCGCCGTGCCTGAGCTCGGGATGCACCGGCGGATAGCGACGGAGATCGTCGCCGCGGCCGGGCGCCTCGATCTTGATGACCTCGGCCCCCATATCAGCCAGGATCATCGTCGCAAACGGCCCTGCGATGAAGTGGGAGAAATCGACGACCCGTATCCCCTCGAGCGCCTTCGGCGCGTTTGACGGGCGAGGCGCGTGCTCGGGAAAGTCGGCTTCGATGTTATCCAGCATGGTGCATCCATTGTTTGCGCGACAGCCTTCTGGAGAAATGCCGCAGCCTGCATCAATTGCCCCTCGATTGCTCCACAATCGTGCATCCGCCCTGATCGATCGGACGAAAAGCCTCGGGTCCGCTCAGGACACCAACATTCTCGAGAAGATCCCACTTGCCTTTCGAGCCTTTGGAATCCTTCACCTTCAGAATGTACATATTGTGGATGGCGCGACCGTCCGCCCGCACGACGACCGAACCGAAGAGCGTATCATCGATCGGCCGCTCCTTCATCTTGCGAATGACAGTCTGGGCATCGTTGGTACCCGCCGCCAATGCGGCATTCAGATAGGCAAGCACCGAGGAGTAGACCCCGGCATGAAAGGCCGTTGGGGACTGATCATGTTGGCGCGCACTGAATTTCGCCGACCAGGTCCGGCTCGCATCATTCAGGTCCCAATAGAACGGCTGGGCGATGATGAGCCCCTGCCCCACGGCGAGCCCGCTCGCCTCGACGTCATTCGTCGTCGTCAGCGGCGCGGCGAAGATCCTGCCGTTCTGCTTCAAGCCGAACTCCGCGGACTGCTTGATCAGGCTGACGGTGTCGCCGCCGGCGGTCGCGAACGCGATCACGTCGGCACCGGAGGCATCCGCCTGAAGGATGAACGAGGCGTAATCGGCGTTGTTGATGGGTACATTGACCGACCCGACCACGATGCCGCCGCCCGCACTGATCACCGAGGTGCCGTCCCGCACCATGGACTTGCCAAGCGCATTGTCGGTTGCGATGAAGTACCATTGCTTGCCGCCATGACGGACGAGATAATTGCCAATGGTGTGCGACGCCGCCCAGGTATCGAACGTCCACTGGATTGTGTTGGGCGAACAGTACTTTCCCGTCAGATCGGATGAAGCTGCGCTGGAGGCGATCAACGCCGCCTTGCTGCCGCGAACCACTTCGTTGACGGCAAGACCAACCGCGGAGTTCGGCACGTCGGCGACGGCATCGACCTTCTCCTGCTCGATCCAGCGGCGGGCGATCGCCGCCCCGACATCCGCCTTGTTCTGGTGATCCGCCGAAATGATCTCGACCTTGAAGTCGGGATGCTGCTGCGTGAAATCCTCGGCCGCCATCCTTGCCGCCGTGACCGAACCCTCACCCGCGTTGTCCGAATACGGGCCGGAAGCATCGTTGAGAATGCCGATCTTCATCGTCCGTGCTGCATCCGCCCACGCAGGCGAAGACACGCTCGCGATGAGGAAAGACATTCCCAAAATGCGTAAAGCGACTTTCATGACATCCACCCCGTTGACGACATTCTCGTTTTCAGAGGTCCAGCACCAGCGTGCCCGACCTCGACCCCGAGCAGCAGATCATCATCGTCCTGTTCGATGCCTGCTCGTCCTTGCTGAGAAATTGATCCCGATGGTCAGGGATGCCCTCGAGCACGCGCGTCTCGCATGTGCCGCAGATGCCCTCCGAGCAGGCGTGGTTTGCAGCGATCCCAGCATCAAGCAACGCATCGAGGATGGTTTTTCCGGCTTTGACCGCGATGGTCCGGTTGCTGCGCGCGAGCCTCACGTCGAAACCGCCTTCGATTGCGGGGGCTTCCCTGGCCTGGAAGTATTCCAAGTGCACCTGACCTGCCGGGCGCTCCTTCGTCGCCGCCTCGAATACTTCAAGCATCGGCTGCGGGCCACAGCAGTAGAGGTGAGCCCGCGCGGGCGCATGATCGACGATGGCCGACAGATCGAACATGCGGCGCGTTCGCTCGTCGTCAAAGTCGAGATGCACCTTCAGGACCCCCTTAGACCCGAGCACCTCGATTTCGTCGAGAAATGCGGCGGCGTGCCGCGCCCTGGCCGCATAGAACAACTCGCAAGAGCGCCCCAGCGCGTCGAGGCGGCGGGCCATGGACAGCAACGGCGTGATTCCGATCCCACCCGCGATCAGGATCGAATGCTCGGCCTGTTCGCAAAGCGCAAAGTTGTTGCGCGGTCGCGACACGCTGACGATGTCACCCACCCTGAGATTGTCATGCAGGAAGCGCGAGCCACCGCGCCCCGCCGGCTCCCTGTTGATCGCGATGACGTAGCGGTGGCGCTCACCCTGATCGTTGACCAGCGAATAGCTGCGGATCATGCCGTTCTGCAGATGGAGGTCGATATGGCCCCCGGCCGTGAAGGGATCGAGATCGCGGCCAGCCGCCGAGACCAATTCGTAGGAATTGATCCCGTCCGCCTCATAGCTGATGCGCTTGACGCGAACGTCGATCAGGCCCTCGCTCATGAGCGCGCCTCCGCGTGAATGGCCTGGGAAGCACTCACATCTCGTACCCGAAATCCGCGCCCAGCCTGGCCCGCATGAAGGGTGCGCCGACGTCGGCCCATGACTCCTCGGGCGGCAGCCGCATCGACACGGCACGCACCATGAACACGTCTGGATCGGTCACGCCCTTCGGCTTGGTGCCGTGATCGCGATAGGCTCCGAGCGCTTCCAGGATGAAGCGCCGGGTCATCGCAATTCCCGTGTCGCTCGAGCAGAGGTTCTCCTTGGTACGATCGAAGATCGGCGACACGCCGCTCTGGCAGGCGCCGTCCTGCACCCAGAGGCCCGGCAAGCCTGAGAACCAGGTGGTCTTCTGCGCCTCGTAGTCGAACTGGAAGCCGTTCTGCGGATTGTATTTCGTCCAGTAGCCCGCATAGGGGACCGTCACCGGTTGCTGCACGAGCGCGTGGCGGCTGGCGTGCCCGCTCTCGCGCCCATTATGTCCTTCCGAGAAGACTTGCCGCGTCTTCGGCAGCAGCGGCTGCGATGGATGATACGAGAACATGATGCAAAGCGTATTCTCGTCGTCGATCGGCACCCAGGCATGCCCGCTGAGATCCGGAAAGGGCATCAACGGCGGCACGAGCGTATAGAAAGGCAACAGGAACTGATTGACGCGCCAATACAGCGTGTTGGCATCGTAGTTGCGCCGCGCCGCGATGCTCATCCCGAAGTCCTGTTTGATACATTCGAAGGTCGGGCGAAGATCGCGCTTCTGGATCCAGGCACTCGTCGTGCCCTGCGAATCCAATCGACCGTGGAGCAACGGCGCGTGGGCGGAATCGATCTCGCCCTCCACTGCCTGAAGCCAGTTGCACTCCTGGACGCGCAGGGAGATATGCACCTGCTCCTGCGGGACGAGATTCCATTCGACATTCGGCAACGGCGGAAGATCAGCCTGATCGGGGCCCATGTAGGTCCAGATCATCCCGTTGCGCTCGCGGCACGGATAGGCCTTGATCCGTACGCGCTCTTTCAGGCGGCTGCGGACCGGTTCGGCCGGCATGTCGGTCGTGGCGCCCGTGACGTCGAATTTCCAGCCGTGGTAGACGCATCGCAGACCGCAATCCTCGTTTCTCGCGAAGACCATCGGCGCGCCGCGGTGCGGACAAGCCTGATCGACCAGCCCGACACGCCCCTCCGAATCCCTAAAGGCAACGAGGTCCTCGCCCAGCAGCCTGATCCGCTTCGGCTGCCCGTCATTGACAAGGTCTGCCGAGGGGAGGAAGGGAATCCAGTACAGACGAAAGAGATCCCCAAGCGGAGTACCCTTTCCGACCCTCACCAACCGCTCATTGTCCTCGCGTGAGAGCATGACCTTCCTCCTTTGAATTGCGCGCCGTCACACGTCCTGCCCGGGCGTACGGCCCAAGAGCGCTGTAACGCGGCCTGACAGTCCGAGATCATTTGCGGTCCAAAGCGGATCGGCCGGAGCCAACGGCTTCCGCGGCACCGGCGGTTCCCGTCCCGTCTCCACGAGATCCACGATCGTTTCGATCCGGCGCCGCTCCAATTCCTTCAGGGCATCCTCGATGACGACGCCTTCCGAGATGCAGCCGGGCAGTTCAGGGTAGGACAGTCGCACGAGCCATTGGCCGGGCTCGGTTTCGACCGCCTCGGCTTCGAGAAGGTAGGGAATCGACAACAGCTCGCGCAGATTCAAGCAGTCCCTCCCCGGCGACGCCATTTCCTCGGCGCCCTCTATTGATACGTATACGTACTATCTAAGCGAACGATTTGCAATAGCAAATTTAGGCCGTCGGCGACCCAGGTAGGCGGCTTGCCCGGACGCCAATCGGAGCGGGGTTGAGAGCTATCGGCCAAGCTGCTAACGCCTAGGTGCTTTTCGACAATTCGGGTCAACGACGGCATGTCAGCCCCCAAAGGAACAAGTGCGAGCGCGGCGGATATCGCGCGCAACTGGCGCCTCGAAGGCGGAATCGGATTTCTACTTCGATTGCTCGAGGCCCGCTATGACGTGCTCTATCAGGACCTGACGGGCCAGAGCGACATCACGCCGCGGCAGTTCGGCGTGTTGATCGCACTCTATCAGGACGGTCCCCTCACGCCGTCCGCCCTGGCGGAGCGCATCAGCAGCGATCGCAATACGTTGAGCGAGATGCTCAAAAGAATGACGGCAAGGAAGCTGATATCGAAAAGAAACAACTCGGAAGACCGCCGGTCGATCCAGGTTCAGATCACCGCCAAAGGCGAAGAGGCCCTTCTGGGCGTCGTGCCCGCCGCCGCCGAACTTCAGACCTCCTTGCTTGCGCCCTTGAGTAAGGAGGATCGCGCGCACTTTCTCAAGTGCATGCTGGCGATCGCAAAAGCCGTGGCCGCTCCGCCCCCGTCCTCAGAAGCCTGACCTCGTTGCCGTCGGGAGCGCGCGCGCCGCGATCGTCCGAGGCCTCCTACCGTGCCGAATAGCGCACTGGCAGCCGCTTCACTCCGCCGAGGAAGGAAGTTTCGGTCCAGGCCGGTTCGCCAGCGAGTTCGATCCGCTCGACCCTGCTCAGCAGTTCGCGGAAGAAGGCCACGACCTCCGCCTTGGCAAGGTGCCTGCCGATGCAGGCATGAATGCCAAAGCCATAACCGAGATGACGGTTGGGCGAGCGGTCGGGAATGAATTCGAAGGGGCGATCGAAGGCTTCCTCGTCGCGATTGCCCGAGGGATAGCTGATGAGCAGGCTGTCCCCGGCCCTGATCGTTTTGCCCCGAAGTTCGTAGTCGGCCGCGGCCGTACGGAAGAAGTGTTTGACGGGTGACACCCAACGCACCATTTCCTCCGCCGCGTCGGGCAACAGGTCAGGCTGACGCTGAAGTCGGGCCATGCAATCCGGATTTTCGATCAATGCGAGCAAACCGCCGGCGATGGTGGCGCTAGTCGTATCGTGGCCTGCGCTCGCCAGAGCAATGTAGTAGGAATAGGCCTCGAAGTCTTCGATCGGCCGCCCGTCGATTTCGGACGTCGCGATCACCGTTGCCACGTCGTCTTTCGGATTTCTTCGCCTCTCCTGTGCAACGTCCTTGAAATAATCAACATAGGCAATCGTGGCATCGATCAGATCGGAGCCCTTCTGCATCTCCGGATCCCCACCGCCGAAATAAGCCTGGGTGATCTTCAGCAGCCGCTCCTCATCGCTCCGCGGCAGTCCAAGGATCGTCATCAGGACGCGCAACGGATAATAGATCGCGATGTCGTTGTAGAAGTCGCACGCGCTCCCCATCGCGACAAGCCGGTCGACGCTGTCCTTTGCGAGCGCCGCCATGCGCTCCGAAAGTGTTCGAATGTGGCGCGGCTGAAACCAGGCGTGGGTCAGCTTCTGATACTTGGCGTGATCCGGATTATCCATCTGCGGCAGCGCCCGAACCAGCATCGGCTTGCCGCTCATCGCCTCCTTCACCTTGCTCTCGAACTCGATGCTGAGAAGCTTGGTCCTGGGCGCGTTGATGAAACGATCAGGCTGGCGTTCGATTTCGATGATGTCGGCATATTTCGTGATGGTCCAGAACGGCCGATACCCGTCGGGCTGTGTCCAATGGACCGGATCCTCACGCCGCAACCGGCCAAACAGCCGGTGCTGCAAGTCGACACTCCCGTAAGTCCTGTGATCGGCGATTGCATTGTCAAACGCGATATCCAGCATTTGTCCTCCTCCCTGCTTGTTTATGTCTTTATGTCGTACTCCCGATCTCCCGCATGGTCAGAACGGGCTTGACCACGCGGCCGCTCTCGAGATCGTCAACAGCCTCGTTGATCCTCGCGAGCGCATATGTCCTGACGAATTTGTCGAGCGGCAACCGCCCGTCGCGGAAGAAACCGATCATTCGCGGGATGAACAGCTCGGGATTGGCGTCGCCCTCGACGACACCGCGAATGGCGATTCCCCGGCCGACCACGACGCTGGCTTCGGCCGCGTAAAGGGTCCCGCGGGGCGGCGCCGCGACCTGAGCGCTGGTGCCTCTTGCACACAGGCAATTGATCGAGTTTGCCACGGCCGCCGGCACGCCCGTCGTATCCAGCGAAAAATTTGCACCGCCCCGTGCCAGTTCGACGATCTCCGCCACCGGATCATCGGCACGGCCTGACACCGCATGCGTCGCGCCCAGCTCTCGCGCCATGCGCAGCCGCTCCGGTACGACGTCGACGGCGATGATCGTCGAGCAGCCGACGATCCGCGCCGCGATAATGGCGGAAAGGCCGACTGCTCCGACGCCGAAGACCGCAATCGAGGTCCCGGCCTGCGGCCGCAGCACGTTCATGACCGATCCCATGCCGGTTTGGATACCGCATCCGAGCGGGGCAAGAAGCTCGAGCGGCAGATCGGCATCGACCCTGACGATGTTCCTGGTGGTGGCGATCGCATGGGTTGCGAAGGCGGATTGCGCGAAGAAATGGCCACCCAGCTCGCTCCCGCCGCGCCTCAGCGCCGAGCCGCCGGGCCTGTTTCCGAACAGATTGATGGCACGAAAATGGTCACAATAGCCGAGCGCGCCGTCGCGACAATTCGGACACTCACCGCACGAGCCGAAGCTCATCAGCACGTGGTCGCCAGGTCGGAAGGACGTCACGCCGGGGCCGACTTCTTCGATCACGCCCGCCCCTTCATGGCCCAGAACTTTCGGCATCGGCACGGGGATGTGTCCGAGCTTGACCGCCAGATCGGTGTGACAGATGCCGCACGCGTGCACCCGGACCAGGACTTCCCCGGCTCGCGGCGCCGAGAGCTCGCAGGGCCCGATCTCGAACGGATCGCGCGGCCCATTTGCTATCGCAGCAATGATTTTCATGGGACGGATGGCCTCCGGCGCGCTCATGCGAACTAACCTTTCGACCGGGCGTTGGGGCTTCCGAACACCCCCGCTTCTGCAAGGCCGGCGATGACTTCACCGGAGAGCCCCAGGACTCGGGACAGCACATCGTCCCGGTGTGCTCCGACCTCGGGGATCTCGCGCCGCATGGCCATCGGCCCCCCCGACATTTTCCATGGCGCATTGACGCCCAGGAATTCCCCCGCGCTGTCGGCAATCGTCGCGAATGCGCCTCGCTGAAGGAGGTGCGGGTCGGTCAAGGCGGCTCCCGGATCGCGATATTCGGCACTGGGAACGCCAGCCTTATCAAGGGCAGCGATACACTGACGCACTGTATGCTGCTCGGTCCATTTCTCGACGACCTGCATCATCGCGCTCCAGTTCGCGGCCCGGCCCGGCACCGTCCTGAAACGCGGGTCGTTCGCGAGCTCGCCCTGCCCCGTCACCTCGCAAAGAGCGGCGAAGTTTCGCGGCGTGATCGGCGCAATCAGGATGTCGCCATCGGAAGCCCGGACCGGACCATAGGCGGCCCTCGGCGCCTGGGGCGGGAATTGCGCTTCCTGCAATTCGTAGACGAGCAGGTTGAGCATGCAGTCCATCAAGGCGACATCGATCCGCTGACCCGCCCCCGTTCGTGCGCGCTGGACCATGGCGGTCTGGATCGCCGAATAGCCGAAGATTCCGCCGAGCACGTCTGCGACGAAAACGGCTCCCGCCGCCGGTCGGTCGCGATCGCCGGCATACCGCATCAGCGAGCGATCAAAGCCGCTTTCAGCGTGAACAATCATGGCGTAGGCGGCGCGCTCCGCGGCCGGACCCGTTTGCCCGTAGCCCGAGATCGAGCAGTAGATCAGGCGCGGATTGATCGCCCGCAGCGCGTCGTAACCGAGGCCAAGCCGGTCCATGACGCCTGGCCGGAAATTCTCGACCAGGATATCGGTTTCCTTGACCAGCTGGCGGACCAGTTCGATCGCCCCTGCGCTTTTCAGGTCAAGGGCAAGGCTGCGCTTGCCCGCATTGAGCTGGCCGAAATAGGCGCTCTGGCCGTTCCGCAACGGGGACCGCAGACGCATGTCGTCGCCCTCGGGCGGCTCGATCTTGATGACCTCCGCGCCGGCGTCCGCGAGCAGCCTCGCGCAATAGGGACCGGCCAGCATGATTGAAAAGTCGAGCACGCGTACTCCCTCGAGCGGCAGATCCGCAGTCTCCTGCTCTTCCATGCGGTCACTCCTATCTTGGCAACCCAAGCGCCCGTTGTGCGATGAGGCTGCGCTGGATCTCGTTGGTGCCGATGCTGATCACCCACATCAGCGAATGACGCAGGTTCTGCTCGAAACGGCCATTGTCGATCGCCCCGGGCATCTGCTCCGACAGCGCCGCGCGCATGCCGAGAATGTCGAGCGCGGCCTCGCCGAAGCGCTCCATCAATTCTCCCGAAAACACCTTGCTGATCGCGCCGTATTCCGGCGGGGTTACGCCGGCTGCCGCGAGCTCGGCGCAATGCATCATCAATAGACGCCCGATCTCGATCTCGGCGGCGAGCATCGCCATCCTGTCGCGCACGATGGGATCGTCGCTCAGCGCCGTTCCCGCAGCGTCCTTTTCCATGACGTGCCGCCGCAGCTGCTCGAAGGCATGAGCGACCTTCAGGACGATGCCCCCGCCGACCAGTCCGCGCTCGAAGGCGAGCGCGCCGGTCAGGACCTTCCAGCCCCCGTTGACCTCACCGACGATGTTCTCCAGGGGAATGCGGACGTTGTCGTAGAAGATGTTGGCGAAGGAGCCGTCATACATCGTGGTCGCCGGCCGGATCGTCACTCCCTCGGCGTTCATGGGCACGATGAACATGCTGATGCCGGCGTGCGGCGGCTTCGCGGCCTTGTCCGTCCGCGCGGCGAGGAACATGTACTTGCCCCACCATGTCGTGGTCCAGATCTTCTGGCCGTTGATCACCCAGTGATCGCCGTCGCGCACCGCGCTGGTCTGCAGCGCCGCCAGGTCGGAGCCGGCTTGCGGTTCGCTATAGCCCATGCCATGCATGGCCTCGCCACGAAGGATCTCGGGTAGATATTTTTGCTGTTGCTCGGGCGTTCCGAACATCATCAGCGCGTTGGACTGGATCGCGGCGCCAATACGCGGCGCCTCGGCCCGTTCCATCGTCTCCATGAAGGCGATCTGTTCGAGGGCTGAACGCGCCTGGCCGCCAAACACCTCGGGCCAGCCGAGGCCGATCCAGCCGGTCTTGCCGATGTCGCGCGCGAAATCGGCATCGAACTCCCGCTTGGAGAAGGGCTTGCGATCAAACTCGGCCTTGCGCTCGCGCGACCAGTTTTGCGCCAGCCATGCCCTGACCTCGTCGCGCAGGGCGTTGCCGGCTGCCCCGAGATCGTATTCGGGCAGGCCCGAGCTGCCGGCATCCAGCAACGAGGAGGCCAGCAACCGCTTCGCGTGCGGCCCTCCACCCAGCGCGATCGTATCGAGGTGCACCCGCTTGAAGTGAAACGGCGCCTCATGTTCGTCGGCGTAGCCGATGGCACCGAACGCATGATGGGTCTCGAGCGACACCCGCCTCAAGGCGTCGCTTGCGAAGGCGACCGCGCAATTGGCGAAGTAGCGCCAGTCGCGATGACCGAGATCGTGCAATTTCGCCGCATGATCCACAATCAGGCGCACGCCTTCGAGGGCAATCAGCCCGTTCGCGAGCTTATGCTGGATCGCCTGGAATCGTCCGATCGGCTGGCCAAATTGATGCCGTTCCCTCGCATAGTCCGTCACCAGCTCGAAGGCACGCCGGGCGGCGCCATGCGCCCGCGCAGCCAGCGCCAGCTTTCCCTTGATGAGGAGATCGTCGAGGACCTCATCATCGAGCGCTATGACCGTGAGCGGCACCGCATCGAACCGGACCTCATGAAGGCCCCACGCGCCGATGGCACGGGTCGGCACGATCTCCACGCCCGCGGCATCCAATGCCACTAGCCCGAGGACTGAGCGGTCAATGGCGACGAGCAGATGCGTGCAACTCCCGGCCGCTTCGACAAACCGGAGCAGACCATCCGCACGATCGCCCCTGATCCGAATCGCGCCCGTGCCCGCATCGGGATCGAGTGTCCCGAATGAGAAGGCCAGCCGAAAGGCGCCTGCGTGCAGCTTGCTCAAGCAATCAACGGCGGCTTCGCACGTCGAGCTCGATAGCGCGAAATTGGCAAGCGCCGCGGACCACATCGGAGCCGGGCACGCGGCGCGCCCGAGCTCCGCAAGCACGACTGCCACCTCGCGGAGCCCGCCTTCGTCACGATTGCTGCCAAGAGTGGCAACGCCCTGCCCGATAAGCTTGGTCCATATCGCCGCGACCTCCTGCGAGGACGGACCACGCCTGACGCAATCGGCACTCCAATGCTCGCCGAGAAACCCGCGCAGGGATTCCCGGAGCATCGTCCTGATGTCGTCGCCCGGAAGCTCCGCCGGATCCATCGGCGGCTAACCTTGGCCAAACCTGGGCTTGCGCTTCTCCTTGAAGGACATCGTCGCTTCCTTGTGGTCGGCGGTCTCGAACGTCACCTGTTCGAGCGCCATCGAGGCCTCGAGCAACATGTTCACCCGGTCCTTGACGATCTGGTTGATCGACAGCTTGGTCCAGCGGATCGCCCAGGTCGGGCCATTCGCGAGCTCGATCGCGATCTCGTGCGCTTTCGACAACACCTCCGCGCGCGGTGCAATGTGATTGACGAGGCCGATCCGCTCGGCTTCCTTTCCGTTCAGGAGCGTCCCGCGAATCAGGAACTCCTTGGCCTTGTTGATGCCGACCAGCAGCGGCCAGATCACCGTGCCGCCGTCACCGGCTACCAGGCCAACGCGCGACACATGGGTATCGCCGATGCGCGCATCTTCCGCCATCACGGTGATGTCGCAGAGCAGCGCATGAGTCGCTGCGAGGCCGATCGCATCGCCGTTGATGGCGGCGATGATCGGCTTGTCGAGCTCGATCTGACGCGTGACCCCGCGACGGCTGATCATGGGATCGTGGACCTCGCCTTCCTCAAGCACGTCGCCGCCCGGCCGCTCCGACATGGCCTTGACGTCGCCGCCCACACTGAAGAACTCTCCGGCGCCCGTCAGGATCACGACATTGACCGCGTGATCGTCGGCGAGATCATCCCAGATCGTGCGGAGCTCGCGGATCAGCTTCTGATTGATGGCATTGCGTGCCTGCGGCCGATTCAGGGTCACCGTGGCGACCTTATCGGCGACGTCGACGGTCAGGCATTCATATTTGGCATATCGGGACACATCTTCCTCCGCTGTTTTTCTTTTCAAACCCGGCTTCCTGCCGAACGAGCACTCATCGTCTCATGCCAGGCTTCATTTCCGCCAAAGCAACCTGAAGGGACATGGCCCCGGGATCCTGCTCGAGCATCTTCTGAACAGCCCCCAAATGATTCCGCATCAATCTGGCCGCTGCGGCGGCATTTCGTTCGCGCAGCGCTGCCAGGAATTGCCTGCGCCGCTCGCCCAACCGCGCCATCGCAACCCCGCTCGATGCGACTTTCGCATAGACAAACCGCATGTGGATCTCGGTCACCGCATCGGTGATCATCGCGATCACCTTGTTGCCGCAGGCCACCGCGAGCAATTTGTAGAACTCTCGCGCGCATTCGACCCGCTCGAGCAGCCGGCCCTCGCGGGTAAACAGCTCCGTTCGTTCGACATTCGCCTGCAACGCGTCGAAATCCGACTGGCGGGCGTTCACGCAGGCGAGACGCACGACGAGGTCGAGAACGTGCACGCGCGCTTCCGACAATTCGCGGATCGAGATCGTTCCCAGGCTCAGCATGTCGCGCATGACCACGTTCATGCGGCTGGTATCACCGTGCTGGACGAACGCACCGCCTTTGACGCCCTTCTGCAGCCGGAGCACGCCGGCCATCTCGAGGCTCCGAAGCGCTTCTCTCAGAACGTTGCGGCTGACACCGAGCTGCTGTGCAAGATCCCGTTCCGGCGGCAGCTTGTCGCCCGGCTTGAGAACGCCGAGCGCAAGCTGCTCGCGAATTCGCTCGCAGATCTCCTCGAAGGCGCGGCGCGTGTGAATGGGCCGAAACGACAGCGGCGCAGGTGATCCGACCGCGCGGTGATCCGAGGTCCGGCTCCGCCGCTTGGGCGATGCCGTGCGCGGACTGGCGGGGGCTTGGGGGCTTGACTTGGTCGACATGCGGTGAATTATTAAATGGATCACCCATTCAATGGAAGCCCCTTTTTTGGCCTCCCAACGAAAAAACCACCGGAGACGTCCATGAGCTTCACCGAGGAGCAGATCGCCTTTCGTGAAAACGTCAGGAAGATGGCCAACAAGCACGTGGCGCCGATCGCAGCCGAAATCGATGAGACCGATCGCTTTCCCCTGGAGCTCGTGAAGCTCTTCGGCGAGATGGGACTGATGCAACTCTGGGTCCCCGAGCAATATGGCGGGCCGAACGGCAATCTGACCATGGCCTGCATCGCACGGGAGGAGATCTCGAGGTTCTCCCCTGCCTGCGCGTCGATTGCCGCGCTGAACACCATGTTCATCATGCCGCTGCTTCACTTCGGCTCCGAAGAGCAGCGGAAGAAATACCTGCCCATAGTCGCGAAAGGCGGCATCGTAACCGCGATAGCCATTTCCGAGCCGCAGGCCGGCTCCGACGTGACCGCGATCAACACCCGCGCCAGGAAAGACGGCGATTGCTACATCCTCAACGGCCGCAAGCAATGGTGCAGCTACGGCGTGGCGGCCGACTATATCGTCGTGATGGCGCGGACGAGCGATAGTCCCGGCGCCGACGGTATCAGCGCCTTCATCGTCGAACCGAAGAATATGGCGGGAATCACCTTTGGGCGGCACGAGCGCAAGATGGGCTTTCGTGGCGCACCGAACACGCCCATTTTCTTCGACAACGTCCGGGTCCCGATTGAAAATCTCGTCGGTGAGGAAGGCAAGGGTTTCCGGGCCTCCATGCGCGCGCTCGACCTCAACCGCCCCACCATCGGCGCCCAGTCCGTCGGACTGGCCCAGGGCGCGCTCGACGTTTGCGTGGCCTACGCCAAAGAGCGCAAGCAGTTCAAGAAGTCGATCTCCGAGTTTCAGGGCGTCCAGTTCATGCTGGCCGACATGGCCATGCAGATCGAGGCTGCCCGAGCCCTTGTCTACGAGTGTGCGCGTGCAGGCGACGCGGGTGACTGGAAGCGCCTGAACGTCCTCGCCAGCATGGCCAAGTGCGTCGGCAGCGACATGGCCATGAAGGTGACGACCGACGCCGTGCAGATCTTCGGCGGCTACGGCTACACGACGGACTATCCGGTCGAGCGCATGATGCGCGACGCCAAACTGACCCAGATCTTCGAGGGCACCAACCAGATCCAGAGAATGGTCATCGCCCGCGAGCTTCTGCGATAAGACGTGAAAGACAATCAAAATTGGGAGGAACGATCTTGAACAGCCACTTCTGGCGAACTCTAGGCATCATGGCGGCATCAGCGATGCTGACCTCGACGCCGCTCTACGCGCAGAAGGCCTATGGGCCCGGAGTCAGCGATACCGAGATCAAGCTCGGACAATCGACACCGCTCAGCGGCCCAGCGTCGGCGTTCGGCGCCGGCGCGGGACGCGCCGTCGTCGGCTATTTCGAGATGCTCAATGAGCAGGGTGGTATCAACGGCCGCAAGATCAGCTTCACGCAACTCGACAACGCCTACAGTGCCCCAAAGGCCGTCGAGCAGTCGCGCAAGCTCGTCGAGGACGTCGGCGTGCTTGCCGAGGTGGGCACTATCGGGACCGTACCGAACGTCGCCATTCAGAAATATCTGAATTCCAGGCACGTCCCGCAGCTATTCATTACAGCCGGGGGACGACGCTTCAACGATCCCAAGAATTTCCCCTGGACCGTGCCGCTCTACCCTGACTTCGAGACCGAGGGACGCGTCGTCGCCAAGTATCTCCTGAAGAACAAGCCGGACGCCAAGATCGGCGTTCTCTACCAGAACGACGATTACGGTAAGGACTATCTGAGGGGATTGAGGGCGGGACTCGGCGACAAGGCGTCGCAGATCGTGCTGGAGGCCTCATACGAGCTTGCCGACCCGACCATCGATTCGCAGATCGTCCAGCTCAAATCCGCCGGCATCGACACGCTGGTCGAGCAGTCGTCCTCCAAAGCGGCGGCGCAGTCGATCCGAAAAGTCCATGAGCTCAACTGGACGCCGTTGCACATCATCGGCGGATCGACTGCTTCCGTCGAAACCATCCTGAAGCCCGCAGGCCTCGACGCTTCGAAAGGACTGGTGACCACGCAATTCCTCAAGCAACCGGGCGATCCTGCTTGGGCCAACGATGACGAGGTTAAGGCCTACAAGGCGTTCTTGAAGAAGTATGCACCATCAGTCAACGCAGACGATTACTCGGTGCTGGTGGCCTACATGAACGTCCATGCCGTCGAGCTCGCGTTGAAGAAATGCGGCGACGATCTCACGCGGGAAAACCTGATCCGCCAGGCAACGTCCCTGCACGGCGAACGCCTGCCGATGATGCTGCCGGGCATCTCGATCAGCACCAAGCCGGACGACTATGGAGCGTTCAAGACCCTCCGGATCGCAATTTTCCACGGAGCGAGCTGGAACCTGTCCGGTGATCCGATATCAGCCGAATGAGCGGTTCGCAGTGTCAAAGCGGGCGAGAGCTGTAGCTCTCGCCCATTTTCTTATTCCGCGCAGGTCCAGCCATTCTGCACGCCGTAATCCGCAGCAATACGCTGTCATCGAAACGGCGGTGGAATGCCGGGCTCGATTAGGTTAAGTCGAGGCCACAACTCGCATCACCGCCGCAATGTCGAAGCAAAGCAACGAGACCACCCACTCCAGACTACGCCAAGCCGCGCAATAGTACCCGATCGCACTCACTCCCACTCGATCGTCCCCGGCGGCTTCGAGGTGACGTCGTACACCACCCGGTTCACGCCCTTGACCTCGTTGATGATGCGCGTCGCCACACGTCCCAAGAATTTCATGTCGAATGAGTAGAAGTCCGCGGTCATGCCGTCGGTCGAGGTGACTGCGCGCAGGCCCACGACGTAATCGTAGGTGCGGCCGTCGCCCATGACGCCGACGGTCTTCACGGGGAGCAGCACGGTGAAGGCCTGCCAGATCTCGTTGTAGAGGCCGGCTTTGCGGATCTCGTCGATATAGACCGCGTCCGCCTTGCGCAGGATGTCGAGCTTGTCGGCGGTGATCTCGCCGGGGCAGCGGATCGCAAGGCCCGGGCCGGGGAATGGATGGCGGCCGACGAAAATATCCGGCAGGCCGAGCTCGCGGCCCAAGGCGCGGACCTCGTCCTTGAACAATTCGCGCAAGGGCTCGACCAGCTTCATGTGCATGCGTTCGGGGAGGCCGCCGACATTGTGGTGCGACTTGATGGTCACCGACGGGCCGCCGGTGAAGGAGACGCTCTCGATCACGTCGGGATAGAGCGTGCCCTGCGCGAGGAATTCCGCCGGTCCTTCATCTTTATTTGCGATCTTCTTTGCTTCCGCCTCGAACACGTCGATGAAGAGCCGGCCGATGGTCTTGCGCTTCACCTCGGGGTCGGTGACGCCGTCGAGCTCGGCGAGGAATTGCTTTGAGGCATCAACATGCACCAGCGGGATGTTGTAGTGGTGCCGGAACAGGTCGACCACTGTCTCGGCCTCGTTCAGCCTGAGCAGGCCGTGATCGACGAACACGCAAGTCAGCTGGTCGCCGATCGCCTCGTGGATGAGCACCGCGGCGACCGCGGAATCGACGCCGCCGGAGAGGCCGCAGATCACCCTGCCTTTGCCAACCTGTTTGCGGATCTTCTCGATCGCCTCCTCGCGGAAGGCGCGCATGGTCCAGTCGCCTTTCAGCCCTGCGACCTTGCGCACGAAATTGCGGATCAGCTTTGCGCCGTCGGGCGTATGCACCACCTCGGGGTGGAACTGCATGGCGTAGAATTTGCGCGCATCGTCGGCGATGACCGAGATCGGCGAGCCGGGCGCTTGGGCCACCGCGCGAAAGCCATCGGGCAGCTTCGTCACGCGATCGCCATGGCTCATCCAGACCTCGTACTGGCCGCCCTTCTGCCAGACGCCATCGAACAGCGCGCAAGTGTCGGTCACCTCCAGCGTGGCGCGGCCGAACTCCCTGTGATGGCCGGCCTCGACCAGGCCGCCGAGCTGCTGGGCCATGGTCTGCTCGCCATAGCAGATGCCGAGCACAGGAACGCCGGCCGTCAGGATCGACAGCGGCGCCGCCGGCGCGCCATCGTCCAGCACCGAGGCCGGACCGCCGGAGAGGATCACCGCCTTTGGCTGCATCTCCTTGAAGGCGGCTTCCGCCTTCTGGAACGGCACGATCTCGGAATAGACGCCGTCCTCGCGGACGCGGCGGGCGATCAGCTGGGTGACCTGGCTGCCGAAATCGACAATCAGAATCTTCTCATGCGCCGAGGCCGGGAGCGGCGTCGACGCGGGGCGGGCTTGGCTTTGGGCTGTCATGGACAGGAATTACGCGACGAGGGCCGCTCCCGCAACCCTCGACGGCGTCTTCCACGTGTTTTGCCCCGGATTGTAGGATGGGCAAAGGCGCTCTTGCGCCGTGCCCACCGTTCTTGGCCTGGTGGTGGGCACGCTGCGCTTTGCCCACCCTACACTCCAGGTCAGCCGGTCCGGCGCAGGATGGAGACGAAGAATCCGTCCGTTCCGGTGCGGCGGGGCGTCATGAGCCAGCCTTCGGGGCTCTGCAGGGCAGCGGCCGCGAAATCCTCGGCCTTGTCCCAGAGCACCGTGACCGTCTCGGCTGGCGGAACCAGGCTGAATTGCGTGTGCCGACCAAGGAAGGCGCGGATCTGCGCGCCGTTCTCGGCCGGCAGCACCGAGCAGGTGATGTAGGCGATCCGGCCGCCCGGCTTGACCAGGGTGACCGCCCGATCAAGCACTTCGGCCTGGTCCTTCAAGCGGATCTCGAGCGCGCCGGGGCGCATCCGCCATTTGGCGTCGGGATTGCGCCGCCAGGTTCCGGTACCCGTGCAGGGCGCGTCGATCAGGACGAGGTCGGCGGACGCCTTGATGTCGGCGAGCGGATCGGCCTCGCCCTTCGGCGCGCGGACATCGGCATTGTGGACTCCGGCGCGCGACAGCCGCTCATGGATCGGCGCAAGCTGGCGCTTGTCGCGGTCGGTCGCAATGAGCCGGCCCTTGCCGGCCATCTGGGCTGCCAACGCCAGGGTCTTGCCGCCGGCGCCGGCGCAGAGGTCGATCACCTGCTCGCCCGGTTTTGCCGCGGAGAACAAGGCCGCTATCTGCGAGCCCTCATCCTGCACTTCAACGAGGCCCTTGATGAAGGCCTCCTCGGCCTGGATGCCCGGGTTCCGGGCGTCGGCGGACAGTTCGATCCGCAGGCCAAGCGGGGAGAATGGTGTCGGCTTGGCGCCCAGATGGGAGAGCGCAGCCTGCACCTTGTCCCGCTTGGCCTTCAGCGAGTTGACGCGCAAATCGAGCGGCGCCCGGCTTGCCATGGCGGTGGCCTCCGCGACGCGGTCGGCACCGAAGGCCTGTTCGAGATAGGGATCGAGCCATTCCGGATAATCGCCGGCCACCGGTGGCGGCGCACCGTCCAGAGTCCGCGCATTGAGCGCGTTGCGCTCGGTATCGCTCAAGGGAGCCGGCGCGAAGCGGCCGCCGTCGCAGAGGGCGGCGATCTTGTCGGCATCCAGGCCGCGCTCGAGCTTGAGCATGCCGAGCGCCCGGCCGCGTGGGCTCGCATCCTCCATCAGATAGGCGCTGGAGGCCCAGCGGCGGAGCATATCCCAGACCAGCCCGGCGATGGCGGCGCGGTCGCCGGAGCCGGCAAAGCGATGGGCGATCCCCCACTCCTTCAACGCCTGCGCCGCCGGAATGCGGGCAGCTTCAATGGTCTCGATCACTTCGATCGCCGCGGATAACCGGGCAGCGGGGGTCATGGGGCTCTTTCATTTTGCAGCGGCGAGAGCCGCTTAGATCAACAACAGCATCTTGAGTGCGAAATAGAGCCACATCACGAGCAGCACAAGCACGCCGGCAAGCCAGGCCATCGAGCGGCGTCCGAGGTCATTCGAGGTCACGAATACGCCGGCATGAACGAACCGCGTAATGACGAACACCCATGACATCAGCACGATGAACAGGTCCGCATGGCGCAGCGGCAACGCCAGCGCGATCAGGACATGGAGCAGCATCGGCAGTTCGAACTGATTGCGGTAGCAATTGCCGACCTGGGTCGCGCGGACCGGCCAGTTCGGCTGGCCGAGTGCGATCTCGCGGATCTTGGTCTCCCCGCTGACCAGCGTCTGCCGGCGCAAGGCGACCATGCCGATGAGAAGCGCAAAGGTCAGGCCGACTTGCACGAACAGCGGCAGCAGAACCATCCGAATCGACATCTGACTTCCCCCCTTTTGCCGTCACACCGCCGCTTTCAATAACCGACAGCGGCCCGTCATGCCAATTGAAGCCCCGCTCGCGTCATGAATCTGATGCCGTGCGGATATTATGCTGCTCGCGACGAGGGATCGAGGCATGAGCGAGTTTCGACTGACGCAGATTTCCGACACCCATCTGGCGCGCCGCCTGACCAGGCTCACCCGGAATTTCGAGCGGGTGGTCGAGCACATCGCCGCGACGCGGCCTGACCTTGTGATCAATACCGGCGACCTCGCCTTCGACGCGCCGACCAACCCGGACGACCTCGAAGTCGCGCGCACGCTCCACCAAGCCATTCCCGTACCCTGCCGCTTCATTCCAGGCAACCACGACATCGGTGACAACCCCACGCAGGTGGCGCCGGCGCCGGAGCGGCTGGTCAACGAGCAGGCGCGGCAGGCCTACATCGCGGCCTTTGGCGACGACCGCTGGCGCTTCGATGCGGCCGGCTGGTGTTTTATCGGACTGAATTCGCTGGCGATGAACTCCAGCCTCGCGGCCGAGGCCGAGCAGTTCAACTGGCTGGCGGCTGAGCTTGCTGTCACGGGCGGCAGGCCCGTTGCGCTGTTCGTGCACAAGCCGATGTTCCTCAATACGCCCGAGGATCCCGAGCTTGCGGCGACCTCGTTCCGCTATGTCCCCTTTCCCGCGCGTCGCCGCCTGACCGAGATGCTGCGAACGGCCGACGTACGCCTCGTCGCCAGCGGACATGTGCACCAGCGGCGCGACTTTACCTGGCGCGGCATTCGGCATCTATGGGCGCCGTCGGCTGCCTTCGTCCTCTCAGATGCGCGGCAGGAGCGGATCGGCATAAAAGAGGTCGGCCTGGTCGAGTACCGCTTCCAGCCCGACTCCTTCGAGGTCCGTCATGTGCGCGCGCCCGGCCAGATCGATGTCGACCTGGACGAACTGCTCAAGGGCAGCGACTAGAGCGCGATGAGATCGGTCGAGATGAGATCGGGTTGAATCGTCATCGCGCCTTGGTTCTTTGATTGCGCATGATCTTCCCGGAAAGCCGCTGCACGGTTTTCCGGATCGTGCTCTCTAGGCCTTCTCCGGCCCGACCCGCACCAGCTGCTTGCCGAAATTGGCGCCCTTGAGCAGGCCGATGAACGCGTCCGGCGCGCTGTCGAGACCGTCGGTGACGAACTCCTTGTACTTCACGCGGCCGTCGCCTACCCAGCCCGCCATGCGCGCTGGAACTGCGCGTGCATCGCGGCGAAGTCGGAGACGATGAATCCGCGGAACGTCAGCCGCTTGGTCAGCACAGACCGCATCAGGCTCGGCGCCCATTTGGGCGGCTTTGCCTCGGTGTCGTTGTAATGCGCAATCAGTCCGCACACAGGCACGCGGGCGAAGTTGTTGAGCAGGGGGAAGACGGCTTCAAACACCGCGCCGCCGACATTCTCGAAATAGACGTCGATGCCTTTCGGGCACGCGTCCTTCAGCCTGGCGGCGAGACCGGGATCGCGATGGTCAAGGCATTCGTCGAAGCCGAGCTCGCGCTTGACGTAGTCGCATTTGTCCTTGCCGCCGGCAATCCCGACGGCGCGTGCGCCCTTGATCCTGGCGATCTGGCCGACGGCCGAGCCGACCGCGCCCGACGCCGCAGCGACAACGACGGTCTCGCCCGGCTGCGGCTTGCCGATCTCGAGCAGGCCTGTATAGGCGGTCATGCCGGGCATGCCGAGCACACCGACCGCAGTCGAGATTGGCGCAACCCTGGGATCGATCTTGGCGAGCCCCTTGCCATCCGACAGCGCATGCGTCTGCCAGCCGGCGCGCGACAGCACGATATCACCGGTTGCGAAGTTCGGATTGTTGGAGGCGATCACCTCGCTGACCGTGCCGCCTTCCATCACGCCGTTGATCGGCACCGGCGCCGCATAGGACGCCGCATCGCTCATCCGCCCGCGCATATACGGATCGAGCGACAGCCAGATGGTGCGGAGCAGGACCTCGCCCTCGCCCGGCGTGGGGACGTCATAGGCTTCGCTGCGGAAGTCGGACGGTTTCGGCTCGCCGACGGGGCGCGATGCGAGAACGATGCGTTGGCCTTTGGCCATGATGGTTTTCCTCCCTTTGTCATCTCGTCATGGCGAGGAGCCAACGGGTCCGCGCAGAGCGCGGCCCGATGACAGGCTCCGCGACGCGGCAATCCAGAGTCGCACGCGTGGCCCTGGATTGCTCACATGGGGATTGAGGATGTCAAGGAGGTTGTCAGCTCTTTGTTCGATTGTGCGCCAGCTCTTCGTCCCGACCATGGAGCTGTGACGATGGCGCGCGCAGGT
>Ga0070741_10001721_pt1 | contig 63594 bp, 64 predicted proteins | sample Coa_R1_4_FD_66440 | JGI IMG/M metagenome (GOLD analysis project Ga0070741, IMG submission 66440) | Surface soil microbial communities from Centralia Pennsylvania, which are recovering from an underground coalmine fire - Coalmine... | ecosystem: Environmental > Terrestrial > Soil > Unclassified ...
AAGGAATACATTCACAAAGCAGTTGGCATTGTCGGCGTTTCGGCCGGTCCATTCGGGGGCAGCAGACTCATTCAAAATTTGCTTCCTGTTATGCGCGAACTGGGGCTGGTCACCATCTTTTGGGACGTGAATTTTTCGAGCGTACAGGCGGCATTCTCCTCAGAAGGTGTCTTGCTTGATGCATCCTACATTCGTCGCATCGACAAATTCGTAAAGGAACTGATCTGGATGGCGAAAACCTTGCGTTACGGTCGTGAGCAGATCTCCCTGGAGTAAGCAAATGAGCACAGCTGCGGGTAGTGTCCTAATTTGCCCTTATCACGGTTGAATCGTGACATGAATCGTGCTCCGTACCCATTCCGAGATTGTCTGATTCTTGGCCCTGGCAGCAGCCTCAATTGCTTTGAGATCATCAGGCGCAAAGCGCACAGGCACGATCTTGCCCTTTGCTGCGCCTTTCGGGAGCTTCGGTCTGCCGACTTTATTCTTCTTCGCCAAGCTTGAACTCCTGCACGATGGCTGCTCGTACTGCTGTGATTGGTGAGACAACTGGCGGAATCTTTAGTACCGCGATGTGCCGCTTAATTTGCTTCTCGGTCTCAGAAATCCACGCATATGCGTGACTCGCCTTAGGATGGCCGTGTAACTCAAACACCTCAACAACTCCGTCCCACACCGTCTTGCCTTGAAATGTCTCAGTTACTGGAACACTTTCAACATGCGTAGCATCTGCGCCGTGCATTTGCTTAATGACGTTTTTCAGTTCCTCGATGTACGTCACAACGTTGCCTCTACTAGATCGCCAACGCTCCAGAAATCGCGCTCAACCCCCGCTGCCATTGCTGGAGTGCAGCGCAAGGAGTTATGACGGCGCACGAAGTTGTAGTAGGCAAAATGCAGTGCGACAGCAGCTTGGAAATTCTCTAGCTTCTTACTGAATGCCAGCGTCAGACGGGAGAGTCGTTTTACATGCAGCCGCGTAGTCGCGTTCAGGCGTTCGACGTGGCTCGTGGATACCAGTTCCATGTCAGGCTCACCTGCGATTGGCCTACGCACAGCGGAAGCGAAATGCGGAGCACTGTACTTGCGTTCTGGATGTTGGTGGTCATCGTGGACATACACCTTCACGATCTGACCGTAGTCCACATCCGCGCCAAAGGATTGCTCAATTGCCTCAACGTATCCGCTCAGCGCATCAGTCGAAATCTGCACTCGGTTTCGCATCCGACTGGCGACATCATGGACAAACTCGGTCGTGGTAACCAGATTTCGCTTTCCGCATTTGAATGCAGGAACTAGCTTTGTTTCGGCGTCGATAGCGCAGTACGTCCAAACATCTCCGTACGTCGGGTCATCGTCAACGCTGACATGGCGTTCCTTCTTTCCAATGAATCCCCATACTTCATCGAACTGCAAATAGCGGCATCCCAAGTCTTGCATTCTGGAATCCATGAGCAGTTCGCAGCCCCTGCCAGCGCGGACACCTAGCCGCATGATCGTGTCACGGTGAATGCCTGTAATGCGCTCTATTGAGCGAATGCTAGAGCCTTCGGCCAGTGCTCCGATCACAGCAATTTGCTTATCGCGACTGAGTACGTTTGCCATACGAATAACTGTATTACAATAATTAAAGATTGTCAAGTATTTTTGTGTTACAGTTATTCGCCTATGAGCATCTGTCTTTTCGTGCTGCTTCTCGTACTGCAATCTCCCGTAAAACCAGACGGGAATGGCACTCAATCCAACGACACAAGCAAGCGGAAAACCGAACCGCCTATTGCAGCGACTGATAATCCAAAACGCGGCGAACTGAGAGAAACAAAGATACCAGAAACACCAGAAAGGGATAACTCCATTGAATGGGCCAATTGGTTTCTCGTTGTCGTAGGCGCTCTGACGGGATATGCGATCTGGCGTCAAGCGCAAATCGCTAAAAACACGCTGATCGCGATGCAGCGACCACGGCTGAGTATTAAGCACATTTTTGTGATACCTCCCGGCGACATTACGGGGAAGGGAGACAGCCGCGAATGGAGGATAGGATGCATAATTGCAAACGTTGGCGGAAGCAAGGCAGAAGTAACGGAAAGCAATCTTACCGTCAAGTCTCTCGGCATAGGAACTATAGAGAGGCTGCTTCCCGCGTCGCCGGTTTATGAGAATAAATATTCCTTCGGAAAGTTCGCGCTGCAACCGGGAGAGCGACGGCAGATAAATGTCGCGTTGGATACAAACACCGATGGCAACATGCTTCGTGTCACTATCGCAATCGCCAGAAAGGTAGACAGAGGTGGGCAAATTCCCCACGACACCAATCCAACGGTTTTCTACGGCTATTTCAAATATCGGGACGATAGTGGCATCGATAGGCTTAGCGGTTTTGGATGGCAATTCAATCGCATCAACATAAGCCTTGCCCGACTCGACCATCCCGATTACGAGTACGAGGACTAGCATGGCGAAGCTCATGCTTCCACGGATGCGTTGGTGACCTGAGGAGTTCAAATTAGGACACTACCCAGCTGCGAGCAAGATGAAATGTCCAAACTGCGGAGCCGAGATGAATCACCACGCCGACAAGGTCATTTATGGAATGGGCTGCCCGGTGGAACCAGTCAGCACGTTTGAACTGGGCGGAGTTATAGAGGAATTCCACGCTTGTCCCGCATGCGGCAGTGCGGATTCACGTTTGGGCTCTGCGGAGGAGTAGCGATGACGGGATCACGCTAAAGTTTCGGTATGCTCTGAACGTTACCGAGAACACTGACGCGGCAGATTCCAGTCAATGTGGCCTGGGTAGCGTACCCGAGGGTCTAGCCACAAGATGAAAGATGGGCAGGTCCGAGATCGAAATTGACCCTCTGGTGCGAGGCCAGGGGATCAATGAGTCAAACCATTGATAGAAAACCGCAATTTTCCTGATGTCGCTATGGGTTTCTTCACTATCCTCAATTCTTATGGGTGCCCCTCGTTTCGTGGCCAGCCGTTAACAAGCCTTTGCTATTCACACACTTACTCCGGGGCACCCAATGAACCGCGCACCAGGGGCTCAATGGCGAAGGCGCGCAAAATGGTAAGTGATTGAAAACAGTGGTCGGGGAGAGAGGATTTGAACCTCCGACCCCCTGGTCCCGAAATAAAGAAAATCAGCCAAGTTGTTGATTTTTAAATTCATGTGAGTGGTGCTTCAACCGCATAGACTCACGTAATTCGTGCTTATTGCCCTCAGTCGTTTTTCTTATGGGTGCCCCTTTGGGTGCCCCAAACCAGCAGGCAATGTTTCGATCTCACCATCGATTGGTCTTCCGGTTTTCTTAAACGATGCTCAGTCCAAACTGCGCCGCGGAAGCTCGTAACAACCGGAACAATCTCACTGCTCTCCCATACTCACCGGCGGCGTAATCTGGACCGGGTCCCAAGTCTGAAATACTGCAGGACTCCGAAGCTCAACTGACGTTCGTTAGTTCCACGGTCCGAGCGGACAAGACGGACCCGTGTGGGACGTATTCCTCGCAATCAGCCACTACTCTTGTGGTTGGCGGCAAGGCACGCGTTCATCAAGTTCGTGAATACGATTCGGGGCTTCAAGAAACTTCACCCATCAATCGGTGAGGAGCTTCTGCATCCACAGCACATCCCAATATTGTTCGAATTTGCGGCCCACCTGGCGAAAGGTCCCGATTGACTGGAATCCCATTCGTACGTGCAAGCGTACTGAGGCCGGATTGGGCAAGGCAATGGCTGCCACGGCGCAATGAATGTCTTCAGCTGCAAGCAGTCTGAAGAGCTCCTGATAAGACCGGGTTCCGACCCCAGCGCCCCGGAAACCCGGGGCACACTGGACGGTGACTTCGACCGTGGTATCGTAGGCCTCTTTTGTTCGGAATCGACCACTGGCTGCGTACGCGATCACTCCATGCTGCACATCTTCGGCAACCACAAGGCGATAACGATGGCCGGCACAATGTTCTGCAAACCATGGCCACCGCTGATCGACAGAGAACCCATGGACATCGAATGAGAGGTGCGTATTCTCAACATAATAGTTATGAATCATGGTGATCTGCCCGAGATCGCCTTCCTGTGCAAGGCGAATGCGCGTTGATTCTCGGTTCACGGTCTTAATCAGACCCAAGAAGGGCGCGAGCGACGTAGCAGATGCTTCGAGAGCGCTGATCATGTCTTCAGTCAGCGAATCGGGCACGGGACTCTCAAGGTCGATTGTGCCAACCACTCTGCCCCCATCGATCACAGGTATGATCGCCTCGGCACGGGTGTCCGCAAGAGTTGGTAGATATGCGGGGTCTCGGGTTACGTCGTTTACGACCACTGATTTCATCTGCGCAATCGACAAGGCCGTCAGCCCTTTATCAAGGGCAAACGTGGGATGAGCAGGAGCAGACCCGCCACTGAATACAACGTTTTCCACCAGAGACCTGGCGTAGTCGATCCGATACAGGCCGACCCAGCGGCATTTGCACGTGCGCCGAATACAATCAGCGGCCGCTTGCAATATCTCCCAGTTGGTTCGGCCGCAAGCAATCACCTCGCCCAGTCCAGCTTTCAGGCACATTCGCATTCGAGATCTATCTCCTCAAATCCGTACTTTAAGGACCCAGGATCAAGAGTTCCAGGGCATATCGAAGGTGTACTAGCAGATCTGCTTTCAATACTTAAGCAGTTTAGCTATTCTGTTTTCCATGTTGGACAAAACCGACAAGACGATACTCCGTTGCTTGCAGGAAGACGCCCGTACTCCGTATTCAAAGCTTGGGCGAACGGTAGGACTGACCGGGCCTGCAGTGGCCGAACGTGTCCGCCGGCTGGAGGAGTCCGGCGTCATAACCGGTTACCACGCCGTCATCAACTACGCTTCCATCGGCTACCCAATCTCCGCCGTCATGGAGGTGACTTATCCTTCTTCGCATGCGCAGCGGATGTATTCCCTGGCCAGGAAGCTGCCAGAAGTTCTTGAATGTTGTCATGTGACCGGCAACTCGTCGGTAGTACTTCGCGTGGTTGCCCGGTCGATTCAACATCTCGAAAAACTCATGAAGGACGTACAAGCAGTGGGAACGACGCAAACCTCGGTGGTCCTTTCAACTCCGGTGTCGAAACAGGTGTTTGGTATTGAGTAGAATACTCCCTCGTGGAATGCATGAAGTATTGATCCTATGGCCGTTTCCCCAGTGAGAGCTGGGCCGCGACAAAGAAACTTCTGTGGATGTCGGTTCTCCCGCAAGCCCGCACGCTGGACTGGAGGATTCGACGTGGGAGCCATGTCACGGGCAATTTAGAGATGCACTCAGAGAGCCTTGGCAGCAGCATTACATTCGCCGACCCAGTGAGCAGGAACCGTCCGGGCCATCGCTGGCGATCGATGGCAGCTTTGATCCGCCGATTACACCAGGGTGCTTTTCCCGGTTTGTCTGGCGCCATTTACCAATTTCCAGCTATCGTCATACTCTCCGAGAGGTGACCGAGTGCTTGGAGGCGGCGGTTTGCTAATTCAACCTGCCCTGCTCGCACACATCGTCCTACATGTATTTTGAATGATTTAGTGCGCCACGATTTGCGCTGCGAGCCCTCATTTGCAGTCTAGAGTGCACCAAGAGTGCACCGCGCAATCTTCGCGTTTGCGGTCCAAAGTCCATCCACCTGAGAGAAATCGAGAGAAGTAGCGAGAGATTGGCCGCAGCGTAAGGGCCGGGATTATTTGTCTGCGTATAATCCGCCTGATGCTCTGGACCGTGAGTCAAGTTGCTGAATTCTTGCAGTGCTCAACCTGTTGGGTATACCGGCACAAGCATGAGCTTCCCTTGGTCCGTGTCGGCAGAATGCTTCGATTTGATTCGGTCCGCATAGAGGAGATGGTCAGCAGCCAGCCGCCTGTTGCAACTTTGACGCGCACAGTCGATTCTCTGTATTGGCACAAAAAATGGGGGCGCGGCTAGCGCCCCAGTTTGGGAAATCGTTGAAACCATTTTAGGGACCAAGGATACTCGCCTACCTGTCGTAAGAAATACGCAATTCGTAAAAGGAAAAACTCCTGGAGCATAACGATGCCGAGAATAAATGTACCGGAGCGATCGGAACGCCTGGAGTCGATGCAGCGAGAATCCCCTCAGCCTCAGCCGAACATCGAGTGGCTAACTGCCAAAGAAGCCGCTGAGCACTTGCGGATCAACACGCGCACTCTTCTCCTCTGGACCCGCCAAGGAAAAATCAGAGGGTACGCTCTCTCGGGTGGCCAACGCCACGTTTGGCGTTTTCTCCGCGCTGAATTAGATGCGGACGTGCTCGGGAGGCCCGCGCTGTCGCCGCCAAGTTATCGTTCGTCCTCGTAACGAAGAGGGCGTTATAATCGGTCTCCGTCAAATGGCGCGGAAGGAACATGCAGAGCGACAGATGACACTCAAGCCCTAAACTTTTCCTTCCGCGCCGCGGCGGTGTGACCCGCGCAAGCCGCACTCCGGCTACGATCAGTACACCCTCGATGATTCGCGACGAACACTTTTTCGGGAAGACGATCAACGATCCGCTTGCCCAACCAAGACCCGAGAATCATGATCGGCCCAAGCGCTAAGACCAATCAGGACGCCGGCTGCTGTGAGGACGGCAGTTGCCGATAAGCGCCCAACTTGGTCAGGTGCATTACGACTGTCCTTAAGTGCACCAAATGGTAAAGGTACACTTCCGCGCCTTGAGCCACTCGTACGTCGCGAGTATCAGAGCGTTCAAGCGCCCGTTACCGCTGATGTCGTTCGCATCGAAACCCGGCTGAACCGCGACCACATCGTAAGTCCATTCCGTCGCATTGAAGCCGTTCGCGAGGCCTTCTAAGATCCTGCGTTGGCCCTGAACAATCCGGGTCTGTGGACGCCGGTCAACTCTGTCCAGTACGTCGTTTAGCAAGTCTTTCTTCAAGACAAAGCGATCCGTTCGAATGGCTTGACCCAAGACCTCATAGGCGTCGCCAACGCGTGCCCCCGGGTTCACTTCTCCACTTCCTTTGCAGTGAAAGAATGTAATCCGCCGTGATCGTTGCTCAACCAAAACGAAATCGGCCATCTCTCCTGTAAGGTGATCTTTGACGACCACAGAATGAGGGAATTGTCGCAATCGGCGCTGCAGCCAATCATGAACGTTGAGCCTGCCTCGGGGCGCGTCTCCAGCCTCGATGGTAATCGCGCATCCCCTCCAATCCTGCGACACAAGGACTCCACTGGGAAGCGTGAGGCCACCGGGAAGCCGGTACACGTCGCGGCCCACGAGCACTTCGCTTTCCGAGATGACGAATGTAGGCGGATATTCTTCCAAATAACTAACTAAGTCACCTTCGAACTCCCTGCCGTGCGCACTGTGCGCGGTGACGGTCATTCGGAGTGGCCCTTCAGGCACCCAAAGCTGTTGCGCGGACGGCTGGTATTGGAGCACTAGCGCAGGATGGACGGAGCTGTAGACGAATGCGCAGGTTAAAAATCCCTCACGGGCCGAGAAATCCGTCACTTCCATGAATGGAACGATGTCGTTGACGTGCGTGTTTTGGGGATTGTTGGGGTCGTATGCGCGATAACTCGTCTCACACCGTCGCAGTGTTGGGTCAAGTGACACGCCAGCAGGACGGCTGTCTACTCGCATAGCAGCCTGTGGCGATGCCATCCATTCGAGGTGCGGTAAAGTCCCAATTCTCCCTGTTCGAATCGAATCCGCGATTACGCTGCACCACTGCTCAAATTGTCCGATTGCATCTCTCTTGACTGCCCAGACTCGTGCTTGCGCACCTGCCACACCTCGGGTTTCGTCGTCGGCAATCTTGGCGAGCGCGTGCCCCGGACCAAACGATCTACCATCGGACCGGTTCACCGCAGCCTGCAATTCCGAACCCATCAAGATTTTGTAAGAGGGCTCAGCGGGTCCACGCGGAATCAAATTGCGAAGACCGAGCATCATGTAATCGGCGTTTTCGGCACCGTGCAGTGCGGCATGAACACGCTCTGCCGGTATACGCTGTATATTTCGGTGAACGAGTGACGCTCGCAATTCCGTGGCGACCGATTCGGAATTCGTCGATTCAAACAAAAGTCCTGTTCGGTTGTCCCTGAAGTACAGATGGAGATCGAGCCGACCCACAACGATCCCAGTCTCGCGTGCCCACATCGGGGTCTCTTCGGTTTCAGTAATGAGGACTTCGGTATCGCCCACCCGCGCCCTAAAGCGGAGCGCGGTGTTTTCGGGCAGCTCGATAGCTGCCATGTGGTCCAACGGATAGCGTGCGGAGTCGTAGATTCGAACGCTAAAGAAGGGCTTCAATGACCTGGGATCGATGTCAAAGTTGTCATCTACAGAAATGTATTTCCGTTCTTGCGTAACTCCGGCAACAGCACGCTCCGCTAACTTAGGTATCAATTCCCTCCAGTCTGCGTCCTCGTGATGCAACTTGCGCATCTCGCCCACAACCTCTTCGGGCACTGAGAAAAGGTGGGCGTTGTCTAGTTCTCTGCCATCGGCGTGGCTACGCGACACACGTCCTATGAATTGGACTGTGAAGGGCAGCGACCTGGGTGCTGAGTGCAAGACAGCAATCTTGAGTTCCGGGATGTCGAGACCTTCTCCCAACATTCCGACGCAGACCATTCCATCAAGTTCACCATTTCGGACGCGGCTGATTGCTTCTTGATTGTCAGCGAACGACTTTGTGTAATCGACTTCGGCAACACGAATTTCATTATCGTTGTAGAGTTCCGCAAGATGGCTGGCCCATTCCACCCGGTCGGTTCTTATAAGCAGTTTTAAGCTGCTTCTTTCAGCTTGCTTCCGTCTCAGCAGCCGTCGGGCCGCTAAACACAGGGCCTTGTCCCTTGCGCTCCTTGTGCCAGTTTCTTCGACTGGGTGATAAATGACTGGCTTGTAGATTCCGGTTTCCAGCGCTTTACATATCGGGTAGTGATAGATCAGCTTTGCATTGATTCGACGCTTATCACGGCGGAAAGGAGTAGCAGTCAGTAAGACATACCGCGCATCGGGGAACAGCGTGAGCAATTCCGCCCAAGTTCTTGCGGGTTCGTGATGTGCCTCATCGATAAAGACAAGGTCGAACAAGTCGTCCGGAGGATTACACACCCCTTGCTCCGCCGGGCTCACTGTTCGGGGTGTCGCACAGACAACGTCAAAAGCTTCGAGTGCTCTCCAGTCACGGAGCGTCCTGAGCCGATGTTCGTTGTTAAGCACCTTTGGTCCGCCGCGCGTCTTCGCGATTGACCCCCAATCGCGAAGGTGCGTCAAGGCCCGAAATTGGTCCGCAAGCTGCCCACGGAGGACTTCACTCGGGTTTATGACCAACACGCGTCGTGCGGAAAGACCAAAGCTCAATGCTGTCATTAGGGCGGTCTTGCCTGCGCCGGTAGGAATAGAAAGAAGCGCTGGTTCTTTTGAAGCGGTGAAGTGCGCGATGCAACTCCAATAGCCGCCAAATTGGCATTCCCGTACGGGTTTATAGTCGTCGGGATCGGCCGGGAAAGCGAACATCTCTGTCTGAAAATGACCTTTTGACCGAGGCATTCGACACCTTTGCAAGACAGGCGCTTGGGGTAATCCAGCACTCGTCGTGGCGTTTATCAAAGACCATCCTCGACTAGCGCTCGTCTGAGCCGCAGAACTTAGAAAATCATTAAGCGGAACGGCCGCTAATCGCGACAATCGGTCCGGGGGAGCTTCCCTTTTTACACCTGCACCTACAACGGTGCAAACCTTTCCCCAGCACGCAGATTCATCGGATGCGACGAGCTGTTCGAGCGCCCGAAACGCGAGCCTAGGCCCGATCGGGAAGCCTGCGTCGAAGCCCGCGTTGTGGCCGGATGATTCGGTTTCGGGCTGTGGCCGCGAAGGTCGGGGGCAGGTGAACCAACACGATCGCTAAACGAATCTACCGCAGGCAATCACAGCACTTTCCCGTACTCATCGAAGTCTAGCGCTGCGACTGTTCCCATCACTTGGAGGCTCGACATCAACTTCAAGAAGAAGAAGATTAAGGCAGTATCACTCGAACTTGTCTCCACGATCTTACGCCGCGCGCCAGGTGCACAGTCGATTCGAAAGCCACCGTGACGAAGAGCGCATCCGATTTGGAGTTTCTCGCTAGAACCAAGTTTCTCGATTGCAGCTTCAAAAGGCTCTCCGAATGGCGGATTCCAGGTGCTTTCAAGAGCAACAATTCCAGCGAGGATCGGAGAAGGCTGTTTAGGGTCGAAGGCTCCACCTGCGTGCGCAATCGGGGCGCTGGTTCGGCGGAGCGCACGGACCGATGCGGCTTTTCGACCTGCATATGCGATGTGATCGGGTGTCAGTTCCTGCTTGACTTCGATGACTCCATACACCGCTTCCGCCGGAACATACCTAGCGTCATCTTGGTTGAACAGGAACGGAGAGTATTGTCGGTCATAAATGACGATATCGATTTGTTCGCTGAGGGAGCCGTCGCAATCCAAGACGAAGGCTCGATCCGCGCAGTACCGCTTTGGCAGATAGTTCTGCAGCATCGCGAGCCACTGCAATTCCGTCGCCGCACCCTTCGTGCCAGGATGTTGAACAATCTCCCGTTCGGCTTGCAGTGTAGCGATCATCTGGCGCTGCAACCCGAGGAAAATGTTTCGCAGATCTATCTTCGTCATTGGAGTCTAGGACAAAGGGAACTTGGGACCGAACAACGCCCGCCAGGCCTTCAGGGATTCCCCGCTCTTGCCTTGTCTCGCGAGATCGATTGCAACTGTCGCTTGCCGAGCCGCGCCGCGCAGCGCGGTCTGGGCGGCAGTCTTGGCTTGCGCGTCCATCATGTCGCTGACGGGAGGACCGAGCCCAGCAGGATCATCCCAAGTGTCCTTAATGCGATCAGCATAAGTCGAAAATAGCGATTGAAATTCGTACTCGAAACGCCCGCCGAAGGGCGGTGCCAGGCATTCCAACGCCATAACCTCGATGAGAAATGACGGCTTGATCACCTTGCCATTGTGGTTGTTCCAATACTTCGCCATTCGCACAACGCCCTTCCACTCGTCGTTGTACGCTTCGTGAGCCTCTGTCGCCTTGTCCTCGTGAATCTTAGGATTCGTCCTTACCCAAGTGCCGCTTTTGGCATCCGGTATCTCGTAATTCTTTCCCGCTGCGAAGGCCGGCACAACATCCATGCTGACGACGCGGTAATCGGTATTGTCCTCGGCATCGACAACAACACCGAAGTCCACGCAGATAGAGCGCCGCTGCTGGCTTACAGCGTCGGCGCCGTACTTGTCGGCGAGTGCCTGCTCAAACGCTTTCAAAACCTTCGACGGGTGCGCTTTTCTGTATGCCGACTCGCTTTCTGAGAGTACGCAGAAAATGTCCACGTCTTTCAGCGGCTTGGTTTTGGTATATCGACGATAAGATCCGGTTAGAAAATCGTCTTCGACTGCAAAACGATCTCGCAGATGTTCACGGATTTCCTGGTGGCGGGAGCTTGCATTTTTCTGCTCCTGTTCATTCAGTTCCAGCCTGCCCTTAAATTTCCGGAACGCCTCGTCAACGGTCAACATGTTGCCTCACTTCTTCCGGTAAAAGCTTGCGCTTGCGCCAAGGCCGCTATGCTCTACCGTTGTTCCAAGGCTGTGTTTGATAAAACCGTCGGTGGAACGGAGGGTGCACGGACCCCAACCGGGCACATCGGGCCGGCCGTTCTTCGTGACCATAATCACGTCGTAGAGGCAGTCCGACGGCCAGACTCCCTGTTTCTTGATGGCGATTCTGATCTGGTCGGTATCGACCCAAAAACGTCCATCACCATCCGACGTCCATCCGTATTCAACATCCAGATCCCAACGAGCGACCAGTCGTCCCGTAGCAGGGTTGTAAACCTCAAGGATCACTGTTTCCAGATACTTAGAGCTGATCCACGTCCTTAACGCCAGGTCGATGCTTGCCCACTGCGTGGCAAGTTTCTCTGGGCTGAGGCCGCTCTGCCGAACAATGTCCTGCATGCTGCGCAGCACATTGTCGGCAACGTACGTCACGGAGTGGGTATATGTGTTGACGCAGACTGACGTGCTCATGATCTGAAGAACGCCTCCTTGTTGACGCGCAGTCCTGCGGATTTGCCTCTCGGCTCCGACTCTTCGGCGACGTCCGAGCTGAGATCGCGAGCCGAAATTCTGACGCCTTTCTTCTTCAACGCGGACTGCACCCACTCCAGGTCGTCTGCAGGGCAAGGCAAGGACATGTGCCAGTCGCCCACCATCACGCCCTCGGGTAGCGATTGCTCCGCCGCATCGTCGCCGGTGATTGCATCTTCTCCATACAGGCAGTAAATCCGCACTCGCGGGCCGGAACCGTAAACGACGATGGCTGAATCTTTCATGGATTCGCGAGTGATGAGGGAACTCGCGATCCCGGCTACTTCCTCAAGCTCCTTGCGGCCTGGTGAACTCCCGGTCGGCGCCAGAGCAGCAGTGATTGCGCTCCAGGTATCGAGTGCAGACCGCTCCGGGATTGATCGAAACCGACGAGCAATGACAGTCATGAAATGCGCTCCTTACGAGCTTGTTCGGCCGCTGCGCAGAGGGCGTCTGCCGTCAGCCGTCCGGGATCAAGCGCAACCTGCTTATCAAATGTGCACGCAGTCGCTACCACTTTCCGAACCGTCCGACCATCCAGGCCGGCGCAGGCCTTCGCGGCCTTTGCCAAATGTCCATCTCGCAGCAGGTGCTTGAGTGTTTTGAATTCAGCAGCCATTCCTTCGACCGTGTCTTTCAAAATGCGAAGACACGCTGCCTCGTCGGGCAACGGGATCGTAATTACCAAATCGCAACGCGACGTGAATGCACCATCGATGGCGTTAGGAAAGTTGCTGGTGGCGATGACCAGGAGGTCGCGGTACCGATCAGCGAGCTCGTCGAGTTGTACAAGAGCAGCATCGGTCGCCCGGTGAACGTCTACAGGATTTGCATCAAGGCTTAACTTCGAGCGATCCGCCACAAGGGTCTCGACCTCGTCGAGAAGCACAACGGTCGGGACTTGAGCCGCTAATTCAGCAATGGTCGTGCCGAAAAGTTCGGTGACCGCCTTCTGCGTCTTGCCATGCGCCGAACTCGCCAAAGAGTGAGGTTCGATTTCTACGCAGGTGAATTTCGACGGCGCGAACGTCTCCGCCACGCGAGAGGCCAGGCCTTTCGCCAGCGACGTCTTTCCTGTTCCGGGAACACCGACGAGTAGAATGATTCCGTGGAGCGGAAGCACTGCGCGGCTGATTCGAGGACGCACCCGACAGTTCAGAATTGCCGTGCTCAGAAGCTGGTCCTTGATCGCTTGATCGATGATAATGGCGTCCCACAGCTCGCTGAACCCCGAGTCGGGCAAGACCCTTACGCTGCTGACTCCCTTTGCCTCGGCAATGGCGCTCACAGAATCTCCGTTTCCACTTGATTTTGCAGGAGTGAGGTTTTATCCTCACTTGTAAGCAGCAGCTTAGCTTAGGCTTATTCTGCTGTCAAACTAAAACTCATGTGTGAGACAGGAGGCGCGCAATGACCCTTCTTCGTCTTGGCGCTCTGCTAAGGGAACGAAGAGGCGGCCGTGGGATACGCGACGTGGCAAAGGAGATCGGCGTTAGCCCAGCGACGCTTACGCGTATTGAAGCGGGCCGTTTGCCGGATCTACTTACTTTCCGAAAAATCTGCGCTTGGTTGAAAATCAATCCCGCCGATATTCTTGGCATTCCCACTCAGCAAGGCAGCGATAACGTGGTTGTCGAAGAAGCTCCGTCGCAAGCGGCGGTCCATCTTCGTGCCGACCAAGCCCTGCCTCCGGCAGCGGCGTCCGACTTGGCTCAACTGATCGTCTTCGCTCATCGCGAGTTGGCACGGCGGATTCGAGAGGGTTTGGCCGATGTTTCGACGGGGATTTAAGACGTGGGCTGAAGAGATTGCTCTTCGGGTACGCCATAAGCTCAAGCTGCCGCCGAATGCGCCGCTTGATCCGCTGAAGCTGGCCGAATTGCTGTCCGTGGTGGTGGTCAGTCCAAGCGACCTCCGGGAATTCCCGGATGAATGCAAACGCAGACTCGTCAATGACCATTCAGAAAATTGGTCAGCAATCACTGTTGCTAACGGCAAGCACCACCTGATCGTCATTAACACGTCACACGCGCCAACGCGCCGCAACAGCGACCTAGCACACGAACTTGCGCATTTGATACTTGGTCACGAGCCATCAATGATGTTCGCGAGCCCTGGCTCCAGCATTGCTCTCCGAACTCACAACAAGGAGCAGGAGGACGAAGCCAATTGGCTGGCTGGGTGCCTTTTGCTGCCCCGCGACGCTTTGCTCTCGATTCGCAGGCGTAGGTTGGCGGACGATGAGGCTTGTAGCGAATACGGCGTGAGTCCTGCCATGTTTCGTTTTCGGCTGAATGCGTCCGGGGTAGATATTCAGCTGCGTCGAGCGGGCAACTGGCGAAGATAGGGCTGATTGCAGGCCCGCCACCCCCGCGATTTCGGCTGACGCTGCCGTGGTGTGACTGACGCCTCTGCGACGTAAACTTGAACCGTCGAAGACTCGCAATACAAGACATGAAGGGATGGGCGCAGTTGGGAAATGGCCGTCACGATATCAAAATCCCGCTTCGTATCTGGCTGCCAATGCCTTAAGCGGCTCTATTTTCAGGTGCATCAGCCTGAACTGGCGTCGCCTGAAGGAGACGCCTCTGATGAAGCGATCATGGAACAGGGGCGGAAAGTCGGGCGGCTTGCGCACAGGCTGTTCCCTGGCGGTATCAAGGTCGATGGCTCGGGCTTGGCGGAGGCAATTCAGATTACGAAAGAGCTTGTCTCTAATCCCGAAGTCCCCGCCATCTTCGAGGGTGCGTTCCACTACCAGGGCGTGGTCGTCAAGACCGACGTTCTCCGCCGCAAGGAAAACCGCTGGCGTCTGGTAGAGGTGAAGTCCACCACCGACTTGAAGGAACACCACACCGAAGACGTTGCAATACAGGCCTACGCAGTCTCGCGCTCAGGGCTGGATTTGGGCTCCGTGTGGCTAGCCCACGTCAATCGGAACTACGTCTTTGCTGGAGGCGAGATCGATCCTCGCCAGTTCTTTCTGTTTCGCAATCTGACGCGGAGAGCGCAGAGCCTGCAACCGACAGTTGCTTCGCAGCTTCGGGCGCAATTTCGCGTTCTCGAACTACCTAACCCTCCCGACGTGGCTCCGGGGCCTCATTGCGTCGATCCGGTCATGTGCGAGTTCTTCAGCCATTGCAATCCGCCGAAACCGGAAGATTACATTGGTTATATTCCGCGGATTCACGCCAGTGCGATGGAACGGCTGGAGGAATTAGGGGTCGAGTCAATCCACGACATCCCGGCCGACTTCGAATTAAGCGAGTTTCAGCGGCGCGTCTGCACGGCGATGCAAACAGGAAAACCGTGGTTTGGCGAGGAATTGCGGACCGAGTTCGAGGCGCTCAAGTATCCCCTTTATTTCATGGATTTCGAAACGGTAAATCCAGCGATCCCACGTTTTCCGGGTATGCGCCCTTACGATCCCCTCCCATTCCAATGGTCAGTGCATGTACTAAACGAGCCGGCAGGGACGCCCGAGCATTATGAGTTCTTGACTGGAGACGGCAACGACCCTCGCCAAGCGTTTATTGCTTCGCTGTGCCAGGTTTTGGGCGAGAAGGGCAACATCGTCGTGTACAACCAGCAGTTCGAATCTCAGCGGCTATGGGAGCTTGCGGGGTGGGTGCCCGAATACGCTGAACGAATTCGAGGTATTCAGCGCCGCCTCTGGGATCTGCTGCCAGTTGTACGAAACCACGTTTACCACCCGGCCTTCGGCGGCTCATTCTCGCTGAAAGCAGTGCTTCCAGCCCTCGTGCCCGAAATGAGCTATGAGGGGATGGAAGTGGGAAACGGGCAGGCCGCTGGACTGGCTTTCTGACCCAGTATCTCGCTGCCATATCCAGGTTCCACACTTACAGTTTCGGCAACATCATGCTGATCGCCCGGCAGAAGCCGACCGCGACCAACGTTGCCGGTGTTCGTACCTGGAACTCGCTGGGCCGCTTCGTTAAGCGTGGCGAAAAGGGCATTCTCATTCTTGCTCCCATGATCGGCAGGAAACGCAAGCAGGAAGATGAAGCCACAGGGGAGACCGAAGAAGAGAAGAACCCCCAGGCCCAACTGTACGGCTTCCGCGCCGTCTACGTCTTCGACATCAGCCAGACCGAAGGCAGAGACCTGCCAACTCTGACCACCGTGCAGGGCGATGTCAGCGGCCATCGCGAACGCCTGTTCAAGTTCGTGGAAGCGCAGGGCATCGAGCTGAGCTTCTCTGAGCGCATTGCTCCTGCCAAAGGCCTTTCGCACGGCGGAAAAATCACTCTGCTTTCCGGCATGCAACCCGCCGAGGAGTTTGCCACGCTCGTGCATGAGATCGGACACGAAATGCTGCACCGGGGCGACCGTCGCACCCTGACGACCAAGCAGGTGCGAGAGACGGAAGCCGAGGCTGTAGCGTTCGTGGTCTGCAACGCCGTCGGACTTGAGACAGGGAGTTCGTGCGCTGACTACATCGCGCTGTGGCATGGCGATGCCAACCTCTTGCGCGAAAGCCTGGAAGCCGTTCAACAGACCGCTGCCGTGATTCTCGGGGGCATCGCTCCCGAGCCGGCGGCGGTCGCCGCCGCATAGCCGCCCTCAACCCGGTTCCAGCGCGCATGTCATGCATGTGCGCGTCATTTCACAGACAACGAATGACATAAGAGAGGAGAAGAATATGCCGAGCACGCAAATCGAATCGAACAGCAACTACGAATATCGCGATCTTCCAATCACCGCTCTGGTGGAGTCTTCCACCAACCCCCGCAAGCGATTCGACGAGAAAAGCGTTGAAGAGCTTGCAGCCAGCTTCAAGGCACAGGGCGTTCTTGCGCCTCTGCTGGTGCGTGAACTGGACGAAACCAAATACGAAGTGGTTGCCGGGGCACGCAGGCTTCGCGCTGCCAGACTCGCAGAACTCCGTACTGTCCCTGTGCGCGTGGTCAAGCTGTCGGATGCCGAGGCCATTGAGGCCCAGGTGACTGAGAACCTGCAGCGTGAGGACATTCACCCGCTGGAAGAAGCTCTTGGCTTCAAGTCGCTTTTGGAACTCGGAGAACCCTACACCATCGCATATATTGCTGCCAGGGCCGGCAAAAGCGAGGCGTATGTCTGCGGTCGTATCAGGCTAGCCGACCTGGTTCCCTCTGTGGCCGAAGCTTTTCTCAAAGATCGAATCACCATCGGTCACGCCCTGCTGATTGCCAAGCTCCCTGCTCCGCAGCAGCAGGAGGCTTTCAACGCGGCCTTTCGCAGCATGTGGACGAGCGAGGGCAATACGCAGATTCTGGTTCCGGTGCGGGAATTGGCGGCCTGGATTGAATCGAACATCTTGCTTCAACTGGCCTCGGCCCCCTTTGACAAGCAGGATGAGACGCTCGTAACCGCAGCAGGTTCATGCATGGGCTGCCCCAAGCGAACCGGATTCAACAAACTGCTTTTTGCGGATGTCCACAAGGACTCCTGCACTGACCCGCAATGCTTCCGGGCAAAACTTGACGCACACGTCGCTAAGATGCTCGAAAGCAAACCACAGCTCGTGCAGATTTCCTCAGCATGGAAGACCCGCGAGGGTGCTCCCCTGGGACGGAGCCAATACGTAGAACTGGAGCTGAAGAAGTCGCGGCCTAACGGAGGAAGCGCGAAGCTTGCCCCCGTCCAAAAGGCATGTGGGACGATGGCGGAGGCCATCGTCATGGATGGCGGCAAACGCGGTCAGATCGTCAAGGTCTGCGCCGACCTTGCCTGCCGTGTGCACCACCCGAACAACCCTTCTCCCGAGCAGATGGCGCGTGAGAGGGCTGCAGAACGCAAGCGGATCGAGAAGGAAAAATTGGCGATCACCGTGCGCCACCGCATTCTGGCTCAAGTGCTGGAGCGAGTGTCGGTACCCTTGAAGAAGGCGGACCTTCTGACGATTGCGCAGTACGTCATCGGCCACCTCTCGTACAGCCAGGTGCCTGTGCTGGCGAAGCGGCACAAGGTCGAGGAAAAGAAGGATGCTTCCTCTGCGCAGGAGCTTCTTGCCAAGCGAGTGGGGGCCTATGACGAAGCCGAACTTTGCAAGCTGCTTTTGGAAATCAGCCTGCTCGACTCGGCCTATCAACGATCAGCAACAACACGGAATGACGTTCTCATGGACGCCGCCAAGCGGTACCAGGTGGACATCGAGAAACTTCAAAAGGCTGTCGCCGGCGAGTTTGCAGCCAAACGCGGCAGAAGATCGACAGTGACAAAGAAAACCTAGCGCAGTCAACCCAAAAAGCACCGTTTCTGTGGTTTTGGCGGAGTGCGCAAGTGCTCCGCCGTTTTCTTATTGCGTCATTTCTAACCCATTGTAAATCCGTCACTTCCGTCTTCCTGTCGTGAGCGCAGGGGGCTGTTGATTCCCAAACCGTTGGATAATATGCTCGGACATTGTGTATACTATCCGATCCTATTATCCAATACGTCATGGCCAGTCCATCCACCACTCTTGCCGCTGCCCGGAGGGCCTTTGCAAAGCACCACGGCATGCTTCGCACCAGCGAGGCCCTCCGACTTGGAATCCATCCCCGCACGCTGTACGCGCTGCGGGACTCAGGAGAACTTGTGTCCGTGGGCCGGGGACTCTATCGGCTGGCGAGCGCTCCTGCTCTCGCCTACCCCGACTGGATCGCTGTAGCTCTGCGCGTGCCCCGTTCTGTGATCTGCCTTATCTCTGCGCTGGCGCACTACGAGCTGACGACTCAGGTACCGCACCACATCGACATCGCTCTCCCTAGCCACAGCCAAGTACCTAGAGTGGACGGACTGCCCCTGCGAGTATTCTGGTACCCGGAGCGAGCCTACAATTCCGGAATCGACACGATCACTCTAGACCGGGTCCAAGTCCGCATCTATTCCCAAGAAAAAACAATCGTGGATTGCTTCAAATACCGCAACAAGATCGGACTGGACGTTGCTGTCGAGGCGCTGCGCAACTACAGGCAGAAGGTTCGCAAGCCGCCGGTTAAGAAGCTACTCGAATACGCCCGCATCGACAGGGTCGAAAATGTGATGCGACCGTATCTGGAGGCTGTGCTTTGAGCACGCGTGACCTCGCGGCGTCAGTGCGGCAACGTCTCCTCAACCGGGCCCACGCCGAAAAACGACCCTTTCAAGAATTGCTCCAGTACTACGCGATGGAGCGATTCTTGTATCGTCTGGCGCAGTCCCGGCACGCCGACAAGTTCATTCTGAAGGGAGCTCTCTTGCTCACTGCCTGGCAAGCTCCCCTCTCGCGTTCGACAATGGACATTGATCTGCTCGGCAAGACCAGCAACAAACTCGAACACATCGCCTCCATCGTCTCCGAGCTCTGCGCAATGGAAACCGAGGCGGACGGAATGAAGTTCGAGGCCACATCGGTCAAGGCAGCCCGCATCAAGGAGGATGCTGACTACGAGGGAGTGCGGGTTCAGTTCAAAGCGACCCTGGCGGGCGCGCGCATCCCTATGCAGATCGACATTGGCTTTGGCGACGTGATCCGTCCGGGAGCTTCCCGAATCGAGTATCCGACGCTTCTGGAATTCCCGGCACCAATCCTTCAGGCATATCCCAAAGAGACCGTGGTAGCTGAAAAGCTAGAAGCTCTCACCGCGCTGGCAGGTCTAAACAGCCGCATGAAGGATTTCTTTGACCTCTGGGCTATCTCACGGCTCTACCCGTTTGAAGGTGCCGTACTGCTCGACGCCATCAAGGCAACCTTTGAGCATCGCTCGACAGCGATCGATCCACGACCGGAGGGATTGACGGATGAGTTCGCCCAAGAAAAATCTGCGCAGTGGGCCGCGTTCTTGAAACGCGCTCGCCTGTCATCGCCTCCAGCTAGCTTTCTCGACACGATTGGTGCCGTCCGCGGATTTGTCCTTCCTCCGCTTTCCGCAGCTGCCGCGGATGCTCCGTTCCCGAAGAACTGGCGACCGGGCGGTCCTTGGTCTGGCTGATGTTCTCCGTACCTTTCGAGAACGACAACACTAGCTCCCACGTATGTTTGCGATGGACATGGTGACAGCGGTAACCCGTCCGAGCACCTCCGCATCTCCGGGGTACCGTACGTGCCGCGCCTGCTTTCCGGAATGAGCGGACGGAATCAGAACTAGCTGGCTGCCGCTGACTTCGCACCAGCTGCACACGTAGTCGTCGCGGAGTTCGACGAAGTAGATCGGCCGCTCAAATTCGTTCCGCCATCCCTCGGGCTGGATTTTCCTTTGCCGCGGATCAATCAGCACCAGCGAGCCGGGCCGAAGGAACGGAAAAAGCGTGTAGTCCTCAGTTCCAATGTATCCATATAGAGTGTTCCGCCAGTTGAGCTGGCGGAGCATCACGATTGGAACGTCTCCCCATTTTTCGAACATCCGCGACACCAGGTTCGTGTGCTCCAATGCAGCGTTCTCCCGCAGGGCAACGGGAACTGCGATCGTCTGAGTGGAATCCGCGGTTGCCGGCAGAATGCAGGTATGAGGCAGACTGACAAGGCCCTGCTCGTTGCTGGCCTGGTCGATATCCAGTCCGAGGCAGGAAAGGATTTCTTGCAGGCTGCATTTGTAGATGAGACTCAGGGTACGCAGCTTACAGAGCTTAGGCCGGAACTTTCCGCGTTCCAGGTCCGCCACCCAGGTGTGGGATATGTAGTATTGGGGGTCGTTGCGCTTTCGGGCGATTGCCTGACTCAAGCGCTCTACATCGCGAGTGGAGAGGCGGAGACGTTTACGTTCGGCTCTGAGCCGCCGACCGGCTTCCGGGCCCGATGTCGTGGCCAACATCGACTGCTAACCTCAGAGTTCCGGTATCTTACCGCAAATTTGGTAAATCCCCACAAACATCACGGAACATTTACAAATCAACGAACCGGCCTGTACCTCGAATTCCTTTCCGTAATCTTAGCGTGGGTCGTTGATGGGTTGATGCATCGTGCCCGTAATTCCGGCCAGTAACTCGGGAGGAGGCGCTTCAGGAGCGGACTCGCAAAGCGTTTCCTGCTTGAGTGGTAGATACGATATGGCAGGAAGAGCGGACAATCTGCATATGACAGTGTTGTTTTCAGCGAACGGCGTTTATACGGTATTGGTCTCTGCGAGCACGCATCGTGAGCGCGGTGATGGAGGCCGCCTGCCTCTGCACCTCAGGTAAGACCTGGCGCCAGCTGCCAGCCGCGACAGCAGCCTTCTCGCGGAAAGGATGGAGCGAGGGGCCAAGGTGAGCGCTGACCGTGGCTTGCAGGCTGGGCTAGAACGAGCGGAACGTGTTCGAGGCGTTCTGGCCACCAGAGCTCTCACTCTGCGCCAGGTTTCCGACAAGTCAAAACTCCTGTACGGTCATCCGTCCCCTTATGTGGTTCCCCATAACTTGTACTATGACCTGCGTCTCCCGACATTCAGTCCCAGCATTCATCAGATCTTCACCCTGAGCAAAATCACCAATTACAGATTGACTGACTGGTTTCGAGCGCTGGGATTTGACCTTGCATTGCTGCCCCATCTGCAAATTGCACTTTCAGCCAGACGGACGGTCCTGCTCAACTCTGATCTGGACGATCAGGGTTCGTGGATTCCCTGGGTTGGCGACAAGGGTACCAGCCGGATGGTCCCGCCGATTGCTCCCCTCGCCGATCTTGTTGCGTTCACGCACCACCGTCCGATTCGGACGTTAGCTGAAATCGTTAATGGCAACTGCCTGTACGCCAAAATCGGGCAAGCGGATGTACTCGCTTTTCCGGAATTGGTGCCGGGGAGCATTGTGCGGGTCAGGCCAGGCAACGCCGTGGATAAGATATTGCGGAGAAATGGTGCCGCATCCAGGCAACTTGTACTGATCGAGCATTGCAAAGGGCTGTTTTGCAGCCGGCTGCGGCTGGTTGGGGACAACCTGCTCGTACCTGTGAACACGCTGCTAACTTATGCGCAAGTCGAACTCCATGTTCCATCCGAAGCAGTAATCCTGGGAGTTGCGGACCTCGAGATTCGCCCTGCTTTCAACGGCGCGGAGCCAGAAGTGCCGGAGGATTTGGCAAGACAATGGAAACCGGCGCCTCTGCATCACGGAACCAGAATAGGAGAACTACTTCGTGCGGCTCGAAGTACCATGAAGCTTTCCTTGCGTGACGCCTCGGCAATGAGCCGTACGCTTGCCGACCTGCTTGGCGACAACCGCTTCTTTGTCTCCCAGAGCTCTCTCTGCGACTACGAAGTTCTCGATTCCCCACCGCGCCATTTCCACAAGGCCATTGCTCTTTGCGCCATTTACGGACTGAATTTCCATCATCTTCTCCGCTGTATGGGGTTAATCGAGGAGGATGCCGGGCTTGAACCTATGCCCGATGACTTCATTCCGGAACGTCAAGCTGCCGGGAAGGGCACGGTGGTGGGCGAAAGGCCACAGCTTGAAGGTTTTGTTGGCGAACTGCTGAAGCAATCGGGACCTATTCCACTATTCCTGCGCAAGTCGTTGCGGACGATTACCGGCCTCCACGAGTTGTCGCTCAACCATGTCTTCTGGACCGGGGGAGAAGAGACTGTGCTTAATCCCAATCTGGCCGGGGCCCTGCTGGTCGCGGTGAATCGGCGAAGGCGAAAACCGGTGCATCTCCTATCCAGACCTCCGTGGCAGCAGCCCCTTTATCTGCTGCAAAAGCGCGACGGCAGTTATGTGTGTGCTTCCTGCTCGGTGGAAAATGGGAGCCTTGTTGTACATCCGTATTCCGAGCGCCTTTATCGTCCAACACGATTCCCATACCCGCAGGAAGTCGAAGTCATCGGACAGATCGTTGCCATCGCGAGACGCTTGCAGTGATTTGGGTAAATTTCCGAGCAAACAGACTGCTTCTTGCCTGATGGTTTCATGGGAATCTCCCTGAAGCGCGATATGAATGATCGGATCTCGAACGTTTACCACATTTCATGGACAGGAAAAATGGATCAGGCTAACGTCGCTGGCAGTGAGGATCGCCTTTCTTGTGTCACCAACGGGTCACAGGTTTACTGGTCTCCCTGACGAGCTTCTCTGGCTTGCAGCGGAGCTGCGCCCGCTGTGGTCTTTACATGTGGCGAGCTTCCTCTGCCTTACCGGCGCCAGCCTCCTCGGAGTTGTTACCCCGCTTGTATTGCGCTCACTGATCGACACAGTCATCCCCAACCATCGGACAGGAATGCTGGCAGGAGCAGTCGCCCTGATCTTCTTGGGTTATGAGGGAAAGGCTGCAACGATTGCACTCGGCAATTACCTGATGCTCAGCGCGGGCCAGAAATTGGCGTTGAAGTTGCGTCTCAAGCTGCTGCGCCACCTGGATACCCTTTCGGCAGACTATTACGAAGCGACACCTGTGGGTACGGCAATGTACCCGTTCAAGGAGCCGACCGAGGAAATATGTACCTTTGGGTGCGAACTGCTACCGCTGATCCTGCGGACACTGCTGACCACTACGTTCACACTCGGTACGATGATCATCCTCAGCCCGGCGTTGACGTTGGCCGTGGTCCCCGTTCTGCCTGTATTCCTGTTTGCGCGTCAGCGTTTTCGCAGAAAACTTTCTGACGACTCCGATCTGGTCCAGACTCGCCGTCGGGCATGGAGCGCTTTTCTGGAAGAACATCTCTCGTCCATCATTTCGGTACAGCTGCTGGGTCAACAGAGGCGCCAGGAGCGCAAGGCCCTTCACCTTCACACGGTGCTGTTGCGGTCGCAGGAGAAGCTATTCACAAGCGCCGTTCACTTCACCCTGTGCAGTTCTCTCGTGGTGGTACTGTCCATGTGCGGAGTTGTGGCGTATGGGGGCAGCGCAGTATTAGCGGGCCGCTTGAGCATCGGCAGTCTTGTGGCCTTCTACACCTTCGTAACTGAACTGTTCGAACCCTTTGCCGGACTCGCCGAATTGTACGCGCGAGCACAAAGGACCTGGGCAAGTGTTCGCCAGGTACAGTCGGTGTTCAATGTAAGCAGTGCGGTGCGCGACACTGTTGGCGCCGTTCGTCTGTCGCATGACCATCCGGCCGTAGTGGAGTTTGTGCAAGTGGAATTCGGTTATCAGTATCGCAGCGACGTGCTCCGAGTGGCGCGTCTCACGATTCGCGCCGGCGAACGGGTCGGCATCGCAGGAGAAAACGGGGCGGGCAAGAGCACGCTGGCAAAGCTCATGTGCGCATGTACGACCCAGATCGTGGTTTGATCCGCATAGGTGGCCTTGACATTCGGTGCGTCCAACTCGATAGTCTCCGTCAATTTGTCTGCTATGCTTCCCGCGATCCAGTCCTGTTCGACGGGACGCTTGAATCCAACATCCGGTTCGTAAGGCCGGCTGCGTCCCACGACGAAGTGTGGAAAACAATTCGATGTGTGGGACTGGCGTCACTGGTCGAGAGTGTTCCCGACGGCCTTCAACAGCGGCTTGGGCCGGGCGGTTGCCAGCTTTCTGGAGGCCAGCGCCAACGTCTGGCCCTGGCCAGAGCGGTCCTGCAGTCTCCTCGAATCTTGATTCTGGATGAAGCGACCTCATGCCTTGACCCGGCTTCTGAGACCGCGGTGCTTGATAACATTCAACGACTCCTCCCTGGCTGTACGCTCATTGTTGTCTCGCACCGGACTTCGGCTCTGGCAGCGTTCGAAAGAGTGATTGTGGTCGATAACGGGAAGATTGTTGTCGATGGCAAGCCTCTCTGGCTTACGGCTTCTCAAGGCGGTCAATCCATACTGCCGGCACCCGGACTCTTGCAGTGACGCTGTCCTGCCTGCCTGTCGAAGACAACTCAACGCCAAGATTGGAGACTCGGTAAGCACGGCCCGTCTTGATTGGACGCCCGTATCGCTGGCAGGCGCTTGAAAAGGACACGAAGCCGGACACAACGGCCGATCAACTGGCAGATAAGGGTCTAGCCAGGCCCTTCCGAATGAAAGAGATTCCCGCCTGGTTGTTGCTTTCTCGAAAATTCTCAGCTTTTTCTAGTCCTGAAGTTCGAAGTATGAAACAGTGCGCGGCATTGGACCCCGACGGCGGGGATGGGGTGGCCGCGATGCGAAGCATCTCCAATTACATACGCAGTACACACAGCGAAGACGGCGGCACAATCCTTGACATCAGAAACGGCCGTCTGCTGCGGCTGAATTTTACTGGGTCCCTAATCTGGGAACATCTGCGCAACGGTCACAACGAAGCGAAAGTTGTGAAAACAGTCAGTGATCATTTTGGCGTGTCCGAAGAGCTGGTGAGAAAGGATGTGGCCGAATTTCTCGACACAATGGGGAGATACGGCCTCTTCACGTCGGACATTCAAACAGAGTAGCGATATGGATAACCCCAAGGATGAAACGAAGGCACAGCCGCCAAACGATAACCGCCGGCACTATCGGGCTGTGATTTTGGGACGCTGCGGGTCAGAGGTCCTGCTGTTGAGGGATCATCAGCGACTCATTCTGCCAACCTTTGAGGTCCGGAGCGATCGTCGAGTAGTAGAACAGCTGAATGAAGACTTGCAGCACAGATTCGGCATTCTGGCGCATTGCTTGTTCCCTCTTCCTTCCGCGGGAAAGGACCACGGAGAGAATTGCCCCTGCTACGTGATGGAGTGTCGAGAGACCCAACGCCATGTTCCGATCAAGGGAGAATGGGTCAATGCGGACTGCCTCAATCGGAACTCGACCCTTTGCCCTGAAGACGTCAAGTGGGTGCACACTGCCCTGGCAGAAGCCACCGCGCACTACGACGCCAACAACCCGTTTAAACAAATAGGCTGGATGGACGACCTCTTATGCTGGGCGCAATCCCAGTCCTCATCGCACGGTTTACGGCTGACTGGGAGGTTCCGGCAGATAGATGCCGGTCCGGACTCTGCTTTGGTTCGAATTGAAACAAACGGGCCGGCGCTGTGGTTCAAGGCGGCAGGATGTGCCAACGCGAGGGAATTTCCGATCACCGCCATGCTCTCGCGGCGTTTACCTCAATTCCTTCCCGTACTGCTGGCGTTCCATTCCAAGTGGAGGGGATGGCTTAGCGAGGAATTCGATGGCCGGCCCCTGACCAGTGCCAGCGACCCTAGGCATTGGACGCAGACCTCCACGACGCTGGCGGATCTTCAAATTCGCGCGATAGGACATGTGGAGGCTCTCTTGGGTGCCGGGTGTCGAGACCTCCGATGCGGTGTGTTGCTGCGAGAAGTGGACCCGTTTTTCGGGCTGATGGACGAACTGATGAAAAAGCAGCGCACCGAGTCGCCGAGCCCATTGGAGACGACTGAACTCGCGGAACTCAACCTCCAGGTCAAAGAGGCAATCAGTGCTTTGGCAGACCTGTGCATTCCCGACACATTGGGGCACCTGGACCTCAATCCGGGCAATGTCTTGAATTCCGCATCCAGATGCGTGTTTCTCGATTGGGCTGATGCGTACGTGGGACCTCCGTTTCTGACATTCGAGTACCTTCGCGCCTGCTCACTGCGGGCTAACCAGGCGGCGACACCGGGGCTGGGCCTTGAAAGGTCCTATGGCCAGCGATGGTCCGATGAACTTCCTGCACAAACAATTCGGAGAGGGTACGAATTGTCACGGCTGATTGCAATCTTCGCGTATGCGTGCGGAACCGGCCTGTGGCAGGATGCCGCACGAATTCACGAGCCTCGCCTGGCAGGATTCCTGCGCAGCTTGACGCGACAGATGCATCGAGAAGCAAAGAAACTTACGACGCTCGCTGCGCCAACATGCACTTCTGACTGACTGAAAGGTTTCGAAATGCTACCTACGCTGCTAACCGCTTATGCCCAGCTTGTACGCTTCGAGCATTTCCTGCTGCGCCGGGATTTCCAGGGACTCTACCAGGTGGTAAGAAACCAGCCGGTCAATTCCGTGCGATGCCCCAGGCCATCGGTGGAACAGATCTGCCGTGCGGTGGACATGGCGTGCGTCTGGTACTGGCGACGGGTGCTTTGCCTGCAGCGCTCTGCTGTAACGGTCTGTCTGCTGAAACGCGCAGGAATACGGGCCTGCCTGGTGATTGGAGTCCAGCAGACACCTTTCAGAGCGCACGCCTGGGTTGAAATTGATGGCCGCGTAGTAAACGACAGGGAATACCTTCCCACGATGTATTCGATTCTTGACCGCTGCTAGAAGGCTTCATGGAGTGCGAGACATGAGTTTTCAGTTTGGCACCTGGTATTTCGTTGGCCCCCGGCCGCTGGCCGACGTTCTCAGCGCGGTAGGCGACATTGCCTCATGCCACGCGCCGGATGGACTCAGCTCTTATAAGAATGATGGCCTGAGTGTTCTTTTTGGAGCCTTTCAGACAACCAAAGAGGCGGGCCGCGAGAAGCAGCCACTCTGCACGCGCACCGGAGCAGTCGTCACATGGAACGGCCGGCTTGATAACCGCACCGAACTTTTAACGCAACTGGGGGAACCACTGAGTTGGGACGCGGCCGACGTCGAATTGGTCGCAAACGCATATGAGCGATGGGGCACGGACGCATTCTCGAAGCTTCTCGGAGACTGGGTTCTGTCGGTTTGGGACCCTCGTATGAGGAAGTTGCTGTTGGCCAAAGATGTGATCGGCGTGCGGCACCTTCACTGGCACATCGCTCGTGATCACGTCACCTGGAGCACGGCGCTGGACGCGATTGTTCGCGCGGAGAAGTTCTCACCAATCCTGGAGGAAGAGTATCTCGCAGGCTGGTTCTCGCATTACCCCGCACCCCACCTCACCCCTTTCTGCGCGGTTCGTTCCGTATCGCCGGGGTCGCTGGTAAGCATCGGTGCCGGGCAATACACGATCAGGCAACTTGGCGCGATAAAGATTCAAGAAAGGATCCACTACCGAAACGACCGGGAGTACGAAGAACAATTTCGTGACCTATTTGTGCAATCGATTCGACGCCGCCTGCGAAGCCAACATCCGGTCCTCGCCGAGCTCAGCGGCGGGGTCGATTCTTCTTCCATCGTCTGCGTGGCTGATCGCCTCATAGCTGATGGAGAAGCGGAAGCTCCGAGATTGGACACAGTCTCTTTCTACGACCCTTCAGAAGCAAGCTGGGATGAACGCCCCTATTTCACCAAGGTTGAGCAGGCACGTCGCCGAATCGGGTGCCACATTGATGTTGGTGGGACAAGCAGGTGGATACCCGGCTTGGATTGCCCGGCCACTGGCCTGACGCCAGGTGCATGCGTCCGGCAGTGTACCGAATCCGCCCTGGCGGAGTGCCTGAAGCTCAATGGCAATCGAGTCGTCCTTTCCGGTCTTGGCGGCGACGAGATGATGGGTGGCGTGCCTACCGCAATTCCTGAACTTGCCGACCTGCTGGCCGCGGGCCATCTTTACCGCCTGGCCCAGCAGATAACCAGGTGGGCAATGGCACAGAAGGAGTCCGGGTTTCATCTCCTATTGGCCTTGCTTCGGGCATTTCTGCCCCCGCGAAGTGCCGTTGCCGCATCCAGTGTCTCCGCACTCGAATGGCTCAGGGCCGACTTCATCAGGAGACACCGGGAAGTGTTAAGCGGATATGAGTGCCGGCTGCGTCTCTTCGGCCAGCGGCCGAGCATCCAGGAAAATGTCGCTGCATTGAGGGCACTGCAAAGGCAACTGGAATGCTCCGGGCCACGGACTACGTTTCCTCACGAAGTCCGCTACCCCTATCTCGACAAGGATTTACTGGAGTTCCTCTTTGCCGTTCCGCGCGAACAAATGATTAGGCCAGGTCAGCGCCGATCGCTGATGCGAAGGGCCCTCATGGGAATTGTTCCGGAAGAGGTGCTGCAACGAAAGAGAAAAGCATTCATTTTGCGGGCTCCCATGGTAGCCATTGCCGACCACTGGATGCCGCTCGACCAGATGACCAGGCACATGGTCAGCGATGAGATGGGGATCGTCAACGGCAAGAAATTCCGCGATGTACTGTCCAGAGTTCGCGACGGCCACGTTGTTCCAATGGTTCCCGTGATTCGAACACTACTGATCGAACACTGGCTCAGGGGAGTCACACAACCGAGCTTGATTGAGGCAATGCGTACGCATATTCCGCGCCCCGCCCCGAGCCCCCAATCAGCTCTTTCGACGGGAACTTCGTGACTCGGGAGATTCAGCTAGCTGCAATGCAAGACATTCTCAAAGAAAGGAGGCAAAGACGATGGAGTACGTAAAACCGGAACTCACTCTGTTGGCGGATGCTATTGAGACGGTTCACGCCGAGACGTTGAAGCGGGCCGTGCCAATTGACAACAGCCACCAAAGCGCAACCGGGGCATACGAGTCCGACGAGTAGCCCCGGACTGGGCACCGAAGGCGCCAGGTGCCCGGTCACTTGCCACGATCCGGCCGCTCAGGTGTCCACGGCATGGACACCTGACTGGCAAAACCAGAACAGATTTTTGTCGCAGTTCTTTGGCCTGACGCATCCAGGCGCCAGAAGAAAGGAGTTACGAAATGGAATACGCAAAGCCTCAGGTGACTGTGCTTGGCTCTGCCATTGACGCAGTTCAGAGTCACACCATGAAGCGCGCGGTACCGCTCGACAGCAACCAGCAGAGCGCGCCCAGTGCGTACGAATCAGATGAATAACCACTGGCCGGGACGCTGTGGCAAGCGTCCCGGCCACTGTCCTGAGCGGAGCAGGAAACGACTCAGCGACCAGTCGGCGAGGTCATGGCTTGAGACTTCTCCAGCTCGCGCCAGCGCATATAGCGTTTTGCCTTCGCAGGATTTGCGTCCTCGCGGCCCAAGAACCAAAACCTGAACCAGTCTACTGTCCCCTGCTGAGAGGCGAGCCGGTCCCAGGGTCGCTGCAAGATGTGCGTCGCATTCGGCAGATACAGAAGGTCCACCGGCTTACCCAGACGTTTCAGCCCGGCAAAAGTCGCCCACTGGAAGGTAAGACTGCGAGGATTTAAGGCTTGAATTAGAAGCGGGCAGCGCACCCTGTCCAGCGAAAATTCCGGAGAGCGTTCCGCCCATGTCGCAATCCCGGTGCCGAATGGTAATCCGCCGTTCAGACCCTCAGAATCAGATGCAGTGTACGGACTGGCATTGAGGAATTGCAGATATTGAGAGTAACCACCATCAGACCCATCTGCCACGACTGCAGCGGAGAAGGGCAACGCTGAATGGGTCAGCGCGTACAGAACGTGAAAACCAGTTCGACTGAAACCAACGATGCCGATTCGGTCCTTGTCCACGATTGCTTTGCTTTCCACGCACGCAATCGCCGCGGCAAAGGTTTCCACCATCTTTGGCCCTTCTTCGGGGGTTCCCACCCAATCATGACTGCTGGGTAGCTGAAGGACTAGCATTCCAGACGCAGCCAATGCTTGCGCAGCGAAAGCCGTTGAATACGGACCATCAATCCAGAAGCTTCCAGGGTCAAAACCGTGAGTCTGAACTATCAGCGGGTATTTCTTGCCTGGCACATAATCTGGTGGGAAATACAGACCAGCCTGAATATCCCGATTGTCAGCGCCTTTGAAATTGAGCCGTTCAACCCGCCCCAATATCAGGCTTGAAAACTGGGCATTGAGTTCCATCAGGACTCTTCTGCGCCGGCGAGTTGGGTCAACAGCAACGATATGGGGCGGTGTGTTCAAATCCTGCTCCGCTACTATTTGCGGAAGGTCGGAATGGTCGGCACCCCGCCGCTCGACTTCGGCCCAGGACCCACTTTGATATTTGAATACACGGGGGAGAGACGTTCCTTCAGATTCCGAATCCGCGCGGCTCAAAAGGAGGCCCTGACGGTCCCATCCAATGAGCACCCACGGCTCTGGCTTGACTGCCGAGTAGCGAAGCGTAGCGATATCGATCTCCACGATCCAGGTTTTCGACTCCGCTATTTCTCCTGGCAACTCAGGGCGTGGTGACAGAGGCAAGTACACGCCGCTGATGGCTACCGATCTGGAGTCCGGAGCCCAGCGAACCCGTGACTCGGAATACCCGACAGGAGAGTCCAGCAGTATCCGACCCCGCCCAGTTTGCAGGCTGACAATTCCGTACCCGAATATCCACGAAAGAGCACCCGGCGCGCGGTACTGTGTGATCCCGCGATGTACCCACTTGTCAGGATAAGCAATCCATTCCGTCGGCACTTCCGTCAGGTTGAGTTTCACCACGAGATTCCGTCCATCCGGAGAGAGTGACATCTCCCCTGACTCGCCCCAAAGCTTGCCACGCAAAGCATCTGGAATCAGCAAGGGACGAGGCCGAGATCCGGTTCTCAAGACAAAAAGGTCCCACTCATCATCTTGAATCCGGCCAGCAACCAGATCGGCCATCGCCTGGTTTGTAACCTGAATTCCATATCGGAGCGCCTGACCAGTGGCGATTCTCTTTGCCGGTTTCTGAGCAGCATAGACCAGGGTCCTTCCTGTAGCGTCCGTGGAAAATGCCACAATATTGGTGGGGTGATTTGTAAGCTTCTTCAGTACTCGTGTTCGACACGAAACCGAGTAGAGCTGAGAACGCTCGCCCGGATTTTCACCCAGAAAAAGGATTGTGTCGTTGTCGTCCAGCCATCTCACATCTTTGATGGCTTCCCGGTTCGACGAAGAAGACATGCGTACAAGAACCGTCGGGCCGGTTGACTGAAAGAGACGGTCCACACGGTAAAGCAGCATGGAGTACTCATTCGTGTTGTTCCTGAGATTGCCGCGTCTCAATATGATGACAAACTTGCTGCCGTCAGGAGAGTAGATGGCAAAGTCACGCGTGAGCGTTCCGCCATAGTTGCTGCTCGCGCCCGGTCCGGAGATCACCTGCAGCGTAATGGCGTCCCGCTCAGACACCGTCCGCCAGCTAAGCCCCGCTGTCGGTTCCTGGGCACCTTTCGATGAAGGCATGTTTGCGGCTATGACCTTGACACGCACACCGGAGAACGATCTGCCCTTGCGTCCACGACTCCGGGCGTCCTGGCTGGGGAAGGAAGCCAGCGTCAGCACGAGAAGCAAGCCCAGGGCCCCTTTTGCGCTCTTTTGTCCCACCTGTGGCACCGGGTCAGAACGTCAGTCGCAGTGACAGTTGAAGCGAGCGGGGACCGCCTACCTGGAAGATGGGATTCAGGCCGCCAAGGCCCTGGTTGAGCATCCGTTGAGACTGGAGCGTGGATGGGCTTTGAACCCTGGCGGTGGGGTTGGTGAAATTCGGGTGATTCAAGAGGTTGAAAGCATCGGCGCGAAACTTAAGGTGGAGGCGATCATGGATCGGGAAGTCTCGCCCCAGTGACAGGTCAATCTGCGTCAACCCGAAACCCGCAATGTCATTGCGGCTCTCTGTGCCTTGCACATCAGACGGTGGAAGGCTGAATGCAGCAGGGTTAAGGCTCTTTCCTCCAGGCGCCCCGGCGACCTTCGTCCAGATTGGCTGGCCCGGAACTATGTCCGGTCGAATGAATGCAAAGCCCAAAACGGGTGAAAGCACAAACAATTGTCCGTTGAATGGGAAGCCGGTCCTGGCAACTGCAGTTGCATCCAGCGACCACCCCCTTGTCAGACCCGCCAAGGGGCCGGACTTTGCGGCAGGGGGAATCTCGTAGCTCACAGCCCCGGAGAAGCTGTGGCGTATGTCGAAATCTGACGAGGCGTAGTCTCTCAACCCTGAGATGGTGTTCGTTCCGCTCGTGACGTCATTCGACGCGTTATCGAGTGAATGGCTGTACGTATAACCGAGCAGCATCTGTAATCCTGATGAAACCGGCCGCCGGTACTGCACCTGGAGAGCGTGGTAGTTGGAGAATGCCCCATTCGTCGTCAGGTAGAAGTATGACGAAAAATTCGAATTCGGCTGGAAATATCCAGTGTTCCGCAGGCCATCACGGCCTGCCTGGCCGACATACGTCGCGGAAACGGCTTGGCGTCCTCTGAAAGATTTCTCAACGGCGAGATTCCATTGGTAGGAGCGCGGAGAAACCAGGGTTGGCGAAAATCCAAACGACCCTGAAAAAGGCGGGGCCTCCGTGATGGCTGGGATGTAGGGCCGCGCATCAGCGATCGGAACCGTCACATTGCCAGTTGAAATGCTTGCCGCATTCGGGAAAGTCGTTGTGAGCGTCGCTACCCCGCCCATCCCGATGTCATAGAAGATTCCGCCGCCGCCCCGAATAACCCAGTCACCGTCGCGGGTCAGCTTGTACGCGACGCCGAGCCGAGGAGCAAAGTTCGTGTAAACATTCCGCCACACCGGGGTTCCCGGAGGAGCCAGAGCGAATGACGCCGGATCATCCAGGTTCGTCCACGAGGCAAGAGTTGTATCGCCTCGCGCCGAGGGTGCCGCATTAAAGTCCCACCGCAGCCCATAAACCATCGTCAGCCTTGGCGTGGGCTTCCAAGTGTCTTGTCCATAAAAAGAGAGCGACTGCGTGAGAAGCTGCGCTCGTCGTTGTGCCGTGGCCGTAACCGTCCCCTCTCCCGTGGAGAGCAGAGTCGGCAGGTCATCGGCGTCGAACTCCACTATCTGATCGGAAGGCCGCATGTCCAGGAAGATAGCCCGGTAGTCGCCGCCTAGCTTGATCTGGTGCGTGCCCAGGACAAGCACCAAGTCGTCGGCGAAATTGAGCTGCTTCGATTGTCCTCGTACCAGTGTGCCTGTTGCCAAAAAGTCCGTGTCGAAGGTCTGAAACTGCACCAGGCTTGACGCGGCCGGAACAGGGCCAAGGAAAAAACTCGGATCCAGGGAAACGGATCCTCCAATCGGCGAGAGGCTCTGGATATCGTCAGAATTCTGGGTCGAATAGTTGGCACGCACGGTGTTCGACACCCGGTTGCTAAGTCCCATATTCACCCCAAAGGTAAGGGTCCGGGTGTTCACCGAGATTGTTTCGAGCATACTGAGGCCAAAGACGCGGTTGGCCGTTTCCGAGGGGGCATCGTTGTACCTGCCGAACACCGAAAAACGATCGTTGATCGTGTGGTCAATGCGGACGCTACCTGCGTTCAGGCTTGCCGTGTTGGACCAGACCCCGGTGAATGTGATTGGCCCGGCAGCAGACCTCCGCTTAATCCGAAGTTGGCCGACACTCCGTCAACGATGAAGTTGTTTGCATCTGTCCTCTGGCCCGCAATGCTGAACTGCCCGGTGGCGGCCGCTCCGCTGGTTGGGGCGATCACCACGCCGGGTGTTAGCTGCAACAGCGTATTGAAACTGCGACCATTGAGCGGGAGATTCTCTACGAACTTCCGATCTATCACCGTGCTCACTGCCGCCGACTCCGTGTTGACCAGCGGAGCTCCGCCCTCGACCGTCACTGCCTCCGCAAACGTACCAATCGGCAAAGTGAAGTTGATCGCCAGAGCATCCTGAACGTTCAGAATGATGTCCGGCTTGATGAGCGTCTTGAAACCGAACTTCGATACCTGGAGCCGGTATGGACCTGGAGGAAGATTGGGCAGGACGTAAATGCCTTCGTCATTGGTTTTCGTCAAGTACTGGACACCGGTTACATCGTTGAGGGCAAGCACATCGGCAGCAGTAATGGCCCGCCCCGCAGGGTCGAGCACAAGGCCATTGATGTTGCCGCTTGGTGCTTGGGCGGCAAGGGGGAGGACAAACCAAGTGACCAACGCAAAGGTAAAAGCGATTCGGGGGAAGCGCACGTCCCTTCTCCTGTGGCGGACGGATTCGAAAACCCTATCCTGGTATACGGAGGAGAACCCCGCCGGGCATCAGTTGTTCGTCAGTTTATAAAAACGGGGGAAGAAAAACTTGTACCTACGGGTGGTTTGGCTCAACCCTCAAATAAGCAAACAATAGCGGTTTATCACTCGGCTTGAGGCTGCCGCCGTTCGGCTCGACAGTGACGAACACAGCGTCAATCTGGGCCAGCACTTTGGGGTCATCCAACTTCAGAACCCAGCGCCTCTTTGTAGCGTTGTCCTCGTAGAAGATCCCCAGCGGAACTGCTTGCTGCCAGTCTGTCCCGCGCCGGCCCCAGGCCTGGAACGTGCTCGCGCTCTTCACGGCTTTCTGCTGATCCAGGTCGTAGGCATAGAAGATCAGCGACTTGCCCTTGGTGTAAAACACACGACCATATGGCTTGTTCGTTGCACCGGTGCGCGCAACATCGTGGACTTCCGCAAGGTACAAATCGCGCGCTCCCATCAGCTCCCGAATGTCCCGATCACGAGCCAGTAGCTCTACCTGCTGGTCAATCGTGGCCTCGCGTTCCTGGAGCAAACGCGTAAGGTCGTTAACCTTGGCCTCCAGCCCTGTCATGCGCGCCGCATCATGCGAGGATTGCTGCGTCAACGAGTCCAGCTTTTGCTGCATTGCCTGGGCGCTGGACTGCGCCGACGCCAGCTTCAGTGCAAGATCACTTCGTTCCTGGGCGAGCTTTCCCCTCTCCGCCTCGCCACGGTCGAAGTCGCTCTCCAGCTTCACTTGCGCCGTCTTGAGGTGAGCAATCTCGGCGCTTTGTCGTTCGAGCTGCTGGCGCAGGTCCGCAATCAGCCGGTCGCGTTGTTCAATCTGGGTACGAGCCATCTCGCGTTCGTGGCTGACATCGCTGAGCTGTTCTTCGATGGACGCCCTATTTTCAGAAGCGGACACAGAGGGTGTGTTCCGGGCTGACCGTGCGCCTCGTTGCACGCCTACCTCGTACACGACGATGCCAAGCGTAATGAAAAGAATGATCCCGACCGCATAAAGCATCCATATGTTGCGCCATGTGACCTCGCTTGAAAGCTGGAAGGCAGCGGCCCGCGAGACACCAAACGGCGATTCGCCGTGAGGGTGTGTTTCGGTCTGTTTCTGTTCGCGATCGATTCGTTCAAATAGGGCGCCCTCTGCCCGCTCCAAAGACCAGTTCGGGCCGGCATCGAGGTTGTCAGGGGTCCGCTCTGCGGCAGCCGCGGGAACGACTTGGTCAACGACAGCCTGGTATTGTTTCAGGGTTTCACGGCAGGACATGCAGACGGCGAGGTGCTCGTCCAGCTTCCGCTGTTCTTCCTCTGTAAGCTGGCCCGAGGTGGAAACAGCACAGAGCTCCAGGAACTCGTCATGGGGTCTAGTTCGCGACAACGCCCCGGCTCCTCGGAAAAGTGCAGGTACCTATCATACTGCTGAACCGCAATGGGGGATGCGCTCAAAAATCTGTTTCCGCAATTTTTCCAGCCCCCGGAAGTAGTGGTTCTTGACGTTCCCTCTGGTCTGACCCAGTTTTGCCGCGATTTCGTCAAACGTATAACCCTCAAGAAAGAAGAGATTGAGAGTTTGGCGCTGGTTCTCTGAGAGTGTCTCGAACAGCTTCTGCGCGCCAGCAGGTGTCAGGCCTTCGTCCAGTCCCCTTGATACCGCAGGTCCCCAATGTTCAACCACTTCTTCAAAAGGTACCTGTGAATAAAAGTGGCGGGAATCCAGGTAGCGGCGGCGGTCAATCGCCCGGTGATAAGCCACCTGCACGATCCACGACCGCGCCGAACTCTTGGTGGGATCGAAAAGATCGCTCTTCCGGTGAATGAACAGGAAGACTTCCTGGAGAACATCATCTGCCTCTGATTCGTCCCGGAGGATCCTGTACCCGACGGCACGAACCAGGCGGGCATGACGCTGGAACAGGAGGCCCAGCGCCTCCTTGTCGCCGCGGCAAGTGCTGAGCAGTAGCGCTTCATCGGTAGGCTGCGCAGGCTGGCCAAAAGTCCTATCAGCCGGGCCGACAGTGGGGTCTCCGCGAAGAACTCCAGGAAAATAGCGGGCAGCCGACGAACTCACGCACCCTCCTAAGGGTTGCCCCGCCTGCCACGAAGGCCGGCCGACTTAATCAGGGACTATAGTACCTGAATGGTGGAGCCGTCAACGAGCCACGATGAGTGCGTGGCGAAGCCGATAGGTGCCGACAAGAAAAGAGAAGCCAATACTCTTGCCAAGGCAATTGGGGCAGAACTGACTGATCTTCGGACAACACGAGGATGGTCTCAAGCCCAGGTTGCGCACATGGTCGGCTACTCCGAAAAGTGGGTACGCAGCACAGAAATGGGTGCCAACACGACGATGGAATTGCTCACCGCCATGACCCTTCTCTACTCCGTCAGGTTCTCGGATTTAGCCTTGGCAGCCGAGCAAAGGGTGGAGAGGAGCAAAAAGGTATAGGTGCAGCGAGAGGTCGCGTCCTCGCAGACTGTGCTTGAGAGCGGCGGTTGGGTCAACTCTTTGCTCGATTGACGAGGCACTCGGCTCGCGAGATAAGCACCGACACTCTAAGAGAGTAGATTTCTGCAATGTGGGAGAGCGTGCGTAGCGTCGGACTCTTGATTCCTTTCTCCAACTGGCGAATGTAGGTCACATCGTATCCGAGCATCTCCGCGAGCCTCTGCTGAGGCCAATGTTGCGCCACCCGCAGCCTAGTCAATTCCGCACCCAAGGCCTCACCAAGAGTCCGCGTTTCACGTTTCTTGACTTGGCCGATGGGCTTCGCCACACCGGCATCATTAGCCCAGAATCTCGAATCGTATGAGGGACTATAGTCCCGTAGTTAACGACTGCGCGTGCTGGTAAGGACCCCCGAGATCGTTACGATCGGACAAGTCCTCCGCCCACGCAGTGTGTGAGCTGGCATAGACTTAGGCCGGAACGATAGTTTTTAGCCCGGGTGAACCATATAATTCACCTAAACTTCGCCAGGAGCAGTAGCAGGCCAATGTCCACCTCTGCGCCACCACAAATCAAGGACCCAATTGAGCAATTCGATTATGTTTCAGCCGAACTAGTCATTGGTGTCGTATGCGCAGTCGGAACAGATTACTCGCCAATTCGGGAATACTTGGTTGGACTCCTGAAGAAATACGGCTACGCAACACACGTCGTACGAATTAGCAGCCTCATTCCGAAGCTCACGGATCATCCGCTTGCTGCGACGCCTGAGATCGCCCGTATCAACAGTTACATGGATGCTGGGAATAAGATATGTCGCGAGTCGGGAAGGAAAGATGTCTTGGCCCTAGCTGCTGCAGCAAACATAAACGCAGCAAGGGAAAAGGAGGATGCCGGCAAGGACTTCCTCATTCAGAAACCGCTACCACGCGTCGCCCACCTTTTGTTGACGTTGAAGCGGCCGGAGGAAGTTGCCGCGCTTCGAAAGATTTATGGGGATGGCTTCTTCCTGATTGGTGTGTTTGCAACACAACAAGAACGACTGGAACACTTATTGGAGCAGAATGCACCTAAGCAAGACGCAATCGACCTGATCACGCGGGATTCGGAAGAATCCGATCCCTACGGGCAGCAGACGCGAGCCACATTCCATCTCTCTGACGTATTCGTGCGATCCATCAAGGGCGCCTACGCGGATGAGTTGCAGCGGTTTTTTGATCTCGCTTTCTCTGATCCGTTTATTACGCCAACCCAGAGGGAACATGCCATGTTTCTGGCATACGCATCTTCTCTGAGATCAGGGCAACTGGGAAGACAAGTGGGCGCTGCAATCACATCAAAGGCAGGAGACATTCTTTCGCTTGGATGTAATGACGTTCCGAAACCAGGGGGCGGCCTGTATTGGCCCGGCCCTGATGATCGTCGTGACCATGTTCTGGGATTCGATACGAACGACAAACAACGCGACAGGATTGTCGATCTCCTGCTATCACGTCTGCCGCAAGAAGCAAGAAGCGGGTCAGAACGAGAACTCAGGCGGGCTTTTCGCAGCATCCTGGACATTACTGAATACGGACGTGCTGTGCATGCGGAAATGGATGCTTTGCTTACATGCGCGAGGTCTGGTGTGAGCCCGGTCGGCGGGACCCTATACACGACCACGTTCCCCTGTCACAACTGCACAAGGCACATCATCGCCGCCGGAATCGAGAGGGTTATCTACATCGAGCCATATGCAAAAAGCCGTGCCGAAGAACTGCACGAAGATGCTATCGTAGTTGAAGAGAAAGCACCCGATGAACCACACCGACTGCGGAGGAAGGTACCATTCACACCATTCGTCGGAGTCGGCCCAAGAAGATACTTCGACCTCTTTTCGTTGACGCTCAGCAGGGGATTCGAGCTTGTGAGAAAACGAGAAGGAGGGATTATAAAAACATCTCGACATGGAACGTTTCCCCGTGTTCCAATGTCACCCTTCTCATACATCCAAAGGGAAGCGATTGCAATCAAAGAACTGGAGTGCTTGCCAAGGCAGCTGAATATTTTTCCTTTCGAGGAGTGAGGACATGCCGCTTGTAAAAAATAAGGCCACCGAGGAGAACCGTGAATTCTGGTCACACGTCGAGACCGTTGCTGCCGAGGTGAAGAAGTGGCCCGATTGGACTTGGAGCAACTCACTCAGGGAAAGCAAAGAACAACGAACCGTTGCGCAATGCTCAGAATCGCGTACGAACGAAGGAGCGGCGGAAAGGTAGCAAAATCAGTCCTATTCCCAGAAGCTCTCGCTGATGTGGGGGCAGGCTCTTATTCACCTGCCCTGCTGAGGTCGCGCCGCGAGATTCCTTAGTATCCTGTGAAAGAGACTCCCAGGCCTACGAAAGAGTTCTATAATCCTGCCTTCAGTTGGAAGCAAGCTGAAAGCAGTAGTGGAACTTGGTAACCCATAGTTTCCGCTTGCGAGAGTCTGCTGTGCTGACGGCGCTCCTGCTTCTCGTAATCGTCGCGCTCAGCGTCGTGTTCTTGCTGTACACCGGTTCCTTGCGCCGGGCCCAGGAGCAGCAAAGCCAGAACGAAGAGCGCCTCCGCCAGATGGCCGATAACATCCAGGAAGTCTTCTGGATGCTCGACGCCAAGACCAGGAAGACCCTCTACGTCAATCAAGCCTACGAGACCATCACCCACCGCACCTGCCAGAGCCTGCGAGAGAACCCGTCGTCTTATGAAGAAGTGATCCACCCAGAAGACCGGCCGCATATTCTGGCTAAACTTGAAGAGGCGACGCGCAGCGGTCATTTCGATGAGCAGTTCCGAATCACTTGGCCCACCGGCGAAGTGCGCTGGGTTTGGGTACGTGGCTTTCCCGTTCGGGACTCTGACGGGGTCATCTGCCGACTGGTCGGAACTGCGCAGGACGTCACCAGGCAGAAACAGGCTGAGGACGAGGTAACCCGGAACTTGGCTTTGGCCCAGAGCGCCTGGGCTGATGCCGAAGCCCTGCGCAAGGCCACCCTCAGCCTGATCCAGGACATCCGCATGGACTTCGTTCTGGACACGCTGCTTCAGTCCCTGACCGAACTGGTTCCCTGCGAGTGCGCTCGTATCTGGTTGCTGGAAGGAGAGACCCACTTGTTTGTAGCGCGCGAGAAGCTGCGCCATGAACTGTCAAAGAAAAGGCCTGCCTATCCCCTGGCAATCAATGCGGCTGATCTTCCATTCCTGGAGAGAATCCTGCAAAGCCAGAAAAGCGTTCTGCTCCCGGATACGAAAGAAGAGCCCGATTGGCGGTTATTCAAGAATCACATCCACCTGCGATCCTGGCTCTGCGTCCCCTTAATTGCATCGCAGCGAACGCTGGGCCTGCTTTCGCTTGGGCAGACTGAGCCTGACGGTTTCACTCAGGAAGACCTTCGCCGCGCCCAGCTCCTGGCCATCCCGGCGGCGGCAGCAATCCAGAACGCGCGATTGTACGAATGCGCTTCAATCTACGGATCGGAGCTTGAAAGGCGCGAAGACGACCTCAAGGAAGCGCAGCAGGCATTGCAGGAGGCAAAGGAAGCGCGCATCGCGTCTGAGGCGAAATTCGAAGCAATCTTTCGCGCCAGCCCCATCCCATTCTCGATCACGACGATTGATGAAGGCCGCTTCCTCGACGTCAATGCAGCCTTCGAGCGCGCGTACGGATATTCCCGCGCAGAGTTGGTCGGCCACACCCTGGAAGAACTTCGGATATGGGAGGACGCTGCCGACAGTGAATTGTTCCGTACGCAGATCCAAAGGACCGGTTCTATTCGAAATATCGTCGCGCGACTTCGAACCAAGGCAGGCGAAATAAGACTCACCGCGTATTCGGCTGACAGAATTCACTTCAACGGTCTGCCCTGTGTCCTGGCAGTATCGGAAGGCATCCCACAACAAGCGCAGAACCCCGCACACTAAAAGAGCCACAAGACCGCGCTTCGTGCAGAAATCAGACTAAAGCAGGCCAGCGATTGGACTTGTACGTCGTAGCCATTAGCTCAGCTGCCCTCCGGGCCGCTATCTAAAAGCTTCGACACTCAACAAAAAGCACCTCTTGATTTCTGGAGCTCAAGGAAGTCCCATACACGGGGCAGGCGAAACCTTACATCGGTGGTCGGGTTCGCCCCCCCGAAGTCCTTGTGGGGAACAAAAAGCGAATATGATACGCTTGTCCCTGTCCGGTGAAAGGCAGGCAGAAGATTTGGCCCCGCCCGCAAGGATATCGCACGTCAGAAGTAGAGTCAGTGTGCGAGCTCGCCAAGGCGTTAGACTTGAAGAGCCCATGCCAGAAGAACGCATACTCGAAGTCAGCGCACAAGAGGATTTTGTAGAGAAGCTTGCGGCTGCACGCCCAGCGCAAGCACTTGCGGAGCTCATCTGGAACGGGTTGGATGCTGAGGCCACCAATGTCAGCGTCGAAGCTGATCGCGGGCCCCTCGGACTCACCTCGATACGAATTCGTGATAACGGACACGGTATAGCCCCAGCAGACGCCGAGACGGTGTTCACCTTGCTTGGTGGATCGTGGAAGCGCAACGCCAAGCAATCGAAAAATGGTAAGCGAATACTGCACGGAGAGGAGGGCAAAGGCAGATTTCGGGCACTGGCGCTGGGCCGAGTTGCCGAGTGGAATGTGACCGCGATCGGCGCATCTGGGGGACCTGTGCGCTACCACGTCATGATGATTAAGGATTCCGCACGCACCTTTCGTCTCAGTCAGCCGGTGCCGGTCAGCGATAACGCGCAGATCGGCGTAGAGGTGACAGTCTCCGAACTTTACAAAGACTGGAACCTTGATGCTGCCGGTCTCCTCCAGGAGCTGAACGAGACTTATGCACTCTACCTAACGGACTATCCGGAAGTTTCGGTCACAATTTCAGGGGCAAAACTCGATCCGACCGGCCTAATTGACCTTCGCAAGACAGTTCACCTTGCGCCCATTCCAAATGGAGACCGTCCTCCATACGCGGCAGAACTGGAGGTGATCGAGTGGACAACATCGACCGAACGAATGCTGTACCTGTGCAGCGCGAACGGGTTTCCTCTTCACCGCACAGCACCAGGCATCCACGCCCCAGGTTTCGATTTCTCAGCCTACCTGCGGTCGGAGTATGTTTCTTTGCTTCACGGCCAAGGGACCTTGGACTTGGCCGAGCTAGATCCAAGGCTTAATGAGGCTATCGAAAATGCCAAGAATGAGCTCCGGGATCACTTCAAGGCGCGTTCTGCTGAGAAAGCCCAGGATCTCGTGGATGGATGGAAGAACGAGAAAGTGTATCCGTATTCGGAGGAACCCACCACCCCCGTCCAGATCGTTGAGCGGAAAGTATTCGACATCGTCGCCGTTAACGTCGCCACCTCGCTGCCGGATTTTCAAGTACAGGACCAACGCAATCGAAAGTTCCAATTGCGGATGCTCCGCCAGGCTATAGAACGAAGCCCTGAAGAATTACAGCTCATAATCGGCGAGGTGCTCGGCCTAAGTCAGCGTAAACAAGAGGAGCTCGCACGATTACTTAAGCGAACAACTCTGTCAGCCATCATTAGCGCGGCTAAGATGGTCGCAGACCGGCTTGACTTCATTTCCGGCTTGGAGACCATGCTTTTTGACGGCGACCACAAGAGGCATTTTAGGGAACGCTCGCAACTTCACCGACTTCTGGCCGATAACACCTGGATCTTCGGCGAAGAGTTCGCACTGACAGTTGACGATCAGTCACTCACAGAAGTTCTGCGGCAACACTTCAAGTCTGTCAGCCGGGACATCGTTATTAACGAACCCGTCAAGCGTCTGGACGAGACCGTTGGGATTGTTGACCTAATGCTTTCGCGAGGAGTTCCGAGCAACCGTGAGGACGAACTGGATCACTTGGTGATAGAACTCAAAGCCCCGACAGTAAAAGTCGGCTCAAAGGAGACGACGCAGGTTAAGAGTTATGCATTTGCTATTCAAAAAGATGAACGATTTCGGGGTGTGCCCGCACGATGGACCTTTTGGCTCGTGGCAAATGACATCGACGAGTATGCTACACAAGAGATAGGTCAACCGAACAGACCGGAAGGTGTTCTTTGGGAGAGTCCTGATCTGCGTAGCCGGGTCTGGGTCAAGACTTGGGCTCAGATCCTTCACGATTGCAAGACCCGCCTAAGAGTATTCCAGAAAGAATTAAACCACAGCGCTGACCGTGACGCATCGCTCGAATACCTGAAAAAGACATATGCTCGCATCCTCCAAGGTGTAGAGACAGCCGAGGAGTCGTAGTTCCCCCTCAGCGAGCCGAGCCGGTTCCGATCCGACACGTACACATCGCAAACGCTGTGATCGGAAACATCGTTCTGCTGCATTACTCGCAACAAGGCCCCAGCGTCGCCAGACGTCTTTGTTGCTAGGTGACCATTGCACGCCAAACTCTTTTCTGACCGGAATCCCTGACACAGAATCGAAAATCACCCATCTCTGAACGGAAATCGACCAAGATAGCCACATCCTTTGCTCCACCGCCGGATTGCGGTAATGGCCCAGGGTGCTGAGGAACGACCCAGCTGTGCAGCTCCGGCACCTTGGGCGGAGGCTTTGCCCACGCCGCAGAACCCGGCCATTGCGGGCGCAAAGTGCAGTAAGCCGAGACCTTATGGCGACATCGCTCACCCCTCGGCACGGAGTCTGGCAATGATCGAAAGGGTGACGTGCAATTGTTCGATTTGTGAGATTGAAGACGCTCTGCTTGCCGAACTCTCCAGCCCGCAGAGCAAGTGCAACTATCAGGAGCTCGTTTCTCAGAGTCCGATTCTGTCCAGTTTCCCGTCCGCCGCCGCACTGGTTGAGCAACTGCGGTCAGCAAGTCCGGACGACGACCAGGATCATCTGGCTGACGAAGTGCTGAGCGCGCTTCTGCGAACCGACCACAGCTGGCATGCGCCGGTCCGCAGCAGCATCGTGCTTCTCATTCTGATGCCGGCTGTTCACAAGACTGCGCGGCAGATCGCCGTCGGTTTTCCTGCGCTGGCGAGGGACGAGATCGCGCAAACAGTCGTTACGTCGCTATTGGAAATCTTCCAGTCAAGAACGTCAGTCAGTCTGCAATCGCACATTCCTTTTGCGCTCACCCGTCTGATGCGCCGACGGGCCTTCCGATGGGCGATCTACGAAACCAAACGTACTACCAACGAAGACTTCGCAACCTGCGCTCGCGACATAGCAACAGTGGAATCGGTCTCTGCGCTTCATGCAGGCGTGTCCCTCGAAAAACTCTCGCAGAGATCTGTTCAGACGGGATTGTTGTCTTCCGCGGAATTCGAGCTATTGACGCTGGCAAAGATCGAGGGAGTCACCGTGGAAGAATTGGCAAGGCGGCAAGGTTTGTCCCGTGTCGCCATCCGAAGCCGCCTGCAACGAATCATGACCAAATTGCGACGGGCCGCTCAATCCTCGTGTTCGTCTCAGGCGCGCAAACGCGTGCAGAATACGACGCCACGGATGTCGCCAGTCGTGACGCGGTCGTCGGCTGCATGAGGATGGCACCTGGTTGTGCAATAGCTGCGATGAATTTTTCAAAAACAGAGCAGATTAGGTAAGCGTAAGACAGTTCTCGCCGGCTTCCCGCCAAGAAAGCCTGGCGGTGCTGAAGAAAAACGCTGCACCTGAAGCTCTTGCTTTCCGGTCTTGCGACGCCCGTTGAAAGACGACTTTCAGGCTCCTCCCTCCAGCACCCGCCAGCCGCCCCGAAGCCGGCGAGAGCCTGTTGCTCGACTCTCGTCAGGAGGTCTTCTTCGTGGCTGACGCAAAACAAGCTGAAGTTGAACACAAGCGAAACCGACACCGCCGCCTTCGCACAGGAGCGCTCACCCTCGCCACCTGTCTCGCCCTGGCGGACGAAGTATTCGCCCAGGGAACCGATCCCTGGACCCAGGCTGTGCAGGCGCTGCAAACAGCTTTTACCGGACCGATCGCGACCGGCCTGGCATTGGTTGCCATTGTGGTAGGCGGACTGATGTTCGCCTTCGGCGAAGGCGCCGCCAAACGCACTCTGGCTGGCGTAATTTTTGGCGTCGGCATGGCGGTGGGCACTGTGAACTTCATGTCCTGGCTATTCCCATAAAAGTCCCATCCAGATTGCAGGCTCTTGAATCATGCAGAGAAGGCTCAACCCGGTATTTCGTTCGCTCAATGCTCCGCTGACCCTCATGGGAGCGGAACGGAAGTTGTTTTTCTTTGCCCTGGTGATGGGAGCAGCGGTATTCAACCTGCTGCACACCTTCGTGGGCGGCGTGCTCATGTTCGGGCTGCTTTATTGGTTTGCGCGCTGGGCCACAAGAACCGACCCGCAGATTCTCCGCTTCCTGCTCAACTCCGCAAAGAGTCGCACGCAATACGACCCAATGAAGTTCACGCCCGTTCGGGTCCGGAGGGCGACGAATGCTTAAGCTTGCGCGAGCACTCAAGAATTACGCCGAAGCGGGCTCGCTCAATGAACACATTAACCTTTTCGGCTTTATCGATGACCACACGTTTCTCACCAAGAGCGGCGATCTGGGGTCAATTCTTGCCGTTCGCGGTGTTGACTACGAGTCATTGGGCCCGAGTGAAATCGACAACTGCACAAAGAGGCTTGAATCAGCCTTCAAGATTCTGGACGATTGCTGCCGGATTTATCAGTACCTGTTTAAACGGAACGCTCCGGAGATACCGCATCAGCGCAGCACGAACCCCGTTGTCCGCACCGCGGTCGAGAATCGAGTCGCGTATCTCAAGGAGAGGGCCGACACCCTCTACGCATTGACGATCTACTATGTGGTGCTGCTGGAGGGTCGGCCGGTCAGGAAAACGGTGCTGGATGCGCTCGCAGCCGGCGCTGGCAATCCCGGCCGCACGTGGCGCGAACTGAAGGCACTCGCCTCTGCCGGGAACCAGGTTCTGCTGCTGGCCGATGAGCTTCACCGCTCTCACGCGGCGCTCGGCCACAAGATTTCGAGTTTCATGCTGCAGGTGAACGACTTCCTGCAGGTCGAGCTTCTCGACAAGCAGCGTGCATTTCGGGTGCTGAAGCAGATCCTGAATTTCGCACCGCACAAGCTCGGCTCGGCCATTCTCAAACATGATACGTTCCTTGACTACTACCTCTGTGAATCCCACCTGGAGTGTCACCGTGCTTTTCTCCGCCTGGATGACTACTACCTGAAGGTCCTTACGCTGAAGGAGCCTTCCGCTAAAACCTTCCCGCTCATTCTGCAAAAGCTGCTCGAAGTGCAGGCCAATTTCTTCGTCGTCACCGAGTGGCGGAGAGAGGAACCGGACAAAACCCGCGGGCGGATTCACTCGCGCCGGCGGCACTTCCATAACACCAAACGTTCCCTGCTCAGCTACTTGAATACTTCCGAGGGGGCACAGTCAGTCCAGGACGTTCTGGTAGACGACTCTAAAGAAGCACAGATTCACAGTCTCGGCCAGGCCCTCAAGGAACTCGAAGTCAACGGCAACTACTTCGGCGAGTTTTCACTGACAGTCGTCGTCTATGACCAGGACCTTGCCAGGGTGGAATCGGGTTGCGCGGAGTGCTACAAAGTCTTCAGCCTTCATGATGCCCAGCTGTACGAAGAACGCTACAACCTGCTGAATGCCTACCTGGCGACCCTGCCGGGCCACTCGACTTTCAACCTGCGACGGCTGTATATCACAAATGCCAATCACGCCGACTACTCGTTTCTGTTCACCCTGCACACCGGTGAGCCGATAAATCGACACCTCCAGCAGGAGTACCTTGCGGTCCTTGAGACCAACCACCACACGCCATACTTTCTGAACTTGCATCACCGGGATATCGCCCACACGGTCATTCTCGGCCGGACGGGATCGGGCAAGTCCTTTCTGCTGAATTTCCTCATTACCAATCTGCAGAAGTATGATCCCTACACGTTCATCTTCGACCTGGGCGGCAGCTTCAGCAGCCTGACAAGACTGTTTGGCGGCTCGTATCTCCGCGTCGGCCTCGAATCACGCGACTTCAGGATCAATCCGTTCTCGCTCCAGCCGACCAAGAGAAACCTTGATTTCCTCAGTATCTTCATTCGCGTTCTGGCTGAATCTCATGGCACCGAACCTGTTACCAGCGCCCAGGAACGCGAGCTGTACGAACAAATCCAGAATCTTTACGCACTGGATGAGTCCGCCCTGCACACCCTCAGCACGCTGGCGAACACTCTGCGCCGTGATCTCGACAGCCGGCTTTATCGGTGGAAGCAGGGCGGCCAGTTTGGGTTTCTTTTTGACAACACCGAAGACAGTGTCACTTTCGCCCGCTTTCAGTGTTTCGATTTTCAGGGGATGCGCGAGTATCCACAGCTTCTTGAACCGCTGCTCTTCTACATCCTGCATCGCGCTGACGCCATCATTCGCGACCCGGAGATTAGCCACGTTTTTAAGGCATTCTTCATTGACGAAGCGTGGGTATTTCTGAAGAACCCCAGCATCCGATCCTACATTGTCGACGCCCTGAAGACCTGGCGGAAACACAACGCCGCTCTCGTGCTTTCGACCCAGTCCCTCGACGAACTGCGCAAGTCCGACATTCTGGACGTGATTCTGGAAAGCTGTGTGACCAGGATTTTTCTCGCCAATCCGGACATGGACCGCGAGCTCTATCGCCAGCAGTTCCACCTCAACGACCATGAGATCGAGCTGATTACCGGGCTCATTCCCAAGCAGCAGATGCTGATCAAGACTCCTGATACCTCAAAGGTGGCCAACCTGAACGTCGATGCGCGGAGCTACTGGCTCTACACCAATGACCCGTTCGACAACCGCAGACGGGACGAGGCCTTTGCTACCCATGGCTTCGAAAAAGGGTTGGAAATCTTGGCAGCAACGAAGTCTTATGCAAGGTCTGACCTTGCCGGAGGACAACAATGAAATCAGTGACTTGCCTTTTCCTGACATTGATAAGTTTCTCTGCTATCGCACTCGGTCAACCCGAAAGCAGCGCACGCATCGTCAAGTATTCCCAGACGGAAATCATTCCGATTCGGGCAAAAATCCGGTTTTCGACACTCATCGTTCTTCCGGCTGATGAAGAGATACTCGACTTCACTACCGGCGACAAGGACTTCTGGATCATCAATGGCGTGCACAACCTCTGCTATCTCCACCCTGCTCAGGCCGGCATCCGCAGCAACCTGAATCTCATCACCGCGAGCGGCCACGTCTATTCCTTTCTCCTCACCGAGATCAGCAGGGAACAGGACAGCGAACCGGATTTGAAAGTGTTTGTAGCCCCCAGCGATCAATCGAGCATCGCCGGAAACTTGAACCCTGCCCGCTATGTCCGGGCCAGTGAGCTTGAGGCCTATAAGGAGGAGATTGCGCAACTGCGCACCCAGGTCTCCCAGGAGACCGAGCGGGCCCAGGCACAAGCGGCCAGGCAAATGGATGAGTACCGCCGCAGCTATCCTCTCCGGCTGCAATTCGATTACGAGTTCGACAAAAAAGCGGCCTCTGCTCCGTTCCTAATTTCCGCCATCTACCATGACGACCAGTTCACCTACATCAAGTCGGCCGCTGCAGAGAAACCGACGATCTACGAGATCAAAGACAAAAAACCGAATCTCATCAACTTCGACTTCGAGAACGGCGTCTACGTTGTTCCGAAAGTCGTCGACAGCGGCTATCTCGTAGTAGGCAAGAAACGCACCAGCTTCAGCCGCCGTGGCCACTAAACCCCCGTGCAGAAGCGAGGCTTTCATGGAACAGATAATCAAAGACAATGCTCCCAAGCCGGCAGGGCTTCTGCCTAAGAACATCCAGGCCTTTGTCATCGTGGGGCTGGCCCTGGTGATGGTCGTCATCATGGCGCTCACGGGGCACAAACGGCCAACGGCCTCCCCGAGGCCCCAGGCAGTTGCTCCGTTGCCCAATCCTGTTCCCGTTAACCCTCAGAAAGTAACCGACTTTCAAAAGGACATTGAGCAGGCACAACGCGAGTCGGCGCCGCAGGTAGAAGCAGCACTGTTGGAGCAGCAAAAGCAATTAGCTGCGCAGGGGCAGATCTCAGCCCGGCAATTTCCGTCAGCGCCTTATGGGATTTTGGCCGCTCCGGCCATCGCGGGAAACGCCTATCCTCCCGGTTCCTACGCAGCCACGCTGCCGCCCGGTTCGGAGGCACAGTCGGGACCAGACCCGATTAAAGATGAGCAGCGAAAACGCGCATATCTGTCACTGTTTTCCGACAATCTCGCACTTACCTACCGCAAGGAACTACACAACGAAGGTGTCCCAGGGGCTGCCAATTCCAGCATGAATGCCCGGACCGCGTCTTCGCCAGCGCCCACTGATTTGTTGCCACCCCAAGGCGCATCGCTTACGCAGGCCAATGCGGAACAGCAACAATCCGGCCTACTGTCCCAGCTTTCCATTCCGGTGCCGGTGGAGAACAAGGGAACAGCAGCGCCGGCCCGGGACACGGTGTCTCAATCGCAGCCGGAGCCGGCGAAATCGGACCCCGCCAAGGAGCATCCGAAGTCGGCGCTACCGGCGCTACACCAGGGCAAAGAGTATGTGCTGTTCGAAGGCACTGTGCTCGAAGCTCTGCTTATCAACCGGCTGGATGGCACTTTTGCGGGCCCGGTCAGCTGCCTGCTCTCAAACAATGTTTACTCCCATGATCGCCAGCATCTGCTCATCCCGGCGGGCAGCAAGATTGTCGGCGAGGCCAGCAAGGTAGACACCTTTGGCCAGGCACGACTTGCCGTCGCGTTCCACCGGCTCATCATGCCTGATGGCTACTCCGTAAGTCTTGATCAGTTCAAGGGTCTTGACCAGGAGGGCGCAACTGCCCTCAAAGACAAAGTCAACAACCACTACCTCCGGATATTTGGGGCCTCAGTCGCTGTCGGTGTACTTGGCGGCGTAGCGCAGGCCGGCACTGGAAATGTCCTGAATTCCACTGCCACGGACCGCGTGCGTGAGGGCTTTGGCATCAGCCTCGCTACTGCTGGAGAACACATCCTCGACCGCTTTCTGAACATACTGCCCACGGTCACAATCCGCGAAGGGACTCGGGTCAAGATCTATCTCTCAAACGATCTCCTGCTGCCCGACTACACCACCCACACCATGCCTGCAAACCTCTGAACCCGGAAGGAGAGTGACCTGTGAAAAGAAAGCTTGCCATTGCTTTGATCGCTTTCGCGCTCGCGCTGGTTCCGAGCAGGGCAAACGCCCAGTTCGGATTCGGCATCGTCTACGATCCCACCAACTACGCCAACGCCGTCCTCCGCTACTCCCAGCTCGTTCAGCAACTCAATCAGCTGCGCGCCACCTATACGCAAATCCTGAACCAGTACAACCTTGCCCTGCAGATGTCCCGCAACATTCCGAACATGGCCTCGCGCTACGCCGCAAGCTGGGCGCCATGGCGCTACGCGAATGCGCAGGACGCTTACGGAAACACGACAACCTGGATCAATGGAGTCAACTCGGGCATCGTGCCCACGGTCCTGAGTGGCTACCAGAAAGCAACCAATACCTTTCTGACCTACACTCCTGCGCTGCTGGCCTCCATGCCTCTAAACGAGGCTCAACGCGTCCAATCGGACGCCGCCACCGTGCAATTGATGGATGGAGCTGCGCAGAATGCCATGGAAACCATTGGCGCGATCCGCGCCAATGCCGTAAGCACCACCAGCACGATCAGCAACATCCAGAATGATTCGCTGTCGAACAACCCCAGTCTGAACACTGAGGTGTCCGTTCTCAACAAAGTGAATGCCACGAGCGTCCTCGCCCTGCAGAATGCCCAGGACACGAACAAGCTGCTGGTTGCGCTTCTCGAACAGCAGACCCTGTTGGCAAAGCAGGCGCGTGATGCCGCGACCAACATCACCAACGCTGACATCAGCCGCCGCCAGAACAGCGTCACCTTCGGTCAGCAGCTCGCCGCTGGCATCGGACAGACGCTCAACCATTACCGCCTGCCCTAGAGACAAGGCCCACGAAAGGGAAGGAACATTCTATGGGTCAGCTGAATACGATTACAGGGTTCATCACCCAGTTGCTTACCCAGCATATTGGCCAGTTCGCTTTTCTCGGCCAGGGAATGTTCCTCTCCTTTGCCACCATCATGATCGTCTGGTTCGGCGCCAAAGCCGCCCTGAGCGCCCATGACCGCGGGGGCGGCTTTCACTTTGGGAACTTCGCCGGTCTGGTCATGATGATCGCTTTCGGCTTTGCCATGACCCAGTACTATGCCTCTCCGATCCCTGGGCTTGGCCGCAGTTTCTACCACCTGATCGTGGACCAGACCGCCTACCTGAGCGATCTCATTGCCGGCACACAACTGCAGAATGCCGCTGATGCTATCAGTCAATATCAGGGTCAAATCCAATCACCGGGATTGAGCGATATCTCAGGCAGCATCGCCTACATCGTTGATCTGGTCATCCTCGCTCTCTGGGAAGCGGTCGCCATCATCATCACCGCCTACGGCTTTGTGGCCCAGGCCATCTGCATCCTCGTTGGCCCAGTCTTCATTCCGTTCTTCATCGTTCCCAAGCTTGAGTGGTTGTTCTGGGGGTGGCTCAAGTGCTTCATGCAATACGCGTTTTACCAGGTCATTGCGGCGGCCACGATGTTCGTTATGGGGAACCTGGTGATCTATGTGCTAAGCCAGCCGCCGTTTGTCCCGGTCCCTGACCCGGCCACCTTACTGACCCTTCTGGTCGTTGTCTTTCTCGGCGGCGTGTACGCTCTGCTCAAAGTTCCCGCACTCACCAGTCACATCTTCAGCGGCATGTCCGGCCTCTCGTCGGCCGCCATTGTGGAGTACTTTTTGCCATGAGTGACAGGGAATTCAACGAAGCCAGGCAGCACTACCTGGAGAAGTACGGCGACGCGGTCGTCACCAGCAATTACCTGAGAGTTGCCGTCGCACTGCTCTGTCTGGCTGCACTTGGGCTGGTGGCGCTCAACCTGAAAACTATCCACACCTTCCGCAACTTCCGTCCCCTGGTGATCCGCATTGACCAGCTCGGACGGGCGCAGGCAGTCGACTACCAGAGCCTGGAATACCATCCCGGAGATCGCGAAGCGAAGTATTTTCTTGCCGAATTCTGCCGCCTTTACTACCGCCGGAACCGCTACACGATCCATGACGACTTCACGAAGGCGCTCTATTTTCTCGACGGCAAGCTTGCCAATGACGTCATGGAACAGCACCGGAAGGATGACACCATCAATTCTTTTCTGACCAATCCGGCCTCGCCGGAGGTTGATATTGACGTTCAAAAGGTCGCACTCGAAGCCATGCAAAACCCACCTTACCGGGCTTCGGTCGACTTCTATCGGACTGAATATGCCCCGGCGGACCATTCAGTCCTGAAAAAGACTCTGTACACCGCGAATTTCGTCTTCCTTTTCAAAGACGCTGTTCCAAGCCAGCTCATTCCCGTCAATCCACTCGGGTTGACCATTACCTACTTCCGCCAGGACGAGGCATTTACCAGCGAGGCGGTGCGATGAGAGGACCGCGACAGTCCCGGACCGCTTCGGGCCGCAGGCTCACATGGGACGAGTTGACCGCCCGGCTGGCAGAGCACTTGAACTGGCTCTATCGAACAGCGCCGAGGAGAGGCAGCGTGCAGACCCGGATCGAGCGGCTGCACGACCAGCTTGGCCTCACCAAACAGACGGCACAGAACCAGAGAGCCAAAGCAGGAGGGCGGCGGTGATCGCCAATTCACTGTTTGCGGCTGCGGTTGTTGTGCTGGCAATTCTGTTTCTGCTGGCCGACAGACTCCGCTTTCTTGCCGCCTACCGCCTGCTCATCGCCGAGCACTACCTTACGCCGGTCCTTGTCGGTATCGCGGTTCTATTCACTAATCTGACGGCCGCATTTTTTTCTCTTGGCAGGCGCTTTTTCCTGAAGGACACAGGCCGCAAGCTCGCTCATTTTGACCGGGAACTGAACGCCGGCCGAACACCCATGCCACCACACCTCCATCGCGAGGAGCTGAACTGATGTCGCGCTCAGGAAGGCAAGTCGGCCTCGATCCGGAAATACATTATCTGCCGCTGACGCCGGTATCGCGGGGTGTTGAACCCGACCGTAGTCCAGCTTCCAACCGCAGCGCAGGATCAAATAGCAACCAGGACGCGCTCATCGGCGACGACCGCACTTACGACCCGCGCCTCGAATCGGCCCTCGGTCAAAGCGATTTCGAGACTCTGAACGATATCGGAATGTTTCGCGTCGTGGCCGTCGAAGACCTGGCCCGCCACCGCTACGGCAACGATGCCGGGGCAGCCGACCGGCACTTGAAGGGCCTTGCCTTGAAGGGTCTCATCCGGCGACGGGCCAATCATTCCGAGAATATCGCCTACGTGACGCTGACCCGCGCGGGATATCGCTTGCTCACCGCTTCGCTCGCAGGGAAAGCCTCGGGTCAGCGCCACTACTACGGGTTCGTCAAGCCGCGGGAGGCGCGGCACGATTCCGCGCTTTACCGGCTCTATCAGCAGGAAGTCGAGCGCATCATCGCTATGGGAGGCAGGGTCCGCCGCGTGGTTCTCGACTTCGAGCTGAAGCAATCCATCAATCGAAGGACCGCAGACTTTCACTCGCTTTCACCCGAGCAGCAGGCCCGCTATCGCCAGGAAATTGCGCGCGAACACGGGCTGGAAGTTGTCCAGAACAAGATCCCGCTGCCCGACCTGCGTCTGGAGTACGAGACTCCCAATCAGGAGCTGGCGAAGGTCGATCTGGAGCTTGTTACCCGCCACTATCACCATTCGGGCCTGGCAGCCAAAGCGCGGGCCGGCTTTGCCATGTATGCCTTTGCCGAAGATGCGGCGCGCTTGCGGCCCGCCCTCGAGGACCCCGAAATCATGCGGGACATTCTGTCGCTATGAACATTGCAGCAGAACATCTGGCAGCCATCGAAAGCTACGGCTATACCCGCACCGAAGCAGCGTTTCTCTATCTCGTCGCCACACACTCCGGCTATTTCACGCAGCAGCAATTTCTCCGCTTTGCCGGGGTTGAAAAAGGCGGCTCTGCCGCACGTTTTACCCGAAAGCTTCGCGCTCTCCGCCACGGGCGTCCCCTGCGCTACGGCCACCACACCTATATCTATAACGTTTATTCACGCAGGATCTATGGCGTGGTCGGCAAAGACAACCTCCGCAATCGCCGGCGTCTCTCAGACGGACTCATCTGTACGCGCCTGCTCATTCTCGACTTCATCCTTGAACATCTTGACCGTCAGTATCTTGAAACCGAAGCCGACAAAGTTGCCTTCTTTCACCGTCAGGCCGGCCTCCCGCTTGCCATTCTGCCGGGGCGCACCTACACGGGAATTAAGGCCCTGTCAGCCACCCGGCGCTTTTTCGTAGACCGATTCCCGATCTTCCTGGCGCCAGCTCTGAGTTGCTCTTCTCCCTCACCTGTGCCTACTTTTGTCTACTGCGACTCCGGCGGTCCCGGCCTGCTAGGCCTGCTGAGCCACCTCCGCTCGTATCAGGGCCTGCTTGACCGCCTGCCCAGTTTTCACTTCATCTACGCTGCACCGGTCGCGGCAAAATTCGCACGTGCTGGCAGGCTCTTCCACCAGATGTTTGTCCCGGAAGGCCAGCTGGAGGTGAAGCATTTGGTTCGCTACTTCGAGGTGCGGAGGCTCTGGGAGGACCACAAAACCGGCGCTCTGACCCGCGCCGACCGGCACCTGCTGCGGCAGGGAGACCGCCGTTATCGAACCCAGATTTTCCAGGACGCCTACCTGCAGTGGAGGGCCGGAAAACTCTCGGAAAATCATCTGTTACTCCTGCGAAACAGCTCGAACGGGAGCCGATCCAGACAGTTTTCTACCTGCCTTCTTCCCGACCGTTCACGCCTGTTTGAGAGCACGTCGAAGGAATACCCATGCGCCGTTGGTGGAACCTTCCCGGAAACTGCATGTTCCGCCGGCGGTTCCCGCCCTCTCTCCCCCTTTGTGCAGGGTTAAGCCACTGGAGAGCCAATGAATGCACGTTTCAGAAGCACGAATCTGACACCGCGGAATACAGCTTGCGTGGCCGGGAGCGACCCCATTTCTGGCGCAGACTTGCGCGCCAGAACTTCTTCGGGGTCGCTCCCGGCCACGCGCCAACCCACTTCCTTCGCAACCAGTCCCGCCAGGTCGGTCGCGTGCACACGTGCTGGACTCGTGTTTCGGGAAACCGCGCAGAGAATCCATCACAGTTTGGGAGCGAGTTTTTGTTGCTGTGGAGGCCGTAATGCCATTGCTCAAGCCGCCTGATCCGGAGATACCAACGCGAAAGTTCTACCTGCGGATCGAAGAACCGCTGGCAGTCTCGCTCGACCGTTATGCCGAGTTCCTCGGCGCCGAAGGAATTGACCACGTCATCAGCCAGGCGCTCGAATTCGTTTTCCGCAAGGACACCGAGTTCAAAGAATGGCTGGCACAGCATCCTGATCCAAGCGCCGGCCGGAACCCCAGCCCGAGGCGGAGATACAGATCGGCCCGAAGGAACACTGCGGGCGCCGTCGCGGAAAGAGAGGACAACCGGGAGGCTGCGCAGCAATGACCGAGCGTGTACTGGCTTCGAGAAGTCTTGTGGCCTTCCTTCTTGCGTCGATGGTTGGCATGACCCTCTACGTGAAGGCTCCTTTTCCGGCAGACAACCTTGTGCTCCGCCTCGTTGCACTGCGTCAGCCGTTGATCTACGACGGCATTCACTACAGCTACACGCTGTCGCTCTTCACAACACCTTACATTCTGTTTTCCTTGATCTTTTCCGGACTCTACGTCCTGGCTCTTCGTCCGCGCAGGGGCGCAAAGCGGGGCGATCTGCCGCCCTATCCCGATCCGCGGACGCGCCAAGAACTTTTCCTTACTCTCGGCGAAGTACACAATCCGAAAAAGCCCGCCCCGAGCGGGCGTCCCTACTGGGTCAATGTGCCCGAGCGCGGACTATTCACCGGGATTGCCATCTTTGGCGCCATTGGCACCGGCAAGACGAGTTGCTGCATTTACCCCTACGTAGAGCAGTTGATTGCTTACAGGGCATGTGACCTGGAGCGCCGGGTGGGAGGGCTGGTGCTTGAGGTCAAGGGTGACTTCTGCCGAAAAGTGCGCGAAATTCTTGCCGCGCACGGACGGCAGGACGACTACGTCGAAGTCAACCTGAACGCCGACTACCGCTACAACCCGCTGTACAACGATCTGGATGCGTACGCGCTCGCTTACAACATTGCCTCACTGCTGAACAACCTGTTCGGCAAAGGCAAGGAGCCTTTCTGGCAGCAGGCGTACACCAACCTGGTCAAGTTCATCATCCAGCTGCACAAGGTGGCCTACGACTACGTGACGCTGTTTGACGTGTATGAATGCGCTATCAATCCGGAGCTGCTCGAAAACAGAATTCATGACGCCGAGCAACGGCTGCGCGGCCGCCAGTACTTCGTCGTGCCGGACCATGTGTTCCGGGAGCATTCCGAGCTTGAGCGATTCACGTTTGTGCCGGATGAAGCGGCGCACGCTCACAAGGCGGTGCAGTCGCCGGCGCTCGAAGAACTGCTCAAGGCACAGGGGATTGAATACAGTTGCCAGGAGGAAATCTCTCCCGAATTGACCGATCCGCTGAAGCTCGAAATCCTCGACGGAGTGAAGCGCTGGTTCTACCACGACTGGCGGCGGATCGAAAATAAGTTGCGGACCTCGATCGTCGAAGGAATCTCGGTCTTTCTCTCGCTCTTCGATGACAACCCCATGGTCAAGCGGACGTTCTGCCCGCCCAGGGAATGCTATGACCCGAAACTCAATTCCGACGGACGCTACGGCCGGCCGCTGCCGCCCTTTGCGGAGCTGGTCGAAGCGGGCAAGGTGTGCGCGCTGAACTTCCCGGTGGCCATGAACCCCGGCCTGGCAAAAGCCATCGGCGTGATGATGAAACTCGACTTTCAGCGCGCCATGCTGGGACGCATCCCAAAGATCGAAGAACATCCCGAGCAGCACTTCCGCCAGGTGTTCTTTCTCTGCGATGAGTACCAGCATTTTGCCACCACTGGCGAAAACGATCCGAATGGCGACGAAAAGTTTTTCGCCCTTTCCCGGCAGTCGAAGTGCATCCCGATCATCGCCACTCAGAGCATCAGCTCGCTCCGTTCGACGCTGCCGGGAGAAACCTGGCGGACGTTGCTGCAAACCTTTCGCACCAAGATCTTCCTGGCCCTTTCCGATGAATTCTCGGCAAGGATCGCGAGCGAGCTTTGCGGCAAGGAAGACCAGTGGAAAGTGAACTACAACATCTCCGAGAGCGGCCACGACGCGCGCGTCAGCCTTTGGACCGGCAAAGCGCTGGCGCACAAGGCGAACGTAACCACGTCGAAAAGCTACAACACTCTGAGCGACTTTCGCTTCGACTCGAAGACCTTCACCGAACTCAAGAACGCACAGTCAATTGCGCTGGTGTATGACGGGCTGAATCCGCTGCCACCGGCATTCATGTATCTGAAGCCCTACTACAACGACGTGAACAAATCCTACTTCCGCCAGCTTGCGGATGGAGAGCTGTAATGAACGGATTTGAGCTGATCCTTCCTTTCCTGCGGCCCATCGAGCCGCTGATCGTTGACCCGGAAATCACCGAGATCATGGTCAACGGCCCTGACCGGGTGTTCATCGAGCGGCACGGTTACGTCCAGCCGGTCGAAGGAACCACGCTTAGCGGGAAGTCACTTGAAGTGGCCGTCCGCAACATTGCCCGCCGCCTGGGAGACGACATCTCGGAAGAAAAGCCCATCCTCGATTCGCGTCTGCCGGACGGCAGCCGGGTTGCCGCGGTCATGCCGCCGTGCAGTCTTACGGGGGTGGTTCTGACGATTCGCAAGTTCAGTTCAAAGCACCTTGCCCTCGCCGAACTGGTGCGCGCCGGGACGCTGAGCGAGGAAATCGCCTCGCGCCTCAAAGCGGCGGTCACTGGGAGGCAGAACGTTCTGATCGCAGGGGGTACGGGAACCGGCAAGACGACACTGCTTACGGCCCTGTCCGGATTCATCCCCAGGCACGAACGTGTACTGGTGATTGAGGACACGGCAGAAATCCAGATTGACACCCCAAATCTCGTACGCTTTGAAGCGCGGCCTGAACAGAGTGGGCTGCCCGCGGTCACGATCCGCGACCTGCTCAAAGCCAGCTTGCGTCACCGCCCGGACCGGATCCTGCTGGGCGAGATACGCGGCGCGGAAGCCTTCGACCTCCTGCAACTGCTCAACACCGGGCATTCGGGCACCCTGTCGACTGTCCATGCCAACTCTGCGGCGCAGGCGCTTAACCGCTTCACCAGCTGTGTGCTACAGAGCGGAATCGAGCTGCCTTACCGCGCCATTAAGAACAATATCGCCGACTCCTTGAACCTGGTTGTCCATCTAGAACGCCGGCCGGGACGCAGGTTCGTCTCTGAGGTGCTCGAAATTTCCGGCTACAACCCGGACTTCGACCGCTATGACCTTAGGCCGGTCTTTACCTGGACAGAGGATTAGCTGTGTATCCCGCCGACAACTTCCACGACGAAAGCGACCGCCAGATGCAGATGGATCGCGCACGGGAACAGGATGAAGCGTCACGCAAGCGATATCGCAGCGAACGCCGTGATCGCAGCTTCGTCCGTCGCGCGCTGCGCAGAGGGGTACCCACGCCGGAAATCGAGGAAAGACTGCTCGCAACCACAGAATTCCACCTGCTGAATCCTGGCCGTGACCCGCTGGCCTACGTTCGTGGACTGCTGGATGAGGAATCCGGCGGCCTTCGCAACACGAATATTCAGGACCTGGCAGTAAGCGAACCAACCGCCCGGAGGGCTGATCTGCCAGCGGTCGAGAGTCGAGGACGACGGCACGCCGCCGAGTCCGAGGAGACAGCCCGTCGCTACATCCGCGAGAACTTTCTGCCCGACGACTGGCTGGCGGTCGTGGTCCGCAATCGCGAAACCGTGGAAACCGTGCAGCGGGTCACGACCGCAGAGCAGATTTCGACTCCCGAATTTCAGTCCTGGCTGCGTTACAAAAACGCGCACGGTTCCGACATCTACATGAGCCTGAACACGCTGGTGGAACATGCGCATGGACGCACGAAGGCGGATGTAAAGGACGTCCGCCACCTGTACCTTGACCTTGACGAGGACGGCAGGAACAGGCTCGCTCAGGTTTATTCGGATGCCGCCGTTCCGCCTCCGAACTATGTTCTTGAGACTTCGCGCGACAAGTACCAGGTTGTCTGGCGGGTCGAAGGTATCTCGCCCAATGATGCCGAAGAGCTGCTGCGAAGCCTTGCGCACCAGTTTGGCGGTGATCCCGCCGCTACAGACGTGACGCGGGTCTTTCGTCTGCCGGGTTTCAACAACAAGAAGTACACCCCTGATTTTGCGGTAAGGCTGGCAATGGCGGCCCGCCCCGACCCGGTGTATCAGCGCACTGGCTTCAGGGTTGAGTTGGTTTCGCGCGAAACCCGGTCGCTTGCACTAAAGCAAGCAGCGCCGGCCCGGAACGCCTTCGAGGCAAGAGGCGGTACACAGTCGGAACGCGACTGGGCATACGCCATCCGACACATCAGTCGTGGCGACAACCCGGAGCACATTGTTCGTCAGATTGCTGCTTATCGGGCGGTCGACCGGTTCGACCCCGAAGATCCCAGGAAACTGGTTGCCCCCAGAAAACCCAACCCGCGCTACTACGCGGAACACACCGTCAACCGTGCCATGGAGCACCTGGGTATGACAGGCCAGCGAACGCAGCAAGCGTCCGAACCAGGCGACACCAGTTCTCGCGACATCGAACCGCCGCGGTGAAAACGAATGACCAGGAAAACAATCCGGCGTTTCGCTATTGCGCTCGCACGCTGGGCTCTCGCCACGCTCGCAGTTTCGGTCCTGCTCCTGGGTTCGGCGGGTGCGCCACTCAGCCCGTTTCTGCTGTGCTATCTCGGAGCTTTCTCGGGAGGGCTGCTTGCCGCGATGCTGGTGGTTGACCCCGACCTGGCCAAGGAGCGCTCCCGCGTATTCAGGCCAGGGCAGCAGACAGACAGGACGGCGGCAAGCTTTCTTTTCTTGAGCACACTGCTGACAGCAGCGCTCGATTCAGGTCGTCTGCACTGGCTGGACTCCGTTCCCACGCATCTGCGATGGAGTGGGCTCGGACTGTTCCTGAGCGGCATTGCACTCCAGGTGTGGGCCATGAAGGAGAATCCGTTCTTCTCGCCCGACGTTCGCCTTGAAGCCGAACGTGGCCACCGGGTAATCGTCCGCGGGCCCTATCGTCTGGTGCGCCATCCCGGATATCTGGGAATGCTTGTGTCTGTGCCGGCAAGCGCGCCGGCGATTGGCTCGTGGCTCGCGATGGTTCCCGCAGCGGGATTCTGTTTAGTGATCCTGAATCGCCTTGGCCGTGAGGAAGAGTTTCTTGAAAAGAATCTTGCCGGCTACCGGGAGTACGCGGAGTGCGTTCGCGGTCGGTTAATCCCGCGGCCCCCTTTTCGTCGCCCGGTGGAAGCCCATGGGCCGCGGGGCGGCCTCACTCAAGTCCTGCTGCTTGCCTTTTTCCTGATCGTCCTCAACGGCACCCTCAGTCTGCTGGGCGGACTGGCCTCGCCTGAAGCTCCTGCCCGTCCGTACACTCGCCTGCCGCTCATTCCAGGCGTTTGTACCGGTGTCGTCGACCTGGAGCTTCATCGCTGCGCGTGGAGGTGGCCGTGAAGGAAGGGATATCTTCACTCCGTCGCTACCTGCTCGACCACGGAAGCGGTTCTGATTGTTCCTTTTTCCGCCTGCTTCTTTGCGGGCACGGCAGGCTGTCAACATCCCCTGCGCCCTGGCGGCGCGGCGCTCTTCTGCTTCCGCTGCGCGGCCCTCCGGGTTTCCGGTCTCCTCCCAAAAAGACCGGTTCTGCCGAAGCGTCTTTTCCGGTTCCTCCGGAAAATGCAGAGCTTGGCCTGGGGAGCAGGCGCCACCTGCCTCGGGTGCCCCGCAAGAGAGCAGGGCAGAAAAAGGAGATTCCAATCATGTATCAGAACCGCGTTTCCCTTATCGGCTTCGTCGGCAACGACGTACAGGTGAAGAACACCAGCACGGGCACTCCCGTCGCCGTGCTGTCGGTCGCAACCAGGACATCCTGGAAGAACGCGAATGGCGGCTATGACTCGCGCACCGAGTGGCATCGCTGCACGGCGTGGGGCAAGCTCGCCGAGTTTGCCGCGACGCTGGAGAAAGGCGCGCACGTGCAGATCGAAGGCGAGCTGCGCTACCGCGAGTACAAGAAGGACCGCGGAAGCGACGCCGATGCTGCGCCCATCCGGCGCCGCATGGCCGAAATCCATGCCAGCCGGATCCTCAAGCTCGACCGCGCCGCCAGGCAGGAGGAACCTGCTGCGGGCGATGCCTCCGCCTCGGCGCCGGATCAGCCCGCTGCGTAACCACATGCTGGCCCTGGCCTCAAGGCCGGGGCCAGCTTGCTTCCTTTGGAATGACGCAGTTTGTTCCGTTAAATCCTCTTGCAGAAAACACGCCACCGAATTTGTAAGGCTTAGAGGTACATGCATAATGCAGAACAATCTAATGGCTTCACAGCCGGTTTCTAATACGGTTCGGGGAGATGCAATCCTGCTTGATGCAGGCGAGGTAGCAGATATTCTGCGAGTTCCCCGCAGTTGGGTGTACAGCCATCTCGGTGAGCTTCCGACGATCCGGCTCGGTCGCTATGTGCGCTTCCGGCGCTCGGAAATCGAGCGCTTCCTCGAACAGCGGTCAGGAGCTTGTCAATGATGGCGGCTGGTGCTACTCATAGAACACGGTTGAAGCACCACGGGAGGAGAATCGTGGTGCGTGAGAAGTACCAGAGACCCGAGGTGAAGGACCTCGGTACGAAGTGGAAGATGGTGTACTGGGACTACAGTTCGAAGCCGCGCCGCAAGCGCTCCAAGGTCTGGGCCAAGAGCACTGCGCCGAGCAAGCGGGACGCGCAGCGCCTGGCAGATCAGTTCATGGAGAAGGTAAACGCACGCAATAACGAACCGGGTCTTTACCCATCTGATGACGAAACCCTGGCCTCGTTGATCGCGAAGTGTCGCGAGAAAACGTGGCCCCATCTCAAGAACTCAACCCGGCAGCATTATGAGTTCTTGACCGAAAGATACCTGTTGCCAGCCTGGGGAACGATGAAGCTGCGAAAGCTGAACATCATCGAACTTCAGGACTTCTTCAACTCGTTTTACCCGCGCCTGTCGCCCAAGTCGATCCGGCTGATGCACGCCTGTTTGCGTGTTCACCTAAATCAGGCGAAGGTCTGGGGCATGGTGGAGAAGAACCCGGCAATCGGGGTGAAGCTGCCTCGGAGGAAGCAGCGCAGGCCGACGGTCCTGTTGCCACTGGCGACCATCGGCAAGCTGATTGAGCTTCTTCCCGAGCCCACCAGGAGCGTCGTGGTGCTGATCGTGTTCGGGTCGCTTCGCATCGGTGAGGTGCTGGCCCTGCGCTGGCGCCACATCCACGCAGACCGGATCACCGTCGAAGAACGCGTCTACGAAGGCGAATTCGACGACGTAAAGACCGACGCCGGGGAACGGCAAGTGCCGTTCGACAGGCGCGGGTTGATGAAAAGCGCCCTGATTGCGAGGTGGAACGCGAGCAAGCACCGGCAGCCGAACGACCTGGTGTTCTGCACGGGTAAAGGCAAGGGTAAGGGCGGTCCTTTGGAGAGGCGCAATTTATTGCGCCACATCAAGGCCACCGCGATCACGTTGGGCCTCTCCAGTGCCGTAGATTTTCGGAGCTTCCGCACCATGCACTCCAGCCTGATGCTCAGGGAGGGTGCAAGGCCGGAAGTCGTCCGGGACAACATGGGCCATGCCAACATTGATGTGACCCAGAACGTTTACGGCAAGAGCTGGTGGGAAGAACGAGTGGAAGCGGTCACGCGAGCCGTAGAAGCGGTGTCCGTCGCCACCGAGAACGCAGAGAAAGCAGAGAAAGCAGTAACCAAACCGGACCAGCCTGAAACCGTCAACAACGAATGGGTGCCCCTTTGGGTGCCCCAGCAAGAGGCCAAAATTGCAAGTTGTTGAAGGTATTGGTCGGGGAGAGAGGATTTGAACCTCCGACCCCCTGGTCCCGAACCAGGTGCTCTACCAGGCTGAGCCACTCCCCGACATGCGACGTCCAAAGTGCTCGCGCCGCGAAAGGAACAACTCATTAAATTATACATGTACAAAAGAAGCCAACCGATTCATTGGCGGCCCAACGCGGGTGATGTCACGCGGCTTGTGTAAATAGCTTGAGGGTGCGGGTTTTCCATTCCAGGGTAAAACGCTGGAAAATGGAGTAGATGATTCGATCCACGCTTTTCACGTTCACAAAGC